>JAAUXY010111156.1_pt1 | contig 10794 bp, 10 predicted proteins | sample 7278121 | NCBI WGS metagenome assembly JAAUXY01 (sample SAMN14350117, study PRJNA611818) | marine sediment metagenome | isolation source: surface marine sediment (1.8m) | place: French Polynesia: Moorea | collected 2018-08
ATGTTCTGCTAACCGGTAGAGCACTTCACGCCAGGATCTAGCCTCGTCTTCGACCTCTTGCACTGAATCGGCGATCTTCCTCGCGAGCTTTGGACTAAAACCCAAATCGGTAAGCCGCTTGACGTGTTGAGCCGATAACGTTTGCTTTCCCCTATCTTCTGCCCAGGGAAAGTGCGAGAGTTGGTTGTTTAGCAAGCCTTTCATCGAGGTGAGCTCACGCTGCAACTCCTGCAATGCGTACGCCTCGGGTGAAAGCTTATTAGCTGGGCTTGAGTCCGATGACCTCTCTACCGTCTGTAACGGTAGCTCGGTGCTGGAGCTCGAAGCAGGCTCATCTTTGGTCTCCTGTTTAGCCACCGCCGAGAATTCCTTCTCCGTTTGTTGCGTTCTCCTGCTGGTATCTTCGGATTGTTTTCCGTTCGAAACGCGCTCTAAATTCAGATCTTGCTCACAATCTAAGTCAATTGCGCAGATGATTTCTACACCCCCATCAACCTCTCGGTTGGAGAGAATCACCGCCTCTGACCCCAACTCAGCGCGTACCTGTTGCATGGTCTGATGCATGTCTGCGGCGAAAAATCGCTTGATCTTCATCCTTAGCTTCCTGCCGAACTAGACTCAGAGCAGTCATAACTTAACTCACGGACAAGTAGCCTCATGTCTTCTTTTACATTCACTGGCCGGTTTAACGCTTCTATCCTTGGTCACCAAAGTTCAATCAACTAGCCCTCTTGCCCAAGGGTTGCCACTATCCTGACTTGTTTGTCATGCGGAATCTCGTTATAGGCGAGAATATGCAACCCTCGGTTTCTCGATCGCAACCACCGGGAGAGCCAGGATCTGAGGTTGGGCGTCACCACTAACACGCTGGGCTGGCCTTCAACCTCTAGCCGACTGATCGTTTCGGTAACGGACTTTTGCAAGCGCTCTGCTAATCCAGGTTCGATTGCGGGCCCCGCTCCAGAAACACCTTGGAGAGATTGGAGTAAAATCTGTTCCATTGATGGATCCAGAACGATAATCGGCAACTCCGAAACTGCGCCATAAATTTTCTGAACGATCGAACGCGAAAGCGCCACACGAACGGCAGCAGTAAGCTCCGAGGGATCTTGGCTCCTAGAAGCCTGTTCGGCTAATGCTTCGGCAATTGTACGCATGTCACGGACAGGAATTTGCTCTCGTAAGATGTTTTGCAGAACCTTGACCACACTCCCAATCGGTAAGACCTTAGGTACTAAACTATCCACTAGCTTGGGGGATCTTTTTGCCAGCACATCCAATAGTTGCTGCACCTCTTCGTGACCTATCAGTTCATGGGCATGTTCTTGGAGTATCTGACTGAGATGAGTTGCCACAACGGTACACGCATCAACCACCGTGTATCCCATGGTCTGGGCTTCATCGTGCTGAGCGAGTTCGATCCAAATCGCATCCAGACCGAACGAAGGATCCTTGGTCTCGACACCCTGCAGCGTACCGAATACCCGCCCCGGGTTGATCGCTAACTCACGATCGGGGTAAATCTCCGCCTCACCCACCTGCACACCCATCAGGGTGATGCGGTAGGCATTGGGTGTCAGATCTAGATTATCGCGGATATGTACAGGTTGAATGAGAAATCCCAACTCTTGTGACAGCTTTTTACGAACTCCCTTGATCCGTGACATGAGTTGCCCGCCCTGATTCTTATCCACCAGGGGTATCAACCGATAACCCACCTCAAGGCCAACCATATCGACAGGCTCCATATCCTCCCATGTTAGGTCGCGTATCTCGGGACTGGGCGTTGGTGTATCCTCTGGAGGAGCTTCGATGGACTCTACATGACGTTGTCGTTGGTAAATAAGATAAGAGGCCCCTCCAAATATCGCTGCCAACACAATAAAAACAAGATTTGGCATACCGGGAACCAACCCCAGGGTACCGACGACCCCAGCGGTAACACCCAAGGCTCTAGGCATTCCGAACAGTTGAAGTACGACCTGCTCGCCCATATCCTGGGCTGAGGAAACCCGAGTTACAATTATCGCCGCCGAGGTGGATAAGAGCAATGAAGGGATCTGAGCGACTAGCCCGTCTCCGATCGTCAACAGGATATAGTTATGTGTAGCCTCCGACAATGTCAGGTCGTGCTGTAACACCCCCACACTCAGGCCGCCCAAAATGTTTATAAACAGTATCAGAATACCGGCCACAGCATCCCCACGCACGAATTTACTGGCGCCATCCATAGCACCGTAGAAATCCGCCTCGCGGCTGATTTCATCCCGACGCGCCCTAGCTTCTTCCTGCGAAATGAGTCCCGCATTAAGGTCGGCATCGATTGCCATCTGTTTGCCGGGCATGGCATCAAGGGTAAAACGCGCCGTAACTTCCGAGATACGTCCCGCACCCTTCGTAACCACTACGAAATTGATGAGCACTAGGATGGCGAATACCACAAGGCCAACAGCGTAGTTACCACCCACCACAAATTCACCAAAGGCTTGAATCACTCGACCGGCTGCCCCCGGTCCTTCTTGACCTTCCAACAGGACGACTCGGGTAGACGCCACGTTGAGTGCAAGCCGCAATAATGTGGCAACCAGCAGTACTGTAGGAAATACCGCGAAATCCAACGGTCGCAACGAATAAACCACAACCAACAACACCACGAGTGCGAGTGCAATGTTGAAGGTAAACAGCATATCCAGAACAAGCGGCGGCAGCGGCAGAACCATCATGGCCAGCATTGCCGATAACAGCAGGGGTGTTCCCAGGCCGTATCGGCTTAAAGCACGCACATTAGTCAAAACAACGGTAGCATTCATAACGGTGCCTTTATTCACCTGCTCATTAGCTCATCTGGAATAGGCAGATCTGTGGGAAGCTCAAGCTGGGAACGAACTTGCGGGTCCAGTTCCCTGAGCTTGAATACGTAAGCCAGCACCTGAGCCACAGCCAAATAAAGGCCCGCAGGGATCTCCTGATTTAACTCCGTGTTGTGATAAAGTGCCCGGGCAAGAAGCGGTGCCGAAAATATCGTCACTCCATGCTGATCCGCGATCTGGCGAATACGCTCAGCTATCAGGTCAACGCCTTTGGCAACCACTTTCGGTGCATTCATCTTATAGTCGAATTTCAAAGCTACCGAAAAATGTGTAGGGTTAACAATGATCACGTCAGCCTTGGGCACTTCTTCCATCATGCGGCGTTGGGCCATTTCGAGCTGCACATTACGGATATGACGCTTGACTTCTGGACTCCCGTCCGTTTCTTTTTGTTCATCCTTAATTTCCTGACGGGTCATTTTCAGCTGGCGGTTGTGATCCCAAAGTTGGAATGGTACATCCACAATCGCTATCAAAATAAGGGCTGCAGACAATCCTAAGAAGGACCAGGTTAACAGATGAGCGGCATGGGCCAATCCCTGTCTTAAAGGCTCATCACCGAGGGCCAACAATTCCTCGGTAAATTGCCAAACAAGCATTCCTGAAATCAGCGCCACCAGGATAAATTTAGCCAGTGCCTTTGCGAGTTCCATTAATCCGCGCCAGGCGAATATTCGACCTAGGCCTTTAATCGGGTCAAGCTTTTCCCATTTAAACTGGAGAGATTTTGCGCTGAATGTCCAACCACCCATGACTATCGGTCCAATCAGTGCCGCCACCACCACCACCACGAATAATGGGCTTACAATACCGAAGGCTTGGAGCACAGTCTTACCGAGCCTCACAGGCAGCGCAGAGGTATCGAATAACACTGCGTGATCAATAGAAAAACTTCGATGGACGAGCACCATTACGTTTTCCATGATGTGCTTTCCCATTATCAACAGACTTACCGAGCTCGCCATCAACACCAATAAAGTATTGAGATCACGCGATTGAGGAACCTGGCCTCGTTCTCGCGCCTCTTTTAGCCGTTTAGGCGTCGCCTGTTCTGTACGTTCCTGGCTGCTATCATTCTCCATGTTTTCGCTAAATACCCGTTATGCGCCCCACCAGTTCATAGCCATCTGAAAGCAACTGAGTAAACTGTGGAGTAAGGCTGTGAATAGTGAGCAATAACAAAATGAATCCCAATAACAGGATTATCGGGAAGCCAACGGCAAAAATATTCAATTGGGGTGCCGAGCGGGTGATTAAACTAAACGCCATATTGACCAATAAAAGTGATGCAAGCGCTGGTAATGCAACTAAAACCGCACCCGCAAACATATGACTGGCCCATTCTACCAACTGCCACAAGCCCTTTCGGGGCAATCCCTCCAGTGCAATAGGCAAAGTTTGGAAGCTTTCAGCCAGCAAGCTTATCAAGGTCAGGTGCCCATTAAGTGCCAGAAACAGCAAAGTGGTTACAAGAGCATAGTAAGAGCTCAGCACAGGAACTTGAATTCCATTTTGCGGATCAATCATTGAAGCAAAACCTAAACCCATACTCATCGCGATGCTCTCACCTGCCACTGCCACCGCAGCGAATACTAATTGCAAAATAAAGCCCATCGCGAGACCTATGAGTATTTGATGAATACCAATTAGAAGTCCGCCAGCACTCAGCGGATCTATGGTAGGAACCGGCGGAATCAAGGGTACCATCAATCCTGCCATCAATAGGCTCAAAGATAAACGTACTTTTACCGGTACCATACGCGATGAAAATAGCGGCATCGCTACGAACATAGCCCCGATTCGTAGAAAGGGCCAGAGAAAACTTCCGACCCAAGCGGTGATTTCTAAAGTGGTCAACCGCATTGCACAGTCATCAACGCACAGCGTTATTGTATACGCTAGTTTTGGAGTGAAGCCCTAATTCAGGCAGGAGCGCAAGGTACACTACAATTGAAGCCCGAAATTTGAGTTAACAGTATCCGGCCAAGGACAAAATGGACTAGCGCAAAGTTTTAATTCGCATTCGAGTCAAGGAGTCCAGCCAGGCTGTAATTGGGTTTTGAGGACGTTTTAAAACCCCTCAGCTAACGTGATACGGGGTCATAAATTGGTTCGAAATTGTACTCATTTACTTCCGTGTAAACAGTTTTTTCCCAATTTGTACCTTGTACTGCACTCACCTGAATAATTTTGGAACAGCGCCTTAGCGATCAGCCAATCAAGGCTGGTATACTGAGAAGCAGGCGCTGTATAAAATCCATAAGCAGTCGCAACATCCATGTCCCGGCGACCATCAATGTGATCATCATAGCCACTAATTTCGGAATAAAACTCAGGGTCATTTCCTGGACCTGAGTAGCCGCTTGTAGCACACTAATAAGCAGACCAACACCCAATGCCGCCAACAGCATAGGTGCCGCCACCAAAGCCGCAACGCTGAGACTTTCCTGGGCAAGCTGTATCACGGTTTCCGGAGTCATATTTCACATATAAAAGCTTGATGCGAGCGTACTCATGATCAGCGCCCAGCCATCCACCAAAACAAATAACATTAACTTAAACGGTAACGAAATAATTAACGGTGAGAGCATAACCATACCCATCGACATCAGAACGCTGGCCACAACAAGGTCAATCACCAAAAAGGGGATTAATATGAGAAATCCGATCTGAAAAGCGGTTTTCAACTCACTGGTTACAAACGCAGGCAATAACAATGAGAACGGCACTTCGTCCGATGATTTGATTTGTGCCCGACCTGAGATATCGAGAAACATTTTGAGATCTGACTCTCGCGTTTGTGCCAACATGAACTCGCGGAATGGTTGCAGAGCAAGTTTCAAAGCCTGTTCAGAAGAAATATTGTCATCCATATAGGGCTTGGCCGCATGCAAGTAGGCGCGTTCGAATACTGGCGCCATTACAAACATCGTCAAAAAAAGTGCAAGACCAATCAGCACCTGGCTCGATGGAGTCTGCGCTGTGCCTAAGCCCTGCCGCAAAATAGCAAGCACGATGATGATCCGTGTAAACGAGGTCATCATGATCAGACCAGCGGGCAAGAGACTCAGCAATGACATGATTGCCAGCACTTGCAGAGTCACCGAATAAGTCTCGCCGCCGCCTTCAGTAGGCGTGACTGTTAGCAGGGTCAGATCAGACTGTGCCCAAGCAGTTCCATTGAGTGGCATCACTATTAGCAAAAGCAGCACAACACGAGCAATGCTCACGACAGGCTGACCTCTTTTGCCACGTCGCGTTTTTTTAGGGCGATATTAAATAAACGAGGGAATGTACTTTGTTGACTCTGTTCAGGGTCTTCACCGACGCCAGATAGGGCATCGTTCATTACATGTAGGGTTTGGATGCGTCCCGGCGCAACACCTAACAGCAGCTGCGCGTTGCCCACCTGAATCAATATGACCCGATCACGCGTTCCCAGCGACAGCGCCCCTAATAACCTTAGTGCACCACCAGCTGAAGCATGCAGGCGATTGATACGACGAAGCACCCACGCCAGCACGACAACCGCCGTCAATACCAGAATCAATCCTACACTGAATTGAATGAGGTATCCTGCACTCAGAGGTTGAGTAGAATTATCCGCCGATAATACCTTCTTCTGGATCTCATCCGCACCTAAGCTTAGCGGCACCAAATAATTTAACCATAAAAGCTTTAGAGGCAGCCAGCCTCTTAGCATTGGCGCTTGTTTAGCGATGTGCATGCCGAGTCTCTGGAGATTCACTTAAGATTACGCACTCGCTCGGCGGGACTGATCACATCTGTAAGACGAATACCAAACTTATCTTTAACCATGACCACTTCACCATGGGCAATTAAAGTCCCGTTAACAAGTACATCCAACGGATCTCCTACAAGGCGGTCCAATTCCACTACTGACCCTCGGTTTAATCTCAATAGATCACGGATTGAAATTTTTGTCCTTCCGACCTCCATTGAAATAGTCACCATGATATCCAGAACCATTTCAAGGTTAGGATCACTACTGGTCGACGCGTATGAGTTAGGTTCTAGGTTTTGAAATTCCGCTGGCTCGAAATCTTGGCTGGCGGAGCTTACCGATGGCTGTTCCCTGTCCGCCACCTCCTCTGCCTGTTTTTGCTCGGCTATCGCCTCTGCCCATGCATCATCTGCAGTACCCTCCACCTCCTCTGCCTGCTTTTGCTCAGCCATCGCTTCTGCCCACGCATCGTTTCCATCATTGGCAATTTGCGATACTTTCTGCTCGTTATTAGTATTATCATTTTCCATAACTTCTTCCTCAACGGCCTTTATTTAATGCTCTCTAGACCCTTTAATCGCTTGACGATCTTGACTGCATTCCTCCCTTTCGATATCCCGAACTTACCTTCGAACAAGGGTAGACCATGTGAACGCAGGCTTATCAGGTCAGGAGCTTCGATCGGAATAACATCACCCGCCTTGAGCTCCAGCACTTCCCGCAGACTGATCCTCATCTCTGCAAAGGTACATTCCAGATCTATATCAACCAGTTTTACTTCCTCTTTCAGGAATTTCTTCCAATGATCACTAACTTGTGAATTATCATTTTGCGTGTCTGCTCTCAACTTTTCACGAATTGGCTCGATCATCGTGTAAGGCATGGTGACATGAAATTCGCCTCCGCCGCCTTCCAATTCGATATTAAACGTAGAGATAAAAACAAATTCGGTGGGACCAACAATATTGGCAAACTGAGGATTGACTTCAGAATTCTTATGCTCAAACTTTGTCTCCATTACAGGTGTCCAAGCTCGCTTTAGATCTGCGAATACATATTCGAGCATCATCTGGATCACCCGCAGTTCGGTGGGAGTAAACTCACGCCCTTCAATTTTTGCGGGAAACCTTCCGTATCCCCCGAAATAATTGTCTACTAAAGTAGAGACGAGTTTGGATTCCAACACGAATAATGCCATCCCCTGCAGAGGTTTAATTGCAACTAGATTGAGGCTTGTGGGAATGAACAAGCTGCGCTTATAATCTTCGAACTTCAGCGTTCGCAGCCTGCCGATCTTGAGCTCGGGGGAGCGTTTCAGCATGTCGAACAAACTGACACGGAAATTGCGTGCAAACCGCTCGTTAATCATTTCCAGCGCCGGCAAACGCCAGCGCACGATGTGATCTTGACTGCTGAAATCATAAGGCTGTGGCTCTCCATCTGACAGCTCATCGGCCTCGATCTCGACATCACCCTCATCCACCCCATGGAGCAGTGCGTCGATTTCGTCCTGGGAAAGGAGTTCATTGGTGGCCATTTAGATTACTGCATCACGAAGCTGGTAAAATAAACCTGTTCGATCCCGGGCTGATCAATCTGTTCTTGAAGGACCTGCTGAATCTCTGTTAGCACCTTATCACGTAACGCTTCCTTGCCTTCACGGGTTGCGATAACTTTCGACTCCTGACTGCTAAACAGTAAAACCAAACGGTCCCGTATTACCGGCAAATGTTGTTTGACAGCTTCGATAACCTTCTCCTTGCGAGACATCACCTCTACTGACACCTCTAGGTAGCGTGCTCTCCCAGGATTTAGGAAATTGACTATAAACTTTGGATGAAGTGTGTGATAAATCGGTGGTGCATTATTTACTTGCTCGCTTTTTTCAGACTGATCCGAGGCTTTTGCGTTATCTCCGAGAGACTTACCGGCCAAAAAGAAATAGGTTGTGATCCCCGATGCCGCACTAATTACAATCGCACCGGTAATGATGAGCAGAATTTTTTTCATGGAATCTTCCTCACATCTCCTTTGTCATTCGCAATGGCATCGGCTGCGATGGTAATTGAATTCATAATCCAGTTTTGTTCCTTGCTAAATATAAAATGCAATTAGTGTACCATTGAAATTCTTTTCCATTCGAAGGAACTAACGTTGTGTCAAGTCTACGCTGGCGGTATTTTGACGATCGCTTTTTTGCATCGACAAAAACTTGGCATAGTCGAGTGTAAGCTAAGAAGCTGTTTTAAAACCGCTCAGGTGAGTGAGGGACAGGGTATAAATCGATGAGAAAGCGCAGTTTACATGGGAGTAAACGAGCATTTCGAACCGATTTAAAACGCCCTATCGTGCCAGCTGAGAGGTTTTAAAACAGCTTCTAAGGCTGGAAACTATTAATAGCTGATAGCAAACAGCAGTGAAATTAAACTAGGGGATTTGATAGTGATTTGGTATCTTAGAACTTCCGTTGCAGTGGATTAGGCTGGCTAAAGCGCTGGTTTCAGATTTCAAACACCGTTAGGCAAAATAATCGACCAGCCCTATTCCGATTTTCTCGCTTGGATTTAAGTTATGATTTGATTCTTCGGCGGGATGGCCAGAATCGGTCTCCAGATTATCGTTCGTTGATTGCAATAAATACGAGTTTTGGTGCCGTTGCTGCGCAAGGTTTTGTTGGAATACATCAACATTCGCCAAATGCAGGCCACTGTCACCTAACATTTCCCGAAGCCGTGGAATTGCGCTTTCCAATGCTTCTCGCACGGCTAGATAGGGAGTAGTAAATTTCACACTTGCTTGCTCCTCCTCCAGAGAAATATGCACTTCAAGCGGCCCCAATTGTGGTGGATTAAGTTGCAGTTCGGCACCCTGCACATTTCGATTTACCAACCACAAGATGCGCCCCGCTAACGAGTGGTCCCAACGCGCTTGACCTACTGCGGCATCAATCACAAACTTTTGATCTTGCCCCTTAACTGCATCCGAACCTTGTTTCAACGGTAACAATTCAACCGGTGTACCTGTCTCTTCGATCAATGATGAGGTACCAGCCGATACTACACTGGCTGCCGAATGCCCGAAAGTTTTGCTGACATCGCGCTTTGTTAAACTGCCTTCAATTATTTCATGAACAAGTTCTGGATGGATATGTTCAGTCGCATCTATTACTACTGCGGTTTTTTCATGCGCTGATTCTGGCATTACCTGTATCGGTAATGAAGCTGCTGGTAATTGGCTTGAGGGCAATTGACTTGCCGGTGCTCGGCTCGCTGGTAATTGGCTTGCTGAGACTTGACTTACTGAGACTTGGCCTGTCGGTAATTGACTTACCGTTACTTCATTCGCCGGGATAGCTCGTGCCGGCATTTGATCGAGCGGTGTTTGGCCCTCGGGCAGTTGACCTGTCGACACTTGGCTTGATGCAACTTGGCCTGTCGGTAGTTGGCCTGACTTCAATTCATCTGCTGGGATAGTTCGTGCCGGTAACTGATCTGGGGGTAACTGATCCGGCGGTACTTGAGCCGCAAACACTTGGCTTAACGCAATTTGGCCTGCCGATAATTGACTTGGTGTTAATTCAACTGCCGGGATCGTTCGTGCCGTTGATTTATATAACGTTGACTGATCTGGCGGTACTTGACCCGCGGACACTGGGCTTAACGCAATTTGGCCTGCCGGTAATTGACTTGGTGTTAATTCAACTGCCGGGATCGTTCGTGCCGTTGATTTATCTAACGTTAACTGATCCGGTGGCATTTGACCTGTCGACACTTGGTTTAACGCAACTTGGTTTAACGCAACTTGGCCTGTCGGTAATTGACTTGGCGTTAATTCAACTGCCGGGATCGGTCGTGCCGTTGATTTGGCTAATGTCAATTGATCCGGTGGCAATTGACCTGTTGGTATTTCTCGAACCGACAGTTCAAGTTCAGTTTCAGAATCCGTAAAAGGATTGCTAACTGGGTTTGTGTTACCCCTTAACGATATATCATGGGCATCATTGACTACGATAAGGTCCTGAAAAGAATCCTGCACGACAGGCGTTTCTAAAGAGGTCAGGGGCAGCTGCTTCGCCTCAAGAGTCGAGCGAAACGCTTGAAAATCGTGCAGATAATGCGAAAAAGGTGATTGTTCCTTATCTTCGCCGTTTGCCCAGCTTAGATTGCTTTTTGAAAGCTG
>JAAUXY010184234.1_pt1 | contig 10793 bp, 8 predicted proteins | sample 7278121 | NCBI WGS metagenome assembly JAAUXY01 (sample SAMN14350117, study PRJNA611818) | marine sediment metagenome | isolation source: surface marine sediment (1.8m) | place: French Polynesia: Moorea | collected 2018-08
AAGCAGGAGAAGACCTTGCCCTGGGTGAAGACGTCGATCTGCTCGGCGATGCCGTAGTTGACCGCGCCCGGCGGCTGGTACTTCAGCCAGCGCTTCATCTCTTCCATGGCCCGGGCGTTTTCCTGGGTGTTGAGGATGCCTTCGACTTGCGCCTTCTCGGGGTCCCAGGCGTGGCCGCCGGTCGACCACATGAAGGGATAGAGGTAGCAGCTGACGAAATCGTACTCGCGCGAGTACTGCATCGCCGTGCCCCAGATCTCCTTTTCGGGCCGGTTGAAGAAGGCGGCGATCTTCTCGAACTCCTCCATGGAGAGCTTCTCGAAGTCCTCGAAGGTGCGCGGCAGCTCCCTGCCGTGCTTCGCCTGGAAGGCCGCCCGCTCCTTGTCGTCGAGCAAAAGGTCGGTGCGGACGAACAGCGCGATGGTGTCGCCCTCCTGCGGCAGCCCCCAGATTTGGTCCGACCCATCCGGGAAGATCTGATAGGAGGTGCGGATGATGTCCGAGTACCACTCGACATTGAGGCCCGGGTTGTCGGGCAGCAGATCGTTGATCTTGACGATCCAGCCCGGCGAGGCCAGCGCACCCAGCCACTGGGAGTCGCTGATGATGATGTTGAATTCCTGGCTGCGCGTGGCGAGCGAGGTCGCGGCCTTCTGGAACAGCTGCGAAAAAGGCGCCTCGGCGAAGCTGAAGCTCACGTCGTAGTCGTAGCGCTGCTTCACGTAGTCCGCGAAGATCGGCGACATCTCGACGCCCAGCGAGCTCGGCAACCAGCCGGCGATGCCGAGGATCGACATCTCGATGCTCTGGCCGGCCAGCGGATGGTCGGAGGCGGCCCTGACGAAGCCGTAGGGGGCGAGCGACAGCGCGCCGCCGGCCGCGACGAGGGCGGAGCTCCGCTTGAGGAATTTGCGGCGGTCGACCTTTCGCGCCAGGCGCACCGGCTTGCCGGCAAGGGCCCTGGCGGTCCCGGGCTTAACGGTCATGCACGTCCTCCCAGTGCAAGCGCCGTTAGTCGGCGCGCTTTTCCGGGCTTTTCGTCCAGCCCGGCAGCTTTTCTACAGGAAGGTTAACAGAAACTGTTACAAATGTAAGCTGAGAAATACAAAAGTTTCCATTCCGCGAAGAACGGCCGAAATCCGGGGTTTTTCGAGCCCCGAGGCCCCGTTCAGGGGGCGAGCTCGCTCAGGCGGCCCGCGGTCGCCTCGTCGGTGATCAAGACGTCGGCGTAGCCGCCGTGCAGCACGCCGCGGATGATCGAGACCTTCGCCTCGCCGCCGGAGGTGAAGACCACCTTCGGGATCCGCTTCAGATCGTCGGGCGCGAGGGCCAGGACCCGGCGGTTGATCGGGTGGTCGACGATGCGGCCCTCGATGTCCAAATAGTGGCCGAGCAGATCGCCCACCGCCCCCGCGGCCTTGAGCGAGCGCAGCTCCTCTTCGGTGATCAGGCCGAGCCGGCGGATCGTCGATGTCTCGGTCACGTCGCCGGCGCTGACCAGCGCCAGATCGACCTGCTTGGCCTTCTCATAGACCTCCTTGAGCACCTCCTGTTCCAGGAAAAGGTCGCGCGAGGCCTCGGTGCTGGTGAAGGCCGGACCGGCCAGGTAGTAGCACTCCGCATCGAAAAGATCGGCGAAACGCGCCGCCGTCTCGTAGGTGTTCATGGCCGAGGCCCGCGTCAGCCCGCCGAGCAGGGACACCACGGAAAGGTCGCGCAACGGCCGGCGCTGAATGCAGCGCAGCGAGATGCGCAGGGTGCGGCCCCACCCGAGCCCGACCGACTGGCCGTCCTGGAGCTCGCCCGAGATGTAGGTGCCGGCCGCGACACCGAGCACCTCGGGCACGTCCTCCTCCAGGGCCGGGCTGGGCACCACCACGACTTCATCGAGGCCGAAGGCGCGCTCGAGCTTGCGCTCCAGCTCGATGCAGGTGGCCAGCTTGGAGTTGATGCGGATCTGGACCAGGCCTTCCTCGCGGCAGGAGGCGAGGATCCGGTTGACTCGGATCCGATTGATCCGCAGGCGCTCGGCAATCTGCCGTTGGGTCAATCCTTCCACGTAGTAGTACCAGGCTATGCGGGTGCGCAGCTGGTCGTGCGGGTCGACCGGCGTGGCGGAATCGACTCCGTTGTCGGATGGCGCCGTGGTGCCGCTACGCGCTTTCTTTGCGGTACTTCTCATCGAGCGCTTCCATCTTGGCGACCTTCGGGGCCGAGCGGCCGCCCTGGAACTTCGATCTCAACCAGATGTCGACCAGCATGCGCGCGACCGACGGGCCGGTGATCTGACTGCCGAGGGTGATGATTCGGGCATCGTTGCTGGCGATCGCTCGCTCGGCGGAATAGGGGTCGGTCACACAGACCGCGCGTACCCCGGGGACCTTGTTGGCAACGATGGCCATACCGGCACCGGTGCCGCAAATCAGAATTCCGCGATCATACTCGCCCCGGCTCACCGATTCGGCAAGCGGCACGCCGACGTCGGGATAATCGACCGCGTCGTCCGTGGTGACTCCCAGATCGACGACCTCGTAGCCTTGATCGCGCAGATGATCGCGCACGACATCCTTGAGCGGCAGACCGAAGTGATCGGCAGCGATGGCGATCCTGTCTTTGCCCTCGTGTCTTGCCATCGAGCTCGATCCCTATCCGTTCGGCCGCAAAGCGAGGCGATGAAACTCGTGCCAGGGGATGTCCAAGGGCGCGTCGTGACAGATCGCCTGCACCAGACTGCGCGCGAGCGGCAAATCCGCGCCGTCGAGCCCGCCGCCGCTCATAATACGTTCCAGCGTCGCGCCGATCGCCAGGGCGAGCTCGGCGCCTTCGATCGTGTCGTCGGGCATGCGCTCGGCCTTGGCGCGCGAGTAGAGATGGCCGGCGCCGAGCAAGCGGCCCATGCGGCTGTTGCGGCCGCCTTGGATCGTGACGTAGAGATCGCCGGTGCCGGCCAGGCCGCGGACCGTGTCCGGCAGGCCGCCCAGGGAGTCGACCAGCAGGCACATCTCCTGCACCGCCTGGGCATAGAGCGAAGCCGCGGGGTTGTGCATGCGCGCGCCGCTCTCCGCCACGCCTGCGCGGTCGAGCAGGCCCTCGGAGGATCCGACTCCGATGGCGTAGAGGTTCTTGAAGGCCGCGCACAGCTCGACGCCGGTCTGATCGCCGCTGCCGCGCACGTGGTAGTAGGGCGCGGCCAACAGCTCGGCGAGCCACTCGACCAGAGCCGGGTCGGGATGGGTGAAGACCACCGAGCTGTGCCGCAGCGCGGCGAGCTCGCCGGCGATACAGGGCCCGGCCACCGCCGCCACGGGCGCCGGCGGCGCACCCAGCTCCGCCATGCGGCGTACGATCACGTCGGGAATGATGCTGAGGCCGCCGTTCTCGGCGACCAGGCCCTTGGTCAGGATCAGGATCGGAATCGAGCGGGTCAGCAGCGGCGCAAGCTGCCGGCAGGCCCAGTCGACGCCGGGCGAGCTGACGCCGAAGACGACGAGATCCGTGTCCTCCTCCAAGGCCTCGCCGAGCCGGTCGTGGGTGAAGGGCCTCACCGAGCCGGGCAGGCGGCACTTGAGGTTCGGGTGCACGCCACTTTGCGCCAGGGACTCGACGATATGGCGGTCCAGATGGGTGCCGACGAGCCGCACCTCGTGGCCCCGGTCGCTCGCCGGGTAAGAGAAAGCGCTGCCCATGACGCCGGCGCCGAGGATCAGGATCTTGGCCATCATCGCTCCCCCGCGGCAAAGGCTTCGAGCAGGCCGGCGTCGCCCGCCACGTCGAGGATCGAAAAGCGGTCGCGGATCTCGCGGGCCCGCAGCACCGCCTCGTTGTAGAAGCCCGGCGCCAGACCCAACGACTCGCCGGTCATGTGCGCGCCGATCGCCGCCATGGCCTCCTGCAGACGGGCCGGCGCGAGCATGACGGCCCTCAGCCGGCGCGCGACCTCGGGCCACTCGGCGGCAAGCCTCTCGTTGATCGCCTCGGCCTGCTTGCGGTCGATCGCCTTGCGGCGAAACTCGCGGATGCAAGCCGAGCCGGAGACTTCGCCGAAACGCGCGATCATGGAGCGCTCGTCGATCTCGGTCGGCCCGATCTCCGGCGGCGCCTCGGCACCGAGGATCTCGTTTTGCAAGCGGTTCATCGACAGGGCGGCGACGCCGACCTGCTGGCCGTGCAGGCTTCCCGGATGATCCCTGCCGGCGAACATGTCGATGTAGTGGCTGATCATGTGCTCGCTCATGCTGCCGTGGTGAGTCGAACCGGTGATGCAGACCCCCAGCCCGCAGAGCACCAGCACCCGGATCAGGCGCGTGACGACCTCAATGTCGCCCTTCGCTAAGGCGCCGGCGCCGTCCAACAGCGGCGCCTCGTCCTCTTCCTGGAGCGTGAAGGGGCTCTCGCTGTAGGGCGTGCCGAGCAAGATGCGCGAAAGGAGCCAATCGACCTGTGCCGTGCTGCGGCAGAGGCAATCGCCGAAGCCGCTGCGGATCAGCTCGATCGGCGCTGCGGCGTTGACCTGCAGATCGAAGAACGCGCCCAGCGGCGCCTGCGCGCTCAAGGACATCTTCACGCCGGCCTGGGTGATCGACGCCGTCGTGGTGGTGTAACCGTTCATCGACGGCGCGGTCGCGAAGACCGCGTAGCTCTTGCCGCCCAGAAACGCCGCGTACTTGCACAGATCGTTGACCGTGCCGGAGCCGACCGCGACGACCGCATCGGCAAAGCCGAGGCGCTCGCAGAGGGCCTTCACGGTCGCCATGTCCGCGTGCGGGCGTTCCAAGACGACGCCGTCGACATCGGCGAGCGCCCGCTCGATGCGCCGGCCCATGGCCTCGTAGGTATTCTCGTCGCTGACCACGGCCAGGCGGCCGGCGAGACCGACGCCGGCCACGAGATCGGCCTCGCGGCCCTCGAGGCTCGGCTCGATGACGATCGAGCGCACCGGCATCGCCGGCGCGGCGCGGCCGCTGTCGGGGTCGATCCAGCGGCCCTCCAGGAGAGCGTCGATGTTGCCCTCGGTCGCGCTCACGAGCTCTCTCCCGCGACTTCGCTGTCGATGCGCCTTTCGCTCACCGCGTCGAACACGTGCACGGCCTCGGGCGCGATCGACAGCGCCACCTTCTCCCCGGGCCGGGCGCGGATGCGCCCTTGGGTTACGGCGCGGAACTCGTGGCCGTCGACGTCGAGCAGCATGTGGGTCTCCGCGCCGGTCGTCTCCGCCAGGATCACCTCGGCGGGGATGCCGCCCTCGCCGCCGACCGCGATGTCGACCGGGCGCACGCCGCAGACGACCTCCATGTCCGCGCGCGCGCCGGTGCCCCGCGGCAGGGGCAGCGAAATCGCACCCGCGCGGCAGGCGGCTTGCCCCGCGACGCCATTGACCCTGCCCTTGAGGAAGTTGATCGAGGGCGAGCCGATGAAGTCGGCGACGAAGCAGTTGGCCGGGCGGTCGTAGATGTCGTCCGGCGAGCCGATCTGTTCGATCTCGCCGTTCTGCATGACCACGATCTCGTCGGCCATGGTCATGGCCTCGAGCTGGTCGTGGGTCACATAGATGGTCGTGGTCTGCAGCCGGTCGTGCAGGCGGCGGATCTCGTAGCGCATCTGGCCGCGCAGCTTGGCGTCGAGATTGGACAGTGGCTCGTCGAACAAGAAGACCTGGGGATGGCGCACCATCGCCCGGCCCATGGCGACCCGCTGGCGCTGCCCGCCCGACAGCTCTTTCGGGTAGCGGTCGAGGTAGGGCGTGAGGTTGAGGATCTCGGCGGCCCACGCGACCTGCTTCTTGACTTCGCTTGCGGGCTTGCCGCGCACCTCCATGGTGAAAGCGATGTTGTCGTAGACCTTCATGGTCGGATAGAGCGCGTAGTTCTGAAACACCATCGCGATATCGCGGTCACGCGGATGCACCTCGTTCATGCGCTTGCCGCCGATCCTGATCTCGCCGGCGGTGGTGGTCTCGAGGCCGGCCGTCATGCGCAGCAGCGTCGTCTTGCCGCAGCCCGAGGGACCCAGCAGCACGACGAAGCGGTGGTCCTCTATGGTGAAGGAGATGTCCGACAGCACCTTTACGGCCCCGAAGGACTTCTCCACCCGTTCGTAATCGACCGACGCCATTGCCTAGCCTTCCCCGCGTGCGCCTGCCGACGCGCCGCTCCGCGCCGCGAAGGCGACCAGCTTGTGACTGGTCGCAGCCGTGGCGTCATAGAGTTCCTTGTAGATGTCCAGCAGCGTTCGGTAGTCCGCGCCCGGCGCGGCGCGTGGCTCGATCGCTACGGTGCGGCCGGCCATCGCCCCGGCGGCCGCCGTGATGCTCGGGTACCAGCCAGCACCGTAGGCGGCGATCATGGCCGCGCCGAGCGCCGAGGCCTCGACCGTGTCGGAGACCAGAACCGGCTTGCCCGAGGCGTCGGCCAGCATCTGGCACCAGAACTGGCTCGAAGCGCCGCCGCCGATGGCCAGGTACTCCTTGATCTCGAGGCCCGCGCTCCGCTCCATCAGCTTCGAGCGCCAGACCTGGTCGAGCGTGATGCCCTCGATCAGGGCGCGGTAGACGTGCGCCGGACCGTGGCCGCCGCCGAAACCGATCAGACAGCCGCGCGCGTCGGCGTCCCAATGGGGGTCCATGACGCCCGCCCAATAGGGCAAGGCCACGAGCCCCTCGGCGCCGATCGGCAGCGCCGCCGCCGCCGCCTCGAGCTCGGCGAAGGCCTCGGCGTCGCGCCGCCCGCCTGGGGTGAACTGATCGACGAACCAGTTGACCAGGAACGCGCCGGAGCGCAGGCAGTTCTCCAGGATGTAGCCCTCGCCCTGGGCCGCGATTTCGGTGCGCCAGGCCTTGTCGTAGGCGTAGCTCGGCGACCAGACGCCCGATACGACGGCTGTGCCGAGGTTGACGTAGGCGCGGTCGGAGCGGGTGCAGTCGGTGCCGAGGCCGGCCAGTTGGCCGTCGCCGCCCGCCGCATAGACCGGGGTGCCGGCGCGCAGGCCGGTCGTCTCCGCCGCCGCTTGCGTCACCTCGCCCAACAGCGTGCCGGGCGGCAGCGCCTCGGGCATCTGCGCCTCGCTCAGGCCGAGCGCCCCGAGAATTTCGGGCGACCAGCGCTTGGCCTGCAGGTCGAAAAGGCCCATGGGGTCGGCGCTGATCCAGCCGGTGCGCGATTGCCCGGTCAGATGCCGCACCAGAAAGCACTGCACGTCGGCGAAGCAGGCGGTGCGCGCGAAGACCTCCGGCTCGTGGCGCTTGATCCAGAGATAGCTGTAGACGCAGGGCGTGACGTCGGGATAGCGCCCGGTGATGCGGTGTATCGCCTCGGCGCCGATCTGTTCGGAGAGCTCCGCCACCTCCTGGCGCGCGCGCTCGTCCAGCCAGGTGATCCCCGGCCGCAGCACTTCGCCGGCCCCGTCGAGAAAGGCCACCGTCTCGCGCTGGTTGGAGATCGCCAGGCCGGCGACCCGCCCGGCATCGACCTTGGCGAATAGGTCGCGCAGGCTGGTTACGCAGGCCGACCACCAGTCCGCGGGATCCTGCTCGAATTGGAACAGCGCGGGCGTGGAGAGCGCGATCGCCGCCCGCCCCTCGGCCACGGCCAGCCCCGAGCGCTCCCAGGCGATCGCCTTGGTGCTCTGGGTGCTGGAGTCGAGTCCGACGACGAGATCGCGGTCAACGGCCATGGCTGGTTCGTACCGATTCTCCAAACGAGCCGTGGGCCGCGGGTTCGGCGCCGCGGCCCACGAGGTTCACCGGCCTGCTCAGCCGGAGACGATCTTGTCGACCTTCTCGGCGATCGAATCCATCGCCGCCTTCGGGCTGTCGTATTCGCCCGCGAAGAAGCGGCCGAGCTCGACCGGGATCGTGTCGTTGGAGAGCTCCGCCCACTCCGGCAGATCGGGCTCCGAGCCCATGTGCTTGTCGATGGTCTCGCGCACCACGTCGAGATGCCGGGTCGTGCCGGCGATGCCGTGCTTGGCGTTCGCCTTCACGCGCGGATCGGCGTAGACGCTGGTCCGCGTCGGCCCGGTGCCGCCGCCGAGCGTGGTGATGAAGACCTGGGTGTCGGCCGAGGTCGCCCACTGGGCGAAGAGCCAGGCCGCGTCCTCGTTCTTGGAGTACTTCGAGACCGCCAGCGAGGAGCCGCCCTGATGGCCGACGCCGGGGATCTCGCCGAAGCCGGTCTCCTTGACCGTGCGCAGCGCCTTGGGCGCGGGCGGCACGGCCGCCTCCATCAGGCCGGAGACCTTGGAGGAATCCGGGTTGTCCCAAGACGGGAAGAACTCGCCCCAGCTCAGCACCTGGCCGGCGATGCCCTGGCCGACCGACTGGCCCTGGCCGTCCCAGGTCCAGCTGGTCACGCCCGGCGGCATGTTCTCCTTCAGCTTCACCCAGTAGTCCATGGCGGCGAGCCCGGCCTCGTCGTTGCCGGTGAACTTGTTGTCCGGCCCGAAGATCGACCCACCATGGCCCCACAGCCAAGCCGTCCAGTCGCATTCCAGGCTGTAGTGGCCGGACTTCATCTGCCCGGTGGTGCCGTAGATGTCGGGACCTTTCGCCTTCTGGATCGCTTGCGCGTTGGCCAGGTAGTCGTCCAGCGTGGTCGCCACCTTCAGGCCCAGCGCGTCGTAGACGTCCTTGCGGTACATGTAGATGAAGATCGGGATGTCGTAGGGCACGCCGACCATGATGTCGTTGTACATCGAGATGCCGTCGACCAGCGGCTTCAGAAAGTCGTCGAAATTGTAGTTCGGCATCGCCAGATCGGCCTTGGCCGCGTACTTCTCGCGCGGGTCGATCACGTCGCCGGAGAAGCTGGCCATCCAGCTCTGGTCCAGATAGTAGAGGTCGTAAGTGCCGAGGCCCGAGGCGACGTCCAAGGTCAGCTTCTGCAGCACCTGCTCCAGCGGCAGCACCTCGATCTCCACGTTGATGCCGGTCGCCTCTTCGAAGAACGGCTTCAGGTGTTCGTTGATCGCGTTCGACGGCGGCGTGGATTCGGTGGCCAGCCGGATCGTCTTGCCGGCATACGGCTTCGCCACGTCCTTCAGCCAGGCCATCATCTCGGCGTCCGGCTTGATTTCCGCGGCAGCAGCCGTGTTGAACCAGCCGCGGCGGAACCCGAACGGCATGCTGGTCGACAGGCCGAGCACGCCGGCGCCCAGGCCGAGCTGGCCGGCCGCGCGCAGGAACGAGCGCCGCGGCATGGTCCCGCGGGCATAGCGATCCGCCACCGCCGCCAGATACTGTTTGCGATCACTGTCTCTCATCAGTTTCCTCCCAATGTGTGGGTCCGTCATGGACCGGTTCGGGGCCGGACGCCCGGCTCCGATGTCTCGAACGCGTCTACTGCTTCAGCGACCCCAGCGTGAGGCCGCGCACCAGGTTCTTCTGAACCAATAGGATGAAAACGAACGCCGGCAAGATGGCCGCCGTGCCGAGTGCCGCCATGTTGCCCCAGGCGGTGCCGGTCGAGGTCACGAAGGTGGACGACACCACCGGCACGGTCTTCAGCCCGGTCTGGGTCAGGGTCAGTACGAACAGGAACTCGGTCCACGAGAACACGAAGCACAGCACTGCGGTGGCCGCGATCCCGCCGGTCGCCATCGGCAGGATCACCTTGCGGAAGATGTGGAACCTGGACGCGCCGTCGATCAGCGCGGCCTCGTCGATCTCGGTCGGGATGTCGTCGAAGAAGCTCTTCAGCAGCAGCACCGCCAGCGGCATGTTCATCAGCGCGTGCACCAGGATCACGCCGGTATAGGTGTCGAGCAGGCCGAAGTCCTTGAAGATGAAAAACATCGGGATCGCGACCGCGACCGGCGGCATCATCCGGGTCGACAGGATCCAGAACACGAAATGGTGCTGGCCGCGAAACCGCATGCGCGAGAGCGCATAGGCCGCCAGCGTGGCGATGACGACCGCCAGCAGTGTGGAGAACACCGCCACGATGATCGAGTCCACCAGGCGCGGCGTCATGTAGAAGTCGCCGCCGCCGGGCAGCACGGACAGGCCCTTCTCGAAGCCGAGCGAGATGCCGAACACTTCCTCGTAGGATTTGGCGCTCGGCGTGAAGCTGAACACCTTGGGCGGCTGCGAGAAGATCTCGCGGTCCACTTTGATGGACACCGTGACCCAGTAGTAGATCGGGAACACGAACACCATCACCACCGCCCAGGCGAAGAACGCCCGCAGGATCCGTTGGTTACGGCTCAACAGCACGGCGCTACCACCTCACCTTGAACACCGTGACGAACAGGTTCGCCGCGACCAGGATGACGAACAGCGCGAACAGGCTCAGCGTCGCGCCGTAGCCCCACTTGATGAAGCTGAAGGTCTGCTGCCAGGCATAAAGGCTGAGCGTGTAGGTCGCGGTGCCCGGCCCGCCCGAGGTCATCACGTAGACGTAGTCGAACATGCGGAACAGATCGATGCCGCGGATCAGCACCGCGATCGCGATCACCTTGCCCATCATCGGCAGGGTCAGCCGGCGGAACATCTGCCACGCGCTGGCCCCGTCGATCATCGCGGACTCGAACGGATCGCGCGGCAGCGAGCGCAGCCCGGCGACGAAGATCAGCACCATGAACGGGGTCCATTGCCAGACATCGGCCAGGATCACCCCCCAAAGCGCCAACGAAGGTGTGGCCAGGATCGGAGTCGCCTTGGTCAGCACGCCCAAGGATTCCAGCATCCAGGTGATCAGGCCGAACTGCGCGTCCTGCATCAGCAAGAACATCATCCCGGTGATCGCCGGCGGGATGACCAGCGTCAGGGTCAGCAGCCCGCGCAGGATGCCGAAGCCGGG
>JAAUXY010048207.1_pt1 | contig 10792 bp, 6 predicted proteins | sample 7278121 | NCBI WGS metagenome assembly JAAUXY01 (sample SAMN14350117, study PRJNA611818) | marine sediment metagenome | isolation source: surface marine sediment (1.8m) | place: French Polynesia: Moorea | collected 2018-08
AAATTAGACGCTTTTCGCCGCTGTTCATCCCTGAGATAGGGGTTGGACAAGCGAGCAAGCCTTCGAGGGGTGCTCGCCCGCCCAATTTTCAATCAGGTTCCTCTCACGTCTTTAATGGGATTTAACCGAGGAGGCACATGCGCCTCCCCGGTTTTTGTTAATGATTTAAACGGGGCAATACACAGAATGCTGGCGTTAAACCCCTGACTGTCCGCGAGAGACGCCCTCTTCCACGGCAGGCTCTTCCTCGTAAATGTCATGTTTCAAGGCTTCGAAATCGGTGGTGATGTTGGTTGACATCTCCAGTTTGTAGGCCAGGAAATACATCATATAGATGCCGAAAATCCAAAAGATTATCTGCCAGATCCAGATCGACGGCATCCCCATGAACCAGGTAGCCGGTTGCATGGGATCACCGAAGAGCGTGTTGCCGATCACACAGCCCGGACCGATGGCAAATGTGAACCAGACCAAGGCGATGATCCAGCCCCATTTGACCAGCCCTTTCTTTTCCGCCGGCAGCGCCGTATGCTGCCGGATGAAGGTGTGGTATTCCATGCGGCGATTGAATTCCGCTTTTTCGGGCTGGGTAAAGAGACTCACGAGGATGGCAACCGGCAGGTTGAACAGAATACCCCAACCGGCGGCAAAAATCGTGAGCGGGTTATAGCCCCAGGGAAGTCCGAAATCAAACCTAAAGGTAAGCAGAACCGCAATGATACCGCAGATCAGACCGGTGACAATACCCTCACGGGTGAGCCAGGGCCAGTACAGCGTTGCGATCAGCGGCGGATACATCATAAACCCGAAAGACGTCGCCAGCGCGCCCAGCATAACGATAGCGCCGGGCACCAGCGAGGCGAAAATCAGCGCCGAGCCCACCACAATAAGAACGGTAATACGGCCCCAGAAGGTCTGGCCCGTTTCGCTCATGTCTTTTACGATATAGCGTTTGACGACATCGCGGGTCAGCATACCACTGGCGGTGGACATATAGGCTGCACCGGTGGACTGCATGGCTGCCAGAGCGCAGATGGCCAGCAGGCCCACGAGGAACGGTGCCGTATCCTTCATCAGATGGATCAGGTAGGGCACCAGGTTGGCCTGTTTACCACCGACCAAATTGGCAAGCGGCAGAATGGTTTCAGTGGCTCCCTCCGGTTTATACAATGCCAGCACCCAGCCACCCATACTCTGCAGGGTGGTGAAGATAAACAGGGCAAAGCCGATTCCCAATGTGGAGGCCCAAACCTGCTGCAGCGGAAAAGGTTTGGGATTCTTGTTGGCAAACGCCCACATCGAGAAGGCCGGCGAGGCATGAATACCCATCAGAGCAAACATGTAGGTCAAAATCATGATGCCGGTCCAGGTGCCGCCCTGGGCCATGGCCCCGGCCGGTACGAACTGCATCACACCGGGAACAGCCACTTTATTGCTGAAGCCGTCCGGGGTCAGGTTGATGATGGATTTTTTGTTGGCCAGAAACACCTTAACCGCCTCCGGATCCGCCCACTGAGGCACATTGGAACCGCCGCTGTTGATCCAGGCGACGACATCGCCGAATTTGGATGTCAGCGAATCCCAGCCGCCGGCAAAACTCGTCGCAATAATACCGATGCCGATAATCCCGGTCCAGAGCAGAATACACTGGGCCGTGTCCACGTATGCAACCGAGCGCAGACCGCCCAGGGCGACATACAAGAGCACGACGACCGCCAGCATCCACATGCCGACATTAACGGAAAACAAGCCGTCGGTTAAGATGTTAAACAACACACCCGAGGCCCGCAGCTGAATTCCCAGGTAGGGAATGCTGAAAAACAGCGCCACGATAACGGTCAGAACCCGCATGGCCTCTGAATTAAAATAAGCCTGATACATCTCCCCCGGGGTAACAAACCCATAGCGTTTGCCCATCAGCCACTGGCGTTTGAGAAACAGGACCCCCGTAAACGGAATCGTGAGCACATAATATGATGCATATCCGTACGGAAGCCCGTCCCGCCACATAAGTGCCGGGTGGCCGACAAAGGTCCATCCGCTAAATGAGGTTGCGGTGGCGGCCAGCACAAATACCCAGATGTTGAGCTGACGGCCGGCAATAAAATAATCGGTCCCTTTCTTGGCCTTCAGGTAGCCGGTAATACCGATGGTAATGCAGTATCCCCAGTAAAGGAGAACAAAAAAGAACAGCCAGTATACATGAGTTCCCATGTTCTTCTCCTTTCAATGATTAATAGACAACTTACGATTCATTTCCAAAATTAACGCTTTTGGGCGGGCATCACCTCCTTTTCCTCTTACCTTAGAGAGCTGGTCTGATCGCATTGCAGCGATTTGACTCGATTCTGTTTCCGACTTCCGCATCCGCCGCGTCAATCGCCTCAATTGAGAATTCAGAATATTATCCGCGATATGGCGATCAGACGTTCATTATACTAACACATCGATGGCTATTTTTTTGCCATCTCTTTAATCTCTTCAACGATTTCAGGATTGGCCAGGGTGGTCACATCCCCGACGTCCTTGTCGTTTGAGATCGCTCCCAGCACCCGGCGCATGATCTTGCCTGAACGGGTTTTGGGCATGTCCGCAACAATCCAGACTTTGCGCGGTTTGGCGATCTTGCCGATTTCCACACAAACGGCATCAGATATTTTTTTGGCCAGATCATCTGACGCTTTCTGGCCGGGTTTTAAGGCAATATAAAGATCCGGCTCCTTGCCTTTAATATCATGGGCCACCGGCACCACCGCCGCCTCGGCCACTTCCTCAACCACCAGGGCGGCCGATTCGATTTCTTTGGTTCCCAAACGGTGACCGGAAACGTTGATCACGTCGTCAATGCGGCCCAGGATCCGGTAAAAGCCGTCCTCGGCTTCCACGGCCGCATCACCGGTCATATACGGCCAATCGCGCCAGTCCTTGCTTTTGGGATCCTTGCAATAGCGGGCATAATAGGTGTCGACAAACCGATCCCGGTCGCCCCAGATGGTCTGGAATCCGCCGGGCCAGGGATTCTGAATACAGATGTTGCCGGCCTTGCCCGCGCCCGACGGAATGACGTTGCCTTCGTCATCGTAGATGATCGGGTGAATACCCGGCATGCCCGGTCCGGCACTGCCCGGTTTCATGGGGGTAAGGGCCGGAAGGGTGCTGCACAGAAATCCGCCGGTCTCCGTCTGCCACCAGGTATCCACGATGGCCGCTTTGCCTTTGCCGACGACCTCGTAGTACCATTTCCAGACTTCGGGTTCGATGGGTTCGCCGACGGTGGTCATGTGCTTGAATTCGTAATTGTATTTGGCGGGTTCGTCCGGGCCGATTTTGCGCAGGGCCCGGATGGCGGTGGGTGCCGTATGGAAGATGTTGACATCCAGGTTCTGGGCGATGCGCCAGGGGCGCCCGGGATCCGGATAATTTGGAACGCCTTCAAACACCACCGTAGATGCGCACAGCGACAGCGGCCCGTAAACGATGTAGGAATGGCCGGTAATCCAGCCGATATCGGCCATGCACCAGTATACATCTTCCGGGTGTATGTCCTGCACATATTTGGATGTGCCGGCGACATAAGCCAGATACCCGCCGGTGCCGTGCTGGCAGCCCTTGGGCTTGCCGGTGGTGCCGCTGGTATACATCAGAAAAAGCGGCGCTTCAGCCGGCATGGGCACCGGGTCGACCCGTTGACCGTAGTAGTCTTTTAAGACGTCGTTGACAAAATAATCGCGACCTTCCACCATGGGTGTCGGGCTTGATGCTTTTCCCGGATAGCGCTGCCAGACGAGCACCTTGTCCACCTTCTGGCCGTCTTTTTCAGCCAGGTCGACGGCGATGTCGGCATTTTGCTTGTGGTCCAGCAGGTTGCCGGCCCGGTAGTAAGCATCGGCCGTGATGAGCACATTGCTGCCGGAATCGACAATCCGGTCGGCGCAGGCCCGGCCGCTAAAACCGCCGAAGACTTCGGAATGAATCACACCCAGCCGCGCGCAGGCCAGCATGGTGATGGGCAGCTCCGCAATCATGGGCATATGCAGGGTCACCCGGTCACCGGCTTTGAGCCCCGCAAAATCCTGCAACAGCGCCGCAAATTCGTTGACCCTTACAAACAGCTCCTGATAGGTCACATGTTCGACTTTTTCTTCCTCGGGCTCCGGAACCCAGTGAATGGCGGTTTTGTTTTTGTTTTTGGCCAGATGCCGATCCACGCAATTATAACTGGCATTTATTTTGCCGCCCTTAAACCATTTCCAGCAGGGTGCGTCGCTGGTATCCAGGATTTCATCCCAGTATTCATACCAGTCGAGAAGATCGGCGTATTCTTTAAAGCAATTGGGAAAGTTGTCCAGGCTGAACCGTTCAAAAACTTCGGGATCGGTCATATTGGCCTGGGCAATAAATTTAGTGGATGGATGGTATAACTCTTCCTCACCCCAGTGTACCGCAATTTCAGCTTCAGAAGTTTCAACAACCTCTTTTTCTGCCATAATGGCCCCCTCCTTTCTTTGATAATTTAGCCATAAGCTAATAACAGTGTATATGGAATATTTGGATGACCATACCGGTCGAGTTTAAGCGGGAGAGAATGAATTGCATTTATTTTTTTTAATATTTTTAAATTAATTGAATTAATTTAAATTTTATTCGCAATTTGAGATGTTGGAATTGATTATAAAATTTTTAGTTTTTTACATCCCTTTGCAGGTGGTTGTCAATATGATTTTTGTTCATTTTTATCTTTTTTGCAGCCCGTTTCATTCGTTAAAGCCGTCTGTTCGGAGCAGGAATACAAAATTTTTCAGTACAACCGGACAGCTTTGTTATAAGTATATGAAATTATTTTAATAATTAAGAAATATTTTTTTTCAGCTGCGGCTGCCCATAGCAGGATTAAGATTCCGCTCTTTTTGGATTGAATTCGGATCGCGGTCATTTTATCGACCATTTATCGATAATTTATTGAGAAATGGGCCTATCAGATCCCATATTTGGAATTTGGCAGACCCTGTCGGCCCTTCTTGCATTTGCCGGAAGCGGTGGTTATAATTTAACATTATGAAAGCAAGTGATAAAAACATACCGGATCCCAAGAAGTTAGAAAAAGAAATCGGCGAATTTTTATCCGAAAAATTTGGCGACAACGTCAAAATTGTTACCCCCATGGTTTTGCCCCAGGAAGACGCCATAGATAAAGCCAAAACGCGCCCGCGCAGAAAACAAATCAATTTTGACCTCAAGCCCGAAGAACTCATCACCTACCTGGATCAATTTGTTGTTAAGCAGGATAGCGCCAAAGCGATCCTGGCTACCAAAATTTGCACCCACTTCAATCGCATCAAGCGCGCTCAGGACACACAGGATGACGGCGCCAAAACCACAATGGTCGGCAATATCAAAAACAATGTCCTGATGATCGGGCCGACCGGTGTGGGTAAGACCTACATTATCAAACTGATCGCCAGTAAAATCGGTGTGCCCTTCGTTAAAGGCGATGCCACCAAATTTAGCGAAACCGGTTATGTGGGCGGAGATGTCGAAGATCTGGTCAGAGATCTGGTCCGGGAGGCTGACGACGATATCGAACTGGCTGAGCACGGCATTATCTATATCGATGAAATTGATAAGATCGCTTCCAGCCGCAACATCGTGGGGGCCGATGTATCCCGCACCGGTGTGCAGCGGGCATTGTTGAAACCCATGGAAGAAACCGAAGTGGATTTAAAGGTGCCCCATGATCCCATTTCCATGATACAGGAAATTGAAAAATTTCGTAAAACCGGCAAGCGTGAAAAACAATCGGTCAATACAGCCAACATTTTATTTATCATGAGCGGGGCCTTTACGGATCTGGTGCCGATCATTCAGAAGCGACTTGTCAAACAGGAAATAGGTTTTGGTGCGCGAATCAAAGATGCCCGTGAGCAGATTGATATCCTCAAGCAGATCAAATCAGAAGATTTGATAAAATTCGGATTTGAGTCGGAATTTGTCGGCAGGCTACCGGTACGAGCCGTATTTGAACATCTGACCGAACAGGATTTACACAAAATCCTGCAAAACCCCAACAATCCGATCATCCTGGGCAAAAAGCTGGATTTCGCCGCCTATGGTATTGATATCAAATTTGAAGATACGGTGTTACAAATGCTGGCCAAGCTGGCGTTTTCTGAAAACACCGGTGCCCGGGGCCTGGTCAGCGCCGTTGAAAAAACATTGCTTGAATTTGAAAAACAATTACCTTCCACCCGGATCAAAAAATTTCCAGCCACAAAAGCCATCATCAAAAATCCGGAAAAATTTATCCAAAAGCTGGATACGGCTACCGGGGATTCCGGATCCGATGCGCTATTTGAAAAACTGGCGCGGCAAGAACGGCAGCAGATTAAACAATACCTGGAATCAAATAAGAAACACCTGGCGGCAAAATACAATCTCACCATGACCCCATCCAGAATGGATATCCTGGCCCGGTTTTATTCCCGAAACATCATGGATATCGAAAATGTGGTGAAGCACATCAAATCCAATTATGATGAAATTAAGAAGATAGAACTGTACTTTTTTAAAAATCATGATATTAACATTGTCCTGGAAGAAGACGCGATTGATTTTATCATCGAGCAGCTGATCGAAACAACGGTCAGCTTGAAAGACGTTTATAATAAGGTCAACAACGATTTCGAACACGGCCTTAAGCTTGTCCGTGAAAAGACCGGTCGTAACCGCTTTTTCATTACCCGTCAGGCGCTGCTGAATCCAGAAGACCACATCGGTCAATTAATTCAAAGTGAATATGATCCCGATTCAACGCATGACGCAACATAGTGTATAAACGGATGCGACAGTATCCGCTGAATAAACCCACGCCGGAAAGAACTTGATGAAATGATCGGAATATCTAAACTATACTGCGGCACCGTTGAACCTTCTGATGCGCTGCGCTACGGGCGTCACTCCGGCAAATTGCCGTCCCACCTGTTGCAGTTTTCAAAGGACAAGCGCCCGGTGGTCGTCTGGAATGCAACCCGGCGCTGCAACCTGAAATGTGTGCATTGTTACGCACATGCCCAGGACCTTGAATATAACAACGAACTCAGCACACGACAGGGGAAGGAGTTAATCGATGACCTTGCTGCATTCGGCTCGCCGGTGATCCTGTTTTCCGGCGGAGAGCCGCTGGTGCGCAAAGACCTGCCCGAATTGGCCGAGTATGCGGTCGATAAAGGCATGCGTGCAGTCATTTCAACAAACGGCACCCTGATCAGCGCCAAAACAGCACGCACCCTGAAACGCATCGGGCTTTCCTATGTCGGCATCAGTCTGGATGGAATGCAGGAGATCAATGATCGCTTCCGGGGCATCAAGGGTGCGTTTGACTCCGCCCTGGAGGGCATTAAGAATTGCCAGGACGCCGGCATAAAGGTCGGCCTGCGCTTTACGATCAATAAATTTAACGTCAATGAGATCCCCCATATCTTCAACCTCATCGAAGAAATGGATATCCCCCGGGTATGTTTCTATCATCTGGTTTATGCCGGCCGCGGAAGCGATCTGGTCAAGGAGGATTTAACCCATGAGGGCACCCGTTCGGCGGTGGATCTGATTATCGACGAAACCAAGCGACTGCATGATATCGGCAAACCCAAAGAAGTCCTGACGGTCGACAATCATGCCGACGGACCCTACATTTATCTAAGACTTCTCAAGGAAGACCCGCAGCGGGCCAAAGAGGTACTCGAATTGCTGCAATGGAATGAAGGCAATAATTCGGGTCGCGGCATCGGTTGTGTCAGCTGGGATGGCCAGGTCCATCCGGATCAATTCTGGCGTCATTGCAGCCTCGGCAACGTGCAGGAACGGCCGTTTTCCGAAATCTGGGCTGATCTCTCAAATCCGCTGTTAAAAAAACTTAAAGAGAAAAAGAAGCATGTTAAAGGCCGATGTGCCAGCTGCCGCTGGCTGGACGTTTGTGCCGGCAATTTCAGAGTCCGCGCCGAAGCCACCACCGGTGATGTCTGGGCCCCGGATCCGGCCTGCTATTTGACCGACGATGAAATCGGTCTGACGGATGGATAACCTGAAGATTTAAATTTCTCACGCAAAGCCGCCAAGCTCGTAAAGAATGAGCATTTTTATAATTAAACCTGGCGCCTTTGCGTCTTTGTGTGAGGCCAGTGCGCACGATCAATTTTATCATCTGCAATAAAAAGGAGGTTGAATGCTATTTCCGGATTACAGGCCCAGACGACTGCGGCAAAATAAGGCTTTTCGCCGCTTGATCCGAGAAACCAACTTATCCGTCGATGATTTTATTTTACCGTTGTTTGCGATTGGCGGTCGCGACGTTCAAAACCCGATTCCGTCCATGCCCGGACATTTTCAGTTATCGGTTGATCAATTACTAAAAACAGCCTCTGCTGCAATGGATCTGGGGATACCGGCCGTTATGCTGTTTGGGATACCGGATGCCAAGGATCCGCTGGGCACAGCCGCTTACGCAGACGATGGGGTCGTTCAGCAGGCGACCCGGGCCGTAAAAGACGGACTACCGGATTTGGCGGTCATCACCGATGTGTGTCTGTGCCAGTATACCGACCACGGGCATTGCGGTGTTGTCGAGGGCCAAACAATTGATAATGACGCCACCCTGGATCTTTTAGCCCGCACGGCGCTTTCGCACGCCAAAGCCGGCGCCGACATGGTGGCCCCCTCGGATATGATGGATGGCCGCGTCGCCGAAATTCGGGATGCCCTCGATGAAAACAACTTCAGTCAAGTACCGATCATGTCCTATGCGGCCAAATACTGCTCCGCCTATTACGGACCTTTTCGCAGCGCAGCCGATTCGGCCCCGCAGTTTGGTGATCGACGGACCTATCAGATGGATCCCGCCAATGCCCTGGAGGCTATTCGGGAAGTTTCAATGGATATTGAAGAAGGCGCCGATATCATTATGGTGAAGCCGGCGCTGGCCTATCTGGATATCATCTGCCGGGTAAGGGAAGAAATTGACCTGCCGGTCGCCGCCTACAATGTCAGCGGAGAATTTTCGATGATCAAAGCCGCGGAAAAAATGGGCTGGATCGACGGTAAAAAAGTAATGCTGGAAACTCTGACCGCCATCAAACGCGCCGGAGCGGATATGATCCTTACTTATTTCGCAATCGAAGCAGCACACGCATTGGATATTAAATAATACGAAATGAGCACAAATCACCCCCACGCCCACACCAAACCTAAAAAAAACGAGTTGCGCCTGGTTGCCTGGGAGACCACCCGCAATTGCAATCTCGCCTGCGTACACTGCCGTGCTTCTGCATCCATGGGCCCCCATGAAGGCGAACTGGGTACCGAAGAAGCGTTTCGGCTTTTGGATCAAATTGCAGAAGTTGCCAAACCGATCATCATTCTGACCGGCGGTGAGCCCCTGCTGCGCTCTGATATTTATGATATTACCCGCCATGGTGCCGATCTGGGCATGCGCATGGTCATGGCCTTAAACGGCACACTCATTACAGAGAAGGTGGCCCGGGAGCTGGTCGACGCGGGTATTCAACGCATCAGCGTCAGCCTTGACGGTTCGAGTGCTGAAACCCACGACCGATTTAGACAGGTAGACGGCGCATTTGACGGCACCCTGCGGGGTATCGACTTTCTTAAAAAAGTTGGCATGGAATTTCAGATCAATACAACCATCACCAAAACCAACCTTGATCAAATCCCCAAGATCCAGGACCTGGCTATCGACCTCGGGGCGGTGGCCCATCATATCTTCCTTCTGGTCCCCACCGGACGCGGAAAATATATCGTCGACCAGGAAATCGATGCAGCCGAATATGAAAATACACTTAACTGGTTTTATGACCAGAGAGAAATAACGCCCCTGCAGCTCAAAGCAACCTGCGCGCCCCACTACTACCGCATTCTCAGACAGCGGGCCAAAAAAGACGACATTTCAGTTACCTTCGAAAGGTACGGTCTGGATGCGGTCACCCGCGGCTGTCTGGGCGGTATCGGCTTCTGCTTCATATCCCATCAGGGCATTGTCCAGCCATGCGGCTACCTGGATTTAAATTGCGGTGATGTGCGCCAATCGACTTTCAGCGAAATCTGGAACCAATCCGATCACTTCCTGAACTTGCGCGATTACGACAAGCTGAAAGGAAAGTGCGGACCCTGCGAATTTAAACGCGTCTGCGGGGGCTGCCGCGCACGTGCTTACGAGGCCACCGGCGATTATATGAGCGAAGAGCCCCTCTGCAGCTATCAGCCCCGATCAAAAAAGTAACTTTTTCTGGATTATCGTCGACCGTTTTGATCAAATCGCGCTTTGCCTCTTCAGCGAATCTCGGTCTCTTGAAAGACACGCTCGCCTTTGATATCTATGCATATCATAAGTTTCCATATTTAGTGAAATTCTCAATATATCACCAGTCTCAGAACCCGCCTTTATCATTGACTAAACCCCATTGGTTTAGGTATAAAAGCACCCAATCAATTTCTAATCCCCAAGTTCCACCTGATCAGAAGCGGCTATCCAACTATGGAACGGAATCCGGCTCTCGTCTGATTTTTGCGCACCTTCTAAAATTCCACATATTGAGTCCGTTAGTTTGAAACCTTAACATCGGAGGTGCCCTATGGCAGATGAAGGTTTTAAGCGTAAGCTCACCGCAGTTCTCAGCGCCGATGCAGTTGAGTACAGTCGGCTCATGGCAGAAGATGAAGCCGCCACTGTAAAGACTATCGCTTCCTACCGTGAAATCATGTCATCCTTGATTAAACAGCACAG
>JAAUXY010157757.1_pt1 | contig 10785 bp, 8 predicted proteins | sample 7278121 | NCBI WGS metagenome assembly JAAUXY01 (sample SAMN14350117, study PRJNA611818) | marine sediment metagenome | isolation source: surface marine sediment (1.8m) | place: French Polynesia: Moorea | collected 2018-08
ACGGCATCGTCGCCGTCGCGCTTGGCGCGCACCATGATGCGGCCGCCGCTCGGGGTGAACTGCAGCGCGTTGGAGACCAGGTTGAACAGAACCTGACGGATGCGCTTTTCGTCCACCACGATGGTGTCCAGCTCCTTGGCGGTCCGGAAGCGCAGCTCGACGCCGCGTTCACGCGCGCGCTCGCGGGTCAGCAGGCGCACCGAGTCGAACATCTTGGAGACCTCGATCTCGCCTAGCGCCAAGCTCATGTAGCCGCCTTCGATGGTGGCCAGGTCCAGGATGTCGTTGATCAGCGTCATCAGCCGGCCGGACGCCTTCAGGATGCCCTCGGCATAGGTGCTGCGGCGCTCGGATGACAGCTCGCCGGCCACGCCGCTGAGCAGCTCGGCAAAGCCGAGGATCGCGTTCAACGGCGTGCGCAGCTCATAAGAGACGTTGGCGATGAACTGGGTCTTCAACCGGTCGGCGGCGACCAACGCCTCGTTGCGGTCCATCAGCGCCTGCTCGATGCGCACGCTGTCGGTGCGGTCGATATAGGAGAAGATCACCGCGCCGTCGGGCAGCGGGATGGTGGCGAAGTCCAACACCTTGCCGTCAGTGCGCTGCAGGCGGCCGGCCTTGGCTTCCGGCGCGATCACGCTGCCGATCAGCTTGGCCCGGATGGTCGGCCATTCCGAATCGGGCTCGAACAGACCGCGGGTGCGGTCGACCAGATCGGTGATGTGCGGTTCGCCGTCCAGCTCGCTCGGCGTGAACCCCCACAGCTTGGCGAAGGCCGGATTGGACAGCTTGAGCCGGCCATCGCTGCCAAACACGGCCAGCGCCTCGTGCAGGTTGTTCAGGGTTTCGCGCTGCACTTCGATCAGCGTGTTGTATTGGCGTTCGACCTCCAGCCGGTCGGTGAAATCCTCGTAGACGAAAATCAATCCGCCCATCGGATGCGGAGACACCGATTCGCGCAAGGTCGAGCCGTCCGGCAGGTGCAGCAGTTCCTCGCGGGTCTCGAGCAACGAGGTGAACAGGCCCTGCAGCTCGGCCTTGAAGGCCCGGAAATCGACGTATTCGGGCAGCTTGCGGCGCTGGCGCAGATCCTCCATCACCTCGCCGATCGCCGGCTCGGAGCTCAGCCAGGTCGCATTCAGGCCCCACAGCTCGGCAAATGCGTTGTTGAAGAAGCGCAGCCGCCGATCCGCGCCGTAGATCGCGATCGCGGAGTTGAGCCGCTCCAGCACTTCGCCGTGGGCGGCGATGTGGTCGGCCAGGTCGGCCTGAGTCGACTCGACATCGGTCACGTCGAGACCGAAACCGATCATCGTCTGCCCGTCGCCGAGCGGGCGTTCGTTGAAGTCGATCAGACGGCGCGCGCCGTCGATGGTGATGTGATGGCTCTCCGACTGCGGCAGACCGCTGCGCTGCACCCGCTTGGCCAAGGCGCGCCCGTCGTCGCCGATGACGCCCGCGCCCAATTCACGCCGGTCGGCCAGCATCTCGCCGCGCCCGCTGCCGACCGCGATCGCATAGGCGGCGTTGCACCAGTCGATCGCCAAGTCGGCGTTGCGCCGCCACACCGGGACCGGCAGGGCGTCCAGCAGCGTGCGCAGGTTCTCCGAGTCGCGCCGCTGGCTGTCGATCTGTTGCTCCAAACGATCGAGCTCGGCCTGCTCGCCGCTGGCGTCGCGCAGCCACAGCAAGGGAAAGCCGTCGGCCGAGATGCGCCCACTCAATTGCAGCACCCCGGACCCGTCGATCAAATGGGCGGCCAGGTCGAACGGCTCGCTGTTCGCGCGCAGGGAGCTCACGGCGGCCAACGCCTGTTCGGCATCCTCGAAGCGAAGACGGGCCGCGATCGCGTCCTCCACGCTCTCGTGGCGTTCGCCGAACAGATCGTCGACCTGCTGGTTGCGCCATTCGCCATCCGGCCGCCAGCGGCACAGACCGACGGGCGCGTCGCCGAGCAAGCGGCCCAACTCGGCCGCCTCGGAGGCGACTTGAGCGCGCTCGGCCGACAAGCGCGCCAGACGGCGGCGCTGCTGGCTGACGAGAATAACGAAGACGACGGCCAGGACCGTCGCAACGGCCGCGAGGGCTGCGACTGGCCCGAACCATTCGGCGCTGGGCGCGAGGGCCTCCATCACCGCACCAGACTATGCGGCCACGGCACCCGCGACAAGCGCGGCCAAAGCGGTGCTGACGACCGGGCCGCCGCGCACGGGCGGTGGCGATCTACGGTCAGTAGCGGTATTCGTCCTGCTTGAACGGGCCATCCACATCGACGCCGATATAGGCCGCCTGGGCGGCGCTCAACTTGGTGAGCTGGGCTCCAACCTTCTCCAGATGGAGCGCGGCCACCTTTTCGTCGAGCCGCTTGGGCAGCACGTAAACCTTGTTGTCGTACTGGTCAGAGTGGTTCCAAAGTTCGATCTGAGCCAGGGTCTGGTTGGTGAAGCTGGCCGACATGACGAAGCTCGGATGGCCGGTGGCACACCCCAGGTTCACCAAGCGTCCCTCGGCCAGGAGAATGATCTTCTTGCCATCGGGGAACTCGACCTGATCGACCTGCGGCTTGACGTTCTCCCACTTGTAATTGCGCAGCGAGTCGACCTGGATCTCGTTGTCGAAGTGCCCGATGTTGCAGACGATCGCGCGGTCCTTCATCGCGCGCATATGCTCGATGGTGATCACGTCCACATTGCCGGTGGCGGTGACGAAGATATCGGCCGCCGGGGCGGCGTCCTCCATGGTGGTGACCTGGTAGCCCTCCATGGCGGCCTGCAGCGCACAAATCGGATCGGCCTCGGAGACCATGACCCGCGCGCCCGCATTGCGCAGCGACTCGGCCGAACCTTTACCGACGTCACCATAGCCGCACACCATGGCCACCTTGCCGGCCATCATCACGTCAGTGGCGCGGCGAATGCCGTCGACCAGGCTCTCGCGGCAGCCGTATTTGTTGTCGAACTTCGACTTGGTCACCGAGTCGTTCACGTTGATGGCCGGGCACTTGAGCGAGCCGTCACGCGCCATCTCGTGCAAGCGGTGCACCCCGGTGGTGGTCTCTTCGGACAGTCCGCGCACGCCTTCGATGACCTCGGCCCAGCGCTCTTCATGGAGCACCTTGGTCAAGTCGCCGCCGTCGTCGAGGATCATGTTGACCTTCCAACCGTCCTCGCTGGTGATCGTCTTGTCGATCGCCCACCAGAACTCCTCCTCGCTCATGCCCTTCCAGGCGAACACCGGAATGCCGGCGGCCGCGATGGCGGCGGCGGCGTGGTCCTGGGTGGAAAAGATGTTGCAGGAGGACCAGCGCACGGTCGCGCCCAGATGCACCAAGGTCTCGATCAGCACCGCGGTCTGAATGGTCATGTGCAGGCAACCCGCAATGCGCGCGCCGGCCAGCGGCTTGCGGTCGCCATACTCCTCGCGCAGGGCCATCAGCCCCGGCATCTCGATTTCCGCGATCTCGATCTCCTTGCGGCCCCATTCGGCAAGTGAGATATCCGCGACCTTGTAGTCGGTGAACTCGGGCATTCAGCAACTCCTCAGCGACGACGTCTGGGAAAGGCGCGCCGCCCGCCGGCAGCGTCGCAAGCGGGCGGTGCTATACCAGTCCGCCGCCCGGCGCGACAAGCGGCGCGACCCTAGCATCCGAATCAATAATGGGTGGTTGACGCGGGTTTTGAAGACGGAGAAGCGTGGCAAAGGCCCGGGGCGTCGCGGCCCTGTCATCCAACCGTCACACCGGCCGGGCAAATTCGCGTGGCGCGGGCGGCGGCCCGATCGGCAACGACCTATCAACCCTAACGACGAGGTAAGGCGATCATGAGTGAGGGAGACGCGGTGGAAGACAGTCTGACGCGGCAGGTGTTCGTTCCGGGCGCGCCGGCGGACGCCTATCGCCTGTTCGTCCACCGCTTCAGGGACTGGTGGCCGGCCGACTACACGTTCAGCCGCGAGGATCTGGCCGAGATCGCGATCGAGGGTGCCGCCGGCGGACGATGCATCGAACGGGACCGGCTGGGTAAGGAATGGGTCTGGGGCACGGTGATCGGCGCCGAGCCGCCGCACCGGCTCGTGTTTCGCTGGCACATAACCGGTGATCGGCAGATCGAAACGGACCCGGATCGGGCGAGCGAAGTCGAGGTTCGGTTCGCTGCCAATGGCCAAGACCGGACCGAGGTCATATTGAAGCATCGCGGCTTTGCCCGTCATGGTGATGGATGGCGGGACTACCTCAGCGGCATGGCGTCGGACCAAGGCTGGTCCTGGTGCCTTGAGCTCTATCGGCAGGCCGCATCCATGTGAGGACTGGCACAGCGCACGCCGGGCGCCGGAACTTTCTCTTCGGCTTGACCTTACGGCGTTGACCCGTGGTCGGCGGCATACGCTTGGTGGCGTTGCGCCAGGGCTTCCATGTGGTCGGTGGAGGTGCCGCAGCACCCGCCCAGGAAGGTGGTGCCGAGCTCCAGGTGCAGGTTCCAGAGGTTACGGCCGAAGTCCGGCGGCGCCTCGGTTTCCAGTTCTTCCAGGCCGTCAAGCTCTTCCGGGGTTCGGGCGGACGTGTTGGCGTGCAAGCCGACAATGCGGTTTGCGGCCTGCGGATCGCGCGCCCCGGCCGTGCCGATGGCAGCGGCGAAAACAGATGCATGGACGCAATTGACGTTGTAGGCGTCGGGCGGCCGGGCGGTCTCGCCATCGATGCGCCGAATCGCTTCATCCAATGGCGTGCCGTCTAGAAGCGTTCCCTGCGATCGGGCCACGAAGCTGATGACGTAAGGCCGGTCCGTGGAGGCCATGATGCGCGCGATCCCCAGCGCTTCGTCGAAGGCCGGCAGGGTCTGCGCGATCAGCAGGTCGGCCCCGGCGTCGGCCAGCTCCTCCACCTGGTCGCGATGGAACTCCTCAGCTTCCTCGAGGCCGGGGGCTTCGGCGGGCTGGTAGCCATCGCCCTTGGGGCCGCTTTGTCCGGCAATCAAGATCGGCGCGGCGTCGGGCCCGTAGCTGTCCCGCAATTCGGCCATGAAGCGAACGGCGTCCCGGTTCATGGCGCGGTCGGCGAACGGGGAGCGCGCGATGCGCTCGCGATTGGCACGCCAAGTCGGCGTGCTCGCGATCATCGGCAGGCCGTAGCGCTGGCCGATGTCCAGGTATTCGCGGTGCACGCTGGCCAGCACATCGCGGGCGTCGTCGTGGTAGATCAGCCCGGCGTGAGCCACATACGGGTCGAGGTTGACCGCGGGGCTGCGGCGCAGGCGCTCGTAGAGGGAGCCCTCGCCAAGGACGAAGCTCTCTTGGTCCAGCAGCCGGTCAAGCGTCGGGGTCGGATTGGACATCACTCAAGAGAACGCCTGGAAAAAGTCATGCCGCGCCGTCCGAATCGAAACGGTCCCGCGGGCCAGCCTGCCACCGATCGCCGACGGCTGACTAGTCGGCCGCCATGGCCGGTTCCATGGACTCGTTGAAATCGTCCAACAAGGCGGCGATCCGGCCGGATTCGGTCTGGGTCATGATCTGCTCGGCGCAGCCGCGGGCGCGCACGATGTCCATGGCGCGGACCCGCTGCTTGACCATCAAAAGGCTGCCCGGCGCCATCGACAGCTCGATGATCCCGAGACCCAGCAACAACGCGGTGAAGCGCGGGTCGCCGGCGGTCTCGCCGCACAGGCTCACCGGAATGCCGGCCCGTCGGCCGGCCTCGGCGGCGAACTGAATCATGCGCAGCACCGCGGGGTGCAGCGGATCGTACAGGGCCGCCACCTGCTCGTCCGACCGGTCGATGGCCAGGGTGTACATGGTCAGGTCGTTCGTTCCGATCGCGAAATAATCCGCGTGGCGGGCCAGGACGTCAGCCGACAGCGCGGCCGAGGGCACCTCCATCATGACCCCGAGCGGCGGCAACTGCGCGGGGATCGGGATGTCGCGTTCGCGCAGCCGTTCGGCCACCCGGGCCAGCAGCGTGCGCGCCTCGCGCACCTCTTTCGCCGACGAGATCAGCGGCAGCAGGATGCGCACGGGCCCATGCATGGCCGCACGCAGAATCGCGCAGAATTGGGTTTCCAGCAGGTCCGGATGGCGCAGCGACAGGCGGATCGCGCGCAGGCCGAGGGCTGGGTTCACGCTGGGCGCGGCGTGGCCGCCCAGGCTGTAGGCCAGCTTCTCGCCGCCCACGTCCAGCGTGCGGATGGTGACCGGGCGCGCCTTGCCTTGCGCGTTCATGCCGATCACGAAGGCCCGCAGTGCCTCGTACTGCTCGTCCTCGTCCGGCAGGTCATCCCGGTTCATGAACAGAAACTCGGTGCGCATCAGGCCAATGCCCTCCGCGCCGGAGTCGAGTGCAGGCTCCAAGTCGCGCGGGAGCTCGACATTGGCCTGCAAGGAGACCTCGACGCCGTCGGTGGTCCGTCCGGGCAGCGTGCGCAGACGCGCCAGTCTGCCCTTGGCCTCGGCCAGGCGTTCAATGCGCTCGCGGTATTCGGAGAGAGAGGCCGCGTCGGGATTGACGATCAGCGTGCCCGACTGGCCATCCACGATCACCGTGTTGCCGCTGGCCACCCGGCCGACCAGCCCCGGCACGCCGAGCACCGCCGGCAACTGCAGCGAGCGCGCCATGATCGCGGTGTGGCTCTGCGGCCCGCCGAGTGCGGTGGCGAAACCGGCGATGCGCTGCGGATCGAACAGAGCGGTATCCGCCGGGCTCAGCTCCTCGGCGATCACGATGGTCCCTTGCGCCAGATTGGAGAACGCGCGGTAGGGCGTGCGGGTCAGGTTGCGGACCAGGCGGTTGGCCACCTCGCGCACATCCTCGACCCGGGCGGCGATGTACTCGTCACCGATCGCGCGAAACGCGTTGGCGATCTCGTGCAGGGCGTCCTGGACCGCCGCCTCGGCGTTCATCTGGCCGACCTGAATCCGTTCGGCCGCGCCACGGGTCAGCCGGGACTCGGTCAGCATCGCGGTAAACGCGTCCAGCATCATGCCGATCTCATCGGCCGCATCGCCGGGCAACTGGCCGCTCTTCACCTTCAGCCGGGCCAACTGGCGTTTGGAGGTCTCGATCGAGCCTTCAAGCCGCGCCAACTCGTTCTCAACCTGGCCCTGCGGAATCCGGTACTGCGGCACGGCGATGGTGCCGGCCTCGCGCACATGGGCCGGGCCGATCGCGATCCCTTGGGAGACGCCGATGCCGGTCATCGTCAGCATCGGAAGAAAGTCCGGGTCCGGCGCATGCACCTGACGGTTCTTAGTCCTCATCGAACCGCCCCTCCACCAATTCCACCAGCGCGGCCACGGCCTCGTCCGCATCCGGGCCGCTGGCCAAGATCTCGATGCTGGAGCCGGGCGAGGCGGCCAGCATCATCAGCCCCATGATCGACTTGCCGGATACCACAGCTCCGTTACGCGACACTGAAACGTCGGCATGAAACTGCCCTGCCAGGCTGACGAACTTGGCCGCAGCCCGGGCGTGCAGTCCGCGCTTGTTGGAGATGTCTACGCGCGCCTGAGAATCGGGGTTCTGAGTTCCATCCGCCATTGCGGTTCGACCGACCGGATTGTTACCTCCCCTGCCGCCTTTGGGCCGCGTCGGGCCCCGGCCGCTATTGCTTGTTATTCTCCAGCAACGCAGAGGCGACGTTGATGTATTTGCGGCCCGCCTCCTGCGCCAGGCCCACAGCCTCTGTCAACTCATGATCGCCACGCACGCTGGCCAGCTTGATCAGCATCGGCAGGTTCACGCCCGCGATCACCTCCACCTTGGCCTTGTCCATGATCGAAATGGCCAAGTTGGACGGCGTTCCGCCGAACATGTCGGTTAATAGAACGACGCCGGCACCTTCGTCCACCGATCCAACTTTGTCGAGAATATCTTCACGACGCTTCTCCATATCGTCGTCCGGACCGATGCACACCGAGGCGATCTTCGCCTGGGGGCCGACGATATGTTCAAGCGCCGCAATCAGTTCGTCGGCCAAATGGCCGTGCGTGACCAGAACCATGCCGATCATGGGGTTCTACATAGCGTGAAGGCGCGGCGAACGGGAGTCCAAACCGGCGCGACCGGTTTTTTGATCCCTAGCCGGCTTCCGATAAGGGTCCAGAGCACCTTCCGACCATACGGGATCATTTGATGGCGCTTTGCCTCCCCTGGAGTAGGCGCGGCCCGCGGCGCGATGCAGCGCATCGGGCAAGGGTCGCAACGCACTCCCAGGAGTGGCAATGCGCCACCCGAAGGGCCGGGCATCCTTGCCCGCTGAGCGCGTTGAGCGCCGCTTGTGATGCTCCAGCATCACCGCGCACCGCTCGCCTCCTCAGCGAACAAGCCTGCTCCGGTCAAATGACCCCGTATGGTCGGAAGGTGCTCTAGCGCGGAATGTCCTGATGCCGGACGGTGGTCTGTCGGTGTTGCGCGTGCAGCCACTCGGCCAGGGCCTCGACCAGGCAGACCGAGCGATGCCGCCCCCCGGTGCAGCCGATCGCGATGGTCAGGTAGCTCTTGCCCTCGGCCTCGAAGCGCGGCAGCAGCGCTTCCAGCATTCCGGTCAAGGCGGCCAGGAAAGACTGGTAGGCGGGGTCGGCCGCCACGTACTCGGCGACCCGCGGATCCCTGCCGGTAAGCGGCCGCAATTCCTCGCAATAGTGCGGGTTGCGCAGGAAGCGCGCGTCGAACACCAGATCCGCGTCGCGCGGCAGACCGGAGCGATAGGAGAACGAGACCACGAACACCGCCAGACCCGGCGACTTGTCCAAGGCGAAATGCCCGGTCAGCGTCTGCTTGAGCTCCCACAAGCTGAGCGCCGTGGTGTCGATCACGACGTCGGCGGCACGGCGCAAGGGCGCGATCAGCGGCCGCTCGCGGTCGATGCCGTCGCGGACCGGGCGGTCCCCGGACAGCGGATGGCGCCGACGCGTTTCGGTGAATCGGCGCAGCAAGGTCTCGGTGTCGCAGTCAAGAAACAGGAGCTTGGTGGCCAGCTCGGCGCGCCCGCGCAGCGCGGTGACCGCCCGGGCCAGCTCGTCGGCGGCGAAATCGCGGGTGCGGATGTCGACGCCGACGGCCAGCGGCCGGGTCGGCGGCGCGCCACCGGTCTCCCCAATCAGACGCGGCAGCAGGCTCATCGGCAGGTTGTCGACCGCCTCATAGCCGAGATCTTCCAGCTGTTTCAGCGCGGTGCTGTGACCTGCGCCGGACAGGCCACTGACCAGCACCACCGGAGTCGACAGCTCTTCGAACATGCTCTGGCGCCGGTTTCCTGGCCTAGGAGCCTGTCTGAGAAATGGTCACGGTTTGCACCCTGTTTTCCAGGTCTTGGGCTAGGAGGGCGTCGCGCGGCGATGCTGGAAGCATCGCAAGCGGTGGCCGACGCGGTCCCAAGGCCTGGAAAACAGGGCCCTCCGGGTCGCTCAGGCAAGAGCGATGGCCGCGTCGCGCGGGCTTGACGATGCGCCCGGCATCGCCTGCACCCGCGCTCCTAACCCTCGCCCTTGCCTGAACGATGCAGACCATGACCATTTCTCAGACAGGCTCCTAGGAGTCATTGCGCGCGACGGGGCTCAACTATAGCCACTTCGCCGCCGCCGCCCAGGGCCTTGACGGCAAGCGCGATCTTGGCCGGCGCAGAAGCCTGGAACGGCGCCAGGCAAAGCTGCGCGAGGTGCACGCCCAGCAAGTCGCAAAAGGCGGGTTCCGGCAAGCGCTCGACCGCGTCCGCGGCGACCAGATCGACCACCAGGCGCACCGGCGCGGCAGCGCAGACCGGCAGACGAACAATGCCCAGACCGCGCACTTCCAACAGGCCGGCGAGAGACGCCGGCGCCTCCGCCGACACGGTCTCGCCGGTGCGGGTCAGCGCGCACTGATCGTCCGCGACCAGCCCGGCACCGGCGTCGATCAGGCGTAAGGCCAAATCGGACTTGCCGGAACCGGCCGGACCGCGCAGCAGCACGCCGGCGCCGTCCAGCGCCACGCAGCTCGCATGAACCAGACAGGTCTCGTCGGGCATCAGGGTCGGGTCAATCGGCGGGCAGGAGCACGCGGAACCGCGCACCCAGGACGTTGCCGTGCCGGTCGCGCCGGTTTTCGGCCATGATCCGCCCGCGATGGGCATCCACGATCTGATTGGAGATCGACAGCCCAAGGCCGCTGTGGGTGCCGAACTTCTCGCCGGATGGCCGCTCGGAATAGAAGCGCTCGAAGATCGCCTCCTTCTTGTCCTCGGGCACGCCGGGGCCCTCATCGGACACCTCGACCACGACCCAGCGGCCGTCACGGCGCAGCGAGAGGCGGATCTCGCCGCCCGGCGGACTGAACGAGATCGCGTTGGTGATCAGGTTGCGAAACACCTGCACCAGACGGTCCTCCATACCCATCACATCCAGGCTTTCCGGGTCGGAGATCTCCAGCGCGAGCCGGGGGCCGCCCTCCTCCATCATCGGCCCGTGGACCTCGACCAGGGTGATCAGCATCTGGCCGACGTCGACCGGCGCGGACTCGGCGCGCGACAGCTCGGCATCCAGGCGAGAGGCATCGGAGATGTCGGTGATCAGCCGGTCAAGGCGCTGCACGTCGTCCAGAATGATCGCCAGCAGGCGGCGCTGCTGCCCCGGGTCCTCGACCCGGGCGGCGGTCTCGACCGCGCTGCGCAGGCTGGTCAGCGGGTTCTTGATCTCATGGCTGACGTCGGCGGCGAAGCGTTCGATCGCATCCATGCGCTGCCACAGCGCCTCTGTCATATCGCGCAGCGCTTCGGACAAATCGCCGATCTCGTCGCCGCGCGAGGTGAAATCCGGGAT
>JAAUXY010113278.1_pt1 | contig 10784 bp, 7 predicted proteins | sample 7278121 | NCBI WGS metagenome assembly JAAUXY01 (sample SAMN14350117, study PRJNA611818) | marine sediment metagenome | isolation source: surface marine sediment (1.8m) | place: French Polynesia: Moorea | collected 2018-08
CCGGCCTCGAGACGGTGGTGGCGTTCGTCGTCCCGGCCACCGGCGCCGACCCGGACGAGGCTGAGCTCGAAGCGCACTGCCGGGACCGGATGGCGGCCTTCAAGCGCCCGCGCCGGATCATCGTCGTCGACGAGCTGCCGAAGACGGCGACCGGCAAGATCCGCCGGTTCGCCCTCCGCGAGCAGCTCGACGGCGCGGGCTCGTCCTCGTAGCCCCGATGAGGGCCGCGCTGATGACCGGGGCGCGGGCGCCGCTGGAGCTCGCCGACGTCGCCGATCCGGCGCCACCCGCCGGCGGGGTCGTCGTGCGGGTCGACGCGTCGGGCGTCTGCCGCTCCGACTGGCACATCTGGACCGGTGCCGACCCGGTCGACCTGCCGCTGATCCTCGGCCACGAGTTCTGCGGCGAGGTGGTGGCCGTCGGCGCGGACGTTCGACGGTGGCGGGTCGGTGACCGCGTGATCGCGCCGTTCATCCTCGCCTGCGGTTCGTGCCCGTCGTGTGCTCGCGGCGAGCAGACAACCTGCCCGGACCAGCTGCTGCCCGGCTACAACGCCGCGGGGTCCTACGCCGAGCTCGTTCCCGTCGACCGCGCCGACCACAACCTCGCAACCCGACCGGCGTCGATGACCGTCGACGTCGCGGCGGCGCTCGGGTGCCGGGTGACCACGGCCTGGCATGCGTTGACCGGGCGGGCCGCAGTGCGGGCGGGGGAGTGGCTTGCGGTCGTCGGCGCCGGTGGCGTCGGCCTGTCCGCGCTCCTGCTCGCCGACGCCCTCGGTGCCCGCGTGGTGGTCGTCGACGTGGTCGAGGAGAAGCTGCGCTACGCCGCCACCCTCGGCGCCGCGGCGGTCGTCGACGCGACCGCTGCCGACCCGGCCGAGGCCGTCCGGGAAGTGACGGGCGGCGGCGCCCACGTGGCGATCGAGGCGTTGGGGACCGCGGGAACGGCGACGACGGCGCTGCGTTCGCTGCGGCCGCTGGGCCGGATGGTGCAGGTCGGACTGCCGGCCGGCCGGCACGCCACCATGGAGCTGCCGATGGACCTGGTGTACTCCGGCCAGCTGGCGGTGTTCGGGACGCGCGGGATGCCGGCCTGGCGCTATCGCTCGCTGTTCGACTTCCTCGACGGGAGCGGGCTCGACCTGACCCCGCTCGTCGCCCGCCGGGTCGCGCTCTCGGACGCAACTGCGGAGTTGGCCGCCTTCGATCACCCCGGCCCGCCCGGGGTGGCCGTGATCACGGACTTCGGCCCGGACCGGCGAGCGCCCGGCTGACGAACGGCGACGGACGGCCGGCCCCGCGTCAGGTGGCTACCGGCGACTCGGCGGGCCGCAAGGTGAGGAGCTGCGGGATGCGTTCGGGATCGATCAGTCGCAGGAAGGTGTAGCCGATGCCCGCGTTCCCGCGCATCAGCGTCGGGTTCGGTTCGCTCCCGTCGCGGTCGCCGGCCTCGAGCACGTACCGGCCGCCGCTCGCGGCCGCCCGCTCGATGAGCCAGCGCGCCCGACGGCGGGCGAGCGCGGCCAGGTCCGGCTCGCCGAGCATCCGACCCGCTTCGTGGAGGAACTCGATCCGCCCGGCGTCACCGCAGCAGAGGTGTTGCATGGCGCCGGGCGGATACTCCCGGACGAGGTCGACGGCCCGCCGCACGTCCCGCTCGGCGCCGGGCAGGGTGCCCAACCAGGGCAACCGGCCCAGCCCGATCCCTGCGGCGCCGTTGCACCACGCGACCATGCCGCGCGGGAAGCCGTCGACGCGCAGATCGCGCCAGTTCCCGATGCTCTCGTCGAACTCCGAGGCCTCGTAGGCGACAGCTTCGGCGGCGGCGTCCGCCAGCTCCGTGCACTCGGTGAGCGTCGCAGCGGCCATCAGCGCGTGGGCGATGCCGCCCGCGCCGTGCCCGAAGCCCGTCAGCGCGATGCCGCTCGCATTGGGCCACCGCTTCGGAGCGCCCGTCCCGAGGCGCGCCAACCCGAGGGCGACCTCCTCGAGCTGCGCCTTGACGGCGGCTGACCCCGTCCTCCGGTACAGCACCTCGAGCGCCAGGCACAGGCCGGCCCGGCCGCCGATGACGTCGATCTCCACATCCCCGTCCGCCACTGCGGACGTGCTCAGTCCGGCCGCACCGTCGAGCGCTGCCTCGAGCAGGTCGTCGTCGGCCAGCATCACCGACGCTTCGGTCAATGCGTAGAACGCCGCCGCCGCTCCGGCGATACCGCCGCACGACGTCTGGGGGACGTCGCCGAGCTGATCGATCACGCTCCGGAACGCCCCGAGTGCGACAGGCCGGAACGACTCGTCGCCCGACGCGATCGACAGCGCCGCGAGGAACATGCCGACGCCGGCCGCGCCCGCGTACAGACTGGCAGTCGTGACCGTGAGTCCGTACGGGACGTCGGCGAAGGGCGCTGCGGGAACGATCCACGCACACGATCCGTCAGCCCCCCAGACCGCGGACTCGCGCACCTGCCAGCCGATGCGCAGCGCCTCGTTCAGCAGCTCGCCGTCATCCGCCGGCCCGCCGTCGGTCCAGGCCGGCGCCATCGGCGGCCGCTCGCCGGGCGCAGACCGCCGGCCCTGGAACGCCCAGCGGACCTCCCGGAGGTGACCGTCCGCCCTGCCGCCGACGAGCTCGCCGAGGCGTCGCCGAACGCCGGCGAGACCCGGCTCGTAGCGGGGCACGGCCCGGCCGGCGACCGTCGCAGGGGCCGTGAGCTCGGTGGAGTCGACCCGCATCCGGAACAGGGGGACGTCGCCGCGTCGAAGCGCGGCGGACTCTGCGTCGCTGATGGCGCCGGCGAGATCATGGTCGTCGAGCCAGCTCAGGGGCGGCGGGGTGAGGATCGAATCCCGGCGCTCCCGGTCACGCAACGAGCCGGGGCGGTTCGCGGCGGCGAGCGCAGCGCCGTAGTCGTGCGTCTGGCGGACGAGCACGCGAGCGTCTGCGCTGCGCAACGGCGCCAGCGGGCCGTCGTCGTCGACCAGCTCGTGGCCGTACCGCCGGAGCAGTGCGAGTGCGTCCTCGAACCCGGAACAGATGGTCTCCACGTACTCGTCGGCGCCCCTCGCGACGCCGTCGAGCACCGGGACGTTGTCGCCGACCGAGAGGGTGACACGAACGTCGTTCGGGAGGAGCTCGGCGCCGAGGTGTGTGGCGACCAGCTCGCCCGGTCCGAGCCCGGTTCCGAACGACGCCGTGTCGACCCAGCCGTCGCCAACCAGCCGTCGCCGGGGGAGGAACCCGAGTCCGTTGACCGATCGGGCGAGGTACGCCCGAGCTGCGTCGACGCCCGTCCTCCCGAGCGGCTCGGGTTGCGAGGCGGCGAAGGTCTCGAGGTCGACGAGCACGGGTTCGGCGCCGGCCGCCACGAGGTTCTCGTGGTGGGCGTCGCCGATGCCGAGCAGATGGGCCAGGCAGAGCAGTCGCCCCGCCCGCCGGTAGAACGTCGCGACATCTTGCGCGTTCGCGCAGGGTTCCGGTCCGATGTGTTCGACCCAGCCGTAGTCGCCGCGGGTGAGCACCGTCGGCGCCCGCAGCCAGCGATCGCCGGCTCGGTCGTTGACCCAGTCGACGACGTCACACCACACGACGTCCGAGGTGAGGTCGCGGGGTTTGTACACGAGGCCCGTGCCGTCGTCGAGCCAGACGGCGCCGACGGTCCGACCGCCCCCGTGCGGGTCGCCGAGGTCGAGTGCGACGCGGTCGACGCCTCGCTCGGCCGGGTACGCCGCGAAGTGCTGGACGATCCGGTCCCAATCGCCGGCGAGGCGGCCGAGCAGCTCGCCGGTTGCCCGCTCCCAGTCCTCGATGGTCCGGCACAACACCTCCGGGAGCAGCGCATGGTGCTCGAGCAACTCGTCGATGCCGCCGTCCGCCAACCAGCGGACGAAGTCGTCGACGTGCCCTGCCGCCTGGGAGCGGTCGTTCATCGTGCTGAGCTGGCCGATCGGATCGAAGCGCTGCGCGCGGTGCACCTCGAACTCGCTGAGCAGCGTTCCGGCGAGAACGGCGCGCACCCGGCGAATCAGCGTGCCCTCGATCGGTGCTCGGCACTGCGGCGCGAGCGCGAGGTCCGGAGTGCCGACCAGCTCGGACTGCGCGACCACGTGGCGCGCGACCGCTGCGCAGACGTGGCCGACGAGATCGACCCGTTCCACCTCGACCGGGCCCGCCCCCGCCAGCGCACCCCGCAACCGGTCCGCGAGCGCCTCTCCGGTGATCACCTCGTGACGACCGTGCGGATGACGACCGCGAAGCCGAAGTAGACCTTGGCCAGGCGACGGTCGCCGAGGTGCAGGGTCTTCACGTGGTGGAGCCCGCAGTCGACCGACGGCTGGACCAACGGGTTGAGCACGCCGACCGATCCGAGTGGGTGATTGTCGGGCCCGCCGAGCGGGCCGATCCAGTCGACGAGCCGTTCGGCTTCGGCGGGCGTCGCCAGGTCGAGGGCGACGAGTCGATCCAGGAGCTTCACCCAGCGCTCCACCGGAACGACCTCCTTCGGCCCGTCGAAGGTGTACTCGATGCCGAGTCGTTCGGCGACGCGCCCCTCGCACAGGTCGAAGCCCGCCCCGATCCCGTCGACGAACGGCGCCAGCTCGTCGATCGTCGACGCCAGTGCGCCTGCGTCGCCTTCCCAGCCGGCGTCGGCGAGGAAGCCGAGCACCCCGTCCCCGTCGAGGCCGTCGACGCACACCCGAAGCTCCGTCCCGGGCCGATCCGGCATCCATCCGACCTGGTACACGCGCCCCTGGGGCGGGACGAGGTCGAACACCGCGCGACCCCGGCGGGTCAGGGGTGGCCGGCCGAGCAGCTCCGTGGTTCGGTCGAGCAGTGGTCCGATGTCAGCGTCGAGCGGGCTGACGAAGAGCGACGCCAGGCACGGGCCGCCCGACGTGTCGAACTCGAACCACGTCGGGCCCGTGGCGGCGTCGAGCACGTCCGGGAGTGCTGGGGCGAACCAGGAGCACTCCGCGGGGAGCTCGTCGCAGGCGACGGCGTCGAGGAGACCCGGATCGGACGGGTCGTACGTCACGGCGAAGTCGACACCGCACGCACCGATGCCCAGCACCTGCTCGAATCCGGCCGCCCTGGCGTTCGGCAGGCGGTCGATCAGCGGCTCGATCGCGTCGACGTCGCGTACCCCTTGCTGTCGAAGGCGGTCGAGCGCCGGCCGCCCGACGGTGGCGAGACCGGTGCGCACCTACCGGCGGCCGCCGCCACCGCCGCCCGGAGTCTGCGTCTCGGGGATGCAGCAGGACGGGATGTCCGAGGCGAGTTCGTAGTCCTCCGTCCAGCACGTGCAGGCCTGCCCGGACTCGAACTGGGTGCCCTTGATCTCCCAGTCGTCGCCGCCACCCCAGAACGCCTGGGCCTCGGCGACGGTCGTGACGCCCTCTGCCCCGACGGCGGGCAGGTGGACAACGCGGCGACGCTCGGTCTCGAGCACCATCTTCAGCTCCGGCTTGGCGGGCAGTTTGAATCCGAGGAACTCGCCGACGACGGCCTGCGGGTCGCGTCGCAGCCGGTTCTGGTACGCGCCGTCCTTCCGCACCCGCTGCAGGAACTCCTTCGTCTCGCCGTGCTCCGGACCGCGCAGGCCGGCGGTCTTGGGGATGACGAGGTGCACCAGCTTCTTGCTGTCGACGACGACCTGCACCTTCACCTCCTTGGGCAGCTTGACGCCGAGCTGTTTCCTCAACGTCTCCTTGGGCCGGCGCATGACGGCGGCCTTGAAATCCTCGTCGCGAACCGCCCGGGCAACGATCTCGGCGTACGGAAAGTCCATGAGCTCACCTCGATTGGTCGTCGGAGTTCCACGGTGGTCCCCCAGCACCGAACACGCAGCGTGACATCGTGGCGTCCCCCTGTCAAACGATCTCGTCGCCGCCACCCCGACCTCGTCGCTGCCAGGTCCTGCCCCACGCGCCCGGCTGCGAGATCATCCCCGACCGGTGACCCGAGCCGACCTTCCTCCAGGGGGCCGGCCTCAGTCGACGACGCGCAGCGCCCGCGCCGGGCGGGTGCGGCCCGCCTGGGTCGACGGGATCACCGCCGTGATCAGCGCCGCGGCGATCGTCAGCGCGGCGATGCCCATGACGTCGCGCCACGGCACCGCCCAGCGGAACCCCTCGGCGAAGCCCGTGCCGTCGAGGACCAGCCCGTAGGTGCCGACCATCGCCACCACCACGCCGATCACGACACCCTCGGCGGCGATGAACAGCGCCTCGAGCATGAACGACCCGGTCACCGGGCGCGGCTCCATCCCGATCGCCCGGAGCACCCCGACATCGCGACGGCGTTCTCGCACCGACCGGAGCATCACGACCCCGAGCCCGGCGATGCCCACCAGCAGCCCGATGCCGACGAACTGCTGCATCAACGTGAAGAACCCGGTGTTCTGGGCGAGCAACGCGTCGACGGACTCGCGGATCACGACCGCTTCGGCACCGTTGGGGGCGTACGTGGTGCCGATCGCCAGCGCCGCCGCCTCGGCGTCGGGCGCGGCGACGTAGAAGCGTGACTCGACGGTCCGTTCCCCGAACAGTGCGCGGTAGCCGTCGACCCCGTAGAAGGCACCGTTGACCAGGAAGTCGGCGGTGGCGATCGCGGCCACCGCGGCGGTTCTCGCGTTGCCGCTGACCGGATCGGTGAGGGTGACGAGATCGCCGGGGCGCGGAGCCCGCTCGACCGGGCCGGCCTCGGCGAGCAGGAACTCGTCGACGATCACCAACCCCGGATCGGCCACCACCGCGGACCAGGCGTCCTCGTCGGTCTCGTACTCGCCCCGGTCGGCCAGTGTCGGCGGCTCCGACGCCAGCTCCGGGCCGAACCCGGTCAGCGGCCAGTCGTCGGAGCGGTCGTCGAACTGGATGCGGGCGAGGCCGTACGCCAGCGGCGCCACGCCGGTGACCCCGTCGACCGTCAGCAGCTCGTCGGTCGTCACCGGGCTGCTCGGGTTGGATGTGACGACGACACCGAAGCCCCCGGACAAGTCGGCGGTGATGTCGTCGGTCTGGCGGCGGAACATCAGCGAGATGAACGAGATGTAGACGATCGTCAGGATGACGATGCCGAACATGCCGAGCGTCAGCGCGGTCCGGAACGCCTTGGCGACCGGATACGCCAGCCCGATGCGCACCGGGAGCGCGCCGCCGAATCGCTCCGACAGCCAGGCGCCGAGCGCCTTGTGATGGACCATCAGCAGCCCGACCGCAGCGGCGCACATCGTCGTGCCCTGGGCGAGGAAGATCGGGATGCCGGCGTCGATGTCCAGCCAGCCGAGGACCGGCACGAACAGCGTCCCCCAGGCGAGCACGGCGATGGCCAGGACGGTCGTCGTCGCCCGGACTCCCGTCCGGCGAACGACCCACATCGCAACACCGCAGGCGGCGAGCATCGGGCCCAGCGCGATGCCGTATTCGTTGCCGGCCTGCACGGCCCCGACCGTCCAGGTGACGCCGACCGCGACGGCGAGCAGGCCGGCCAACGGCAGCCACCGCCGCCGTGACCCACGGCGGATGACCGGCAGGTCGCGGATCGCGGCGATCACGTTGAGGCGGCTGATACGGACGCTGGTCAGCACGATCGTCACCACTGCGATGGCGAGTCCGATGGCGAATCCCTGGAGCACCGTCTCGGCGTCGTAGGCGAAGGTCAGGTGCAACGAGTACACATCCTCGCCCGAGGTCAGGATCTGGTCGGCCCGGAACGCGATGACCCGCCCGATCTGGATCCCGATCAACGCCCCGATCGCCGACGACACGAGCGCGTAGAGCCATCCCTCCGTGGCGAACGCCATCACGACCGACCCGCGGCGCATCCCGAGCGCCCGCATCATGCCGAGCTGGCTGCGGCGCTCGTCGGCGAGCATCACGAAGATGTTGACGAGCAGCAGGATGCCGGCAGCGACGGCGAACATGCCCATCGTGAAGTAGAGCTGGGTCAGGGACTCGGCCGCGATCTCGGCCTCCTCGAGCACGTCGCGCTTCACGGTCCGGACGGCTGCGTCTCCGCCGACCGCTGCTGCGATGAGGGCCACCGCACCATCGGTCCGGGCGACGGCGTCCTCGACCCCACCCCGGTTGGAGAACGCGAGGACCGTCTGGGGTGGTTCGACCTCCGGCGGCAGCGTGGCGCCGGCCAGACCGGCGCGCAGGCTCCCGGGCGCGACGAACACGTTGTAGGACTGCTGCCGCTCGTCGATTGGCCAGAACCCGGCGACGCCCGTCTGTTCGAGCACCCGGTCCACGACCACCTCGACGGCAACCCCGTAGACGAAGACCGTGATCGTGTCGCCCGCGCCGGCGCCGGTCTTGATCGCCAGGTCGGTCGTGATCGCCGCGGTGCCCGGTGCCGGCGTGGCGCCGACCATGCCGGTGATCGCCGGATCGTCGCCGAAGGCCCGCGCCGCCTCGAAGTCGACCTCGAGGAGCTGGGCCCGCGGCTGCACCCGCTCGCCGATCACCGCGACCTGCGTCGTCACGATCGGCAGCACGCCGTCGAGGGTGTCGCCCGCCCCTGCGACGTCCGCGACGGAGGTGATGCGCGCGGACAGCTCCGCGCCCTCGTCGAGTCCGGGGACCGACACGACCTCGTCGATCGGGCCGAGCTGGTCGTAGGCCATCGAACGGATCGACCGGTCGATCGTGTCGCCGACGATCAGCGAGCCGGTGATGATCGCCGTGCCGAGGAGCGACCCGAGCACGACGAGCGCCGCCTCGGTCGGGCGGCGGAACGGGTACCGCAACGCCAGCCGTCGCGTGATCGGGTGGAACGTGAGCGCGGCCAGGAACGGAAGGCTGATCGCGGCGACGACGGCCAGCGACCACGCGACCGTCGATGACACGGCGAGGCAGCCCGTCGCGGCAAGGGCGGTGGCCACGACGCGCCCTCAGCCCGTCGCGACCGTGTCCGAACGAGGTGCGGCCGCCGACGCCGTCGGGTGCTCACCGGGAGCGCCGACCGGTCGGTTCCGGCGGTCCTCGATGATCTGGCCGTCGACCATCCTGATCAGCCGCTCCGCCGATGCTCCGATCTCGGGATCGTGGGTGACCAGGACGAGCGTCAGGCCGTCGCGATGCAGCGTGCGGAGGAGCTCCATCACCGAGTGGGCGGTTTCGGAGTCGAGCGCGCCGGTCGGCTCGTCCGCCCAGACGAGGCGCGGCGACGCGGACAGCGCACGAGCGATCGCGACCCGCTGCTGCTCGCCACCCGACAGCTCCATCGGGCGGTGGCCCGTACGGTGGCCGAGCCCCACCCGCTCGAGCGTCTCCACCGCCCGCCGGCGCGCCTCGGCCGTCGACGACCCGGCGAGCAGGAGCGGGAGCTCGACGTTCTCGGCGGCGCTGAAGACCGGGATCAGGTTGAACGACTGGAAGATGAACCCCATCGTCGAGGAGCGTTGGCGGGTCCGCTGGAGGTCGCTCATCTCGTTCAGCACCCGCCCGTCGAACACGATGCTGCCCCGGTCGATGTCGTCGAGCCCGGACAGGCAGTTGAGCAACGTCGTCTTTCCCGACCCCGACGGGCCCATCACCGAGACGAACTCGCCGTCGGACACCTCGATGTCGAGGTCCCGCAACGCCACCACCTCTTCGGCACCGGTTCGGTACACCTTCCGGACGTCCGTCGCGCTGAGGATCGGCATCGCCATGCCCCGATCGCGCGCACGTCGTCGCCGTGCGCGGCAGGGCCATTGGTCGGCGCCGCCGGACCGACGATCGGCACCGTGGTTCGACACCGGCACCGCGGCGTCGGCGGTGCGTCCTCCGATCGTCCGGGCGACGGTGGAGTTGCGGTCAGGTGGGTCCGAATCCCCGATCCCACCGGCGTCACTGCGCGACGATGAGGCCGGCGATCGTCGAGAGGAGGTTGCGATGTACACCGGTTCGGCGTCGACTGCGGGCCCGATCGTCCAGGGGCCCCTGAAGCCCCGGGCGCTCTGGTTCTGGATCGGCGGGCTGCTCATCGCGGCCGGGGTGATCGGGGCGGTCGCGTGGTTCGTCGGTGGGCTGGTCGGCCTGTCCGACACGGTCGACGACTTCGAGCGCGTCCCGTTCTTCGGTGGAGGCGAGGTGGTGCTCGACGACACCGGCGGTCAGGTCGTCTACGTCGAGCCGGGCGGACGGGCCTTCCCGAGCTCGATGCGGATCTCGATCACCGGACCCGACGGCGAGCCGATCGCCAGCGCCCCGTATGGCGGGTCGCTGACGTACGACTTCGGCGGGCGTTCCGGGGCGGCCGTCGCGACCTTCGACGCACCCCGCCCCGGCCGCTACCGGGTGGCAGCGGTCGAGGCCGGGTCCAGCTTCGCGACGGATCTGGCCGTTGGCCCCTCGTTCGCCGGCGACCTCGTCCGGACGATCGTGGGCGCGTTCGTGATCGGTGGCGTCGGGGTGATCGTCGGCGTCGTGATCATCGTCGTCACCGCCGTGCGCCGCGCCCGCGCCCGGCGCCGGCGGCCGATGCCTCCGATGTCGCCTGGCCAACCGCCCGGCGCATGGCGGGGCACGTCGGGCCAACCGCTCCCGCCGCCGACCCGCTGACCCGGCCCCTCGCAGGGGTTCCCGCTCTACGAGCCGGACCGCGTCACCGGAGCGGTTCCGCGACACATCGCCGCGGTGACATCACCCGACCTGGCCGGTGAAGTCGGCGACGAAGATCGCGACCGCCAGCGCGACGAACGCTCCTGCGAGCAGCCAGAAGCGGATGATCACGCGGGTTTCTGGCCATCCGCCGAGCTCGAAGTGGTGGTGGATCGGTGAGATCCGGAACAGGCG
>JAAUXY010009602.1_pt1 | contig 10782 bp, 9 predicted proteins | sample 7278121 | NCBI WGS metagenome assembly JAAUXY01 (sample SAMN14350117, study PRJNA611818) | marine sediment metagenome | isolation source: surface marine sediment (1.8m) | place: French Polynesia: Moorea | collected 2018-08
CGCTACGAGACCTTGCAGTGGCTGATGTTCCAGATGGGCGGGGTCGGGCCGTTCTTCGGCCAGGCCCATCACTTCCGCCGTTTCGCCCCCGAGGAAGTGCCCTATGCGATCAAGCGCTACACCGACGAGACCCGGCGTCTTTACGGGGTCCTGGACAAGCGCCTCGCGGACAGCGCGTATCTGGCGGGCGAGGACTACACCATCGCCGATATCGCGACCTTCCCCTGGACCGCGCGGCACGAATGGCAGGGCGTGAGCCTGGCGGAGTTCCCCAGCGTCAATCGCTGGTATGACGCGATTGCCGCCCGCCCTGCGGTCGAGCGGGGGATGGCCGTGCCCTGATGGCGGGGTCGACGCGCTAGCTCGTCAAGCTCTCGGCGTCCCCCGCGGGGAAGGGCACGACCCGGCATTTTCCGGTCTTGCCCGCATTGGCTCTGAGCTCCAGGAGCTCGCGCCGGCACTTCTCCAGCCGGGCCAGCTCGCGGGCGTCCTCGCGGTCGCTGACTTCCATGCAGTCCAGCTTGTTATCCACGAGGTCGACCAGGGTCTCGATGCTTTTCGTGGAGAGCGCCATCGCCTCTTCCCCCTGCCATTCGGGTGTCGTGCGGGAATACTTTCCGGCCCGCATCGTTAATGGCGGGTAAACGGACGGATGGTCGTCGCGGGCTCGCCGGGCCGGGCCGATTAAGGGCTTGTCAATGGCGCCGGCCCTAGACTTCCGAACGGTCCCGCCCCAGCCGGCGTGCCCTGGCGGGCCGGGCGAATCGCTCGGGAGATGCGTCCGATGCCGCGCAACCAGACGGCCAAGATCAAGCCACAGGAAGACTTCGAGGCGCCTGGCCTCGCGCCCCAACTTGGCGAGCCCGACCATGCCCGCAGGCTCAGCGACAAGGTGCTGGCGGCCTTCAACCACGCCTATTCGGTGGGCGAGGTGGAGATCGCCAACCAGCTCCGCGCAGTGCTCGAGCGGCTGGACAACGCCGGTCCCTGCTCGCCGGTCCACCAGCGGGCGGTCTCCGGCGCCGAGCAGGCGGACCGCTGGATGGCCTTCGTCGGCGCCCGCAACGCCTATACGGCGCTGCTCGACGACGCCGGCGGCCGCAAGCCGGACGAGCTCCAGGAGGCGTTGGGGCGCATGAAAGAGGCCTATCTGCGCTGGAGCCAGGGGTAGTAGGCGGTCGCAAGGCCCGTTTCGCCTCACCCTTCGACAAGTTCATCCTTCGAGACGCCGCCTTCATCCTGAGGAGGCCTGTAAGGCCGTCTCGAAGGAGAAGGCGGCTCCTCAGGATGAAGCGGTACAGTGGAACTATGAAGCACGAGGGTGAGCCTGGGTGGTCCGATTGACAGCCTTGGAGCGGGGGGCTAGAAGTCCTGCCCGCCGCTCCCATCTAGAGCGTTGCACGCCGGCGCATACCGGAGCCCTGCGGAGGGATGGCAGAGCGGTAATGCAGCGGATTGCTAATCCGTCAACGGGTAACACCGTTGCGTGGGTTCGAGTCCCACTCCCTCCGCCATTTCCCTGGGCCGCGGAGGCCGCACCGTTTATCCCGGCCCCTATGCTGCGCTAAGATTCGCGCGGCGCCGGTTCGCCGATCTCGACCGCGCCGCTGTCCTGCCAGTCCGCGACCGTCTCGGCATCGACGTCATGGGCCGCTGCGGCCTCGGCACTGCCGGCGGCCTCGTCGATGATCCAGCACTCGAGCTCGGCCTCGCTGGTGGGCACGCCCTTGGCGTGGACGGGTCTGATCCGGTGCTCGCCGGGGGGAATGGACTTGGTACTGCCGTCGACGCTCGTGTACTCGACGGTCTCGTTGACCCGCAAAATCCAGCTTTCGTCCGCGCTCATCTCGTCCTCTCCTCGCCTGATCGCCGCGTCGGCAACACAAATCCAGTCTCCATCGCACTACACGCCCGAGAGCGTGTAGGGGTTGGTCCAACTCTCCAGCATGCGGATGTAGTTCGCCCGGGCAAAGGCCGTGGGGTCCGCGACCCGCTGCTGGCTCAGCGCGCCCTTCATCTCGGCGACGCTATCGTAGCCGCGGCGCTCCATCCACTCGGTCACGCCGGTCACCAAGGTTTGGCAGAACGCCGGGCCGTTGCGGAGCAGCGCCGACGTGGTCATGACCGCATCCGCGCCGGCAAGCAGGTACTTGATCACCTCGTCAGGGCCCGCAACGCCCGTGGTCGCCGCCAGCGAGACGTCGATCCGGCCGTGCAGCATCGCGATCCAGCGCAACGGCAGGCGGATCTCGGCCCGTTCGCTGAGCTGGAGATTGGGCGTGACGGAGAGCTCTTCGAGATCGAAATCCGGCTGGTAGAAGCGGTTGAACAGAACCAACCCGTCGGCGCCCGCCTGCGCGAACTGCCGGGCCATGTGCGCCATGGCGCTGAAATAGGGGCTGACCTTGAGCGCCACCGGCACGGACGAGGCCGCCTTGACCGCAGCCAGCGCGTCCAGATAGTGCTGTTCGACATGCTGGCCGCTCACCGCCGGGTCGGCCGGCAGGTAGTAGACGTTGAGCTCGAGCCCACGGGCGCCGGTCTCGCTCAGCTGGCGCGCATAGTCGGCCCAGCCGTCGCCCGTGACGCAGTTCAGGCTGGCGATCACCGGGATGTCGACCGCTTCCGCGGCACGGCGCAGCAGGTCCAGATAGCGGTCCGGCCCGACATGGTACTCCTCCAGCTCCGGAAAGTAGCTGAGCGACTCCGCGAAGCTCTCGCTGCCGGCGGCGGCCAGATGCTCGACCGATGCTATCTCCTGGTGAAGCTGCTCCTCGAACAGGGAAAACAGGACGACCGCGGCCGCGCCGCCGTCCTCGAGCCGTCTGATGCCGTCGAGACTGGACGAGAGCGGCGAGGCCGACGCCACCACCGGGTGGCGCAGGTCGAGGCCCATGTAGCGTGTACTCAGATCCATGTCGCTCTCCTCCTGCGGACCGGCGGCAATCAGCCGCGGGCCTCGGCGCCGCCGAGCGCCATTTCCTCGTAAACGCTCCATTTGCGCTCCACGGTCTCCTGCGCCTTGTCCATGAGCTCTTGGGCGACCTCGGGATGGGTGTGCGCCAGCATGCGGTAGCGGAGCTCGTTGTAGGCATAGTCCTTGAGCGGGATCTTCGGCCGCTGGGAGTCGAGCACGAACGGGTTCTCGTGGGACTTGCGGAGCTCCGGGTTGTAGCGCAGGAGCGGCCAGTAGCCGCTCTGCACCGCCAGGTGCTGCTGGTTCAGGCCCTTCTGCATGTTGATGCCGTGGGCGATGCAGTGGCTGTAGGCCAGGATCAGCGACGGCCCTTCGTAGACCTCGGCCTCGCGGAGCGCGAGCAACGTCTGCTGCGGGTTGGCGCCCATGGCCACGCGCGCCACGTAGACGTTGCCGTAGGAGATCGCCTGCAGGGCGAGGTCCTTCTTGCCCACCGCCTTGCCGCCGGCGGCGAACTTGGCCATCGCGCCGATCGGCGTGGCCTTGGACATCTGCCCGCCGGTGTTCGAATAGACCTCGGTGTCCATCACCAGGACGTTGACGTTGCGGCCGCTGGCCAGCACGTGATCCAGGCCTGCGGAGCCGATGTCGTAGGCCCAGCCGTCGCCGCCGACCAGCCAGATGCTGCGCCGGACCAGGTGATTGGCGACCGACAAGAGATCCCGCGCCTGGTCGCTGTCGAGCGCGCGCAGCCGGTCCTTGAGCGCCGCGACACGACCGTGCTGGGCGTGGATCTCGGATTCGGTGCGCTGGGACGCGGTCAGGATCTCGCCCGCCAGATCCGCGCCGACATCGCCCCGGCACGCGTAGAGCAGCCGGCGGGCGTAGGCGAGGTGTTTGTCCGCGGCCAGGCGGAAGCCGAAGCCGAACTCGGCGTTGTCCTCGAACAGCGAGTTCGACCAGGCGGGGCCGCGGCCCTCGTCGTTCTTGGTCCAGGGCGTGGTCGGCAGGTTGCCGCCATAGATGGACGAACAGCCGGTCGCGTTGGCGACGATCAGGCGGTCGCCGAAGAGCTGCGACAGGAGCTTAAGGTACGGCGTCTCGCCGCAGCCGGCGCAGGCGCCGGAAAACTCGAACAGCGGCTCGAGGAACTGGGCGCCGCGCACGGTCGAGAACTCGACCCGGGCGCGGTCGTTCACCGGGATGGTACCGAAGTAGTCCAGGTTCCGCCGTTCGCGCTCGAGGATCGGCTCCTTGGGCGCCATGTTGATCGCCTTGACGCCCGTGCGCGTGGTGCTGCGGGCCGGGCAGACTTCGACGCAGAGCCCGCATCCGGTGCAGGCGTCCGGATGGATCTGCAGGCTGTACCGGGTTTCCGGGAAGCCGCGCGCATCGATCGTCGCCGACTTGAAGCCGTCGGGCGCGGAGCCCAGGAGCGCCTCGTGGTAGAACTTGGCGCGGATCACGCTGTGCGGGCAGACGAAGCTGCAGTTGCCGCACTGGATGCAGATCTCGGGCTCCCAATCCGGGATGAACTGGGCCAGATTGCGGCGCTCCCAGGCCGCGGTGCCGGTCGGGTAGGTGCCGTCCACCGGCAGGGCGCTGACCGGCAGCTCGTCGCCGCGCCCGGCCATCATCGCCGCGGTGACCCGCTTGACGAACTCGGGCGCATCCTCGGGGACGACCGCGGACCTTTCCCGCTCGCCGGTGGCCTCGGCGGGCACCTCGACGCGGTGCAGATGGGCAAGCGCCTCGTCGACGGCGGCGAAGTTCTGACGGATGACCTCGGCGCCCTTCTTGGCGTAGGTCTTGCTGATCGCGTCCTTGATCTTCTCGATCGCGCGCTCGGACGGGACCACCCCGGCGAGGGCGAAATAGCAGGTCTGCATGATGGTGTTGATGCGGTTGCCCAGGCCCGCCTCGCGCGCCACCCGGTAGGCATCGATCACGTAGAGTTCGATCGACTTCTCGACGATCTCCTGCTGCAGACTGCGCGGCAGACGATCCCACACCGCGTCCGGGCTGTAGGGGCTGTTCAGCAGGAACGTGGCCCCCGGTGCGGCGCGCGCCAGGATGTCCACGGAGTCGACGAAATGGAACTGGTGGCAGGCGATGAAGTTGGCGGCCTGCACCAGGTAGGGCGCCCGGATCGGATCGGGCCCGAATCGCAGATGGGACACGGTCTGGGAGCCGGATTTCTTGGAGTCGTAGACGAAGTAGCCCTGCGCATAGAGGTCGGGATCCTCGCCGATGATCTTGATGGTGTTCTTGTTCGCTCCAACGGTGCCGTCCGCGCCCAGCCCGAAGAACATGGCGCGGTGGTTGGCCGCGGGCTCGATCACGAAGTCCGGGTCGTGGTCCAGGCTGGTCGCGGACACGTCGTCGCGAATCCCGACGGTGAAGCGGGTCTTGGGCTCGGTCTTGGCCAGCTCGTCGAACACCGCCTTGACCATCGCCGGCGTGAACTCCTTGGACGAGAGGCCGTAGCGCCCGCCGATGACCCGGGGCATGGCCGCGGTCGGCAGCGTGCCGGTGGCGGCCGCCTCGGCCAGGGTGGTCACGACGTCCTGATAGAGGGGCTCCCCGGGTGCCCCGGGCTCCTTGCTGCGGTCGAGGGTGGCGACCGCCGTCACCGAGGCGGGCAGGGCGGCGAGAAAATGCGCCGCCGAGAACGGCCGGTAGAGGCGGACCTGGAGCAACCCGACTTTCTCGCCTTGCGCCGCGAGGTGGGCGACGGTCTCGCCAACCGTCTCCGCCCCCGAGCCCATGATGACGATGACCCGCTCCGCATCCTCGGGGCCGAAGTAGTCGAACGGCCGGTAGCGCCGCGTCGTGAGCTGGGCGAACTTCTCCATGCAGTGCTCGACGACCTCGGGCGTGCGCGCGTAGAAGGGGTTCACGGTCTCCCGGGCCTGGAAGTAGACGTCCGGGTTCTGGGCCGTGCCGCGCATGAAGGGCGCATCCGGGTTCAGCGCCCGGCCGCGATGGGCCCGGACCAACTCATCGTCGATCATGGCCCGGATCTGGTCGTCCGAGAGGAGCGTCAGCTTGTTGACCTCGTGCGAGGTCCGGAAGCCGTCGAAGAAATGCACGAAGGGGACGCGCGCCTCGAGCGTCGCGGCCTGCGCGATCAAGGCCATGTCCTGCGCCTCCTGCACCGAGGCGGAGGCCAGCAGCGCGAAACCGGTCGTGCGCACGGCCATCACGTCTGAATGGTCGCCGAAGATCGAAAGCGCCTGCGCCGCGAGCGAGCGGGCCGCAACGTGGAAGACCGCCGAAGTCAGCTCCCCGGCGATCTTGTACATGTTGGGGATCATCAGCAGCAGGCCCTGCGAGGCCGTGAAGGTGGTCGTGAGCGCGCCGGTCTGCAGCGCGCCGTGCACAGCCCCTGCGGCACCGCCCTCGCTTTGCATCTCGGCAATGTCCGGAATATTGCCCCAGATGTTGGTCCGGCCTTCGGTCGACCATTGGTCGGCCAATTCGGCCATGGGCGAGGACGGCGTGATCGGATAGATGGCGCAGACCTCGTTGACCCTGTAGGCGACGGACGCCACCGCCTCGTTGCCGTCGATGGTGGCCACGGCGGGCGCGGGGGCAGAGCGTGTCACGGGGTCTTGCTGCGGGGTGTCATCCGGCATCGGTCATTCCGATCCTGTTGTGCCAAAGCTCACTCTCCCGCAGCCGAGGCTGCGGCGGACTCGGGGACCATCTCGATGGCATGGCAGGGGCACTGCTCGAAGCAGACGGCACAGCCGGTACAGAGCGCGTCCTTGACCTCGTAGCCCTGACCTCGGCCCAGCTTGACGATCGCCCGTTCCGGGCAGGCGCCGTAGCAGCCGTCACACTCGTAGCAGTTGCCGCAGGACAGGCAGCGCCGCGCCTCGTAGATGGCTTCGCGTTCGGTCAATCCCTTGACGATCTCCTCGAAGGATCCGGCGCGCTCGGACGGATCGAGCTGGTCCTGCGCCCTCTGGGGCGCGTCCGTCGAGTACCAGACGTGCAGTTTCTCGTAGCCGGCGATCGGGTTTTTCGGCGGCTGTTCATACGCAATGCCGCGGAGCCAAGAATCGATGTGGCGCGCGGCCTTCTTGCCGTGGCCGACCGCCGCCGTCACCGTGCGCTCGGCGGGAACCATGTCGCCGCCGGCGAACAGACCCGGATAGCCCGTCATCATGTTGTCGGAGACCAGGACGGTGCCGTCGTCCTGGAACTCGACGCCCGGAATGCCGCGCATGAAGCCGGTGTCGCTCTCCTGTCCCAGCGCCAGGATCAGGCTGTCGGCCTCGAGCGTCTCGAACTGGCCGGTGGGACGCGGACGGCCGTTCTCGTCGATCTCCATCACCTCGACGGTGAACTGGGTCCGGTCGATCGCCTTGATGGTGCGCAGCCAGTGGATCTTGACGCCCTCTTCGAGCGCTTCCTGCGCCTCGAAGTCGTGCGCGGGCATGTGCTCCTGATCCCGGCGGTAGATGATCAGCGCCTCTGTCGCGCCGAGCCTCTTCGCGGTCCGGGCCGCGTCCATCGCCGTGTTGCCGCCGCCGTAGACGGCGACGCGACGGCCCAGCTTGGGGGCGGCGCCGGCGTCCACGCCGCGCAGAAAGCTCACCGCGTCGAACATGGTGCCGGCATCCCGGGCCGGGATGTCCGTGCGCTTGCTCAAATGCGCGCCCACGGCCACGAACATCGCGTCGAAGCCGCCCGCAGTCTGCTCGGCCAGCAGGTCCTCCACCTTGTGGTCGAAGACCATGCGGACGCCCATCGCCTGGATGCGCGCGACCTCGGCCTCCAGGACGTCTCGCGGCAGGCGATAGGCGGGAATGCCGAAATGCATCATGCCGCCCGCGACGGGCCCCGCTTCGTGGATTTCGACCTCGTGCCCCAGGCGCGCCAGGTGGTAGCCCGCCGAAAGGCCGCTCGGCCCGGCGCCCACGACGAGAATACGCCTGCCGCTTTGGGAGCTGGCAGGCTCGAAGGACCAACCGGATTTGATCGCGAGATCGCCGAGGAACCGCTCGACCGCATGGATGCTGACCGACTGGTCCAGGTGCCGTCGGTTGCAGGCGGTTTCGCACGGATGGTAGCAGACGCGCCCGTGCACGGCGGGCATGGGGTTGTCGCGAGTCAGGATGCGCCAGGCCTGCTCGAACTGCCCGGCCTGGGCTGCGTCCAGCCAGCCCTGGATGTTCTCGCCGGCCGGGCAGGCGTCGTTGCACGGCGGCAGGAGATCCCGATAGATCGGGCGCTGGGTGCGAAAGGGACCGGTGCGGCGCTCGTGCGTGAGGTCCGGCGGTAGCGTCAGGTCGCTCCGGTTCGCCATGTCCTGTCCCCTGCCCGCGGAGGAATGGAACCACCGTCGCATCCGGATCCAGCCGACCCTGCGGGCGGGGACCGTTCAGATCCTGCGGGCCGCGTACAAGGTCCCGCATCGCAACGGCGCATGAGGCGAGAGTCACGCCGGTGACCCGGTCGCCGCATTGATCCTGATCAAGATGCCCTAGCGTGCCGCCCTTGACTCCTTGATCCGATCGAACCGATCCAGGACATCGAGCAGATCTCCGGTGAGATAGCTCTTGGCCTGATCGGCGATCTCGGCCGGCACCCCGAACATCACCTCGGCGATGCCGCCCGTGATGCAGGCGATGGTGTCGCTGTCTCCGCCGATGGAGATGGCGTTGCGGACGGCATCCTCGTACCCGGTGGCCTCCAAGGCACAGGTGATGGCCACTGGCACGGTGCCGGCACAGGACACATCGAAGGCATAGCCCGGGCGAATTTCATCCACGGATCGATCGAGGTCGTAGCCGAACCGCTCCGCAACCTCTCGACGGATGCTGCTTGCATCTGTTTCCGCCAGCGCCAGCCACATGGTCAGAGCGACCGCCTGAGCGCCTGCGATCGCGTCCGGGTGATCATGCGTCACGGCCGCGGACCGCGCCGCCAGCTCAAGAAGCTCCGTTTCGCCGCGCGCCAGATGGGCGACCGGGCTGACCCGCATCGCCGAGCCGTTGCCCCAACTGTTGTATGGGCCCCTGTCTGTGTGCGCCCATTCGAAGAACATGGCGCCATAGCCTCGATCGGGATGGCGCCTGACATAGCGTCTGAGGTGGTCAGCGAAATCCCCGTCCTGCATCAGGCAATCCGCTATGGCCACCGTGCAGATCGTATCGTCGGTAAAGCGACAGCCGGCCCCGAAGAAGGGAAACGCCTTGGTCTTGATGTTGCGGGCTTCGTAGATCGACCCCACGATGTCGCCGGTGATCGCACCGATCATGTTGTCCCTCGCCGCGGCCCATCGGGCGACACGGGCCGCATGCCGGCGCCGCGCGGATGGCGCGCGTCGCCGTGTCAAGCTTCCAAGGTCACCGGAGTGACGAAGCCATCCGGCTTGACGGTCAAGACCGAGCAATCGACCTCACCCAGGACCTCTTCCGCCGTGTTACCGATGATGAAGCCGGCGATACCCGTCCGGCTTACCGTTCCCATCACGATGAGGTCGATCTGTTTCTTCTCAACGGTCTCGAGAATAACGATCGACGGTACGCCCCGCGCCAGCTCCACCTGATAGGGAACGCCCTCCAGATCGGTGTCCGCAATCAGCCGATCGAGCGCCTTCCGGTGCACGGCCTCGTTGCGCTCGACCAACTTCTCTTTGATGTCGGGGGAAAGCTCCGAATGGATCGTGTCGATGTCCGATCCGACGAAGTCCCAGACGTTCAGAATCTCCAGCTCGCACCGTTCCATGCGCGCGAGAGAGCTGGCCAGCTGCATGATCTTCGGGTTGAGGCTGTCGGAGGGGTCAGCGGTCACGGCGGGATCGACGGCGGCCAAGATCCGCCGGAATTCCCGCCCGACGCCGGGCTTCATCACCCAAACGGGGCAGGGACATTTCCGCATCAGACGCATGGGCGTGCTGCCGAAGGCCGTCGCCCGCAAGCCGCCCCGCGGATCGGCGGTGGTGAGAACCAGATCATGGTTGTCCTGAAGGACCGCCCGAATGACCTGCAGAAACGGCTTCCCGCGCAGGACGGCGGCCTTGGCGTCGATGCCGTCCTCGAGCAAAGGCGCGACCAATTTCTCCAGCTGGGCTTCGCGGTTCTGGACGAACCGCTCTTGCCGATCAAGCAGGCCTCCGGCCGAGGATCCGACGAGTTCAATCACCTCGGCCGGCAACCCCTCGATCGCCTCGACAACCGTCAGCCGGGCACTGTTTTCCTTTGCCAGCTCCGCGGCGCGATCCAAAACCGCTCCGTCAGCCAGGGTCCGATCGTAGAGAACGAGTATGTTCTTGAAGCGCTGCATTGAGGTGTCACCATTCTGCGGTTGCGACAAGCCCGCCCCGTCGGGCTAGGGCATGATCTGGCTACGTGGGATCAGGCGGTTCTCTAGCATGGCCTGGAGCACACTGCGCGCATAGCGAAAATGGGGTTCAAGGCGCGTCCACAGGAATGCCATCCGGCGCCTGCTCGGGGCGAGGCCAACGCGGCACGCGCGGCGCGTCATCGGTCCCCCTGGGCATAGGACTTGCGGAGTTCGCGCTTCAGAGTCTTGCCCGCCGCGCTGCGCGGAAAGTCATCCAGTATGATGACCTCCCGGACCCGCTGGAACTTGGCGCCGACGGCGTCGTTGATCCAGCTGCGCAGCGCCTCGGCATCGGCCTCTTCGTCCTGCTTCAGGATCACCGCGGCAATCGGCGTTTCGCCCCACTTGTCGTCCGGCGCGCCGAACACGACGGTCTCACGGACCGAGGGATGCTGCACGATCACCTCCTCGATGTCGCGCGGATAGACGTTGACGCCGCCGGAAATGATCATGTCCTTCTTGCGGTCGACCAGGTAGAGGAACCCGTCCTCGTCGACATAGCCCAG
>JAAUXY010085433.1_pt1 | contig 10778 bp, 8 predicted proteins | sample 7278121 | NCBI WGS metagenome assembly JAAUXY01 (sample SAMN14350117, study PRJNA611818) | marine sediment metagenome | isolation source: surface marine sediment (1.8m) | place: French Polynesia: Moorea | collected 2018-08
ATTAGATTAAGGTACCGTCAAGTACCACAAAAGTACTATAAGCTGCCCCCAAAATGCATCTGACGCCCAATGGCTGTGTAATCCAGGATAAATTGATTACACATCTATTTTATGAACACTAAGGTGTGCATAAAACCGATTCGAAATGCTCGAATACTATCGTGTATGCTCCACTTTCGAATCGGCCTGCGACGAGCTCAGCCGAGTCGTTTTCGCCTTTTGAGCACCTTTAAATATATTTAGATTCGATGCGAAATCCCGCATACTGCGGGGGCCATTGGAGGTAATCTACTATTTTGGGGGCAGCTTCTACTACTATTTTCTAGTAGAGGTGGTTGGTGGGAGCGAGCATTAACATGTCAAAACCAATAACCAATAACCAATAACCAATACCCAATACCGAATACCCAATACCCGATATTTATAGGTGTTTGGCGGCCCACAGTGCGGCTTGAAGGCGATTGGGAACGTTAATTTTATTGTAAATGTTGTAAAGATGGGTTTTGACGGTATTGCGACTGATGTTCAATTTTTCAGCGATTTGGCTATTGTTTATTCCGGAAGCGATCAAAAGAAGGATTTCGCGCTCCCTGGCCGTAAGTTGTGCTTTGAGCGTCATGGCCAATTTGCTATCTGAATCATTATCGAGAATACATTTCATCAAGTCTTTACGCGAAAACCACAATTCTCCTTCTATAATGGCCGGTACACCTTTGGCCAGGTTTGCAAGCGGGTCATCATCGTAAAACACGCCGCGAACCCCTTTTTTAACCAGGTCGTTTCCGAACGGTTGTCCGGCGGCCATGTTAAAAATAGCGACATAAATGCCTTTCTTGCCCAAATCAAACACGGATCGAATGGTTGACCATAAATTGCTGTAATCACTACCCAGACAATCCAGCAGCACCAGGTCGGTCTGCTGGCCGTTACGGTCAGGAAATGATGCGACATCCAATTCTTTGAAGCAGGTACATGTCAGTCCGGTTTTTTCTTCCAAGTACCAGGCCATCAGCTTGTTTTGAAACATTAGTGGACCGACAATATGGACTTGGATCGGCGATGATGTTGACTGAATGTTTGTTGGGGGGGGTGAATCTGCCAATGATCAGCCTTTTTCAGTTGGATTTTAGCAGTTAAAAATTGGTTGTTTTATTTTTAAGTATACTGAATCATTATATATAATTGATATCAAATCTGGTCTGAATTGTCAATTTGAATCGGCTTTCTCATGGCCTAACAATACGTAATAATTATATATTTAACACTTTGCCAAATCTACACTTCTGCCGGCGTATGTGGCCAGGTTCAGAGGTTCTGCTTCTGGCGGCTGGTTTCTGGCTCCTGGCTTTTTGTTGCTCAGACCTCAGTCCTATTTTTGAGCCTGCAACTTGCAACGCGCAACCCGTAACCCGCAACCCGCAACTCGCAACTCGAAACGCGCAACCCGTAACCCGCAACCCACAACGCGCAACTCGAAGCGCGCAACCCTGTAATCCTGAACTTTGAACCCCGAACCCTTGAACCTTTGAACCCTGAACCTCAGAATACTTGAAAATCTCTCAGTTACTTGATAAATATTTTAGGTTACACTTGATTTAATAGATGGGTGCATCAGTTTGTTCGATTCAGCTCATTGACGACGAGAACCCATAAGATCTAAAACCAACGTAACGTTTGCATGCTGTCAAACTCACCATACAACATCGCAAGGCATCGATAAGGGGATTTGCCAGATGACCTCCATCGAAATTAAACGCAAAATACGGGTCCACTTCTGGGATCAAATGGTTTTGATCGGATTTGGACTGGCGCTATTCTACACGGTTTTCGATTCGGTTTTATACCTTTTCACCGAGTACGACGTTAATTTTTTACAACGCCTGATTGGACCGGGTCTCAGTGAAATTTGGAGTCGTCTAACCATTCTATGCCTGTTCATCATTTTCGGCGCCCACGCCCAATACACTGTTAACCAGCGAAAGATCACTGAGCAAGCGCTTCGTGACAGCGAAGAGCGCTACCGGCGGATTGTGGAAACCACGCCGGATGGATATTATGAGCTAGATATCGATGGCAATTTCACCTTTTTTAACGACGCGATGTGTGATCTTCTGGGATACTCACGGGTTCAAATGACCGACATGAACCATAGTGCCTATCTGGATGAAGACAGCTCCCAGAAGCTTTTAAATGCCATTAATCAAATATATCGCACCCAGGATGCGATCATCGCTTTGGATCTTGTCTTAATCCGACGGGATGAATTACACCGTTATGCGGAGACGTCCGTTATTGCCATAACAGATTCAAACGGAGAGCTTATCGGATTCGGCGGTTTCTTGCGTGATGTTACCGAGCGCCGAGAGGCGGAGGCCCTCAAGCAAGCCAAAATTGCGGCGGAAGCGGCAAATCGTGAAAAAAGCCGCTTTTTAGCGAACATGAGTCACGAAATCCGGACGCCGCTTAATTCGATCATTGGTCTAATTGAGCTAATGCTGGAAACCGACCTAAGGCCCGATCAGCGCGAAGATCTCGATGTGGTGATCTCATCGGCCTATGCGCTGCTGTCATTGATCAATAATTTACTTGATTTCTCTAAGATTGAAGCCGATAAATTTGAATTGGAAAATGCCCCCTTTGACCTGAGGGATTTTATGAAAGATACCCTCAGCATGATGGGAATGCGAACCCAAACAAAGGGACTCGAACTGATTTATCGCGTAGCAGCAGATGTTCCGGACCGCCTGTTGGGAGATCCGGGTCGCCTTCGTCAAATTCTGCTCAACCTCATTGATAATGCGGTTAAATTTACAGATGAAGGACAGATTGTCGTCCATGTGGCCTCCAGTCAGCACACAGACAAAAACGCCTATTTGAGTTTTTCGGTCGAAGATACCGGTATCGGCATTCCCAAAGACAAGCAAGAAGACATCTTCAGCGCATTCAAACAAGTAGACGCCAAGACGACCACTCGGTATGGTGGAACCGGCCTCGGCTTGGCAGTTTCATCTCAGTTGGTTAAATTGATGGGGGGTGAACTTACGGTCTCAAGTGAATTCGGGCAGGGTAGCCGCTTTGAGTTTACGATCGTCTTAAAACGCTTGCCCGAGCAACCGCTGGTGAGGGTGGGGCCGACAGTCGATGGTCTAAGCCGGGCTCACATCCTTGTCGTCGATGACAATGCAGCCGCTCGACGATTGCTAAAAGAGATGTTTGACGGCTGGCAGCTAACGGCGCAATTTGCAGCCAATTCAGAGGAAGCCCGCCAGTTTATTTCGGATAACCATACTGCAGAGCACCCCCTTGATCTGGTCATCATCGATTCGGATATGCCGGGCTCTGACGGATTCAGTTTGGCACAATGGATAAACACTCAGCAAATCAAGGACCTTCGCGTGGCTATGATGCTGACCTTTCCGCACCTGAAACGAAAAGCCGAGTTCGGGCAACTCGGTGTAAAAGCCAGCGCAATCAAACCGCTTGACCCGCCGGAACTATTGAATCTGTTGCAGGTTGCCCTTGATCTAAAACCGGCTAAAAAGAACCAGCCGCCAAGGAAATCCGAGGCTAAAGTAAAAACAGCGATGCCTTCATTAAAAATCTTGGTGGCCGAAGATACCCCCTTTAATCAAACCTTTATTTTGCGGCTATTAGAAAAAAACGGCTTCCAGCCGATTCTGGTCGAGAACGGAAAACAGGCGGTGGAAGCATTTGATCCGAATACGGTTGATGTCATCCTAATGGATGTTCAAATGCCTGAAATGGACGGCTTTGAGGCGACGCGGGAAATTAGAAAACTGGAAGCCCAAAGTGGTGGCCGGATACCCATCATCGCCATGACGGCCTACGCGACAGAAGGGGATCGCGAACGCTGCTTGGAAGCCGGAATGGATAACTATGTGTCAAAACCCATTTCAGCAACCAAGCTGTTTAAAGCCATCGAAGCGTTGGTGCCGACCTCAGCTGAAGAAACACCTGACCCGGCAGGCGATGGTCAAAAATCCGGTACGCTTAAGCTTGATGGTTTAGTAAAGTCATTTGAAAATGACCAAGATCTTTTTGAGGAATTGGTCGACATTTTCATCAACGACTATCCGCAAATGCTCAACACGCTGCGCGATACCCTTAAAAACAGTGATACCAATACCCTGTCCCGTACCGCCCATTCCCTTAAAGGCATGCTGCGCAATTTTCAGGCTGAAGCAGCCGCCGATACGGCCTACACGCTTGAACAGATGGGTCGCGAGGGATCATTGGTCGATGCGGATCAGATTGTCGACAATTTAGCCGAACAGCTCGAACAGGTGGCCCTTAAACTGCAGCAGCTGGTGCGGGAAATATCAAGAAGTTCGTAGGTTCAGGGTTCAGGGTTCAAAGGTTGCGGGTTACGAGTTACAAATGATACTTGAACTTTTTCAGACAGGATTCACAAGAGGCTGTTTCAAAACCGCGAGACCCCCGCAGACATTCGCAGACAGTATTTTTTCCCTGGCCGACCTGGCCAAGGAAAACCTGCATGCCCTCAATAAAACGCGGCAAACAGGTTATTTTCTAATGGAGACAAATTTTACCATAATGTTTAATACCAACACCGATAATTTATATTATAAAAAAAAAGAATATCGCGCAGCGATTGGAAGTTTTGGCCGAGCAGGGCTTGCCGCGGCGAAGCGTGACAGAGCGAAGACGGGTCTGCGTATGTCAGCGGTTAATAAAAGAATTCTGTTGATCCTGTCTAAAATAAAAACTGCTAATTCTGGCAAAAAGAATAAGGTTTTGAGCTCATGAAGAAAAAGATTCTGCTGGTTGACGATGATCGGGTCTTGTTAAAATTTGCAGGTGATCTGTTGGAAAAGGAGGGTCATGAAGTCGCTACGGCTCAGGACGGTTTCGCGGCGCTGAATTTGTTGACCACTTTTTCCCCGGATATTATGTTTTTTGACCTCATCATGCCTAAGATCGACGGCGACAAGCTGTGCCACATTGTCCGCAAAATGCCCCATTTAAAGGATTGTTATCTGGTTATTTTATCGGCCGCAGTAGCCGAACTTGACTTTGATCACACTGAAATCGGCGCAGATGCTTATATCGCTAAGGGGCCCTTTGATTTGATGGGCAAACATTTGCTGGCAGCGATTGAAGCCTCTGAGGTCCCTCGCCAGGATGATGCTCCCAAACCCATCAAAGGCATTGAAAATGTCTATGCCCGGCAGCTCACTAAAGAACTGCTGTCGCGCAATCGCCATTTGGAAACCATCTTAGAGAGTATGGCCGAAGGCATCTTGGAGGTTTTCTCGGGCAAAGTCGTATATGCCAATGCCAGCGCGGTTGATATGTTCGGCTTGGAAAAAGGCAATCTGCTGGCCTCCTATCCGCCGGATCTTTTTGAGGGTCGGGTGCGGGATGAATTGGCTTCGATACTAAAGTCAGGCGCTGAAAAGCGCTTCGAGATCGGTACCAAAAACCCGATCGAGCTCAGTGGTCGACTGGTTGCCATTTCCTGCATTCCGGTCAAAGGCGAGCCCTTAACGACCATCTTATTGATTACAGATGTCACCGAGCGCAAACAGCTGGAGATGCGTCTGCAACATGTTCAGAAAATGGAGGCCATCGGCACGATTGCAGCCGGTGTGGCGCATAATTTCCGCAACACGCTTACCGAGGTATTGGTCAATACCCAGGTGATCCAGATGAACAATAAGGATAACAAAGACATTACCGAGATCACTGAACGGATCAGCCAGTCCGTCAAGCGTGGTGCTGGCCTGGTCGACGGCCTACTGCAATTTTCACGCAAACAAATGGCCAAAGAATTTAGCAATGTAGACCTCGTCGAAGTGATTGAGGAGACCTATGAACTGATTAAAAAATCATTTGAAAAGAAAATTGAGATTCAAATTGACCTTCCTGACACGTTGCCGATACGCGGAGATTATTCCGGGCTCAACCAAGCGATGATGAATTTATGCAACAACGCGCGCGACGCTATGCCGGCCGGCGGGCAGCTGCGTCTCCATGCCAAAAAGCTCGGAAACCACGCCGAGCTAATCGTTTCCGACAACGGTCAGGGGATGAATCGTAAAACCATCGAACAATGCTTTGATCCCTTCTTTACGACCAAACCGATCGGCAAGGGTACCGGTTTGGGGCTTTCGACGACTTATGGCATCATAAAAAGCCATGACGGCCTGATTCAAATTGATTCCAAACCCAAAAAGGGCACGACCATCACCATGACTTTTCCGCTGGTGGACAGTGCACCTGAGATAGCGGCCAAGCCCCAGCCTAACAACGAAATTGTTTATGGTAATGGGGAGACGATTCTGGTGGTCGATGATGAAGAAGAAATCTTAAATGCCATGCAACAATTGCTCAGCAGCTTGGGGTACGAATCCCTGGTGGCCAACAGCGGCAAGGAAGCACTCGAACACTACCAAAGCATGAAACCTGAAATTGTCTTGTTGGATATCAGCATGCCAGAAATGGACGGGGTTAATTGCGCTGAAAAAATCCTGGATCTGAACCCAATTGCTAAAATCGCTTTTATAACCGGCTATGAAGTCGGTAATTTGGGTGACGTTAACGACCGCATCAAAAAAGCCGTTACAACCTACCTTACCAAGCCCGTCGAGCTTGCCGACCTTAGCGCGGCCCTTTCGCAGATGCTGCAACCATAAAAAGGTGGTGTCAGGTGTCAGAAATAATTAGGTGTCAGGTTTCGGGCCTTCGCCGCGCCATAGCCGTCTAATGCGGCGACGGCGGGATGAGAGCGCCCAAACCCCAATCGCCTTCGGCGAGGTGAACAAATTTATCAGGCCGTAGGTAATTTAAGGGCACTTCAATATCTTAAATATTTTAAAGACGAACAATGAAATTTATTTTCCGCCGGAGACGGATTAGGTTTTCTCACTTCCATCACGCCGTCGCTAAAAATATTAGCTATGGCGCGGCAAGCCCGGGAAGTGAGAAAGAAAAAAATAATCCTGTAAAATACTGTTGATCCTGTCAAAAGAAAAAAACGCAATTAATCTGCAATTATCCAAAAAAACCTTTGATTGATTTGACGACTCTCTTGGCCGTCTTGCCATCCCATTGTGCAATTTGACATTTTTTCCGAGAGATTTCATTCAGCACCGAATCGACGGTTGCTGTCAGATCATCCAGTTCGCATAGTCGATTGGTACCTTGGGTGATCGTTATCGGGCGTTCGGTATTGGGGCGTAATGTTATGCATGGAATGCCTAAATAGCTGGTTTCTTCCTGGATGCCGCCTGAATCCGTAAGCGCAAAACGACAGTTGAATACCAGGTTCATGAAACGCACATAATTGAGCGGATCCAGAATCAACAAATTGTCGGCTTTTTCTAAATCGGAAAGAAGTCCGAGCCCCTCGGCATTCTTACGGGTGCGGGGGTGAATTGGAAAGGCAAGCGGTGTGTGTTTCGAAATGTCAATCAGCGAGCGACAAAGCTGCTTCAACTTGGCGGCGGAATCGACATTTGATGGGCGGTGCAGGGTGACCAACCCGAATTTTTGTGGTTCCAGGTCTAAATCAGCGCAGGCGGCCTGCCGCTCAATTTTAGCGCGCATCATTTCCAGCGAGTCAATCATGATGTTGCCGACCCGTTGAACTTTTTCCGGTGCGACACCCTCATTGGCCAGATTTTCATCCCCATCCGGTGAAGGCGTCCACAGAATATCGGCCAGCGCATCCGTCACCAGGCGGTTGATTTCTTCAGGCATCGTGCGGTCAAAAGACCGCAAACCTGCCTCCAAGTGGGCGACTAAGGGTCGCCCAAGCTTATAGCTAATCGCAGATAGCTCATTTTTAGCAGGCTTTGGTGCATTATTGGAATGGTAGTTGATTTTTGCAGCCGCCATCGTGCAGGCGACAGTTGAGTTGACATCGCCGACAACGATGACCATATCGGGTTTTTCCTGCAGGAGAACTTTTTCATAAGCCATCATGACCTGACCGGTCTGTTCGGCGTGGCTGCCGCTGCCGACCCCGAGATGGATGTCGGGTGCCGGCAGACCCAGATCCTCAAAGAAGACATCCGACATATTTAAGTCGTAGTGCTGGCCGGTATGAACCACAACCGGCTTAAGACTTTTCTCGGCTTTCAGGGCATGATAAAGCGGCGCGATTTTCATAAAATTGGGCCGCGCTGCCGCAATAAGGTGTATCTCCATGTTTAAGTCATCCTTTAGAATTTTTAAATCTTGTTCAGATAAAAAAATTCCGCCCTTAGGCGGATTGGGTTTTCCCCCTTCTTTTCTCGCCGTCACTTGTAAAGCGTCTATCTTTCCATCCTCGGTAGTCCCGCCCGGGCTGGACGGATGACGTGCGCTTTTTCAAGCAACGCCGTGACCAGATGGCAACACAAGAAGGCTTTTTTTGCTCAGTCCTTAGTCTTCAGCACTCAATGCTATTTTTCTGAACATGACCCTAAATACCCGCCTGAGCGGCCAAGGTCCGCCACCTGAAACCGGCTTCATTGTTTCTTTTTGGCAAGCATGTTCGACACTTGCTGGTCCAGTTCGTCGAGCTCGAAGGGCTTTTCCAGTACAAGGTCGGCATCCGCTTCGGTTGCCAGTGCTTCCGGGTGCTCTCCCCAACCTGTGATGGCAATAACGGGTACGCCGGGGTATTTCTTTTTAACAATAGAAATAACACCGACGCCGCTGATGTCCGGCATCACCAGGTCGGTAATGACCAGATCGATATCGGTTTCAGCTTCTTCAAAATGTTTTAACCCGTCCAGGCCGTTTTCCGCTGTCAGAACCTCATACTTTTGGGTAAAAAAACTTTGAAGCCCAGCCACCGTTTCCTTACTGTCGTCAATCACCAGTATCTTTGGTTTTTCCCCCATTGCTTCACCTGAATTTTAGTAAAGGTTACGATCAAATTAGGGTTCCAATCCTCTGCCTGTATCGAATATCATATCTTTTTAGTTTGGAATTCGCAAGATGATTTAAATCTTCCCTTTTCAAGAAAAAGATATTCGAGCAGCAATACCTTGAGCAATGAATATTCTTAAAAAATTCCTATTTTCTAATATGTTTAACCACGAAAACGCGAAAGCTTAGAAGCACGAAAGTTCTACATTTTTTTATCATCTTCTATCAGCTATGAACACTTAGCTATGAGCTATTTACCGATGCCCCACAATAAAAAAGGAGTTAGGCATCCAACTTGTTTCATATGCTAACCCCCCATGATTTTTTATTCTAATTTATCATACTTACTTGCAGATCCTATCTACCTCCTTGTTTTCGGCCTTCCAGCCGGCAAGATATGCTTGATGGCTGCGCGCGATTTTTAAAGCGCTTTGCGGCCGTTCGGTTTTTGGACGGAACAGCCTCATGGTGCTTAGTGGGGTAAACTTTCTACTTTTTAACTATTTCGAAAAAAAATCCGCCTTCCAAAAAACGATAGACCAATTAAACCGGCTCCCAACAATATCATGATCACAGGCTCAGGTATCAGGCTGGCATTTTTAACCGCTGCAGTTACAAGTATCCCCAATAAAATAATGGTAGAAGTTAACTTTTTCATTTCCCCCCCTTACTTAACTGCAGGTCTAACTCGTAGCGCTAAAAAGGATGGTGTCACCCAATTAAGTGAGATAGGATGACGAATGATACCAACGAAGCGTGGGGCCCAATCTCAAAAACTGCAAGATAAATGCCAGAACATCGAAATGCGTTGTTTAATTTGGTGTTCATATTATTGTACATTATTTTCGAGTATTATAGATGGTATGAGAAACATTAGAATGTCTTTGTTAGAATTGAATAGGAAAGAGATTTCCTAATAGTGGGTAATCTTTGTTATAGTGTCGGCGTGCTTATGAAAATAAATACCAGCCCTTAGGTCGCTTTATAGCCGTTAAATCGTCAAATGCTTGATTTGTGCAATCGTTATTCACCAAGCGCCTATCCGCCTTCAACAGGCTTTGCTCGCGAGCACAGAGAACTAAGCCACAGATTATGAAGAACGAAAGCGAATATTTAACCACAGATTACGCACCCGCCCGCTGAACACAGTTGTCGATTATAAAGAGATGTGAAGTCCAGTTTTCAGCGGGGCCTCGCCTTGCATCTTCCGTCTTCGCTGAAGCTACGCCGGACAAGCGCAATGGCGGGCGTGGGATTAACGCAGATGTTTTATAATAATATGTTTTTGTTTTTTAATCTGTGAAAATCTGTGAAATCTGTGGTTAACAAAATCGCCAGCTCTATAGTATTTGCGGATCTGCATTGAGCTATGAGCTACACGCTATGTCTTTATGATACAAATATCGGAATACATCTCCGGTAATGATAGGATTTGATCAATTTTTTGATAAATTGAAGATTATCCTGGTGGGTTTCCGCCAAGCAAATCCCCGTCTTAAATTTTCCGGAGTCATCCTTATTAGAATAAACCACGCTGCCTTTTGCGGCCACATAATTGCTTTGGTAATCGTAAAACATCAGCAGAATCCGTTTGACTTCGATCTCGCGGTCTGTTTCAAGCTGGATGCCATTTTGGCTGAGGTTCAACGCCAGTCCCATATAGCGTTCGATGACATTGCTTTGCGCATCCATGCCGTTATAGGATAGAGATTTGTTTATTCCAATTCTTGGCGATACGCGGCGGAGTAAATTTTCCATAGTTTTTATTCAATCCTCCCTTTTTAATTTCAAAGTATGTCTGAATGATATCGAACAATGGGTTGCGATACAATACGGCAACTGGCGTATATTTTGTCATCATTTTCAGCTGGACAGAA
>JAAUXY010101407.1_pt1 | contig 10776 bp, 9 predicted proteins | sample 7278121 | NCBI WGS metagenome assembly JAAUXY01 (sample SAMN14350117, study PRJNA611818) | marine sediment metagenome | isolation source: surface marine sediment (1.8m) | place: French Polynesia: Moorea | collected 2018-08
GTGTCTCTGGTCGCACGATCGGCTCCCCCGCTCCGCGGGTTAGCAGATAGGTGACGGCGCCTAGGGTGATTAATACGACGGCACTGGCCGCCGCGATGCGAGGCCTGTTGAAGCCAGAGGTGTCCGGTTTCAACCGATCAAAGGTTGGGCGTTTCATTGCGTCGCCTCGTTGAACAGATGAAGCCGAGCGCGACGGTCACCTTTTGGCAAGACCAAGACTAGGTGTGCGGCGACTCGCGGAAGAATGAGCAGCGAGGGATCGTCGGCCGCCGGCGTGAAATTGACGACGACGTCCTCTCCGCCAGCGACTTCGAAGACCGCCGGGAGATCGCGGGCTATGGCCGGGAGCTTGATATAAGTACGGACGCCATCGTCAAAGACGGCCTGGGGGCGCCAGGGGAAACGTGGTGATCTCTTGAGAAGGTTTCGGCCGCGTTGTGAACGAATGCGATATTGCCAATTCAGGTCTTCGATGGTCGCGGAAGGTGCCAGCTTGGTGATTTGCGGAAGGTTTTCCTCTACTGTGAGAGCCTTCGCTTGAACTGCCCGCAGTTCGGCACGGGAATGCCAATGTTCGAGTAGATCATCGGGGTAATAAAAGGTCAGCTGACGATGGTACGGGCGGTGGGGATTGGGATCAGACGCTTCACTTTCACCGCAGGGCGGTAGCTCGAGGATCACGTCGTAGATGCGCCGATCGGTAGTGATCACAAGATTGGTCGTTTTGTCGCAAGTTTCCGCAAACTCGAAATCGACCATCGGCCGAACGGCGACGATCGGCGTCGAGCCGCCGTGTCCGGTGTAGATCTGGAACGTCTGCCAATGTTGGGTGTCGCCCAAGAGAACGTCGAGCACGCTCTCGCCGGCCTGCAACACGATCGAACAGATGCGCAGGGGCGCACACAGCAGCGTCGGCTGTCGGTGACCGAAAGGGAAACGTTGGCGAGTTCCTTCGTAAATGACCTGAGTAACTTCAAAGTCTCGATTCCTGCCGTAGTCGATGGTGGCGTCGCGCACCTCGGTAGAAACGTCGGTTTCGGCAGCTGCCTCGTCGACCCAGTCGTCCGCGAGAAGCTCCTGGTCGGAGGCTAGAGCGAGCCCCAGGCAAACGATCAAAGCAAGGCGATTTGAAGACATCAGACATCTCCTTCTAATTCGTTACTGGTTCTGGACCAAGTAAGCCTGGTCACGTAAAGACCGAGTGGGTTTTGAGCGCTGACGGTCCTGCGCTCGCTGGGCGGGGCAAGCTCGATTGCGAGAATGGCTGTCCAGGAGGAGCGAGCGATCTGCCTGGCCTGGGCATGAGCGAAGTCGGTCTCTGTCCACTGGACCTGCCACGAGTTCTCGGACAGCGCCAGAAGGGAGTGCACATTGACCTCGCGATAGAGCTCAAGGCCGAGCCGGCGTGGATCGTTGGCGGGATCTTCGAAGTAGCGATCGAGGGTTGCTCGAACCGACTGTGTGGTGTGAATGAGCGCGCGGCTGCGATTGCGAAAAAGGGCGCGTCGGTCGGCGATAACGGTTCGCAAGTCGATCAGGAACTCGCTGAGCTCGTGGCGTATGTATGGTTCGGGGTCTTCAAGCTCCTTGGCAGGGCCGGCGTACAAGGTCCGGCCGAGCGGATCGACCTCAACGACATGGACGAGCACTCTGCTGTGGACCGCCAGCTGCACCAGACCGACGATCAGGATGGCGATCACAGCCAGCGCGACATAGAAAGCGAGCTGCCATGAGCGTGCGGTCTCCGCGAGCCGTACGAACGGCGTGTCGAAGACCCGGCCTTCGGCCATACCGGCGAGCGTGGTGTTGCGCAACTCGGGAAGCGAGCTCACCGCAGGCCCTCGGCGATTCCGGGTGTCCAGAGATGAATGAACTCGTTGGCGATCTTCGCCGGTAGGCGAATAGCAAGCAGAGCCCAAGCGACTGAAGTGGCCGTGATGCGCAGCACGAAGAAGAAGATCTGGCCCTGCTGGAAGGCAGAAAGCTGCTCGAGTTCGGCGGCCCAGGAAGTAGCAAAGTTGGCGCCAAGGTCGACAAAGAAAAGCAGCAGCATGTACTCGACACCGAACTTGGCGGCATACCGGACGTAGTTGTCCGCCAGGCTTGCGGTCAAGCGGAAGCCTGAGAATGCGAATGGAATGGGACCCAAGGTGGCGAGCAGATGCCCCTCGACGGTGAGCATTAGCGCGCGTAGGGCGATAGCGAGGAGCGACCCGACCGTCGCAAGCACGAAGACGATGTAGATCAGCGTGAAGGGATTCGGAAAAACGGGACTGGTGAAGAGAAAGAGCTTGGGTGAGATGAAGATCTGCAGAAGGCCGTAGGCGGTGGCGGCGAGAACGTCGGGCTCCAAACCGTTGTCGAGACCGGTGACCTCTTGGCCGAGTCCGATGAAGATTCCCATCGGTGCGGCACCCATCCGAGGCCAGAGCATGAGGATGGCGGAGAGGAAAACAAGGATCAGGAGTTGTCGGGCGATTGTCATACCGAGAGGCATGGGAGTGCCACCGGCAGCCGACAGCAGCATGCGGTATCCGAGGTAAATAACCTGAAGGACTAGGCAAAGTCCGAAAATGACGAAGGCGACTCCGGGCGATGAGCCCTGGCCGTTCAATAGAAACACGGCCCATTCGTTGGTAGCGATCGTCAGGCCAGCAAGAATCTGGCCGAAAAAACCAGTGCTCGAGCTCTGTGCAGTGGCGGGAAAAGCGAGTAACAAGAGTACGAACGCGGTGAAAGTCCAGGCGACCTTACGGAAAGAAAACCTTTCGCGAAGTTGGAGAAAGCGAGTCTTGATTCCCTCGACAGCCTGGCGCACGGCTGTATGCCGCCCAAATTGACGTAGGGATTCCAGGCAGCGTGCCAGACACGCCGCGAATCGGGTCGAAAAGCCCATGTCAACCCTTTCTAGAAAGGAACGATCCAGGAGGGAAACGGTGGGTAGCCGTTTTCTCCCGTGTGCTCGGGAACAAGAGTGCCGAATCGGTTACGCAGCGCGTTGTGGAGGTCGCGGGCGAGTGCGTCCTGAGAGGCGCGAAGCTCCATGTCGCTGTTGAGACGATGAGCGCCCAACGTGCTGACGGTCAGAGTCAGCGCTTGTTGGCTTTGACGCAAGGCGACGAGCTGTTCAGTGCTCAAGGCAGCGAGGGAGGTCTGCATCTCAAGCGCCTGCTGGTGCCCCTCAACCAGACGCACCTTCTCTTTCAGCTCTTCGAGATGTGCCTGGCTTTGAATCAGACTCTCCTGGTCCTCAGCCATGGCGACCAGCGTCTGGCGCACGGCCTGGAGAGTGCGCGCAGATTTGTAACGTGCGTATTCCAATGGTGAGTCGAACTCATAGTCGCCGGCCTCGCTCTGTATCTGTAACGAAGCGCCGGCTGCCATCTCGCTGATTGCCCGCCAACCGGGAAAGGTGATATCGAATTCGTGGTTCACATCTTCCAGGGAGTGTGACAGCGCCTGGTACTGCCCTCTCAGAGCGTCGAATTGTTTGAGAAGTTCGCCTTGATGCTCGAGGAACTCGAGGATCTCCTCTCGGTAAGGTATCTGTTCCATTTTGAGTAGGGCGTGAAACCAGTAGTCGAGCTCCTGGATCTGATTGGCGATCATCACTGCCCGCTGTGCAATTTCGAACAGGCGTTTGAGGTGATCTATCAGCGCCTGCGTGTAGTTCGCGGCGTCGAAGACAGGAATTCCTGCGGCAGCAGTCGGAGTGGCAGGCGAAAGCGTTAGGAACAGGCTGGCCAAGAGGCCGATGGTAATCAGGCGGCGTTTCATTTCTAGCTCCCCGAATTGATCGGTTGGGCGCCGGCGGAAGTCGGTTCGTACCAGGAAGCGACGCTCAGGACCGGGCCGCAGTTCACGGCGTCTGGACAAGTGTCGGTACAAGTGTCGAGGGCAGCGTCCCAGAGCTCAGGCTGACGGGTTCGAAGGTCGTCCCAATAAAAATCGAGGTATTCCACACGTACCTCCTCTTGTTCGCAGAGGTGCTCGACGTGGCGCAACGCGGCGGTTGGGTCGGCACTCTCGCAGGCAGGCAAGACAACGAGAGCTAGGAAAAAAAAGTGTCGAGCTCGAATAGATCGAATCATGCGACTGCTCCTTTCGGTGGGATCCGGGGGGTCTCGAGACGGTTGGCCCAGTCAGCGAGGCCGATTTCTGTCAGGTAGTGGCTAAACCAGGCGTCGCCGTCCGTCGACTGGCGTCGGCGAGCCATCTGGTACATCTGAAGGACGGTCTTACCCGGGCGAGGCGTGAGTAGAGCCAGAGCGAAGCGATCGAGGGCGAGCTCGAAGAGGCGGCTGCCGCTCGGTGTGCTGTGGAGATAGTGGCGTCGCGGCTCCGCCCTCGACAGGAGATGGATCTCCTTGGCATTGAGCCCGAGCCGTTCGTAGAGATCTCGGGAACCCGAGTCGGCGGCGTGAGCGTCGGGAAGCAGAATGCGACTGATGCACGAGTCGAGGACGACCTTGGCATTAGGCGCGGCGACGACTTCTTGCGGGCTCTGCGTGACCAGCCATACGCCGGCGTTGAGCTTGGCTAGCCGGCGCAGCCAGGAGTCAATCTGGGCCGCGAAGCCGGTATCGAGCAGCGGCAGCCATGCTTCCTCAATGAAGATGTGGGAAGGACGTCCGTGGCTGAGTCGCTGCTCGATGCGGTGAAAGAGGTAGAGCAGGACAGGGACGGTGATCGACTTGTCGTTCGAGCGCATGACATGGGTCATCTCGAAGACTTGAAGGCGTCCGGTGAGCAAGCCGTCGTGGGATGCGTCGAGCAGGGTCCCGTGTGCGCCGCTCGCCGTGTAGGGGCGCAGTGCGTCCTTGACCTCATCCAGCTGCGCGTAGCTCTGAAGCAGAGTCAAGGTGCGGTGATTCTGGGGCTCGTGGGCCAAGAGCTCGAGCGCCTGCTGGAGATCGCGTTCGACTTTGGAGGCGGGCTCGAGCGATTGCAGCTGAAGCAACTGAAGCAGCCAGCCGAGAGCCCACTGAGCCTCGGCGGGTTCATGGATCCGGGCCAGTGGCTGGAAGTGAACTTCGGCACCGTCGCCGGCAATGTCGTAGTGTCGGCCGCTGGCGGCAAGGGCCAGGAAGGCCGAGGAGTAATCAACGTCGAAAAGAAAAACTTGAGAGTCCTGCCAGCGCAGGGCCTGTAGGGCGAGCAGGCCGAGCAGCACACTCTTGCCGGCCCGGGTCATGCCGAGGATCAGCCCGTGCGGCACGTTGTCGTGAATCAGGTGGAGACGGTAAGGCGTGGTCTCCTCAGTGATCGCCCAGAGGATCGGGGGCGACTCGGGAGGATAAAGGGCGGACGGACAGTAGGGCGCTCCGAGGTGGGGCGAAGTCGTGCCGAGTAAGTCGGCAATATTGCGCAGGCTGATGAGCGGCAGCCGGAGGTTGTGCCGCCCATGAGCCGGTAGACTTCCGAGAAAGGCGGCGGGTGCATTGAGCGTTTCGATGGCGGTCGGGAAGCCCTGGGCCGAGAAGCGCTCGGCCAGGTTGCGAGCCTTCTGATCGGCGATGCCCGGGTCTGGCTCGGTGACCACCAGGGTCCAGGTATAAGCGGCGTAGCGTGTCGAGCCGGAGGCGACCTCGGTGAGAGCGTCGGCCGCGTCACGCGCCATGTCACCAGCGTGGGCGTCGGAGAATACCTCAGCGGTGGCCCGCCGGCTGAGACCGCGTCCCTTGTTGAACCAGAGCAGCCGGTGGCGGCTCAGGATGCTCTCCCCTATTCGGCGGCTCAAGGGGAAGATTCGGTGCGAGGAACGACAGGGAAATGCGATGGAGTGGAACGGCTCGAAAGCGTCGTTGCCGGGGGCCGCTGGAAACCCGGTGATCGCGACCATTCGGAGATTCTCGGAGCCATATCGGGGTTGGAAACCGCCGATGAAGTCGTCGGTGGCCAACAGGTCGCGAAGAGCGATTCCTTCGCGCGGAACGCTGATCGGCTCGAGCCTTCCAGTCAGGCACGATCTGAGGTGGCTAGCGAGATCGTCGATCGCCAGCGGTGTCAATTCAAAGACGCGGGCGAGCTTCTGCTCGAGGCGCTCGGCGCCTTCGCGGAACTTGGCAAGGCTGCGGCGCCAGTCGGGTGCTTGCGTGGGCCGCGGCTGATCGACGAAGAAGTTGTAGGTCCGGTCGTATACCGGCGGCGGTGGTGAGAAGGTGGCGACGATAACCTGCCGGCTGATGAAGTTATGACCGGCGGCGTTGAATTGGCCGCGGCGCTCGTCGTCGAGATGGAACGTTACGGGATCTGGAAATGCGCCGGCTGGCGGGTAGTCCGGCGCCGGAACACGCAGTACGTCGTAGTTGAGGAGCCACCGATCGACCAGGGGTAGGAAGGCTTGATTAACGGTTCTTCCGATATCGACCAGCTGGCTGTCGGTGCACGACATGTAATCGGGACAGCTGACGCTCCAACCGGTCGACAACGACCCATCGACATTGAGCAGCGTGCGGTCGTCAGCCAGGGGAAGTCCCCAGAGCAGGTGATCGGCAAAGCCAGCGTCGCCTGAGGGTGTCGTTAGGCGACCGACCAGACGATCGAGCCCCAAGCCGAGGAACAGCGCAAAGAGTGAGAGCCACATCTCGAGATCACACTCTGGGCAGACAAGGGCGGGGCTTGAAGCCGATGGCTGGCAGCAGAGATCCCCGAGCGGGATACCACCGGCTGTAGGCGAAGGAGTCCGCGAGCAGACGCAGCACCAGCGGGTCTCGATGGACCAGACGTGCAAGGATCGGATGAACGACCACCAGGGTCAGGGCCGCATAGACCAAGACAACCCTGGAGGCGCCTAGGGCGACGAACAAGCCGAGGAGAAAGGCAATCTCGGCCAATAGCACTTCGAGGGTGACGCCCAAGAAGAAGGGTGGGTGCAGGAGGCTCTGATGTATCCGGCGCTCGGCAGGCATCAGTAGGTTGCTCCCACGAAGCCGAGGCTGTCGACGATGTTGGTGGCGCCGAGCACGACGGCGGTTCCGAGGAGGTACATCAACCCGCGCTCGCCTTTGTCTTCTGCGCGCTTCTTCCACAGGTGGAAGCCGAAGAACGCCAAGACGACGATCGAGACCAAGCGCCCTATGTCACCGGTAAGCCAATTGATGGTGGTCTGAATCGGAGTCGTGAAATTGGCAAGGCTGCTTGCGGTGCCGGCGAAAACAGTCGGTGCATAGAGGATGAGAAGGGCGGACAAACAGAAAAAGGCGTTGCTTTTGAAGGAAGATCTGGGCATCAACGTTCTCCTTGAGTTGTGATGGGTTGGGTGATGTACTCCCCGTCGTCGGTAAGCCGTGCCAGGCGATGAAGGGCCGAGATTCGAGACTTTCCGCCGGTACGGCGAAGCGCGATGACGGCGTCGACCGCCGCGGCGATATCAGGACGTAGACTGGCGTTGCCGGCTCGGGGGTGACGGCGAGCCAGACGCTCAAGGCGTAGCAGAGCTCCGTGGACATCGTCGGCATGGAGGGTGGCGAAACCTCCTCGATGGCCGGTTGACCACGCGTCGATCAGATCCAGCGCTTCCCCACCGCGGACTTCGCCCACGACCAGCCGGGTGGGATTCATGCGCAGGGCGTTGGCGACGAGATCCTGAAGGGTATAACCGGTGGCCTCGGTCCGGAGGCAAAGGTGATCGTCGAGGGAGACGGTGATCTCCGGGACGTCCTCGAGGCATAGCAAGCGCTCGTCGGGAAAGTGATCTGAAACGATCCGCAGCAGTGAGTTGAGTAGCGACGTCTTGCCGGTACTGGTGCCGCCGATAATCAGGACGTTGAGGTTCTTGGCCAGGACGTGGCCGACGATCAACTGCTGCTGCTCGATCGATGCAAAGTCGCCGAGGGTGAAGATGGCTGGGGCATGGACGCGAATCGCGAAGCTGGGACGCGCTACTACCGGCGGCAGCACGGCGTGAATGCGAGCGTGGGAAAACGGCGGATCACTGGGGAAGCGGCCAGCGAAGAATGCCGTCCCCGGCGCGAGCGAGTCGCCATTGGCGTCGGCCAGCAGGTGCAGAACGGAACGGACGGTCTCAGAAGTGAGCGTGGTGCCGGTGACTTCGAGCCCCTGATGGGTATGGAAGCGAACCCTGCCATCGGCGTTGCAATGAATGTCAGTGACGTCGTTTCGTTCGAAGGCGTCGAGCACCACGCCATCGAGATGGCGGGTCAGATGGTGAGTGAGCGATAGAGACATAGCTTCGTCAGTTCCAAGTGATCTAAGGTGGATCCCAGCCGCGCTGGGTCCGGAGCGCGAGGTCGAGGAGTCCGCTGTTCAACTTCGTGAGAAAGAAGGTCGCAGAGATTGGCCGAATGAATCAACACAATGCGTTCCATGAATTGAACTAGTTAGTTCAATCTATTGAGGCCTCATACCTGAAATCGAGGTTCTTCTCCCAGTGGTCTCCACTCGCGGAAGAGGCAGACCGGGACCGTCGACGTGCTAGGCTCCTGGCTCAGGATTCATTTGATGGGGAGGTATGGATGAAGACGCTGAGCTGGCTGCATCTGTCGGACCTTCACGCCTATGCGCGCAAGTCCTGGGACGCCGAGCGGGTGACCGAGACCTTGGTGGAGGATCTGCGTCGGCTGCAGGTCGATCATGGGCTGCGGCCCGACCTACTCTTCTTTACCGGCGACGCTGCCTTCGGTGAAGTCGGCACGAAACCAGAAGAGACCTTGCACGTGCAGTTCGAACAGTTCGCCGATTTCCTGAACGCTATCCGCGGGGCGTTCGACCCTGAAATCGCGTTCGAAAACGTCTTCATGGTGCCGGGCAATCACGACGTCAACCGCCAGCGGGTGTCGCGCGCAGATACCGCGTGGCTCGATCAGCAGAAGAATCTCGACACGGTGCTCGGGGTGGTCAGGGATGCCGGCTTCGAGTGGGAGCGGCTGGTGGAGCGTTTGGCGGCCTATCGAAGCTTTCTGGAACGCCATGAGCTAGGCCACTTGCTCGACGATCCAAAACGCTTGATCTGGTCGACAGTTCGCGAAGTGGCCGGCCTGACGGTGGGCGTCGCCGGCTTCAACACCGCCTGGTCTTGCGGTCGCGACGGCGAGCGTGGCCGGTTGTGGATGGCCGGCAAGTATCAGCAGGGCATGTTGCGGCCGAAGATCAAGGATGCGGATTTCTCGATCGCTCTCATGCACCATCCGCCGGATTGGCTGGTGGAGTTCGAAAATCCCCACTTCGGCCGTGGCCTGGAGCAGGATTTCCGCTTCTTGCTCCACGGTCACGAGCACCGGGACTGGGTGCTGTCGACCGCCAGTGGTTACACCGTGCTTGCCGGCGGTGCTTGCTATGAATGGTCGGAAGGTGAGCGCAACGGATACAACCTGGTGCGGCTGGACCTCGAGAGAGGGAGTGGCGAAGTCTGGCTTCGCCGCTTCGACTCGATCGGCGGTCGCTGGATCCAGCGGATCATCGGCGATCGGACGGACGACCGTGGCGTCTGGCCGCTGAAGCTCGACTGGCTGGCAGAGCGGGCGGGCCGGACCGAGAAGCGGCCCGACGTGACGCGACAACAACCGACCGGTGACCGCGCGGCGCCACCGGCCGGAGCACCGAGACTCGAGGACCCAGAGCTCGATCGCTACCTTCAGCGATTGCGTGCCGCCCACCACGACTTGCCCATCGCCGGTTTCGAGACCAGTGTGCGAATGCCGATCCGGATCGACCCGGTCTACATTCCCCTGCGCGCGCGGGTGATGTACGCGGCGACCGAGCAGGAGCTCCAGCAGGTGGGGGCATGGCGTGAGCTCGCTGGCATGGCGGCGGAGCAGGACCAGGACGTCGCCTTCGACGAGACGCTGGCGCTGGCCGGCAACCACGGCCTTCGAGGCGCCGTGGTGCTCGGCGACCCGGGCAGCGGCAAGACGACGCTGCTCAAGCACTTCGTGCTGGCATCGACCGATCCCCTGATCGGCCCGGAGGCGGTCGGTCTGCCGCCGGAGACGGTGCCGGTTTTGATTGAGCTCAGGCGGCTGAAGGACCCGGCAGCGGGCCTGAAGGCGGCGGTCGAGCAGGCGGTGGCGAGCGCCGACGTCACTCTTGAGCCGCGGGCGTTCGCCCACAAGCTGCTGTGCCGGGATCGTTTGCTGGTGTTGGTCGACGGGCTCGACGAGGTCGCCGACAAGGACTCCCGGGCGGCGGTCTCTCGTTGGCTGGAGGAGGCGATCCGGACGCACCTGCCTCAGAGCACCTTCGTGGTCACCAGCCGCTACGCCGGCTATAAGGGCGACGCTCGCCTCAACGGGCGCTTCCTCGAGCTCCACGTATGCGACGTCGAGGAACTGGAGGCGCGGGAGTTCATCGGCGCCTGGTACGGCGCGGTGGAGGCTCAGGCCGAGTTGGGCCGCGACGCCGAGACCGCGGCGGCCCTCGCGTCCGCGGCGGCGGCGGACCTGGCGGGCAAGATCTTCGACCCCGAGGACGCGCGAATCGAGAGCCTGCGGGCGCTGGCGCGCAATCCGTTGATGCTCCAGATCCTGTGCCTGGTGCACCGCGACCGCAAGCAGCTACCTGAGCGGCGAGTGGAGCTCTACCGCGAGTGCGTGCTGGTGTTGCTCGAGCTGTGGCGGCGGGCCAAGGGGATGCCGGTCAATCTGGACGCCCAACAGGCCCAACGGCTGCTCCAGCCGCTAGCATTCTGGCTTCACACCACAGAGCGCCGGGAGGCGCCACTCGACGAGTTGCTGCCGCACCTCGAGGGGCCGCTGGCTGAGCTGCGGCGCGAGCCTAGCGACGGCGTCAAGCTTCTGCAGGCGATCCGCGACCAGA
>JAAUXY010055179.1_pt1 | contig 10775 bp, 9 predicted proteins | sample 7278121 | NCBI WGS metagenome assembly JAAUXY01 (sample SAMN14350117, study PRJNA611818) | marine sediment metagenome | isolation source: surface marine sediment (1.8m) | place: French Polynesia: Moorea | collected 2018-08
CGACCAATGGCGCCTTGTGCGTCAATTTCAACACGGTTGCCTTCAAACGCACTGCCAAAGGATATGTTAGCGCTGAGCCTCAAACACCGTTATTACCCTCTGTGATCAAAAAAATTAAAGCCTCAAAACTTAAAGCGGGTCGCATTGTATTTTCGCATCACCAAGACGAAATAACGCTCTATGCCGGCCAGCTTTTTCAATATTTCTTGCAACAACAGGGGGTGCACTTCAACGGTCGTATCAAAATGGGACGGGTCGATACGAAAGTCGACCAATTGATCTATCGCTACGAATCCGCGTCATCACTCAATCAGAATGTCGTTAGACTGTTGGAGCATTCCAACAATTTTATGACCAACCAGCTGCTGATCGCCACTGGTGCTCAAATCATCGGATCTCCGGGCACCCTTGACAAAGGTGTCACCATCGCCACCGATTATGCCAACCAGGTATTGGGGATTGTGGATATGGCAATTGTCGAAGGATCCGGCATCTCCCGCGATAACAAACTATCCGCAATACAAATGGATCGTGTGCTACAGGAATTTTTGCCATACCATTACTATATGCGGCGAGCTGGCAGAGAATATTACAAGACCGGAACGCTTTACGGCGTCAGCACGCGCGCCGGTTATATTAGAAGGGCCAACGGCCAGCTCTGTCGCTATGTCATCATGCTCAACGGCCCGGGTAAATCCACCGAACCCCTGGCGTTAAGACTCCTGCACATCTTGGAGTAACGGGCTGCCATCCTTTCAGTCACAAACACCCGTATGAAAATAGCCGAATCGCCTTCAGTTCTTGCCCACATTAATTGTAGCAAAATGTATTATCTTTGCTATAATATTAAAATGATACAAACTTTTTAATTGTTGCTATGTGAGATAAATCTGATCTTCTCAGCGAATATGACAAAAGGTGGCATACATATGATAGAGCAAACAACGAACTCTTCACGCGATGCGGGTCTCATCGAGGAACTAAAATTTTGGGATCATTGGTTTGCTTCAAAAGGTGGCAAATGGCCCCAGGACTACCAAAATCGAATGGATCCCTTTTTACCGCTCCAAAATGATTTGACAAATTATGCTAGTCGTACTGGCAGCCAACAGGTCAGCATTCTAGATGTTGGAGCCGGCCCGCTTACCAAGCTCGGCAAAACGCATCCTTCTATGAAGATTTCCATTATTCCGACAGATTTACTGGCTCCTCAATATGATAGTTTACTTCGCAAATATAACATTACGCCTATTGTGCGCACCCAAGCGGTGGATGCAGAAGCGCTATCGCAACACTTTGGTTATAATGTTTTTGAAATCGTTCATGCGCAGAATTGCCTTGACCATATGGCTGATCCATTAAAAGCGCTCCAGGAGATGCTTTGGGTGACCAAACCGCAAGGATTCATTTTATTGAAGCATAACGAATGTGAGGGTGCTAAAGAACAATATCAAGGATTGCATCAGTGGGATTTCCGCTCGCAGGAAGATGAATTCATAATGAGTCGTTACGGGCAACAGCCCATTAATGTATCGGCCATGTTGCGTAGCGTGGGAGATGTGGAGTGCAAAAAAGAAGGTGATTCACTCGTTGTCGTAGTTCAAAAGTACAACGCCAAAGACACCGCTTAACATCAGCTACTATATGTGAGGGGCGGGAAGAAAGTATTACAAAACCGGCACACTCTATGGAATCAGCACGCGTGCCGGTTATATTCGAAGGACCAACGCCAGCTCTGCCGCTACGTCATCATGCTCAACACCCTGGGCAAATCCACCGAACCTCTGGCTTTAAGACTCCTGCGCATCCTCAATTAATTCTGAATGCATTACGGCATGGCGCGATAACAATACCCCTTGCGCCTTGTCGGATACCCTATAAACCCTACGAACGATGCACTATGCCCATGGCCGCCCTATGCACTCTGCCCTAAGCCCTATGCCAGCGATGTGGCGGAGAACACAGCTCATCGGGAAAATAACCATTTAAAAGTCAAATTATTAGTCGCTGGTGATGTGTGCGTATGCGCTGTGATTATGGATGGATTCAAAATTTTCGGCACTGACCGAAAACCAGGTGATATTGTCATCTTCTCTTAGTTTCTTGGCGATGTCTCTGACAATATCCTCTACGAATTTGGGATTTGCAAAAGCCGCTTCAGTCACACTTTTTTCATCCGCCCGCTTTAAGACAGAATACACGTCGGTGGAAGCACATGCTTCCACCAATTCAATCATATCTTCCATCCAGATAAATTTTTTAAAGCGGGTAGCCAACTGCACCTCGCCGCGTTGATTGTGGGCACCTTTATCACTGATCTCCAACGAGCAAGGACAGACAGAAGAAATGGGTACAACCACTTCTGAAATCAGATCAATTTTTCCTTCTCGATCACTGGTACCGATAATACGACAGGTGTAATCCATCAAGCCCGGCGATGTGCTAACGGGTGCTCTTTTTTCAATAAAATAGGGAAAGGTGACTTCAATATGCGCCGAGGCGGCATTGAGGTGCTTTTTCATGTTGGTCAATATCTCAGAGAATTTTTGCAGTGAAATCTCCGGCTGCAGCAGATGTAGCATCTCGACAAACCGACTCATGTGGGTGCCTTTATATTCATGGGGCAGATCGACGTACATGTTGATCGTGGCAACAGTGTGTTGCTTACCATCCCGACGATCCCCCACAGTGATCGGATAGCGCAGATTCTTGATGCCCACCTTATCAATGGGAATATTGCGATAATCGCGCTGGTTTTGGGTATCTTTCATATTATTTCAGAAGATAGCTAGTTTTGACCCGGCTCATGGCTCTGAAGATATTGCCCTTTATTTTTGGGTTGCTGCCATAAAGTTGGTGTAACATTGTTTTAATTTCCTGACGTTTTGAATTGCCGGCTGAAGGGCACGGATTGACAAATTCGGGAAAATGTTGCTCCCGGGCAAAATCTCTGATGAGTCCTTCATCTGCATAGGCCAGCGGCCGGATAATTGTAAATCTGCCCTCAAACATCTGCTGGGAGGGTACCATTGTACTGATTGCACCCGCATAACAAATATTGATGAAGAACGTTTCAATCACGTCATCTTTGTTATGTCCCAGAGCCAGCTTGTTGCACTCCAGCTCAGCGGCAATTTCAAATAGCCGTTTACGACGCAGGCGGGCGCACAGGAAACAGGGATTTTCACGATTAATGGTGCTGTGCCCGACAATCCCATAATCGGTATGTTCGACCCTGATACTGAAACCGGCATCCGCACTATAGCGTTGAAGCGCATCGCTGAAGCCACCTGCAAAACCCGGATCAATATGCACCGGAAACAATTCAAAATTGATCGGTATCCGCTGCAAGCGCTCGGCCAGCATCCACATCATCGTCAAACTATCGGCACCCCCGGATATGCCGACAACAATGCGATCGCCGTCCTGCAACATATCATAACGGTGCACGGCTTTGCCGACAGCACGGTTCAACGCTTTATATTTAGTGCTACCTTTTGACAAAGGGTAATTAAGTTTCGGATTCCTCTAGTTCATCATTATCAACAGGAATCAGCTTTCCGGCAGCGGCCTCCCGTAGAGCGACAACAATATCTTCATTTTTGGGAGAACTGACCAGGTAATCAGATCCTTCACGGATCTGTCGCACGCGTTGAGAAACGATGTTTACCAATAAAAATCGATTGCTTACTTTTCTAAGACAATCTTCGATTGTAATTCGTGCCACGAAGACACCCTCCATAAGGTTATTGATATAGTTTTAATTTCTGAAACGATCTCACTTGTTATGAAAACCATGCTTCGGTGAACCGGAATACTGGAATAGTGGAATATTGGAAAGTTGGGTTAATCTAAATAAATTCTGATATTGAAAAAATCTTATGCTTGCTTTTAACCAATATTCCAGTCTTCCAAGATTCCATCATTCCAGGTTTAGAGTATTTCGACAAGCTCGTATATCCTTCTGCCGCCGGGCACCTGCAGCGAGAGTTCATCACCTGGTTTGCGACCGACAATGGCTTTCCCTAAAGGCGATGTTACTGAAATGCGCCCATTTTCAATATCGGACTCGTCCGGACCCACAAGTTGATAGCTGACATCCTCGCCGGTTTCAATATTTTCAAGAACGACTTTGGAGCCAAAAACGGCTCGATCCTTGGGGAGTTTATCGGTTTCAATGATGTCAATATTGGCCAGTTTAAACTCCAACTCATTGATGCGTCCTTCGATAAAGCCCTGCCGGTCTTTAGCAGCGGCATATTCGGCATTTTCGCTCAGATCTCCATGAGCCCTGGCTTCTTCTATGGCGTTGAGGTTCTGCGGGCGCTCGACCTTTTTCAAATTTTCGAGTTCTTTTTTAAGCGATTCAAAACCTTGTTTAGTTACGGGTATTCGTTCCAATGGTATACTCCGTGACGAATTGAGCGATGAGCGCGCAATTCGTTGTTGATCGTTATTTGTTATTGGTTATTAGAATAGCTGAATTTATGGGTTCCACAATTCCTCAATTCCTTTATCTCTCAATTTTTATAAATATTCTCTGGCGAGTATTTCTGCGATCTGAACGGTGTTGGTGGCCGCACCCTTTCTGATGTTGTCCGCCACAATCCACATATTTATGCCGTTTGGAATCGATTCATCCTGACGGATGCGCCCGACTAGGGTTAGATCCTGACCGGCTGCATCGGTTGCCAAAGGATATACATTTTGGGCAGGGTCATCCATGACCTTAATCCCCGGTGTAGATTCCAGCAAGGCTTTGACTTCTTCAGCTGACACCGGCTCTTTGGTTTCAATATTGACGGATTCAGAATGACCGAAGAAAACCGGCACCCGAACCGTCGTGGCTGTAACGGCAATGCTGTCGTCCTCCATAATTTTACGGGTCTCATTGACCATTTTCATCTCTTCTTTGGTATAGCCATTATCCATAAATTTATCGATATGGGGCAAACAATTAAAGGCAATGCGGTGTGGATAAACCGTTTTGTCATAGTCCAGAAAATTTATCATCGCGCGGGTTTGGTCTAAAAGCTCATCTACGGCTTTTTTACCAGTGCCCGATACGGCCTGATAGGTTGAGACCACAATGCGCTTGATCCCAAATTTTTGGTGAATCGGATGCAGGGCAACAACCATCTGAATCGTTGAGCAATTTGGATTGGCGATGATGCCTTTTTGGGTATACTGACCAATGGCATGCGGGTTGACTTCGGGTACCACCAACGGCACTTGCGGGTCCATGCGCCAGGCGCTGGAATTATCAACCACCACGCAACCGTCTTTGAAAGCATCGGGGGCATAGGTTTCACTGGTGCCGCCACCGGCTGAGAAAAGCGCTATGTCGATTCCTTTGAAAGCATCTTTTTTCAATTCCATAACGTCGATCAGATCACCTTTGAATTTGAGCTGACGACCGATTGAACGCTTGGAAGCTAAAAAGACCACGGATTTAATCGGAAAATCCATTTCTTCAAGACAGCGAATCATTTGATTACCCACGGCGCCTGTGGCACCAGCAACGGCAATGTTTAATTTTTTTGGAGCCATACGACCATCTCCCAGATAAAGTAGATACTAAAGTTATTTGTATAAAATACTAAAATTTATTATTATATCGCTAGTGGCCTTTATCGATATAATCCACAACCAGATCGCCAATCTCGCTGGTCGAACATCCCATTTGGCCGGCGGCAACATCCTTGATATCTTCATGTAAAACTTTGGCCACGCCGGCTTCAACACTCAGAGCTGCTTTTTTCTCGCCGATGGTATCAAGCATCAACTGGACTGCTGAAATAGCCGCAATCGGGTTGATTTTTTGTTGGCCGGTATATTTGGGCGCTGAGCCGCCGATGGGCTCAAACATGGATACCCCGGCCGGATTGATATTGGCGCCGGCGGCAATTCCCATACCGCCCTGAATCATCGCCCCCAGATCAGTAATGATATCGCCAAACATATTGTCGGTCACAATGACGTCGAACCATTCCGGATTTTTGACCATCCACATGCATAGCGCGTCAACATGGGCATAATCAGCGTCAATATCCGGGTATTCTTCTGCAACTTGATAAAATGTCCGTTCCCACAGATCAAAAGCATAGGTGAGTACATTGGTTTTGCCGCAAAGGGTTATTTTGCGGGCCTTGTTGCGTGTGTTGCAATATTCAAATGCATAGCGAATACAGCGTTCCACGCCTTTGCGGGTATTAATCGATTCCTGGATGGCAACCTCATCTGCGGTACCGTATTTCAGAAAGCCACCGGCGCCGGCATATAGCCCTTCAGTATTTTCACGGACGACAACAAAGTCAATATGTTCAGGAAGCTTCTCTTTTATCGGTGTATAGACGCCTTCATAGAGCTTGACGGGTCGTAGGTTGATATACTGATCCAGTGCAAATCGTGTTTTCAGCAGGATACCTTTTTCAAGTATGCCGGGCTTTACATCTGGATGGCCGATGGCGCCTAAAAAAATCGCATCTTTCTGGGCAAGCGAATCAAGCTGTTCATCGGAAATCGTTTCCCCGGTCGCCAGATAGTGTGCACCGCCGATATCATAAGTCGTCACATGGCAGGTAAAATCAAATTTAGCGGCCACCGCGTCGAGCACCTTCAAACCCTCGGCAACGACTTCAGGTCCAGTTCCATCGCCGGGAACCACCGCTATTTCGTAAGTTTTTTTCATACTATTTTTCCGTTTTGCATATGGGCTGATTGACTTATAAAAAAACCGCCGATTCACAGACACCTTGCTTGAACCCGACGATCATTTTTAAATTGGTTCGATATAGCGCCGGCAAGCGCAAAAAGACTCACACGAATTGGGCGATAAGTGAGGTCCCGGCCTTTACCCTATCACCAATGGCAACCTTGATTTCAGTGTCTTCCGGCACGTAAACATCAAGTCTTGAGCCAAAGCAAATCAATCCGTAACGCTGCCCTTTAGTCAGCTTCATCCCGGGCTGCACATAACAGATGATTCTTCTGGCAATCAATCCGGCAACCTGAACAACACACATCGGCTTGCCATCCGGTGTTTCTAAAAGAAGGGCATTGTGCTCATTTTGCAAAGACGCTTTATCCAGATTTGCTGAGAAAAATTTCCCAAGATGGTGACGAACCTTTACCACCGTTCCATCAAACGGAATCCGATTAACATGCACGTTGAAAACAGACATAAAAATGCTGATTTTTTTGCAGCGGCCGTCGAAAAAGGGGCTGCTGTCAAGCGTGTCGAGCACAATGACTTTACCATCAGCCGGCGAAACAATGCCGCCCGCTTGGTCGGGAATAACGCGATCCGGATCCCTGAAAAAACCGCAAAAACAAAATGCGACCACCACGCCAATCAAGGCTAGAGTCGTCATCCCCAACAGCGCAAAAATTAAAGTGACAAATGCCGCCGCCATAATCAATGGATGGCCGGCTTTTGCCACTGGAAAGGCTGTCTGACCCGGTGGATCAGACCATGAATAATTCTCCATGCAGTCGCTATCCCACAATAAAAGTACGCCATCAATCGACGACGTATGTCTGCCCAAATTTAAAATGTATTACATACCAATATCAATATGGATTGTCAATGATTACCACGAGATGATCGACAACATCGCATTCGATATGAATGAGATCGCTACAGCTTATTGAAAGGAACCGCTTGGCTTCAGTTCTGGCCTCACGCCCCAAATGCACGAGATCGAATATGGATTTTTGCGATCATCGCCTGGCGCTTTTAGTCAGCATCTCCGTTTGGGATGGTTTTGCAATCGGATTTGGCGGCCATACTGAGTTCGGCATCCGATTTTCGGATGTAATGCGGGATCAGATTGGCAGCTGTTTCGGTATCCTTGGCCTTAAATCTTTTCAGACTTAAAAATGCAACGCTCGATGCCCGAATGATATCCTGGTCAGGGGGCATATAATGGGCCAGATCGCCTAGCCTATTTTCGATAATTTGTCGATACAGTTGCGCCCCGGACCCGATAAACACACAGGGTGTGTTTATTTGACGCACAAAAATCTCCGGCTTCACTGCACATGCAGGCGATTGCTCTTCCAGATGGCCTTCAATGAATCGGTAAGTCGCGCAATAGACCTCCGCTTTACGTGCATCCAGCATCGGGCAAATCAGATGGGTGTGTTCGGCGCATTGCCAGGCCAGGGCTTCAAGACTCGATATACCCACAACCGGTTTATCGACCGCAAAGGCTAAGCCTTTGATAGTGCTGATGCCAATTCGCAACCCGGTAAAAGAACCGGGTCCGATTGTGACGGCGAACCCATCTAAATCACAAATACCTAAACCAGCGCTCGACATAACCGAATCAATCGTTTCCATCAAATGTTTTGAATGCGTCTGGTTTTTCCGGGTCGTTAATTCAGCGCACACGGATCCATTTTCGATTACTGCAACACTGCAGCTGGGCGTGGCTGTGTCGAGTGCAAGGATCTTCATGGGTGCGCCATTACACTGTTTAGATTATTTGCGTTTGGTTTTGGACCGTGTGGCTCGGGCTTTCGGCTTAGGCTCAATAACAGTGCGTGCCAATACTTCCGACATATGCTTTACCGGTACAAACTCGATCTTACGTTTCAGATGCAGCGGGATCTCGGCCAGATCTTTTTTGTTTTTTTCAGGGATGATGACCGTCCGGATTCCCGCCCGCAAGGCCCCCAGTGCCTTTTCTTTTAAGCCCCCAATGGGCAACACACGTCCCCGCAACGTTATTTCACCTGTCATGGCGACATCGTTGCGTACGGGTCGGTTGGTGAATGCCGATACCAGCGCAGTTGCCATGGCGATACCGGCCGAGGGCCCGTCTTTCGGAATAGCGCCGGCAGGCACATGAATATGAATATCCGCGCTTTCGATTTTTTTATCCTTCACCCCCCAGGAAGTCAAGTTGGCGCGCGCAAAGCTTAACGCCGCCCGGGCCGACTCCTGCATAATATCTCCCAGTTGCCCAGTTACAATCAAATCGCCTTTTCCGCCGATCAAAGATGCTTCAACATACAGCAACTCGCCTCCAGCCTGTGTCCAGGCCAAACCGGTGGAAAGACCCACTTGGCTGCCTTCCTTGTCCATTTCTGGCCCATATTTGGGTACCCCTAAGTATTTATGCAAATTGCCCCGGGTTACAGAAAATGGTCCCTTTTGTCGTTCGGCGATTTTTCGTGCGACCTTGCGACAGACAGTAGCAATTTCTCTTTCAAGATTGCGCAACCCGGCCTCAGACGTATACTCCGCAATCATCAACTGAAGTGCACCGCTGCTGATGGAGACCGAACGGCGTTTGAGCCCGTTTTCTTTGATTTGACGCGGTATCAGATATTTTTGCGCAATGACCATTTTCTCCTCTTCGGTATAACCCGAAAGTGAAATAACTTCCATTCGATCCAATAACGCTGAAGGGATGGTATCCGTTAAATTCGATGTCAGAATAAACATCACCTTAGAAAGATCAAAGGGAATATTGAGAAAATGGTCACTAAAAGACATATTTTGCTCCGGGTCCAATGCTTCCAAAAGGGCTGCAGACGGATCTCCGCGAAAGTCGGCACCCAGTTTATCGATTTCATCCATCATGAAAACCGGATTATTGCTGCCGCATTGTTTCAGGCCTTGTAGAATACGACCTGGCAGCGCACCGATGTAAGTGCGACGATGACCCCTGATTTCAGCTTCATCACGGATTCCCCCTAAAGAGATTCGAATGAATTTGCGTTTTAATGCCCGCGCAATGGATTGGCCCAGAGAGGTTTTCCCGACGCCGGGCGGACCAACAAAACACAGAATCGGCCCCTTCATATTGGGGTTCAATTTACGCACGCTCAGATATTCAAGAATACGATCTTTCACCTTTATTAGACCGTAGTGATCTTTTTCAAGAACGGATTTAGCTTTCTGGATATCAAAGCTATCCCGGGATGATTTATGCCATGGCAGCTCAACCAACCAATCCAGATAGGTCCGCGAAACAGTGGCCTCGGCAGAGTCGGGGTGCATTTGTTCAAGACGTTTGAGTTGCCTAAGTGCTTCTTTATCTGCTTCTTTGGGCATTTTGGCACGCTTGATTTTGCGCCGGTATTCTTCGATTTCAACGGTCTTGTCGTCTTGTTCACCCAGTTCTTTATAAATCGCCCTAACCTGCTCGCGTAAAAAATAATCACGCTGAGATTTGGAGATTTCATCCTTGACTTCGGATTCGATTTTGGCCTGAACCGTTGAAAGCTCAAGTTCTCTGGAAAGTAAATCGTTTACCTTTTTAAGTCGCTTGACCGGATCGATGAATTCCAGCAGTTCCTGTGCTTCCTGAATTTTGAGCTTCAAATTGGATGCTGCCAAATCGGCCAACTTGCCAGGGCTTTCAATGCTCTCTAAGATGGTGCTGATATCACCGGAGAGTTCCCCCCGCAGCGACAGGATCTTTTCCGTATTTTCCCTGACCGTTCTCATCAAGGCTTCGATCTCCAGATTGATTTTGCCAACAGGCGCTTCTTCAATTTTTTCGATTTTCACCCGATAAAATGAGCGTTTCCTCAGGTAACGCACAATCTTGGCCTTAGCAACGCCTTGCACTAAAGCTTTGACGCGACCATCCGGCAACTTGAGCATGCGCAAGACTCGGCTAACCGTACCAACTCTGTAGATCTCAGCGGTCGCCGGATTCTCTATGGCGGGGTCTTTTTGGGTGACCAGCATTAAGAATCCATCCTCGGCCACGCCTTCTTCAATTGCCCGAATCGACCGATCGCGACCGACAAATAGC
>JAAUXY010061663.1_pt1 | contig 10774 bp, 11 predicted proteins | sample 7278121 | NCBI WGS metagenome assembly JAAUXY01 (sample SAMN14350117, study PRJNA611818) | marine sediment metagenome | isolation source: surface marine sediment (1.8m) | place: French Polynesia: Moorea | collected 2018-08
CACCGAAAAAGTCAAAAGCCATTTCGAAGATGAGTTTTTCTGCCACGGCCACACCTATGCTTATCACGCACTGGCGGCTTCGGCTATACCGGCAGCCGTAGCTGAATATGATAAATTATTCAAATCAGGCCTGCCGCAAAAAGTTAGCCAGCACCTTGAGAAAAAACTTTATGAACTGGGTGATAAGCACATCTGTGTGGGCGATGTCCGCGGCATTGGACATTTCTGGGCATTTGAAATCGTCAAAAACCGCGAAACCAAGGAGCCTTTTGACGTCAAACCGGATAAATTGAGCGGCAAGGCGCTGATGACAGGTAAGATTGCCGGCGAAGCAATGCAAAATGGCCTGTACATGGCCCCCTGGTATGATACCCTGGTCATCGCGCCGCCATTGATCATCACCGAAGATCAAGTCGATGAGGCCATCGACATTCTCGACAAAGCGCTGAAGATCGGGGATGAGGAGGCTGTTGAAACCGATGTTCCGGCCTCAAGAAGCTCTGATTATTAGAACCCATCTCAAAAATAGTAGATCACGCCCAAGGGCGCGGCACAAAACCGATTCAAAAACGGAGTATACACGTTAGTATTCGAGTATTTTGAATCGGTTTTTAACAAAGCCCTTGGGCGTTAGATGCATTTTTGAGATGGGTTTTAGCTAATTTCGTTGTAAAATGATCTTGTGCCACCCTGCTGTATTAATGATGATGAAAACTCTCATCTATTTTTGTGCAAGATTCAGGAAGCCAGCCGGAGTCTATCTCATGAACTCCGGCTGGCTTTTTGCCGAGCACACCATTTGCCAACCAGAGGCCTTCACCTGACCGAATAATTTTCATCTAACAACAATCAAAAACGACTGAAATATCTGTTCTTATTAAAATTAAAGATTTGTAGTTAAATGGCCAATAATAGTATGAAGGTTTCCATTTCAATGGATCGGTGCATTTGATTTCATTTTGAAGGGCAAGCGGACGGTATAATGATGAAAACCTGGGGTTGCGGTCGATCCAATGCTAATTGATCATTTTCGATCAAAATGGGGACAGTCTGGCGACACTATAAATATATGAAATTACTAATTAATATTTCTTTCAGATTGACACTTTCTTCGTAACTTTTTATAATCATTTAATAAATGTAAATTTTTGAAAAACAGACAATCGATCACTGACACAAGCGGTTTTATAATTTTCGCGTAAAATTTTTAAAAATTATTTCAGAAGTTTATATCTGATACCGACAATCATATGGCCATTATTAATCTAAAAAAGCGGGAGGTTGAATGTAAAATCGTATACTACGGTCCGGGAAGAGGCGGTAAGACGTCTAACCTCCAGTATGTTTTCCAAAAAAACCGCCAATTGATGGCCGACGAGATGGTCTCGATTAAAACAAAGGGTGACCTGACCCTCTTTTTTGATTTTGTCCCTATGGGCGTCGGAAAAATCAAGGGTTGTGATATACGGGTTCAATTGTATACGGTACCGGGCCAAGTGAAATACAGCTCAACCCGCAAACTGGTCCTCAAAGGCGTAGATGGTCTGGTTTTTGTCGCAGACTCTCTGAAAATTCGCCATGAAAAAAACATTCTTTCCTTAAAAGACCTCGCACTAAATCTACAAAACTATGGCCTGAATATCATGCAAATGCCGCTCGTTCTGCAGTACAACAAACGCGACCTCGCAGCCGAAGGGGTTCCGTTAATGTCGGTGGATGAAATGGAAAAAGCCTACAACCATCAGCTCAGAGTGCCGTCATTTGCTGCCAGTGCCGTTACCGGTCAAAATGTGAATGCCACCTTGAAGGCGTGTTTGGTGGCGACGCTGAGGTCGCTCAAAAAAGAGGCTGGCTGGTAAAAATGGTTTCTAAACCCATATCTTTTGCCCGAGGGCTGAGTTACTTGTCCTCGAAATGCGCTTGCGTACTACAAGTACGCGGCACTTTTTCTCCTCCTCGCGCCTTGCCCTCAGACAAAATCTGACTGTTTTAAAACCATTTTAAATTAATCTTAAAAATCATCGGGGGGGGATAAACCCCGCCCCTACATTTGATTAAAGTATCTGTAATTTTTTAGACAGATAGGGATTGAAAGGGTTTACGGCTGGTTTGATTGGTCAATGCCAGATCATTCTTGAAATTCGCGTCGATAGGTCTTGCCGGAACCCATCATAACGCTGATGGGGTGCAGGGTTTTGATGTTTTCACAGACGATTTTGATAGCCGCTGCGATGGGTATGGAAATAAGCGCCCCAACAATTCCCCACAACCAACCCCAGAATAAAAGTGACAGCAAAATCACCACCGGACTTAAGTTCAGCTGATCCCCCAGGACCTTGGGTGCGAGTGCATTTCCCATACCCATCTGGATGGTGGTCACCGACACAAGGGTAATGACAGCAGGCCACAATGAGGGATAATATTGAACCAGGGCGAGCAAAACTGGGGGGATAGAGGCCACGATCGAACCGACGGTTGGAATAAAATTCAGGAAAAACGCCAGCGCTCCCCAGGTAACGGCAAAATCCACACCAATCAATTCCAGTGCCAGCCATACCAGAACCCCGGTGGTTGAACTGATCAAAAATTGTAAAGATAAATAGCGCCGAATCTGCCCGGTAATGGAAAACGTTATTTGGCTGATCTGGTCGGCATTTTCGGTTGAAAAAGATTTGAGAATTTTGTAGCGAAAAAATGGTTTGCCCAGCAAGATAAAGAACAAAAATATAATGACCAGGACCAGCTGGGAGATAAACACAAATATGGATCGTGAAAGCGACGCCAAAAATCGGCCAACGTTTTGTCCCCAGTTAATACCGGCCAGTGGATCAAATCCCAGGTTCCATTCACTGGTGACCAATGAGATCAGTTCCGTGAAACGGGCATGGTATTTCGGGTAAGCGGCGGCAAATGCGACAAACCGTGCATATAAAAATGTGAAGGATAAATAAAAAATGCCAATTAAAATAATCAGGATGATGACAACCGCTAGGGTGGTGGGTATTTTACGGGCCGTCATATAATTGATTGCCGGACCGATCAGAAAGGACAGCAGCCAGGCAATGATCAACGGCAGAATGACCGATTGCGCGGCTCTTAACACAACACCCACGGCAACCAGCACCAGAATACCCAGAAAAATAAATGTAATCTTGCCTTTATCAATTTCCATCGTAAGATCTCAAACCACAAATATTACCGCAAAATTTGTGGCAAACATTATCTCAACCCGGCCCACCGGGTCAACCGCAAAGTTCCAAACGCCCGCATTCCGGAAATTGAACGAAAACCTAATTTGATCGATTGCCGAGGTTGCCGCAGCTACAAGAAAAATGCCGTCCCGCTATAGCTGTCTATGCGGGACGGCATTTGACACAGTAGATGCGGTAAGATCGGCAATCCCGAAGGGTTTCAAATTTTAAAATAAAAAAAGATAGAATTCATACAGTATTATGTAAATAGATCCTTTTAAAATTTGAAACGATCAAAATTTTTGGGCGGCGGTTTGTAAGAGCTCCTGGACGGAAGGGTCAAACCAACAGTTCAGAAAAACATCGGCATCGGATTGGCGTATTTGTTCGTACTGGGAGCGCACTGCCTCAACGCGATTTTTCTTTGCCAACGCAAGTCCCCCAGCCGGCATGGTTGTCAGGGCCACGATTTTGGCAACAGCTTCCTGTTCCACATCTTCTGCAGAAACGACGGCATCCACCAGGCCGATTTCAAGTGACTGATCCGGCTCCAGAAAGTCTCCGCTAAACACCATTTCGGTGGCGTGACGATCACCGACGAGCTGCCTTAGCATTAAATCAGCCAGTCCGGGCACTGACAATCCAATCTTGACTTCGTTAAACCCGATCAATTTGCGGCCTGCGGCAACGAAGCGGAAGTCGGTACCCAAGGCCAGGACGCCTCCTCCGGCGGTGGCATGGCCGTTGATGGCGCTGGCGGTCGGTATCGGCAAGGTATACAGGTCCAAAATCACCTGGTTCAACGCAACATAAAAATCAGTCATTTCAGTTCGGCCCAATTGAAGCAAACCTGGCAAGTCCAGGCCGATACAGAAAAATTTGTCGCCACCGGCCAAAACCATCCCCTTAAATTCATTTTTTATTTGAATAAGCGCCGCATCCAAATCATCGATCAATTCAAGACTGATGGCGTTGGTGACACCATTGTTGAGCCGCAAAACAGTTATGGAATCATGAGCTTCAAGGCTTACCTTGGGCATACATCCTCCCTAACTTAAAATCTTTTTGACTGCCTCCAAAATCGCTGAAAGGCCGGCACCGGCTTTTTCTTCAACCACAATATCCGCAGACGGAAAAGCACGCTCGATATTGACTTCTACGATTTTGGCCCCTTTTTGTTGAGCCAATGCAGGCAAAGATGCTGCCGGCTGGACCACCGCGGAGGTACCGATGACCAACATCAATTTACAGGCTGCCGATTCCTGATAGGCTGTCTCCAGAGCACCTGCGGGCAGTTGCTCGCCAAACAGCACCGTGTTGGGCTTGAGAACACCGCCGCAATCACAATAAGGCGGCATGCCGTCCGGTACACCGGGTGCCAAGAATTCTTGGCCGCATTGCAGACAATAGGTTTCCCTGAGGCTGCCGTGAATTTCCGTTACGTTTTGACTACCGGCTTTTCTATGCAGGCCGTCAATGTTCTGGGTAATCACATGGCGCACAATACCCATTTTTTCAAGCTCCGCCAGTGCGACATGCGCTTTGTTAGGCTGATAGGTATCATAGTTGCGAATGAATTCACCGCGGATGGTCCAATATTTGGACGGGTCCTCTCTGAACGTCTCAATGGATGCATACACCATGGGGTCATATTTTTCCCAAAGACCGCCCTTGGATCGAAAGGTCGGAATACCGCTTTCGGCTGAAATCCCGGCACCGGTTAAAGCCACACAAGGCTTTAGATCCACCATTAAGCGAGCAACTTTTTTATAGTTTGATTCCATCTACATTGTTTCCAAAAATAAAATGTGCCTCAGGTAGATCTTCGCGGAATATATCTTTTTAATTTGCATTCAAGATTTAAAGGGCATTTGCAACAGTTGCGGGGGTGAGTCCGACAACCTGCATTTTGTGCATATGATCCGGCCACCTGAGCGCCTTTTGATCGATAGCTTTGTTCCATCTCAAAGTCAATGTCTAGGATCTTACCTGAGAGGTCTGGATGTCCAGACCAGTAAGCATTTTTGAGCCCGGAGCGTTTAGCTATTTTAACGCATCTATCCATCAACGCACGCGCCGCCCCGGGATAATTTTCCAAAACAAAATTGGGTCTAAAGGCCAAAAAGCAGACTGGCAGGGTGGAATCGATGGCAGCGATAAATTCGGCCAGGAGCTGAATTTCATCTTCATTTATCTTTGGGATCACAACGATACGATACTCCCACAGCTTATCCTTAGCATGCCTAGCGATGAATTCGGCATTTCTTAAAACATGTGTGGCAGATGCGCCTGTCAGTGCAAGATGGGTCTCATCCTGATAGGCTTTCAAATCGTAGGTGATCGAGGTGGTAAGATCTAAAATCCGCTGCAGACTTTTTTCGGTCATGTACCCATTGGTGTCAAAATTTACCTTGATTTCGGGTTCGATTTTACGGGCATCGGTGACCACCTTTTCAATGTAAGGAAGGTGGATCGTGGGCTCACCGCCGGAGAAAAAAATTCGATCTGCTCTCATTGCTTTCCCGTGAATGGAGTTGAGCTGCCGAATGCATTCCTCCGCCAATTCCGCCGGTTCAATGGTTCCAATTTGTTTGACCTTGTTATCCGGATATTGTGATATCGTCCAATTCTGACAATGCAGGCATTTGAAGTTGCAACCCGCCATAAAAACCGTATAGCTTTCCGGTGGGGCCGGATGCAAAGTCGCAGAGGCAACCTCCGGTAAGGCCACCTTGCAAACTCCGGTTTCGCCCTGAAGTCGATTGGCTTTACATCGATGTTCACAGAGTTCGCAATTCTCAAGATCTTTTACAAAATACTGGTCCTGCATCTGAATCATACGGTTATCTTAGACTGTCGCAAAATTCTTCCGACGGCAAATGTATTTATAATACACCAAATTTATTTAAAATTTTTGTAAACTATCCCAAAAATATGGAAAATCTTCAAGCGCTATTTAAATCCAGGTTTTAAAAAAAAATTAAAGCATTATATTCTATACCATCATCGAAACCACATTCTAAGGTCAACACTGAAAATTAAGAAGAAAGGGCCATCCAAAATGAACCGCTACCTGTCCAGAATTCTCGTAACTAGTTGTGTTCAAGTCATTTTGGGCATGGGTGTTGCTCAGGCTATTGATCAAAAAATTGTAGAGATTATCAGAAGCAAAACAGAACAAATCAACGCCACCGGGGACGTTCAGATCGAAGGCGCCCAAATTGCATCTGTTACGGTTCTGCCCGAGCTCTATGAAAAAAATGGTTTTAAGCGCCTGTGGACCAATCCCCAAAACGTTGAAGACCTATTTACATCTGTGAAAACGATTGAAGAAGAAGGTCTCGATCCTGATGATTATCACTTTGCCCTAATTAAAAATTTACGATCTCGCATTGATTCCGGCGGTACGAATGAGCCGGCGCTTTTGGCGGATTTTGATATTGTGCTGACTGATAGCCTCATCCGCTTGTGCTATCATCTTTTTTTCGGCAAGGTTGATCCTGAATCCCTGAACCCGAATTGGAATCTGGTGGTTCAAATTGAAGATGACGAGCCCGTTGACTTCATGCAGGAAATACTGGATGGGGGTAAACTTGCTGAAGAAATCAAAACCCTCAACCCTGAAAATATTGTTTACGATGAATTTAAAGCGGCGCTCAAAAAATACAACGATATAAAGGCCGCTGGGGGCTGGTCGCCGCTGCCGACAGGCCCGACTCTCAAAAAGGGGATGCAGGATAACCGGGTCTTGCTGCTGCGCCAACGGCTGCAGGTTACCGGCGATTTGCCGGCCGGATCAGTAGACTCTGATATCTTTGATGATCAGCTTGAACAAGGTGTGATGCGATTTCAACACCGGCATTTTCTGACCGCCGACGGTGCGGTGGGAAAACAAACGCTTGAGAGGCTTAACGTGCCGGTTGAAGCGAAAATCGATCAGATCCGGATTAATCTGGAAAGATTGCGATGGGTGCTGCATGCCATCGAAGGCCGGTATGTGATTGTCGACATTGCTGGCTTCGAAGTTTTTGTTTACGAAGATAATCAGATCTTGTGGACCAGCCGTGTTCAGGTCGGGAAACCGTATCGCCGCACGCCGGTGTTCAAGTCGGAGATCAAGTTTATCGTATTGAACCCGACCTGGACGGTGCCGCCGGGCATCCTGGCTAAGGACATCCTACCGGCTGTTAAAAAAGACCCCAACTATTTAAAGGATCGTAATATCGCCGCTATTGACCGTCGCGGGAAAATCGTCAATCAGGATACTATTGTCTGGACAAATTACTCAGCCCGCAACTTTCCCTACCAGTTACGCCAAGAGCCCGGGCCCAAAAATGCGCTGGGGCTGATTAAGATCATTTTCCCAAACGACCATTTAGTTTACATTCATGACACCCCCGCCAAATCGTTGTTTAAACGCAGCGAGCGCGCCTTTAGCTCCGGCTGTATTCGAACCGAAAAGCCTTTTGAGCTGGCTGAAATTTTGCTCAACGATCCTGCAAAATGGAACCAGGAAAGCTTTAAACAAGTGATTGATTCCAGGAAAACCCAGACCGTGTTCCTTCCCAAACCCGTTCCAGTATTGTTGTTTTACTGGACCATCGATCCGGAGCCGGATGGCAGTGTGAAATTTAAAACAGATCCATACAAAAGAGATGCGGTGGTCCTAAAAGGATTGAACGGTGAATTTAAATTCAGAAAACGTCCGGTGGGGCAAACCAGAAAAACGCTTTAATGCCGCTGCTACCAGTAGCGCACGCGTCCGGTATCGATCTGCACAAAATCCAACTTGCGATAATACCCAACCCCGCCCCTCTTCATAGCACGGGCCGTATCGCGTAAGACAACCGTAGCAGTGCCGGGCAGTCGAAAATCAAGGGCTTTGCCTTTCATATGCAGGCTACGGGCCGCCACGCCTTTACTGCGTCCCCGCAGCTTTTGGTTGGTTTTAGGAGAGCGGTATCCGGAAATGATGTGCACTTCGCCGTGATTACCAACTGCGGAGAGCAGATCATATAAGAAGTCCATTAATTGGGGGTCAATGGGATGGATGTCTCCCGTACGGTGGTCCCGTAAAATATGGGAAATTTTATTCATGGCCTCAGTTATATAAGTATCGTCTTTTTTATAGGTAACCGTCAACCGCTCATGGGTATGGGTATTGTAAAAAGATAGCGTTCGACCGGTCTCTAACTGCCCCCATACGACTGAAGCGGCCAGACTAGAGAGCAACGTGAAAATACACACCAAATAGTTGTGAAAATAGCGTCGTCGTTTCATTGTTTTATTCCATAGCAGGTATTCATTCGGCCCGGAGCAAGCACATATTAGTGCTTAAATGCCATGAGAGGCGAGCTTTTGCTTCCTTTGAAGGTGACGGGCAATGGAGGCTGTGGGGTTTTAAAGGGTTTGAAGGGGCCCAGGGGTATCAACTGATCTTCCTTCATTTGAAATTCCTGAATCCCATCACTATAGGTAATCAACACTTTCTTTGGTTTAAGTTCAACGACCGCCGTGTTATCCATTGTTTCTTTGCTGACGAGATCACAGGTGACCGTCAGGTGCACGACGGCACAGGGAAATTTAAGGGTCGCGTAATCGGACCCTAAGTATATCAGCGACGCGCGGCATTTGCTCCTGGATAAGTTGTAAAGCTGTTTAGTTGGCAAATCCGACGCGGCCCACAGTTCAACGTCACCTTCCCGCTGATGTCTTCTGAGACTCTGGCTGACGGTCATGCCATTTAGACATGGGTAATTTAGGATGGCCTCGTCTTCTGAATTCTGTTTAAATTGCATCAGCGGGCCGCAATCATTGTTGAAAAAGCTAGACCAATGGTAGTGCGGTTCTTTGGTATCTGGTTCGGGGATAGATGCGCAGCCCCAAACAACCAGACTGACAAGGATGAATAAAGGCCAAAGACAAAAATATTTTCTCAATTCTCTTTTCTTTATACTAGCCTGCAATCTGTGTTTTAAATAACCAGCGCCGCCATGTCTCTTCCAAATAGACCCACCCGGTCTCCCGCCTTGACGACAACGTCCAACTCCCAATCGAGGGGGTTTTTATGAACTTGTTGATATCCTATCCAGTAGGCCATTTTGCTGCGGGTGACCAGCAACCTGGAATTGAGAAAAATAGTGTAGATATCATCAAGCGGAATTCCGATGCGTGCCAATAGCTGCGCCAATGTTTCCTGCGGCTGTGGAGTGACTCTCATCAAGTTGCCGTGAAGGGCCTCGGGCTCATTAATGAAGCGACGCAACTTGCCATAAATACGAAGTTCAATCATGGTTTTCTGCTCTTTTGGATCATTCGGCCTGTGACATAGGTTACTATAAAGATCAAAGTAAACGGCAACCAGGTTCCTAAAATATCTTTAAACATTGCGAAATTTTTTTGGATCAGCCATGCAACGATAAATACATCCATAAAGATGACAAAAGCTATAAATATAATTGCGGTGGGGAGGGGCTTGGTATAGTTAAATTTGGTAAAGTAAATGATCGATAAGATCATAAATCCGATCGGGCCGAATATGGCATGCAGGATGAGAGTTGTCGACAGAGTTGTCACCGCCATACCAACGCCCATAATGGCCCCACAGATCGCCCACCCGATGAAGGCATGAATCAGAACAATGACGCCTTTCTTCATGGAGACGTTTTGCAAAGGTGTGCCTTTCAGCAGGTGTCGGCGACTTGCTTCTGGCTTCTCGCCGCGGCTCGGCTGAGCCCTTCGGCCGTGAGCTCAGGGCCGAACGGCTCGTCGCAGGCTGGCTTCCGGCTGACATAACGATATCGCCACTTAAAATCAGGATAATATATTACTAGCCAGAAGCCGGTTTTAGGCATCTTCCATCTTCAATTCGGTGGTAATCTGAATGCTATCTTTGATCGATCGGGCAACCGGACAAAAATCGGCATGGAATCCATGGACTTTTTGAGCGGTCTCTTGTTGTTCCGGCTTTAATTTAAGCCGATAGGTGACATGAATGCGGCGAATAACCAGTACCTTGCCGTCTTTTTCAATTTCCCCCCTGGCCTCTGAGATCAGAAACCCTTCACCGGCCGGTATTTCGCGCGCTTCCAGCGCGCCGCCAAAAGTGCCGGTCAGTCAGCCCGCTGTTGCCGCAACAACATAATCCAAAGTTGTTGCATGCGGTTCATGCACCTGAGGGGCAACACCGTAGTGCTCGGCAATTTCAGAATGCACACCAAACTTAACCGGCTCATCTTCCTGGGGCAAATAGGCACGGCGAAAAGGGCCTTTGACGCGCTCTATTTTTACTTTGGATGTATAGACAACGTCTTCACTCATGATTTCACCTTTGCTAAATTATAAATTTAAGCTAGCAAGAAATTGCCTGCCTATGACAAGTTAATACCCAATATACCTCACGCAAAGACGCTAAGGCGCAAAGATTTTATACAAAACTTTTTTCTTTGCGGGCTTTGCGTGCGATAGAATAGAGGGATTACTTTTCCCAAAAAATCCAAAGCTTTGCCATATAATAGCTAGTTGCTGCCGTCTTTAAGGCGCTCAGCAATGGTGCGGGCGGAAAGAATACCGCTGGCCGAGGC
>JAAUXY010210064.1_pt1 | contig 10774 bp, 8 predicted proteins | sample 7278121 | NCBI WGS metagenome assembly JAAUXY01 (sample SAMN14350117, study PRJNA611818) | marine sediment metagenome | isolation source: surface marine sediment (1.8m) | place: French Polynesia: Moorea | collected 2018-08
AACAATACCACACCACGTTGTGCCAATGAACAAGGATTCAGCCTGCACGCAGAAGTGCGCTGCGCCATCAACCAGCGCCATAAACTTGAACCACTCTGCCGTTACATCACCCGCCCTGCAATTGCCCATGATCGGCTCTCATTCAATCACAACGCCGATGTCATGCTGCGGCTTAAAACCCCCTACAAAGACGGCACCACCCACATCGTTATGACACCGCTGGAATTCATGCAACGCCTGGCCGCCCGGGTGCCACGGCCCCGGCTCAATCTCATTCGATTCCACGGTGTGCTGGCGCCGAATGCCAAACTCCGTTCCTCGATCATCCCAGGGATTCGCAAAACCGTCAAGGACATTCCCGATCACTCCGGCAACGGGGAGCAGCGTTCCCATGCTTCTCGCATCAGTTGGGCTCAGCTACTCAAACGGGGGTTCGATATCGATGTCTCACACTGTGGCGGTCAATTGAAGATGATCGCCGCAATCCAAAGCCCACCGGTCATTGCCAGGATCCTTGGCCATCTGGGCTTGCCCACCCGAGCACCCCCAAAAGCACCACAACGCTCTTTCGATCACTTCGCGACAGCCTGACCGCCAAAACACACTAAAAACCGACTCCCAATCCCGATTCGGCGAGCCCCTATGGCCGGTGCTCGATTTTGGCCTCATAATTCGCCATATGCCTCTGTATTCAACCGCTCGAACGACCTCATTCAAGTGATTTCTGCCCGCAGTCCCATAAAGTTGACAACTCAGTGAGCATTCGATACTTTGCTGTTTGGCGAAAAAGGGCCTTTATAATACCTAGCGTGGCCTACGGCCACAACCAGCCACAACCAAATTCACCGTAACCCGCTAACCTTATGAAGAAAAAAAGGTTATTTGAATCTTCTTCGAAAAATTCGGAGAAGTTACAAACAAAGAATCTATTCACTATTCACCCACAGGAGAGACTCCCATGAGAGCTCGTCTCGGAACGATCGCCGTCCTCGCGGCCCTCGCCTTCGGCGTGGTCAACGGGGCGTGGGCTTTCGAATTGCGCTTCAGCAACCTGCCGAAGACGGAAAACGTCACGTTCGCCCGCGCGAACTCGGAGATCATCTTCGAGGTGTTCGGGCAGCTGCCCGTCGTCTTGATCGGCGCGGCGAACATCCAGGCCGAAGCCGTCAACGGTCCGACCGTGATTGCGCTGCCGGTCACCGACGTGGACATGGCGGAGACGCCGACCGGGGTCACGCAGTACTTCAGCATCGACGCCAGCGAGCTGTGCGACACGCCTGGAACGTCGTACGTGCTCACGACCCAGGTCATCACTAACAACGTGCTGGCCTCGAGCACCCGCCTGGTCACCTGCACCACCAACCCCGCCGGCTGCACGGGACCGCCCGTCTGCCAGCAGTTCGGCGACCAGCAGCCGGACTGCAGCTACGCCCCGGTTGTGCCCGTCCCCGCCTACGCGTTCTGCACCGGCCCGCTGATCCTGGTCGACCGCACGCACGACAACTTCCACCAGATCACGCCGGAGTCGTCGCAGAATCCTGGGCGCTACTGGGGCTTCGCCAAGCTGCTGTTCACCGACGGCTACGAGGTGCAGGACTCGACCACGCCGATCGGCCAGCTCGGCACGAGCGGAGCGCGCGTCTTCGTGATCGCCAATCCCAGGAACGCGCTGACGGCGGCCGAGGTGACCCAGCTCGTGAGCTGGGTGGAGGGCGGCGGACGGCTGTTCCTGATCTTCGACCACCCGCCGTTCGCGCCGGTGAGCAATCTGCTGCAGGCGATGGGCCTGGACCTGAGCACCCTCAGCTCCGCGTCCCAGCACACCTTCTTCCGCTCCGACGCCACGCTGAGCGGAACGTCGCCCGTGACCAATGCCACGGGCGGCTCCACCATCATCGACGAGGTCGAAACGTTCACGGGGACCGCGTTCGAGCCGTTCGGCAGCCAGCCGCCTACGGCCGGGCCGTTCGATCCCGTGCTGATCTTCCCGCCGGGGGTGACGGCCTTCAACGGCGACGATCTCAGCGGTGACTGGCAGGGCCTGGCGTTCACCCTCGGTGACGGGCGCGTGTACATCAACGGCGAGGCCGGGGGCCTGACGGCCCAGACCCCGTTCGGCATGCACTTCACCCCCCAGAACGAGCAGTACCTGCTGAACGTGGTCCACTGGCTGGACAGCCTGCTGGCGCCATGAGGCAGCGCGGTGCGAGGAGAGCGCGGATGAGAGCGAGCCTTCCCCGGGTGGTGACGGTGCTCGGACTGTCGCTGTGTCTTGCCGGAGCGGTGAACGCCTTCGAGAGCGGCTACTCCAACCTGGCGCGTAGCGGACCTGCGACCATCGACGTGGCCAACCCGCAGATCCTGTTCGAGGTATTCGGCCAGTTCTCGACGCCCCTGATCACCATCGACAACATCGACGCACGAGCCGTCGTCGGCACCACCGAGGTCGTCCTCGCCGCCACCGAGGTGGCGATGAACACGACGCCGACGGAAACGTTCTGGACCTTCTCGGTCGACGGCGCGCCGCTGTGCAGTCCGACGGGCTCCCTCTGGGTGGTGATCGTCAGCGTCAAGTCGAACGACGGCACGGTGGATATGGCGACCTCGTCGAAGCTGGTGGTCTGCGAGGCCTGAACGGGCTCAGGGCAGGGATCCCGGCGGCGGGCGGATCTCGAGGATCTCCCCCGCGGCTCCCTCGACGCCGAAGGAGGACGGCAGCTCGAGCGGTCCGGTCCGCCGCGTGTGGACCTCGAAGCTCTCCGGGCTCGCGCGCAGCACGACGGCGAGCCGACATAAGTTATTATTTTTATTGGTTATCTACACTGGATTCGAGCTAACAACTCCCGCCTTGGGAGTGCGCGCGAAATAAAGTGACCAGCTGGTGCCGCACAATCGTTGATATTCAAGGCGCGACAACAGGCGTCTAGCCGAGCTATCTAACTGTTGTCGCAATACCGAAGACGGGCGATAAGGCGAGTCATATGGATATTTTATTTCGGTAGCATTCCTTAGGGTGTTTGTGCACGTAGCTTTTCAGCATAGCGACGCGCGGCCGCGTCATTACCCATGTCACGATAAAACGCCACCAAGGCGTTTAGGATCTCGACGTTATACGGGTAACGATTATGTGCGCGCTGTAAGACCGTGACTGCCTGGTTTGACTTGCCTCTGGAGTTGAGGGCAACCGCATAAACATAGATATAATGTACATTATTTGGGTTAAGCGTTGTCGCCAGCCGCAATTCTTCAATAGCCTTATCGATGTTTTTCTGGCGCACTAATGACAGTCCCAATGCGTGGTGCGCATCAGCGCTTCCTGGCACTGTGTCTATTGCCTGACGCAAGATCCGTTCAGCCGCCGATTCGTCTTTTTGGGTGCGGTATAGGTCGGCGAGATTGACATACGCTGGTATAAATGCGGGATTGAGTTCGATGGCCGTTTTGTATGCCGATTCTGACTTATTCGATTTGCCCATCGCTGCGTACAAGCTTCCCATATTATGCTGTGCCTCAGGGCGATCCGCATTAGCCTGCTGAGCCTCAATGTATTCTGCAATGGCTCGGTTCAGCGATGTCCGTTGTTTGTCGTCCAATGGTCCCGGGGGAATAGCTGCCAGTGCACGCGCGGCTTCGATACGCACACCCCGAACGGGGTCTTCGAGCAAAGGAAAGGCCAATCGTGCACGCGTCGTCGGTGGCAACTGTTGCAATAGTTCAACAGCTGCAATCCGCAGCATGGGGTTGCTATCAGCCAGCCCAAGCTGCAGCGCATCGAACGACCTAACGCTGATGTAAGGTGCCAAGGCAGATAAAGCTGTGGCACGGGCAATATCCGGTGAAGCTGTATCCTGGCTCAACGTTACCAGTTTCTGTTCGGCATCAGGGCTGCCATCACGCCCCGCAGAAAGTGCTGCAGCATACCCTGGATGGCCTTTTATCTGCTTTGGATACCAGTTTCTGAACTGTTTAGCAGCCCATTCCGGTTCCTTATCTTTATGACAGTTGTTGCAAGCGTTAGGTGTCCCCAGTTTTGTAGAGAGATCCGGTCGTGGGATACGCATGCTATGGTCGTGACGCGGATCAACGACCATGTAGGTTTTCGGCGGCATATGACATTCGACGCAGCTGCCACCCATTGAATTGGGTTTATGAAAATGGTGGCTAGACTGATCGTACTTTGCCGCTTGGTGGCATTGTAGGCAAACCGCATTGCCGGGCACTCTCAATTCCAGGCTGTGCGGTTCATGGCAATCACTGCAGGTAACCCCGGCATCATACATCTTGCTCTGGATAAAGGAGCCATACACATAGACTTCGTCTTTTATCTGACCATCGGCAAAATATAAGTTTTCTTCCAACAAACTTAGGCGATAATGGTCCAGTAAACGGTCCCCATGCACATAGTTACCCGATATGGGGCTGCGCCGAGAATGACAGCGGGCACACAGCTCGATTTCTTTTTCACTGCTGCGCGGCTTGCTGCGCATCGCGTCACCCGTTTGGTTCTTGATTGTCCAATGGAGATCCTTGCGTTCGTCGAGCAGCTGTACCAGCCCTTTGCTGGGACCCAACTTTTCCCAACCTGGCTTGTGCTCGGCCCAAGCTACGTGATTTGCCCCCGGTCCGTGGCAGGCCTCACAGGAAACATTGATCTCTGACCAGGTGGTCGCGAACGTCCTATTGGCGGGATCATAGTTTTTTTGCAGCCGCGTCGAATGGCATTCGGCGCACATGTAGTTCCAGTTCTGGCTCGGTTGGGTCCAGTGCAACTCATCGTCGTGATCGATCTTTTCGTCCGGATAGAGATGAAACCAGCGCTGACCGCCCAGGTTTTTAGGTCGCGTATCCCAGGCAAGGCTCAATGCCTGCAGTCGACCCCCCGGGAATTCGATTAAGTACTGCTGGAGCGGTTCGACACCAAACGTATACTTGATCTCGTAGTTCTGCAACTTGCCATCCGGCCCCTCGGTGCGGACCATGAATCTGTCACCCTTTTTATAAAAAGACGATGTCACACCAAATTGGGTTAAACTGGCGTCATCGAAATTACCCAGTACAGTCTTTTCGTTTGCGGTCTGCATAGCCTTGTCATGATGAGAACCTGCCCATTGCACAGCCTGCTTCTCGTGACATTGTGCGCATACAGCACGTCCCACATACTGGTCCGATGCTGTCGTAATTGATACAGCAGACTCAAGTAGAACGAGCCCTACGATGAAAAATAAAAGTCTTAACGGCATTGCAGTGGAAAGGTGGTTTGAGGCAGATATCTCAATCGTTTAAGGGAAGAGACAGGATATCGAACGATGGAGCCGTAGCTTTTGAGCGAAAAAAATCGCGATATCCGTCCAAAGCCGGCTTTTTCACAGTAGATCAGTCCTAAATCCGACAGGTTCCTAGATAAAAGAGGTTGTGGTGTACACGAGAGAATCATTTCTGTCGTCTTCCGGTCACTTTTACGATTTTAACCTGACTTTGGTCCCTTCCTCACGAAGGGGAAAAGTATTTTCGCGCCGGTCAATCATGAGGTGTGATCTCCGCGCCCTGCGGCATCGTCTCGGACTGTCGGTGGGGGTAATTGCGAATCATCTTCATGTGATTCTTGATGTAATTCTGCAATGGGGCAACCGCGAAAAGGCCTGGGTAAAGTGCGCCGTATTTCTCGCCAGGATCACGCATGACGTTGTAGAAATCAATGCCCGGCAAGCCGCCGTGGGCCGGCTTGAGGTGGATTTTGAAGTCCTCATAGCGCACCGCGCCGAGATGGTCACCACTGTAGTGGAACATATAATTGCGTCGGCCATGACCTTCGCCGTTCAGCAGTAAGGTCGTCTGATCGATACCGTCGGTGATTCGATCATCTGGCAAATTTTTCGTGGCACCGGCAATACGCGCGGCGGTGGTGAACAGGTCGGTCACATGAATCATGTCCACCGGATCCTGATTCGATTCGATCATGCCGGGCCACCATGCCATGCCTGGCACCCGAACGCCGCCCTCGAGCACGTCGCCCTTAGCACCTTTTAGCCAGGAGTAGCCCGATGTCGGCCAGAAACCATACATCGGCCCGTTGTCACTCCACCACACCACCAGCGTGTTTTCCTCGATACCCTCTTGCTTAAGCGTATCCAGCAGCTGGCGGACGTGGTCGTTATGCATCGCCATAAATGAGGCCTGGGCATTGGCGTGATCCACGTGAGGTGCATCCTTGAATTCTTCGGAGCCATGAATCTGCACGGCATAGCTTGCCCAGTAAATAAAAAACGGTTTATCGCTTTTGGCCTTGTCCTTAATGTAGGCCGTTATCTGCTTGATGGACTCTTTCTCGAAGGCTTCCTGGCGCTTGAGTCCCAGCTTCCCCGCTTCGCCGGGAATGGGTTTGCGTTCTTTGCCCTTTTCGCCGATGTAGCCCGCCGGATCTAATTCGATCCCGGTGATCTCCTTATAGGCTTCATTGCCGGGAAAATCGTAAAAGGGTGGCCGCGTGGCTTGAGGGATGTTTTCGGTGTAAAACTCCGCAGAACTCGGCCAAGCATCCGGGGCACCGTTGTACAGTCCGTAGTAAGCATAATCATAGCCCTGGTTCTCGGGGGCATGTTCGGGAAGATCGCCCAGGTGCCACTTGCCCCACATCGCGGTGTGGTAACCGGACTTGGACAGCACTTCGGCGATCGTCACTTCTTCTGGTGACAGGCCTTCGGTCTGACCCGGCCAGAGCACGGTCAACAGTCCTGTGCGTACCGGGTGACGGCCGGTGTTGATGGCGATACGGGTCGGCGTACAGGACGGCTCGGCATAAGCCGACCAGAACCGCATTCCCTCATGGGCCATCTTGTCGAGCTCGGGCGTGGGTGTGCCGCGGTGTTTACCGCCGCCCTGCCAGCCCAGTTCACCCCAGCCGATGTCGTCGGTCAGAATATAGATAATGTTGGGCTTTTTGCCGAATTTCTTCTCAAGCGCGGCGAGCTTGCTATTGATTTTTTTGTCGTCAGTGGCCCAAGACTGCTGGTGCTTTTTCTGGTATTCCAGGAAAGGGCCGTCGGGTTGGTAGGCGTGACTGATGTGCGGCAACAACGTAGCAATCATAGCCGACAAGGCGAGTGCAAGCGTAACAGGTTTGCGTTGCATTTTTATTCTGAACTGTGTCATAGAGCTCCTCTTTAGTGTGGAGAACATGTTTGGATAGTTGCCTTCATTACATTAATGTATTCATGTGACGCCTGTATAGCAAGGGATACATTTTTCAAGACACACCGTAAATACCTGCAGCGCTGCGCCTGCTGCACTTTACATTCCATGCTCCGTTTGTCTCGACGCTGCGCAATCCTGCTTTGCTTGGGCACCAGCGCAATACTTCTTTGTATTTTTGAAGGCCTAGGGTTGGCCTTCCATGACCAGCCCATTCGGCCAGGGGGCAGGGGATGGGATCAGGCCTTATTTTTTTGCCTATACCATCTTGATCTTTTTTTGGTTTAGGTAAAAGGCAAAAAACAAGACCTGATCCCAACTTCCACTAGTCTCCTGGAAGGAGGACCAATATAATTATAACGTCAAGGTGCTTGAGGGCTGATCCGGTGTTCGGGTATAGAAGTCGGCAGGGTAGAATCGCGGGATACGGCGTGTCTCGAGAGGGCCGTGGATATACAATCAAGTAACCGAATACTGCCGTCGGGGGGATCTTCAGGATAAGCATAACACGCAGAGGATGGGGTTGGGCAAGCCTTGCACCATTGGCGGGTAGTGTGGTTGTTTCTCCCTAAGAAGCTGTTTTAAAACTCCTCCGGTGAGTGCATGACAAGGCATAAATCGATGAGAAAGCGCAGTTTACAGGGGAGTCAATGAGCATTTCGAACCGATTGATAACGCCGTATCGTGCCAGCTGAGGGGTTTTAAAACAGCTTCTAAAGCTGAGTCGAGATTCGTATAGTTAACGATATAGGCATTGTCAGCAAGGAATAATGAGTGCTGAATCGCTCATTGTTGAACCCCAAATCAGGGTAAGTCGCCTGGCCGAGAGCGCGCTACTGTTGAAGTTGTCTGGAAGTTGGAGATTGCATAGTAATTTGCCTTACCCGATGCAGGTGCAAAAGGAGATTCTATCCGAACTCCCTATCAAGCGTATTGCTTTCGATACGGACGAAATAAACGAATGGGATACGGGGCTCTTAACCTTTCTCTCAGCCTTCATTGAACGCTGCAACCAGCGTCATATCGGTATTGACATGGGGTGCCTGCCGACAGGCGTGCGACAGCTGCTGGACCTGGCATTCGTTCGGAATGCAACTGCAATCTACTCAAGGTGAAACCCATATCGTGGTTAGTGGTCTCACACGATGGCCTATGGTAGCTTTGTAGTGCAGCGGGATCTAACCTTCACAGTCCGCCGCGATGACATTTTTATTATCAAAAGCTGTTTAAACGAAACGCTCGACGATTCTAGTAACCTGATTGCGGATGCCCGTAAGCTTCTGAGTAATCTCGATCTCCAGATCGCCCCGCTTACAGGCAGCTTGATCAATACGTTAGAAGCGGCGCGCGTTGCTTTTCCCCAGGCCGAAGAGACCTTGGCGATGAAAGAGGTGGTTCACGGTGAGCTCGTTAGCGGTGTTCAGGCTACTTTAAGTGAAGTGCAAACAACCCTGGTGCAAGGCCGCAAGATGGTCACAACCCTTGACAATACGATGGTACACAACACAAACATGAATTATGACATTGCCAACACCTTGGCAGAGATCACAGACGCCGCGCGTTCCCCTCGAATTCTGGCCGAGTACCTCGAGCAAAATCCCGATGCGATTCTCCGGGGTAAAGGTGTTCCGGAGAGATAACGATGTCACATATTTTACACTACCTTGCAGTGTTTGCCTTTGGCGCGGTCGCGCTCAACCTCACCGGCTGCGTCAATCTGGGCAAAGGTACCGCATCATCCACGAGATTCTACACGCTGAATTCCATGGCTGACAATCGTATAGAACAAGCGATGGAGCAGGCACGGCATGAAGTTTATCTGGGTATCCACCTCATCAAGCTTCCCAAGTACCTGAATCGGTCTCAGATCGTCACCCGCATTGGTCCAAACGAGCACAAGCTTGCTGAATTTGCCCGGTGGTCAGAACCGCTCACCGAAAGCGTCGCCCGTGTTATTGCGGAAAATCTTTCCGTGCTGGTCCCAACGGTGCACGTCGCCGTTCACCCCTGGAGTCCTTCGACACCGATCGATTATCAGTTAATGTTAGAGTTTACCCGCCTGGATGGAACGTTCGGAAGCGAGAGCATATTGATCGCACAATGGAAAATTTTGGGGGCAGATGGCGAACAGTTGCTGTCAACGACTAAATCGAGTTTTAGTGCGTCTATTCCAACGACGGAATACAGCGTACTGGCAGCCGCGATAAGTATGAATCTTGTCGATCTAAGCAGTGAAATTGCCGAGGCGATCACGGCTCTTTTAAAAAGCAGCGACAGTCGCTAATACGTCTGTAGATTAAATTCGGTAAACTTCCGGCTTTGCCGGTGGTAAATAAATGTGGCTTTTTTAAGTTGGTTAGAAAGAAATCACACTGGTTTCGAGCGCAGCGCTGACTTTGACAAGCTTGTAGACAACCATTATTCTGGGGTGTTATTTTTGGAATCTGGCTGGTTAAATAGTGATTAAAGCGAAAAGTCTCTGAATTAGGCGCATTTAATTGCTGGTTCGAGGCGAATAGCCTGAGAAGGTATTTAACGGCAAGCATCGAATAAATGCACCAACCTCAAGGAGTTTGCAGTCGTTTGATTTTTAACCAGACAGCTTCCTGTAATGCTAAACTAATAAAACGGGGGATTGCCTTGAAAAGCAAAATGCATAGAGCATTAATTTTGTTTTGTTGTATTACAATGGGAATGAGCGGTTGTGCTGTCGTGGCGGTTGCCGGTGCAGGAGCAGGGATCGGCTATGGCACCTATAGATACGTAAAAGGTGATCTTACAAGGGAGTATTTAGGACCGATGCCGAAGGTGTGGGAAGCAACCTTAGCGACATTCGATGACTTGAAGATGACACCAAATACCCAGAAAAAGGACTATTTTGGGGGAGTGCTCAAGGGTCTATTGCATGATGGTACAGAGGTTGTAATAACGCTGAACAGGCAGACCGAGAGCTCAACAGAGCTTGGCGTTCGTGTTGGTTTATTTGGAAACAGAGAAATATCCGAGACTATACATATGAAGATCGCTGGGCACTTCGAATCTGGTTAGCTTTGCCAACATCTCGCCTGATTATTTTAACCTAGAACATACGAAGTCTCGTACGCGTACGATACCGCATCTTGATCCACATATACTTCGAACGGCTGTAAATTACGATTTTTCGCTGGCCCTGAACATCGATAGCCGCGTTGCTCAGACTCGCAATAGGAGCTTGCTATTACTCGCCCTCACGCCTTGCTCTCGATGCCCATGGCTCACCCCAAATTTCCCAATTTACAACCGTTCGAAGTATAGCAATATGAAAAATCTCTAAAATCACAATAAGGGTTACACTCAATTTTTGTTCGCTCTACGAATCGACTAGGTTGTGCACTCTGTACGCACAGCTAACTGCGGGCTAGTAATGACCGATGGGTTTTGGATGTTGACGATAATCTTCAGGGGACTACCACAATGTGGCGGTTTACAATATCATAAGCTGTTTTAAAGCCCCTCAGCTGGCAAGATACGGTGTTATAAATCAATTCGAAATGCTCATTTACTCCTCTGTAAACTGCGCTTTCTCATCGATTTATGCCTTGTCTCG
>JAAUXY010038904.1_pt1 | contig 10773 bp, 9 predicted proteins | sample 7278121 | NCBI WGS metagenome assembly JAAUXY01 (sample SAMN14350117, study PRJNA611818) | marine sediment metagenome | isolation source: surface marine sediment (1.8m) | place: French Polynesia: Moorea | collected 2018-08
CCCTCGAACTCGTCGAACAGATCACTCGGCATCTTGCGGAAAATATTAGTCAGCACGTTGAGCCGACCGCGGTGCGCCATGCCGATCACCACTTCATGGGTACTGGTCACGCCAGCCTGCTGAACCACGCGGTCTAGGATCGGAATCAGCGACTCGCCACCCTCGAGCGAAAAGCGTTTCTGCCCGATATAACGAGTATGCAGGTACTTTTCCAGATTTTCGGCAGCGATGACGCGGTCCAGGATCCGGTTCTTGCGCCCCTCCCGAAAATTCGGCTTCGCCAAGGAGGTTTCGAGCTGCACCTGCAGCCAGCGCTTTTGCGCGCGGTCTTCCATGTGCATGTATTCCGAACCGATCGTCCCGCAGTAGGTTTGCTCCAGTCGATCGATGATCTCGCGCAGCGAGGCGTCCTCGACGCCGAACAGCGAACCCGTGTTGAACACCGTGTCGAGATCGGCATCGGTGAGCTTGTTGCCCTCGAGCGTCATTTCCTTGATGTCGGGAATCGGCATCATGCCGAGCGGATCGAGGTTGGCGCGCTTGTGACCATTGACCCGGTAGGCATTGATCAGCTGCAACACCGAAACCTGCCTGGCGTCGTGCACATGCAGATCCGGCATCGCGGCGCTGCCGTTGACGCGGCGGTTTTGCACCGCTTCGCGCATTTGCGCCTGGATCGCAAGATGATCCTGGTCGGGTGTCAGCTCACCGTTTTTCAGCGACGCGAACCAGTCACGCCACCTGGCGTCGATTTCGTCGCCGGCGAGATAGCGCGCGTAAAGCTCCTCGATGAAAACCGCGTTGGATCCGTAGAGATAACTCTCCTGCTGCAATTTCTTCATGCTCATGGCTGCTTACCTCTGGCCCGCGGAATGGATGGAGGGATGGTTCGGTTCTGGATTAATGATAGCCGATCCTGCATCGCTGGAAGACATTAAATTTTGCCGCTTAACGATGCGAAGAAACAGTCGAATTGTCAATAAAGATAGACCGCTCGGTTCTAAGTGAATGCAGGTGGTTTTTTCTCGCGTCGGCGCTGCTAGAATACGCGCATTCCTGGCCCGGATTTACTCAATGGCGCAATACATTTTTACCATGAGCGGCGTCGGCAAGGTCGTGCCGCCGCAAATCGAAATTCTGAAAGATATTTCGCTGAATTTTTTCCCCGGCGCGAAGATCGGCGTGCTCGGCTATAACGGTGCAGGCAAGTCGACGCTGCTGCGAATCATGGCCGGCGTCGATACCGAGTACAACGGCGAAGCCCGCCCGCAGCCCGGTACCCGTATCGGCTACCTCGCGCAGGAGCCCGAACTGGATTCGACACTCGACGTGCGCGGTAATGTAGAACAGGGCGTGGCCGAAACCAAGGCGCTGCTGGAGCAGTTCAACGAAGTCAACATGAAGTTCGCCGAACCCATGTCCGATGACGAGATGAACGACCTGCTGATGGTACAGGCCGAACTGCAGGAAAAAATCGAGGCCGCAGGCGCCTGGGATCTCGACCGCAAACTCGAGATCGCGGCGGATGCGCTGCGCCTGCCACCCTGGGACGCCGCGGTTGAACACCTGTCCGGTGGTGAAAAACGCCGCGTGGCGCTGTGCCGGCTGCTGCTGTCCAACCCCGACATGCTGATCCTGGACGAACCGACCAACCACCTCGATGCCGAGTCAGTCGCGTGGCTCGAGCGCTTTTTACAGGACTTCCCCGGCACCGTGGTGGCCGTGACCCACGATCGCTACTTTCTCGACAACGTCGCCGGCTGGATTCTCGAACTCGACCGTGGGCACGGCATTCCGTGGCAGGGTAATTACTCCTCCTGGCTGGAACAGAAGGAACAGCGCCTGGCGCATGAAGAGCGGGCCGAGAAAGCGCGGCAGAAATCCATGCAGGCGGAACTCGAGTGGGTACGCGCCAATCCCAAGGGACGGCAATCGAAGAGCAAGGCGCGCCTCAAGCGTTTCGAGGAAATTTCGTCGCAGGATTACCAGAAACGTTCCGAAACGCGTGAGCTTTATATTCCGCCCGGCCCGCGGCTGGGCGACCTGGTGGTTGAAATCGAGGGTGGCAAGAAATCTTTCGGCGACCGGCTGCTGTACCAGAATCTCGATTTTAAACTGCCGCGCGGCGGTATCGTTGGCATCATCGGCCCCAACGGCGCCGGTAAGACCACGCTGTTTCGCATCATGGTCGGCCAGGAAACACTGGACGAAGGCACGGTACGGGTCGGTGACACGGTGCAGGTCGCCTATGTCGATCAGTCACGCGACGATCTCGACGGCAGCAAGACCGTGTGGGAAGAAGTTTCGGACGGGCTCGATACGATCGCGGTCGGCAGTTATGAAATCCCGTCGCGCGCCTACGTGTCGCGCTTCAATTTCCGCGGCCCGGCGCAGCAGAAGTTCGTCAAGGACCTGTCGGGCGGGGAACGCAACCGCCTGCACCTGGCCAAGCTGCTGCGCAGCGGCGGTAACCTGCTGCTGCTCGACGAACCGACCAACGACCTCGACGTCGAAACCCTGCGCGCGCTGGAGGAAGCCATCCTCGAATTTCCGGGTTGCGTGGTGGTGATATCGCACGATCGCTGGTTCCTCGACCGGATTGCGACGCACATCATCGCTTTCGAGGGTAACAGCGAGGTTTACACCTACGAGGGCAACTATTCCGAGTACGAGGCGCATCGCAAGCAGCGTCTCGGCCAGGAAGCGGACCAGCCGCACCGGATCAAGTACAAAAAGCTCGAAGTCTGATGGCCGATTTCGAAAAACTGCTGCGGCGACTCGATGAATTGCTCGACCGGGTCGAACATCTCCTGCCGGGACAGCAGGCCGCCGTTACCGAACCGGGTTACCAGGCCTACCGCTGGTCGCGCGGCGGCCTCGAAGCCCTGCGCGAATTCGATCACGTCGACAAGGCCGAACTGCTGCATCTCGAGCGCCAGCAAAACCTGCTGTTCCGTAATACGGCGCTGTTTCTCGACGGCCGCCCGGCCAACAATGCCCTGCTCTGGGGTGCCAGGGGCACCGGCAAGTCTTCGCTGATCAAGGCGCAGCTGCACGAGTACGAAGCGCGCGGACTGTGTATCGTCGAGGTACCCAAGGCCGCCACCGAGCAGCTGTTCGATATCATTCGCACGCTGGCGGAGGATGGCCGCCGGTTTCTCGTTTACCTCGACGACCTGTCGTTCGAAGCGCAGGACGATTCCTACAAGGCACTGAAAGCCTGCCTCGAGGGATCCCTGCAGCCGCAGCCCGGGAACGTGCTGATTTACGCGACTTCGAACCGTCGCCACCTGATGCCGGAATCCATGCAGGACAATCTCGACAGCAAAATGGTCGACGGCCAGCTGCACCCGAGCGATGCGATCGAGGAAAAAATTTCGCTGTCGGACCGCTTCGGCCTGTGGCTCTCGTTCCACCCGTTCACCCAGGATCAGTACCTGGCGGTGGTCGAGCAGAGCCTGCGGGCCCGACAGCTCGCAATGAACGAAGACACTCGCCTCGAAGCGATTCGTTTCGCCACCGCGCGCGGCTCCCGCAGCGGCCGTATCGCCGTGCAGTTCGCGGCCTACTGGGAAAGCCTGCAACCCTGACCCGACAACCTTTATAAAGGGATTTCACGCGGAGACGCAGGGGCACAGGGAGCGCCACGGGATTTTTTGATTTGCTGCCCGCGACCTGGAGATCTGGATGGCGCGACCCTGGTGTTCGAACCGCAGCTTGACCCGGAATCAGACCAGGCGAGCCTGAAGAGAGTCATTGATCCCTGAATACGCCATGTCGGCGCCCTGCTTCATTGACTGCGATCTCAACACCTCCGCGCCTTTGCATGAAACTTGTCTTGCCGGCACCGGGTGAGATAAATACCGGATCTGTGCGGTTTGGGGCCTTGAATTGTGATCTGCGCCATGCCAATCTAGGCTCTGGCTTGCTATATATAAGGTCTGCACCCGGAGTTGTTCAGGTGGATTTAGCCGAAGAAACCGATTTACTGCGCAAGATCCCGATGTTTGCCAGGATGGATACATCGCGGCTGAAACTGCTCGCTTTTGCCAGCGAAATCGTCGCGTTCGAAGACGGTGACGTGGTATTCAACAGCGGCGACAGCGCCGATTTTGCCTATGTCATCATGGAAGGCGCGGTCGATGTCGTCACCGAAACCGACCGCGGCCCGGTGGTATCGTCGACTCTCCGGCAGAACCATCTGATCGGTGAGCTCGGCCTGTTGAACAATGCGCCACGCAACGCCACCCTGATTGCCAGCGGTTCGCTGCGAGCGATGAAAATCACCGGCGACATGTTTTTTCGCCTGCTGCGCGAAAACTCCGAGGTGGCGCTGGACGTGATTCGCATGCTCAGCGAAAAGCTGTCGCGCTCCCACGCGCTGGTCGAAAGCCTGCAAAAACAGGTCGCGCAGCAGGAATCGAACTAAATGTCCGGGCCGGCCAGTGACGAGCGCACCGGCCTCGATCGCTTCCAGGCACTCTGGCGCGGCTGCCTCGTCGAAGGAGCGCCGGATCACAGCGCGGAAATCCACCGTCAACTGGTCGACGGCTACTGCGAACCGCAACGCTACTACCACACCCTGGAACATATCGAACACTGCCTGCGCATGTTCGACGACTGCCGCGACCTGCTGCAGACACCGCACGCGGTCGAGCTGGCGGTCTGGTTTCACGACGTGATATTCGAGCCTGGCCAGCCCGACAATGAATTACGGTCGGCGGAACTGTACCGCGATCTCGCGCGCGGCGCGCATGACCAGGCCCTGGTCGACCACGTCTACGGTCTGATCATGGCCACGCTGCACAACGGTTTTGCGCTCGAGGGGCTCGACGTCGAATACGTCGTCGATATCGATCTGTCGAGCTTTGGTCTCGAATGGGAAGCGTTCCTGCGCGACAGCGAAAACCTGCGGCGCGAAAATCCACACCTGGAAGACAGCGCCTACTATCGAAACCAGGGGTATTTTCAGAATCGCCTGCTCGAACGACCGCGATTTTTTCTTTCCGACTACTTCTACCGGCGCTTCGAAAACCAGGCGCGCAGCAATCTCGCGCGCTATTTCGAATATCTCGACGGCAACAACTAGCCGACGGGCTCTGCCTTCTCTGCCACGGTAAAAATCCTGACCGGGCGATTGAGCCCGCGCACCGACGTGTCACCCAGCTCACTGAACTCGAACAAACCATCGGCAATGTGCTCGCGGGTCGAATCAGCTACCACGATGCGGGTTCCGTAGTCCTTGTTGAGCTGCTCGAGGCGCGCCGCCAGGTTGACGTTATCGCCGTGCACGGTGTAACCCACGCGGTCCCCGGAACCCACCAGGCCGCCGACTACCCGGCCGGTGTTGATACCGACCCGGGTGTTGAAAAAAACGCCTTCGGCGAACTCGACGCCGTCGACCACTTGCTGGATTTGCAGGGCCGCGCGCACCGCGCTGGCAGCATGCTCCGGATCCTGCCGCGGCAGGTTGAAAGTCGCCAGGATCGCGTCTCCCTGGAACTGGCTGATGACACCGCCGTTGTCGGCAATCGGTTTGGCAACCAGTTCGAAATAGCGATTCAGGGCCTCGATCAGCGCTTCCGGCGCCAGGCTCTCGCTGATCGCGGTAAATCCCTCGATGTCGGTAAACAGGATACTGCATTCCGCCACCTCGCCCCGGCCGGTAGTCGCGCCCTCCTCCGACTGGATGACTTTTTGCGCCACTTCCTCCGGGACGAAGCGCGACAGGTCGCGCGCGGCACTGCCCTCGATGACCGATTCGAACAGCAGGCTGCGCGCGCGCTGCAGGGCCAGCGCAAGCACGCCGGTCACCATCAGGATCGACACGACCTTGTCGAACTCCGCGCCGATCAGCACGCTGTTGGAAGTCATGTATTCGACGTAATCGCGGGTAATCATGTTATTGACCGGATCCTGGTAAATGACGTAGATCACCATCAATACCCAGCCGGTCGCCGCGCTGATGCCGGTGGCGACGACGAAGCGCGGATCGAAGTGCAACGCCCGAATGGCGATGAAGATAAACAGGTACAGCAGCGTGGGCGCCTTGAGGTAAAACGACGGTGGCTGCTCGTACTGCAGGTGAAAACTCCAGATCAGGCCGAGCAACAGGACGATGTCCGCCACCGCCGACAGGTACAGCATCCAGTCCGGCAGGCGGCGCAGTAGCGCCAGCCGAAATCGAATCAGGCTGAAGCCGAGGTATATCGCCAGCACCCACGGAACCGGGGCAAAATCCGCGTCCTGGCCGAAGGTTTTCGGTGCCAGCAGGTAGAGCAGACCGAAGATCGTGACGATGACCAGCTGTATCATGCTGATCAGTATTTCACTGCGTTCCTGCTGGTCCTGAATGGACTTGCGCAAGCGTTCGGGTAACTGCGGGTGACGCCGACCCGCACGCATCGGCGGCAGGCTTTCGCCGATTCCTGCCGGGGTCAACTTTTTATCCAAAAACGACTCCAAACGAACGTGATGCACAATATGTACAGGACACCCGGGCTTGTCAATAATTCCCCGCAAGCTCGAGAAATTCATTGGCGAACGGTGCGTTTCGGGCAGAATGCGTGTAGTCTGCGCAGTGTCGAAATCCTGTGCGGGTAACATGGCGGATCGACTCGATCAATCCCGAATACTGATCTACAGCCACGATTCCTTCGGGCTGGGGCACCTGCGCCGTTGCCGGTCCATCGCGCATTCACTGACCTCCCGCTACAAGGGCCTGTCGATCCTGATCCTGTCGGGTTCACCGATCATCGGCAGTTTCGACTTCAAGGCGCGGGTCGATTTCGTGCGTATTCCCGGTGTCATCAAGCTGAAAGACGGCGAATACACCTCGCTTGGACTGCATATCGACCTTGAGCAAACCCTGCAGATGCGCGAATCGATCATTTATCACACCGCGCAGACGTTCAAACCCGACATCTTCCTGGTCGACAAGGAGCCCTCGGGCCTGCAGGGCGAAGTGACTTCCACGCTCGAAATGCTGCGCGAAAACGGCACGGTCAACGTGCTCGGTCTGCGCGATGTCATGGACGAACCCGGTTTGTTGAAAGCGGAATGGGAGCGTAAACAGGTCGCGCCGTTACTGGAAAACCTCTACGACGACATCTGGGTTTACGGATTGCCTGAAATGGGCAACCCGCTCGAGGGCATCGAACTGGCGCCCACGGTGCACGGCAAGATAGCCTACACCGGCTACCTCCGGCGCGATCTTCCCAGCGATACCAACTGGGTTTCGCCGATCGACCTGGAGCAGCCTTATATCCTGGTGACTGCCGGTGGTGGCGGCGACGGTGTGGAACTGGTCGACTGGGTGATCCGGGCCTACGAAGCGGACCCGGTACTGCCGCGCCGAGCCGTTATCGTCACCGGCCCGTTCATGCCGGCCAACAGCCAGCAGGAATTCCACGAGCGCTGCGACCAGTTGGCCAATGTCGAGATACTGACCTTCGACAACCACTTCGAACTGCTGATGGAAAAAGCCATCGGTATCGTCGCGATGGGCGGTTACAACACCTTTTGCGAAATCCTGTCGCTCGACAAACCGGCCCTGATCGTACCGCGCTCGGTACCGCGCCAGGAACAGCTGATCCGCGCCGAACGCGCGCTCGGGCTCGGCCTGGTCAGCATGCTCGATCCGGCCGGAGACCGGGCCGTCGAACCCATGGCCGAGGCGCTGCGCGCGCTGCCGCAACAGCCGAAACCGTCGACGTCGCGTATCGAGGGCTTGCTCGACGGGCACGAACGTATTGCCGAAATGGTTCGCGCCTATATCGAACTCGACGACTCGGCCACCAGCATCACGGCCTGATAAGGCCGGGTTTTGCCATGCGGGCGTTGATCCATGTCCAGCATTTGCTCGGAGTCGGCCACCTGCAACGCGCTACGGAGATCGCCGAGGCACTTTGTCGGACCGGTTTTGCCGTTACCCTGGCCAGCGGCGGCAAATCCGCCCCGCGCGCTCTCGATCCCCGCATCGACTTCCACCAGCTGCCCGCGGCCAGCGCAGCGGACGGCAGTTTCAGTGAATTACTGGACGAAAACGGCAGTCCGGTCGATGACGACTGGCGCAAGCGACGCACAATCGAAACACTGCGTGTGTTCCACCAGGCAAAGCCCGACGTGCTGATCACCGAAGGGTTTCCGTTCGCGCGACGCATGTTGCGCTTCGAGCTGCTGAGCTTGCTGGAGGCAGCCCGCGAGCATTATTCATGTCGCCTGGTCGTATCGTCGATACGCGATATCCTGCAACCCAAGGATAACCTCGAACGCAACGCGGAAACCCTGCGGTGGCTCGATACCTACTACGATCGCGTGCTGGTGCACGGCGACGAGCAACTCGCGGGGCTGGATTACAGCTTCCCGCCGGCCTTCAGGATAGCCGACAAGATCGCCTACACCGGTTATATCGGCACCGATCCTGTAACGGACAACACCGATATCGGTCGCGACGAGGTGATCGTCTCCGCCGGCGGCAGCGATACCGGTTTCGACCTGTTGCAAACCGCTATTGCGGCGCGCCCGTTGAGTTCGCTCGCCACTGCCCGCTGGCGTATCCTGGTCAGCCCGACGATCGATGGGGATCGCTTCGATTCGATGCATGCCTCGAGCCACCCGGGCGTCATCGTCGAACGCAATCGAACCGATTTCCCCGCCCTGCTCGCCCGTGCCCGCCTGTCGATTTCACAGGCCGGATACAACACCGTGACGGATTTACTTCGTACGCGCACGCCCGCGGTGCTGGTGCCCTTCGCCGATGCCGGCGAACGCGAGCAGACGATGCGGGCCACGCTATTGCAGCAGCGCGGCCGAGCCACGATGGTTGAGCGGGATAACCTGTCGCCGGAAAGCCTCGCGGCCGCGATCGACGTTGCCCGGGATCAGAATACCTCGCTCGATCTGCGTCTCGATGGCGCCCGGCGCAGCGCCGAGCTGATCCGCGGATGGCTCGAAAACAAGGCTGACAGCCTATGAGTGCCGTTGTCCGGGACGCCTGGCAGTGGCTCGCACGCGAACTCGACCGCTGGTCGGCAGCGGGCGAACCCGCTACCTTCTGGTGGCGCGACGACGATGCCTGCGCGGCCAGCGACGAACTGTCCCGGCTGATCGAGAGCGGGGAAGCGACCGGAGCGCCGCTGGCACTCGCCACGATCCCCGCCCGCCTCGAACCCGGCCTTGCCCGCGAAATCGACGCCATCCCCCGCATCGCGGTGTTGCAGCACGGATTTTCGCATTCGAGCCACGCGCTGCCGGGCGAACTCAAACGCGAACTCGGCGGCGCGGCAGCGCGCAGGGAATTATTCGACCAGCTGAACCGGGGCCGGCAACTGCTCGGACAAACCTTCGGCGCACAGTTTTGCCCCGTCATGGTGCCGCCTTGGAATCGAATCGACAGCGACGTCGTCGAGCGGCTGCCAGCGCTGGGATTTGGTGGGCTGTCGACCATGCGCGTACGCAAGCAGGCGTTTCCGGTGGCCAGCCTGTACCAGGTCAACAGCCATCTCGATCCGGTACACTGGCGCGGCGACGGCGGGTTTATCGGTACCTGGCCCGCGATCGCGATTTTGATCCAGCATTTACAGGCGCGCCGCAGCGGTTATCGCGACCGCGACGAACCGACCGGGCTGCTGACCCACCATCTCGTCCAGAACGAAGCGGTCTGGCGCTTCACGTCCGACCTGCTGCACTTCGTCGCCGCCCACCCCGCATCCCGCTGGCTGCACGCTACCGAAATCTGGGCTCCTGAAGCTTAAAGGTTCTCGCCAGGGCGACTCGGCGAGAAACAACGTTGGTCAAATCCTGGTTGCGAGAGGAACGGAGCTGTAAGTATCCGAAAGCTGCCCGCGCGCATCGAATTCGAACAGGTGTATCGCGTTCCAGTCGAAATCGACCGGGCTTTCGCCACGCATATCCCAGCCGCGGGCGAGTGCATAAATACAGCGTACGGTGCCCTGGTGCGCCACCGCGCCGATGTCCTGCTGCACCGCGGCGACCTTCACCAGCCAGTCTGACAACCGCAGTTGCACCTCGCGCGGGCTTTCACCGCCAGGCGGGCGAAAATCGAGACCGCGCGCTTCGTTGGCGCGCACCGAATCGCCCAGTTCGCGTCGCAGCTGTTTGAAGACCTGCCCTTCCCAGTCGCCCCAGTCCATTTCGATCAGTGCCTGGTCGACTCGGTAATCCGCGATACCCAGCAGTTCTGCCGATTGGCGGGCCCTTTGCAGCGGCGAACAATGCCAGTCGAAATCCTCGAATTCGGCCGGCAGACGCTGCTGTTGAGCGCGGCTGCGTCCTGCTGGCGACAGCGGGCGGTCGACCCGCCCTTGCAGGCGACGCAGCTCGTTCCAGTCGGTCGCGGCGTGGCGGATCAGTGCGAGTTTCACGACGGTTCCAGCGAACGGCGCAGCAGGTCGTCCAGGATATCGATACCCCGCTGCATCGAAAATTCGGCTCGCACGCGACGTTCACCCGCGGCACCCAGGCTGGCGCGCAGGGTCGGATCAGCAATCAGTTTTTCGAGCGCGGCGCGCAGTTCGTCGACATCCTGCTGCGGTACCAGCCAGCCGGTTTCGCCGTGCTGTACGAGCTCGGGTATGCCGGAAATGTCGGTCGACAGGCAGGCGAGCCGCTGGCTCTGTGCCTCCATCAGCACGTTGGGCAGGCCATCTCGGTCGCCATCCGCGGCGATCCGGCTCGGCAACACGAACAGGTCGGCGTTTCGATAGGCGGCGATGACATCGGCCTGTGGCAGCGCACCGCGCCAGTCGATAC
>JAAUXY010083762.1_pt1 | contig 10773 bp, 10 predicted proteins | sample 7278121 | NCBI WGS metagenome assembly JAAUXY01 (sample SAMN14350117, study PRJNA611818) | marine sediment metagenome | isolation source: surface marine sediment (1.8m) | place: French Polynesia: Moorea | collected 2018-08
AGAGGGCTGTCTGACCATGGCTGCCGACGAAACCACCGCCGCCGAGGCGGGCGACCAGAAGAAGACGCTTGCCGATCTCGGCGGGCTCACGGGCGTGGAGACACCGGACGAAGCGCCCAAACACGAGCAGGTGCTGGACGCGCAAGGCCGCGCTTATGCGACCGGCAAGCGCAAGAACGCGATCGCGCGGGTCTGGATCAAGCCGGGCGCCGGCCGGGTGACGGTCAACGGCCGCGAGGCCGAGATCTATTTCGCGCGCCCGGTGCTGCGCATGGTGATCAACCAGCCCTTCGAGGCGGTCAACCGCAAGGACCAGTACGACGTGATCTGCACCGTCAAGGGCGGCGGCCTCTCGGGCCAGGCCGGCGCGGTGCGCCACGGCATCTCCAAGGCGCTGACCTACTTCGAGCCGGCGCTCAGGCCCGCGCTCAAGAAGGGCGGCTTTCTCACCCGCGACGCCCGCGTAGTCGAGCGCAAGAAGTACGGCAAGCGCAAGGCGCGCCGGAGCTTCCAGTTCTCCAAGCGGTAGCGGAAACGCAATCAGCGCAATTAGTTACGGGGCTGCCCCTCTTTGGGGGGCGGCCCCGAACGCTTTCCGATCGCTTAGTCTGCTCACGGTCGTGAAGCAGAAGCGCTTAGCCCTGCCTGAGTGACGCGAAAGCTTCGGCCAAGTGGTCGAACACCAGGCGGATGCGGCGGCTGGTGTGAAGCTCGCGGTGGGTCGCGAGCCAGATGGGGACGGGGATCGGATCGAGCTCCGGCAAGACGGGCTCGAGGCCGGGCGCACGGGCGACCGCAGAAAGCGAATCCTCCTCGGCGGTGGCGAGGAAGGCCCGCGCCCGGTTCCAGTCGAAGGAGACGGCCTGCCAATTCATGCAATGCTGCATATCACAGCTGCGAATTTCCGCACTTTCCATTTGATCGGCGCATGGTTAAGTCAGCGCCGCACGGGACGAGACCAGCGTCCTCTCCGCAGAGCGATCCATTCATCATCGACGTCGCCGCGCCCACCGACAGGACCGCTGCGGCCAAGACGACCCAACATGGGGAAGATCATGAGTCACGCGAGCGAGTTAAACGGCCCATCCGATGTCCCGAACGACGCCGAGACGATTCCCGTCTTCGCCCGCTGGTTCGGCTCCTGGCGGATTTCGCTGCAACGCCGGGCCTTGAGCGCGCCTCAGCTCACCCGCTTCTACGACCTGGCCGCGCCGGGGTGGTGCCGCAAGCTCGATCGGCTCGGTGTTCCGGACGCCTACGAGACCTTGCTGCGCAAGGTGCTGAGCCAAGAGGCCCCAGGCGCGACCGGCACGCGGCGTCGCGTGCTCGATTGCGGCGTCGGCACGGGCGCGCTGTCCTGCGCCTTGGCCCGGGTGTCGCCGGCCCCTTTCAGGCTGGACGCCATCGACATCTCGCCGCGCATGCTCGAGCGGGCGGGCAGCCGTCTGCGCGATTGCGGCCTCACGGCGACGCTTCGCCAGGGCGACGTGCGCGCGCTGCCCTACGATGACGGCGTTTTCGATCTCGTCATGAGCGCCCACGTGTTGGAACACCTGGCCGATCCGGGCGTCGCGCTCAGCGAGATGGTCCGGGTGCTGAAACCCGGCGGTCTGCTCGTCGCGTGCCTCACCCGCCGCTCAGCGTTGGGAACCTACGTGCATCTGAAGTGGCGCACCCATCGGGTGACGCCGGCCCAGGCGGAAAGCTGGCTCGTCCAGAGCGGCTTGGAGAAGGCCCATTGCCTGTCGTTCGAGCAGAGCGCATTTTGCCGACAGCTCAGTGTGGCCTGCGTCGGCAGAAAATCGGCCAAGGAAATCCATACGGGAGTCGCGGCATGACCTCAGCGAATCAACAAGGGATGACGATGCATCAGCCGAGCAAGTTCTGGGACAGGATCGCCGAAAGCTATGCCAGAAAGCCCGTGGCCGACGAAGCCGCGTACCAAAAAAAGCTCCAGGTGACGCGCGCGTACTTTCGCCCGGATATGGAAGTCCTGGAGTTCGGCTGCGGCACCGGCTCGACCGCCATCGCCCATGCCCCCTACGTGAAGCACATCCGCGCCATCGACATCTCCTCGAAGATGATCGAGATCGCCCAAGGCAAGGCGGACGCGGGCGGCGTCGAGAACGTCACCTTCGAGCGTGCGACCCTCGACGACCTCGAGGTGCCCGACGAGAGCTACGATGCCGTCATGGGGCACAGCATCCTGCACCTCCTGGAGAACAAGGAAGCGGCCATCGCCAAGGTGCACAGGATGCTCAAGCCCGGCGGCGTTTTCGTCTCCAGCACCGCCTGCATTGCCGACTTCCTGAAGGTCTTCAAGCTCGTCGCGCCGATCGGCAAGTTCCTCGGCCTCCTGCCGCTGGTCAGGGTCTTCAGCAAGAAGGAACTGGAAGACAGCATTACCGCCGCCGGCTTCGAGATCGACTACGAATGGCAACCGGGCAAGAGCAAAGGGGTGTTCATCGTGGCGAAGAAGGCCGGGCCGTGACAAAGCCGGTGATCGCGCAGCAGGTGACCTTCATCACCTGCCGGGACCTGGACGCCGCCGCCGCGTTCTACGGCGGACTGCTCGGCCTGCCGCTGGTTCTGGACCAGGGCCCCTGCCGGATCTACCGGGCCGCCGGCGAGGCCTTCCTCGGCATCTGTCTCGCCGGCGAGCGCCCGGTGGCAACGGAGGGCGTGATCCTGACGATGGTGACGCCGGAGGTCGATTCCTGGTACCAGGAGCTTTCTCGCCTGAAGGTGCCGCTGGAAGGGCCGCCCGCCGTGAACCAGACCTACAATATCTACAACTTCTTCGCCCGCGACCCGGACGGCCACTTGGTCGAGTTCCAGAGTTTTCAGGATCCGGCCTGGCCGAGTCCCGGGAGAACCACGAGGGACCAGACATGCCCGGACTGATCCTGCCCTTCAACGGCGTGACGCCGAAGATCCACGCCGACGCCTTCGTCGCCGAGACCGCGGTGGTGATCGGCGACGTCGAGATCGGCGCCGGCTCGTCGATCTGGTACGGCTGCGTGGTGCGCGGCGACATCAACAAGATCCGCATCGGCCGCGGCACCAACATCCAGGACGGCACGGTGATCCACGTCAACCACGACCGCGACGGCGACGGCGGCATGCCGACCCACATCGGCGACGGCGTCGTGGTCGGCCACATGGTGCTGATCCACGCCTGCACCATCGAGGACGGCGCCTTCATCGGCATGCGTGCCACGGTCATGGACCAGGCCGTGGTCGAGCGGGGCGCCATGGTCGCCGCCGGCGCCCTGGTCACGCCGCGCAAGGTGGTCCGCTCGGGCGAGCTCTGGGCCGGCAGCCCGGCGCGCTATCTGCGCAAGCTGAAGGATGCGGAACGGGCCGAGGGACCCTACATCGCCGAACATTACAGCATGCTGGCCGAGGCCCATCGGGGCCTCGCCGCCCTGGAGGTCGAGCCATGACTCAAAAGAAATCGAACAAGGCCAAGCGCCTGCGTCGGGCCAAGGCGCGCAACCCCTTCGCGCTCTTGACCCGAAGACGCGGCCACGGGGTCGAGCGCTCCGCCAAGCTCTACCGCCGCCGGGCCAAGCACCAAAAACCCCCGTCCGAGAACGGGGGTTCTTCTTGTCGGGCGGCTACTTCGTCATTGCGAGCCGGCGGCAGCCGGCACAGCAATCCAGAACGGCCGTCGGTCCGGCTGCAGACTGGATTGCTTCGCTGCGCTCGCAATGACGATCCCTGCGGCCCGGCCCGTCAATCCCGCAGCCTGACCTTGACGTAGCTGCCGGGCGCTTCCTCCAGCACCTCGAGATTGCCGTCGCCCGGCTCGCGCGCGGCCACCTTGGGGCCGCTGCCCTTGCCGACCCAGCGCAGCCATTCTGGCCACCAGGAGCCGGGATGCTCGGTCGCGCCCTTGAACCAGGCGTCCGGGTCCTTCGGGTTCTTCGGATTGGTCCAGTGCGAGTACTTGTTCGCTGCCGGCGGGTTCACGACGCCCGCGATGTGGCCGGAGGCGGCCAGCACGAACTCGACCGGGCCGGCGAACAGCTGGGTCGCGGCGTAGGTCGAGGTCCAGGGCGCGATGTGGTCCTCGCGGGTCGAGAGCATGAAGCTCGGGGTCTTGATCCGGGCCAGGTCGATCGGCACGCCGTCGAGCGTGACGCCGCCCGGCTTCACCAGCATGTTGTCCTGGTACATGGTGCGCAGATAGTAGGAGTGCATGTCCGCCGGCATGCGCGTGGAATCCGCGTTCCAGTACAGCAGGTCGAAGGGGAAGGGGTCCTTGCCGAGCAGGTAGTTGTTGACCACGAAAGACCATATCAGGTCGTTGGCGCGCAGCATGTTGAAGGTCGTCGCCATGTGACTGCCTTCGAGATAGCCCTGCTCGCCCATCTGATCTTCCAGAGCGGTGAGCTGCTCCTCGTCGATGAACACGCCGAGCTCGCCGGGCTCGGCGAAATCCGTCATGGCGGTGAAGTAGGTCGCGCTCTTGATCCGGTCGTCGCCCTTGGACGCCATGTAGGACAGGGTGCAGGCCAGCAGAGTCCCGCCCAGGCAATAGCCGATCGCGTTGACGTTTTTCTCGCCGCAGGCCTGCTCGACCTGGTCCAGGGCGGCCAGCGGGCCCTCGAGCATGTAGTCCTCGAAGGATTTGTGGGACAACTCCTCGTCCGGGTTGACCCAGGAGATCACGAACACGGTCAGGCCCTGGTCGACCGCCCACTTGATGAAGGAGTTCTTCTCGCGCAGATCGAGGATGTAGAACTTGTTGATCCAGGGCGGGATGATCAGCAGCGGCCTCTTGAAGACCTTCTCGGTCGTCGGCGTGTACTGGAGGAGCTGGATCAGGTCGTTTTGGTAGACGACCTTCCCGGGCGTCACCGCGATGTTTTCGCCGACCTCGAAGGCCTCGTAGTCGGTCATCTTGATGTCGAGCTTGCCCTTGCCCCGCTCGAGGTCGCCGAGCAGGTTGCTGAGCCCCTTGAGCAAGTTCTCGCCGCCCGACTCCAGCGTCGTGCGCAGCACCTCCGGGTTGGTCATGATGAAGTTCGAGGGCGCCATGGCGTCGACAAACTGGCGCGTGTAGAAGTCGACCTTCTTGGCCGTCTTCTCGTCCATACCTTCGACCGTGCTCACCGTCGACTGCATCCAGCGCGCCGAAAGCAGATAGGACTGCTTGATGAAGTCGAACAGCTGGTTCTCGTCCCAGGCGGGGTCGCTGAAGCGCCGGTCGCCGCGCTCGGGCGTGACCGCGGGATCGGTCGCATCGCCCAACATGCGGCGCGTGGTCGACTGCCAGAGGTTCATGTAGTCGTGCCAGAGGTTCATCTGCGCCCGAACCAGCTTCGCGGGGTCGGTCATCATGCGCGCCGTCATCTCCAAAAAGGCGCCGCCGATGTTCAGGGGGTCGAGGGTGGGGGAAGTGCCGTTTTCTGCCTGCCGCTCGAGCCAGTCGGAGACGATTCTTTGGCTCTTTTCGGCGATTTCGGTCATGGTCTTGGACCATTCCACCGAATTCGCCAAATCGGCCTCGGCCCGCTGTTGCTCAGACATCCTGCATTCCTTATGATTCCCACACGTTGCGACTTCAAGGTGACAAAGGATAACACTTGTGGCGGCGTCATCGTGTTGTCATTCTGCGATGCGCCGGGGCACCTGGGCCGCGGGGGGGCTTTGAATAGCCGATGGAAGCGGATTTGCCCAGCCCTAAGGGTTTCTGCCTCAAGCGCGGGTTCCGCATGGATCGAACGGCAGGGAGCTCGATCCAGTGATTGATAATGTTGGCGCTGCGAAACGGGCGCCGCGGGGGGAAGTGCGAACGGGCCGGCTGAAGCCGGCGTTCTTCGCGTTCGCGCTGCTGCCCCTATCGCTTTGTTCTTGCTCGGCTTTTCTGTTCGACGATGAGCAGCTCGAGCCGCAGCGGATCACCACGATCCCGCCGCCCTCGGAAGAGGAGGCATACCCGAATCTGGGCAGCGTGCCGCAGCAGGCGCCGCTGCCCAGCTCCAGCGCCAAGCGGCAAGAGGTGGCCGGCGGCCTGGCCGCCGACCGCGGCAACGCCCGCTACACGGAAGAGGCCCTGGTCGCCGAGCAGGCCGCGACGCCGATGCCGCGGCAGCCTCAGCCCCTGGAGTACACGCCGATGACCTCGGGTGGCACGCAGGGCATGGGCCAGACGCCGAGCCCGTCCTCGGCGCCGCCGCCGCCCGATCTCGGCGGCGCGCCGCCGCCGCCTCAGGCGGCCGCTTTGGCGCCGCCGCCGCCCGGGCCGCCGCAACCGCCGCAACAACCGGTCTTCGCTGCGCCCGCACCGGCCCCGGCCCCGGCCCCGGCCCAGCAAGCCTTCGCCCAGCCCCCGCCGGTCCCGGCCCCGCCCCAGCAGGCCTACGCTCAGCCGCCGCCCGCCCCGGCGCCGCAGGGCTCGGCCACCCTGCTGCAGCAACAGGCCTATCAGCAACAGATGGCGGAGGGCCAGCGCCTGCAGCAGTTGGCGATGGAGCAGCAGGCCTTCGAGCAACAGGCCCGGCGCCAGGCGATCGAGCAGCAATACCTGCGCGACCAGATGATCCAGCAACAGCAATGGCAGCGCCAGACCATGCAGCTCCAGGCGCGCCAGCAGCTGGCCGGCTTGCCGCCGCAGCCCGCGCCCATGCCGCCGGCCATGCCGCCCCCCATGGCGGCGGGTATGCCGACCACGGGCGCCACCGCTGCCCCGGTCGCTGGCCCGTCGCCGGTCAACGGTCAGCTGGTCGCGCTGATCTACTTCGGGCACGGCTCGACCGAACTGGACGCCAACGACCGCAACGTCCTGCGCGAGGTGGTGGCACTGCAGCAGCGCGCCGGCGGCCGTGCCATGGCGGTCGTCGGCCATTCCAGCTCGCGCACTCGGATCGTCGATCCGGTCAAGCACCAGACCTTCAATCTCGACGTTTCCATGAAGCGCGCGAAACGGGTAGTCGAGGCGCTGGTCGGGCTCGGTGTCGACCGCAGCCAATTGCTGGTCGAGGCGCGCTCCGACGCCCAGCCGGTCTTCCACGAGTTCATGCCGACGGGCGAAGCCGGCAACCGGCGTGTGGAGATCTTCCTCCAGTAATCCGTGCCGCGCCGATCGGATCAACCAGCGCAAGCGAGGAACGCCAGAACGTGAGCACGGCTCTGAGGCTCGCCGTCGCCGGGCTCGGTACCGTGGGCTGCGGCACGCTGCGCCTGGTGCAGGCGCATCACGACCTGCTCGCCGCCCGGTGCGGCGGTCCGATCCTCTGCTCCGCGGGGTCGGCGCGCGACCGGCACAAGGACCGCGGCGTCGATCTCAGCGGGGTGCGCTGGTTCGAGGACGCTTCGGTCATGGCCGCCGATCCCGAGATCGACGTCGTGCTGGAGCTGATCGGCGGCGCCGACGGGCCGGCCAAGCAGGTGGTCGAGACCGCCATCCGAAACGGCAAGCACGTCGTCACCGCCAACAAGGCGCTGCTCGCCCATCACGGGACCGAGCTGGCGCGGGCGGCGGAAGCGGCCGGCGTCTCGCTCGGCTACGAGGCGGCCGTCTGCGGCGGCATCCCGATCATCAAGAGCCTGCGCGAGGGCCTCGCCGCGAACGGCATCCGGCAGGTCTACGGCATCCTCAACGGCACCTGCAATTTCATCCTGACCAACATGCGCGAGAGCGGCCGCGAGTTCGGCGAGGTCCTGGCCGAGGCGCAGCAGCTGGGCTACGCCGAGGCCGATCCGAGCTTCGACGTCGACGGCGTCGACGCGGCGCACAAACTGGCCATCCTGACCGCGCTGGCGTTCGGCTGCGACATCGACTTCGACGGCGTCTACGTCGAGGGCATCCGCGAGGTGACATCGCTCGACATCGCCTACGCCGCCGAGCTCGGCTACCGCATCAAGCTGCTCGGCGTCTCGCGGATGACAGAGGCGGGCGTCGAGCAGCGGGTCCACCCCAGCATGGTCCGGCTCGACGCGCCGATTGCCTCGATCGAGGGCGTCTTCAACGCGGTCGTCGCCGAAGGCGATTTCGTCGGCAACATCCTGGCCGAGGGCGCCGGCGCCGGCGCCGGCCCGACTGCCTCGGCGGTGATGGCCGACGTCATCGACATCGCCCGCGGCAGCCGCCTGCCGACCTTCGCGATCCCGGCCAAGGAGCTGACCCGGCCGCCCGCGGTGCCGATGGATCACCACGAGGGCTCCTATTACATCCGCTTGATGGTGCTCGACCAGCCGGGCGTCATCGCCGACGTCTCGGCGGCCCTGCGCGACGCCCGGATCTCGGTGGAGGCGATGCTGCAGCGCGGCCGCGCGCCGGGCGAGGCGGTGCCGGTGGTGATCACCACCCACGAGACCCGCGAGGCCGCCATGAAGCAGGCGATCGCCCGAATCGCCGCCCTCGACGCGGTGCTGGAGCCGCCCCGGCTGATCCGGGTCGAGCTGTTCTAGGCGGTCCGGAGCCGCGGCGCCCCGGACGCACGCCTTTGATGTGCGCGGCGGGCGCTTCGCTTAAGATGGCGGATCTGTTTTATCTCAAGGCAAGCTGCCGGGACCGGTGGCAGGCTCGTCCAAACGATGGTAGGGAGGCGAAGCAGGGGCCATGCAGGTGCAAGAAGAGGAACTTACCGCATTCGGCGCCATGGAGCGGAACCTGGCGCTGGAAGCGCTCCGGGTCACCGAGGCCGCCGCCCTGGCAGCCTCGCGGCTCATGGGCCGCGGCGACGAGAAGGCCGCCGACCAGGCCGCGGTCAACGCCATGCGCCAGACTCTGGGCAGCCTGTCGATCGACGGCACGGTCGTGATCGGCGAGGGCGAGCGCGACGAGGCGCCGATGCTGTACATCGGCGAGAAGGTCGGTGCCGGCGGGCCGCGGGTCGACATCGCGCTGGACCCGCTCGAAGGCACCACGATCACGGCCAAGGGCATGCAGAACGCGCTCACCGTCATCGCCATGGCGGAGGAGGGCGGCTTCCTCAATGCGCCGGACGTTTACATGAACAAGATCGCGGTCGGCGCCGGGCTGCCCAAGGAGATCGTGGATCTGGACGAGGAGCCGGCCGTCAACCTCAAGAACCTGGCCAATGCCAAGCAGGTCGACGTCTCGGACCTCGTGGTCTGCATCCTCGACCGGCCGCGCCATGCCGAGCTGATCGCCAGGGTGCGTGAAGCCGGATCGCGCATCATGCTGATCAGCGACGGCGACGTCTCCGGCGTCATCGTCACCAGCGTCCCGGACAGCGGGGTCGACATGTATTGGGGCAGCGGGGGCGCGCCGGAAGGCGTGCTCGCGGCGGCGGCGCTGCGCTGCATCGGTGGCCAGTTCCAGGGCCGTCTGATGTTTCGCAACGAGGAGGAGCGGGCCCGCGGCCAGCGCTGGGGCATCACCGATTTTGACCGGAAGTACAATCTCTACGATCTGGCCAGCGGCGATGTGATGTTCGCGGCCAGTGGCGTTACCGACGGCACCATGCTCAAGGGCGTGCGCCGCTACCACGGCGGCGCCTCGACCCACTCCATGATCATGCGCTCGAAGACCGGGACGGTGCGGCTGATCGAAGCGCAGCACAACTTCGAGCGAAAGACCTGGTATCAGGAGCTGCACATCTGACCGCCATGGCCGCCGCCGGCCAAGGCGCGGCGCGCGCCTGTTTCCTCGGCGTCGAGCGCTCCTTCGCCGGCAAGCGCTGGGAGGCGCGCCCGGGCGACACGCGTCTCGCGGCCATGCTGGCGCAACGCCTGGGCGTTCCGGAGATCGTCGGCCGCGTCCTGGCGGCGCGCGGCGTGCAGCCCGACGCAGCCGAGCTCTTCCTCAAGCCGACGCTCCGGGATTTGCTGCCCAATCCCTCGCAGCTCAAGGACATGGACCGGGCCGTCGAACGGCTGGTCGCGGCCCTGAACGGCGGCGAGAAGGTCGCCGTGTTCGGCGACTACGACGTCGACGGGGCGACCTCGGCGGCGCTGCTGCTGCGCTTCTTCCGGGCGCTCGACCGCGAGCTCCGGGTCTACATCCCCGACCGCCTGGCCGAGGGCTACGGGCCCAACGCGCCGGCCCTGCGCCGCCTGCGCGACGAGGGCGTGTCCCTGGTGGTCACGGTCGACTGCGGCGCGACCGCCTTCGAGGCGCTGGAGGCCGGCGCCGAGGCCGGGCTGGACGTGATCGTGATCGATCATCATGCCGTGGCCGAGCGCCTGCCGCGCGCCTGCGCCCTGGTCAACCCGAACCGCGCCGACGAGAGCGGGGCGCTGGGGCATCTGGCGGCGGTCGGCGTCACCTTTCTGCTGCTGGTCGCGCTCAACCGGGCCCTGCGCGAGGCTGGCTGGTACCGCGACGGCGGCCCCGCGGAGCCCGACCTGAGGCAATGGCTCGACCTGGTGGCGCTGGGCACGATCTGCGACATCGTGCCGCTCGTCGGTCTCAACCGGGCCTTCGTCGCGCAGGGCCTGAAAGTGCTGGCACGGCGCGGCAATCCGGGGCTCGCCGCCCTGGCCGACGTCGCCGGGATCGACGAGCGCCCGGGCACCTATCACGCCGGGTTCGTCTTGGGGCCCCGGGTCAACGCCGGCGGGCGGGTCGGGGAGGCCTCGCTCGGCGTCCAGCTTCTGTCGAGCGAGGACGCGGCGGAAAGCGCCGCCCTGGCGGCGCGGCTCGACGCCCACAACGCCGAGCGGCGCGCCATCGAACGGGCGGTCTTCGACCAGGCGCTCGCGGGCCTGCGGCGTCCGCCGGCCGGTCGCGGCGGTCTGGCCTTCGCCGCCGGCGAGGGCTGGCACCCGGGGGTGATCGGCATCGTCGCCAGCCGG
>JAAUXY010064817.1_pt1 | contig 10768 bp, 4 predicted proteins | sample 7278121 | NCBI WGS metagenome assembly JAAUXY01 (sample SAMN14350117, study PRJNA611818) | marine sediment metagenome | isolation source: surface marine sediment (1.8m) | place: French Polynesia: Moorea | collected 2018-08
ATGGTTCTATTTCTGTCAGAGGAAGCATCAAAAGTCAGGATATAATTGGTTCCCTGTGTAATCTCAACTACCTGGCTCAGGTTTACGTCGAAAGGATTTCCTGCGGCCATTACGTCAACAGAATTAAAACTGTTTCCGCCATCAGTTACCACATTCAGACCATTGCCGATCCATGCAGTACCACCATCCTCAAAATCACCATTAGTGAGTAATCCGCTGTCGAAAGGAGGCGCACCACCACTGTCACTACCATCTCCACCTTCTACAAGAGAAACATTATCTATAACAACTACACCCACTTCGGCACCCATATCAAAGAGTACGCGACTATTTGCCCCGCCAAAATCTGCAGCGCTAAGTTGTAATGTAAAAGTCTGGGATGTCGTAGTCAGATTGACTGAAGGCGCTGTATTCGTAAACGGTGCTTCATTCAGACCGATTCCGGCAAGCATGGTACGCTCGCGATCGGAGGAAGCATCAAAAGTCAGGATATAGTTTGTACCCTGTGTGATTTCGACAACCTGACTGAGATTGACATCGAAGGGATTTCCTGCAGTCTCTACATTAACGAAGTTGAAGCTGTTACCACCTTCTGTCATCACATTGGCCCCATTTCCTATCCAGGGATCCACACCATCTTCAAAATCACCGTTGGTCAGTAAGCCTGAATCGAATTCCGGATCGGTATCTTCAATCGTCACCGTCACGGTATCTTCAAAAGTTGATGAAGCCCCGGCAGCATTTGATGCCGTTAATGTAACCGTATAGGTTCCCGCTTCGTAGGTTTTAACCGGACTGATCAGTGTGGAGGTATCCCCATCACCAAAATCCCAGGCAAAAATGTTCGCTTCTTCCGAAATGTTGATAAAGATCACAGTTCCCGTGTTCTGGTTCACTGTAAAAGTGAAGCCGGCAACCACATCAGGCAGCATAATATCATCGTCTTCTTCACATCCTAAAAAGGATACGGCTAAAATTAAAATAGAGAGAATTCTAGCCTTTCTTAATAATAGTTTCATTTTTATTGTAGTTAGTTTAATTATTTGTGTAAACCCTCACGTAATCGATCAGAAGGGTTTGAGGGAATTCAGTTTCTTCATTGGGGGAACCCACAAAAGTTCCACCTACAGCAAGGTTCATCAGGATATAAAAAGGCTTATTGAAAACCCATTCCCCGGGAACATCCTTCGGAGTAATCTGATTATACAGGACATCATCAACATAAAAGTTGATGTAATTCGGGCCCCATTCAATGCCAAAAATGTGAAAGCCAGTATCAAAACGATCATTTACAAGATCGTACTCCTTAGATACCGCTTCCCCTGCCGAGTAACCCGGCCCATGAACACTCCCGATGAGGATTGTCGGGTCCTGACCGCGGTATTCCATGATATCAATTTCACCGGCTCCCGGCCAGGGATTCTCATCTATATCAGCTCCCAGCATCCAAAAGGCCGGCCATATGCCCTTTCCCCAGGGCAATCGCATACGGGCTTCAAAACGGCCGTAGCGCTGTTCGAACAGATCTTTTGTCAATAGTCTGGCAGAAGTATAAGATGATCCCGCAAAGGATTCCTCTCTGGCAGTGATCAGCAATACGCCGTTCTCCACCTTTACATTCTCCGGGCGATCGGTATAGTACTGAAGTTCCTGGTTGCCCCATCCGTTTTCTCCGGTACCGATATCGAAGCCCCAAACGGCAGGGTTTGGCGCGCCGTCGGTTTCAAACTCTTCCTCCAATACGAGATTGGTAAAATTGGTAACAGTTTGCGTATCGTCCGGATCGCATCCGGAAATCAGAAACAGTGTCAAAAGAACTACCGGCAACATCAGTTTCTCTCTGTAATTATTGATCAAATGATTCATTTTCTTTTTCTTCATTTTAAGATTAGTTTGATTACCTGTAGAAATATATGTTGTCTACGAAAATGTCTGAAATTGTGCTATCGGAGATAAAAAACAAGAGTCCTAGCTGAGAACGATCGGTAAGACCGGTAAAGTCCGCTAACGGTATGTCAAAGCTGACCCATTGATCTGTTGTCAATGCACTACCATCGATGGTAAAGGATCCTGCTGTTTGATTATTTCCTACGGAGTTTAATAACTCTAACCTGATAAAATCACCGGGACCAATAGCTTCATTGACTTTAATGTCCAGATGTAAGGTGGTCATATCAGTCGCGTTTACCGGAGGGACTTCATCAAAGAAACCAATCCCTACAAAATTCAAATCCGTGTAATTGATTACCATATCCCCGTTTAGATCCAATGGAGGAGCACCCCCCTGGGTAGTCTGACCATCAGGTATAAAAAATCCATTGAAATAATCTACTGCCACATTAGCGTAGGCATCACTGAATATTGAGATCACATCGCCTGGATCTCTCGCTGGCGGTATGGGAGCAAAGTCGAATGCACGAGTAACCGTTAATCCCAGTGAACCGGCGGCAGCCACGTTGGCCACGCTGGCCGTAATGGTAGCCTCGCCCGTACCTAATATTGACACTATACCCAGTTGATCTGGTACGGCAACATTAATATCAGTAGTCTCAAAACTGTAGTAAGAAGGTTTGGCAACTACGGTAACATTTTCACCTGATCCAACATTGAAAGTCTGAGTGAGACCGGTAATCTCAACTGGAACACCTAAAAATCCTTCCTGCTGTACATCTTCCCCATTCAGAATAGCGGGTCTGGACTGGGCTACTGTACCCAATTTTTCGAATTTAACCTCGTCTAACCAAAACGTATAACCGGCCCCGTTTGTGGTTGACGTTCCTGCTGAGTACCACAGCATTCCTCTTTCCTCTATAAGTTTTGAAGGATCCGGAATTGGTACAACGTACTTCGCCCATTGTGTTCCCAAAGTAACATTAGTTCTGGTAGCCTGATATCTGTTCTCACCAAAGTCCTGGCCAAAACCAATCTCACCGATTACTACACCCTGGGAAGCCTTTGCATAAAAGGTCAGTGCGTCAAAACGGGTTAAATCTCTACCGGCTCCATCTATCCTGAAGATGGCCCCTGCAAAACTTCCTTCCGGATCATTGGCATTAGGGACATCTATTCGAATGGAAGCGTCACTTTCAAAGCCCTCGTTGTCATCAACCGAAAATGCGGTTGCTTTGGAATTCAAAAAGGGAAAATAAAAATCACTGCCTAATCCAACAGGTTCATCTAAAAAAACTTCTCCCGCTGAATTAAATGTGGCAAATACCACATCATCTGAAAAATCTCTTTCGCAACTGTAAAATACAGCAAGACTCAGGCTCAGAAAAAGAACAATTTGTATGTTGATATGTTTAATGTTTTTCATCTTGTTATCTTTTTTTCCCGATATTGATATGTAAATATGTCATGATCTCCCACTCACTTCCATTTGGAAAGCCAACCGGACTTATTACAGGTACGGGAGGGAAAGTATCGGCCGGAACCGCTGTTGGAGCGTATCTCGGAGAGAACTGGTCCAATGATCGCCAGGTACCGCGGATACCTAACTGAGTACTTGGTAAAATAAACCAATCGGGTTTTCCTAATGTTGTTGAAACATCCAGCATGAGTTGTAAGGGGAATGTAAGGTTGAAGTCGCGATGATAATCATAGGGACCCCAATCGTCTATCTTTACATGTCCTCCAAACTTGACTTTTTTGTACAGAGCCCTGATATCCGCACCAAAACGTTTAATTAGACGTTCGCTATCGCCATTACCCTGACCATTGCCATAGTAGAAGTTTCCAATTATCCCCAGGTCCGGGTTAATTTTGGAAACCATTCTGGTGTGGATCTCCCACAAGTCCTCTGCAGGTGCTGAATCAGGAAAGGCAAAGATTTGCCGATTGGCCAAAAATCCGATATGCGCGTCCATGGTAGTAGGAAGGTGGCGGTATACGAAGCCCAGGTTCATTGCGAACTTGGCATCTTCTGCTCTGTCATTATCCCACTCGTACATATAAGTACCAGGTGTGGGGTCATAGGTTATGAGTATCTCACCTGCTGTAGTCTCACGGTTTGCCCGAACAGAAAAAGGATCGTCAAGGATATTCCTAAGTCGTCCCGGAGCCTGCACATCTCTGGGCATTGCGTCTACTATGGGCTTTTGCCATAGGAAATTAGGTGCGATCTGGAAATTTCCAACAGAATATGTAAAACCGGTAAGCACGTTGGTTTGGTTCCCACTGCCGGTATCCTTTAATTTCCAACCTGTATAGGTCAGTGTTTGGTCATAGCCTCCATTAGCTACAAGTCCCATGGCTGCTGCCTGCCCATACCAATTAAATTTTCCGCCTTCATAGGTAAGCTTAACTTTTCCTCCCCAGTTATCAGAAGCCTGGATCCTGTCTTCAAATACTACATAATTTCCGGGAGTACCTCTTACGTCCTGGAAAACTATACCGACTAATGGGTTTCCAGCCCAGATCCCTCCTAATTCAACTCCAAACTTGCCAAACTCCCTGCCTATGGCAAGTGTGGCTCTTTCTGTGGGCCAGGGTGGAATTACACCACTACGGGTTTGATTTACATCCAGTACACGACGTCCGTTCTGATCCAATCTGACCTCTGTTTCAAAATCTCTGTTGTAGATTCCCGTAATATCAAATTTGGCGAGATGAGTGCTATACTTGAACATCATAGTCGGATTTGCACCCCACCACAATTGAGGGCCAACTGCTGCTTTCAGACCTTTTAATGCCCCTTTTGCATCTATTTCAGCTCCCAGTATTTCACCATTATAAATGTCCAGGTTAGGACCGTAATTTGCTTCCGGGTATAAGCCGAAAAAGTCGCCTTCATAACCCCAGTGGTAGTGGCCTGTTCTGTAGAAGCCTCTGACATCAAAATCTTTAGCCTGCCAGTCGAATGAAGCATTATAAACCCTTACCCTGTTGACGTCCGTAACTTCTACATTTCCCTGATCGGTATTTACATCTATGGGACGGGAGTTATTCTCGTAAAAGATCTCATTGATCGGGTTCTGAGCCACCCTTCCGACTATGTTGAAGTTCACTTCTGCTCTCATATTAGAGGTAGGATTACCTTCAAACCCAACAAAATAGGACTGCATATGATCGAAGCCTAACTGATCCGGAAAGGTATTCGGTTGGTCAGGATCGGGAGTATCCGGTGTAGTGATCAGGCTACCACCTGTACTGTACATGTGAAGCTTTGCTGTAAGATTACTTACTCTCAGTAATTTACTTTGTTCACCTGATAAAGCTGCCATGTCGCCGCGTGCCCTAAGGACGGCATCCATCAATTCTATATTGTCAAAATAGTTTTGGATAAAATTCAAGTCTACACCTTCGGCGTAAGGATTCAATTTATGGGCATCCTTTAAGGCATAGTAGGCCGCACGCGGATAGAGTTCGTAGAGGCCTCTTGGATTGGTAGCACCTTTGGCACAAATCCCAAACCATTCCTCATTCATATTATTTGCTCCTTCGTATGCCAAATCCCTCGCATAACCTCCGTTAGACCACGAAGCATTATTATCGTGTACATCGGCATTTTTTCTGTCGTCGAAACCATATTTCCACCAACCATCACTGAATTGGAAGGTAAAGCCACCAATTGAATTACCAACTTTACCCAATCCTGCAGCATTTTCATAAATTTCTTTCCAGTTCCCTACCATATAATAGGCCTGGGAGTACTGATCTTCCTTATTCTCAATAGCATTGAAGGCATCAGCACCGAACTCGGTGAACATAACCGGCTTATTGAGCTTATCCTTTACAACCTGGAACATATCACCGAAGGAAACCCCACGGTAGGTGTTGGTACCATAGATGTCCACATCTTTACATTCGTCGGCAACGATATCGATAAACAAGACATCCCCATTACAGATGGCAACAGGATGCGAAGGATCCAATTCCTTCATTCTCTTTGCTGCCTCGTTCATTAAACGATACATGGGTCTACCCCTGCTTTCACCTATATATTGTATCCTTCCTTCGTCATCAGGAAAATCTTCGGTTTCAGCTCCGGCCCAAAACAGACCGTAGTTGTTTTCATTTCCCAATAAATAAAGGAGGAGTCCGGGGGTATCTTTATAGCCTGCGACCAACTGCTCCATTTCCGTCATCAGGAAATCAACGGTAGTGGGATCGTCATAGATGGTTACTGGTGTCCAGACACCGTCAAGTGTTAATCCATATCGACCAAAAGAGTGGTTCAACATGGTGTAAATACCGTAGTTCTCGTAGATGTACTGGATCCATCTTGCGGGAACACCGGTGTACTGTCGAATTACATTGACATTCATGTTTTTGAGCAGGGACATTTCAGTGTCGAGTCCCGCCTTGATAATGTCGTCCGACTTTTTCCAGAATTCGGCATTGACCGTATTGGTACCGATTGGAATGTAGTCCCAGTTCATTCCATTGATCATAAAGTCTTCGCCATTAACTACCAATTTTGGGCCGTCCTCAGTTTCGACCACCCTGACCTGGTCTGCTTGTGCTTGCAAGGAAATGGTACCTAAAAGAAGTACTAAAGCCAATAAACAGTTTTTCATAATGTTTTTGAGTTTAATTTGATTCCCGTGTATAGTCGGTAGAGATTTTGCTGACCCTGAAAAAGAAATGGAACTCATTATGAAGCCTTTTATTGACTTCGAGTTCCATATCAATGACCTAATTCAAATATGTGGTAGAGGGAGGAACATAGTCTATTTAGCAACTTTTACGGATCGTTAAATATATCTTAACAAATTGTCAATTCCATAAAAAACACCCCTACAAAAATCATACATGATAAAAAATAGGGTGTTAAATTGACAAATTGGAAATTAACCCCTGAAAACAGGGGGTTTTAAAGACTTTTGCTCAACCTCTTTGTGAGGTGCAAAACTGCTTTGTATAGGTAATGTTGAGTTGTTGAATAGAAACTGTTGAGTTATTATAACTCCAGGATGTAGTTAGCGAGATTATCTTCCTGTTTTAAACCGAGTTTTTTGCGAAGCCTGTAGCGCTTGATCTCAACACTGCGAATAGAAATATTAAGCAGTGGAGCAATCTCTTTTGAAGACAGATTCAGACGCAAATAGGCGCATAGTTTGATATCGTTGGGCGACAAATTAGGATGCAGTTTTTTAAGTTTTTTCAGGAACTTTTGATCTGCATTATTGAATGCTTCCTTAAATAGCTCCCAGTCATCGTTCTGGTTGAGGCTCTTGTCTATTATGCTAATAAGCGGCATTATATCTTTCTGCTTTTCAAAATTACCCAGGATATAGTCTCTAACCCTTGACAAAAGCTCATTCTTTCTGACTATGCTCATGGTAGAGGCCGCCAATTCCTTACTTTTTCTTCTATTCTCGGCTTTGAGTTGCTCATTTTTTATTCGAATGATCTCTTTTTCATTCTCCGCTTTGGCCAGTTCCATTTCTTGTTCATTTTGCGCAATCAGGTTGGCCTGACGTTTCTGATAGTAACTATCATATAGTTTGTGAATCAGAATAATAGTAATGGTACCTAGTAATACATAGATAAAGAGCATTAGGTTAGAAAGATACCAGGGAGGTCTGATGTTAAAAGAGAAAGATGCTGTATTGGTAGACATTTCATTCCCAATCCTGGCCCTTACATTAAAAGTATAGTCGCCCGATGGAAGGTTATCAAATCTAACCGAAGAGGCATTTGACCAATTGCTCCATTCATTGTGAATCCCCAGCAATTGATATTGATATTCAGCTAATGAAAAGGCACGGTATTCCGGGCTGCTAAAGCCTATTTCGAGATTGTTCTCCTTATCGCTCAAGTCCGCTGGCAGTGATAATTCTAAGGCCGATTCCTCAATAAGGCCCTCAACTCTGCCTATTTTATTAACATAGCCCAGATACACTTCAAATTCATTGATTAGCCGTTTACTTAAATCCAGAGAAATATATCCTGAGCTATTCCCCAGGAGGTAAGTATTGTTCTCTATATATTCGATAATGCTTTCATATCCCATGATCCCATGGCGCTGATCCTGCGGTATTGGAATCCTGTTGATACGCAGATTGCTGCCCAGCTTGCCCTGTGATATATAGCTAATGCCGGGATTAGTGAAGAACCAGAGGCGATCGTTGTCGGAATCTGCTACCATTTTTCCTGAGATGTATTCGCTTTCTGTATATACCTCACTAAACAAAGAGTCCCGAACGAATTTGTCCTCATCCTGATCGTATTTAAAGACACCCTTTCTATAGGCGTATAATAAAATCCCCTGGTATTGAGCTAAACCCGAGTTATGTCCTATGAGTGTCGTATCGACTGATACTTCTATGGATTTGGTGAGTCCGGGATCCATTTTAACATTGAAGATCCCTTTATATTCATGGTTGACAAATATTCGGTCATTGAACAGCTCAAAATTTTTGGCGGAGTTGTCAAAACCTTCCAATTTGTTTCTTACCTGCCAGTTGCCATTGCGTTTTTCGAGTATGTAAAGACCATCGTAATTTCCTTGAAGAAGCAGATCGGATTTTTCGGAATACGCTGAGACCTTCCAGGTACCTTTGGTAGATGGTATTTGTCTTGCCCGATTTCCTTCAATGACTAAAGTACCTTTGTGATGAGCACAAAAGAGCGTCTGGTCAATAGTGGTTAAAGACCAAACCTGACCCTCCGTACCGGGTATTATATTGAAATCCGTACTGCTTTTAAGTGGCCTGAAGTACAGGCCCTGATTAGTTCCCAGATACAGAATACCATTCGATACAGCCGAAGCATATACACTGCCAACACTTCCCTGTTTATCCCGGTATACCAGATAGGGAGAATTCAGATCGGCATAGCTGATGCCATTGTCCAGACCTAGCCAGATATTCTGATCGATGTCTTCATAGAGAGACAATACCGTATTGTTTCGCAAACCGTTGGACTGGCTGATATGATACAGGAGATTTCCGTCTTTATCCAAATGAATTAAACCATTGGAAATAGTTCCTATAGCGAAGCCCTGATCCTTGAGTTGCAGACTGGTGTAAATACTGACCCGTGATAACAAATCATCCGCAGCAATGGCCCACTTTACCAGCGATTCTCCTTCTGCCCTGAAAAAACCGTTATTCCTGGTGAGTACAATGAGGTCATTACCATTAATAAAAATACCTGCAACCTCATCGTCGTTGAGGGCTTTGTTATCAAAGACTAAAAATTCCCTTCCTTCTTCAATCCTGAAGATACCAACATGACTTTTATAATAATAAACAGTTTGATCTAAAAGGGCAATATTTGGAAGTGTAGTGCTGTTGTCTATCGTATATACGGAATCATTTACAAGATTGTAGACATACAGTCTTTTCAATGATTGAAAAACCACCCAATCCTCCATTCTTAAAATTCTCCAGAATTCCTCGTCGGGAAGCAGACCGATTTCCGGTTTATCTGAAAGGGAAGTGTACTGGAGTGATCCGAATACATCTTTTTCCCAATAGCCAAACTCCATATAACATCCGGTATAGATCTTGTCTTCAATGACTGCCACAGATCTCAGGATGGTTTCATTGGGCGAGGAATAGAGCTTCCATTCAGCGCCATTATATTCCAACAGGCCGTTATTGTTGGCTATATAAATGTATTTATTCTCTGCCTGGGATATTCCCCAATTTTGATTTTCAGCTTGATAGTCTGATGGAGAGTAATTATTTACCGGGGGAATACCTTGTGAAATTGCCAGGATACACTTTAACAAGGCAACAGAAACTAAAATTCTCTTTAATCTATCCAATCTGCATATTGCTTAGTAATTACAAGTATACTAAATATTAATTCTCATGCCGGCTGCCGGATAGCTGATGATGGTTGTAATCTGTTAAATCTAACAAATTGTTCATAGATCGGCAGCGTTAAGTATATAGCGAAACTGATCCGGGGCTAAGCACATTGGTTCTTTGGAAAACTATGTATATCGATAAACAGTTTAAGTCGCGGATGGGCTGTTAGTTTTATGTTTCTTTAAGCTACTTTAGCATTTTTTTAAACACCCTGACCTGTAACTAATGGAGGAATCAGTATTCACTCCATAGCAATGATATAGATATGAGAACCCCGGATAAAGAAGTGGAAATTGAAAACATTGTGGCTCAGTTGACTTTGGAGGAAAAGGTGGCTTTGTGCCATGCACAATCCAAGTTCAGCATACCGGGTGTAGCCCGACTCGGAATTCCCGAATTATGGATGTCAGACGGCCCACATGGGGTCAGGGGAGAGATAAACTGGGATAACTGGGGATATGCAGGATGGACCAATGATTTTATAACAGCATTTCCAGCCTTGACCTGCCTGGCTGCTACATTTAACCCTGAGCTCTCTAAAGAGTACGGTATAAGCATTGGAGAAGAAGCGAGATACAGAAAGAAAGATGTGCTGCTGGGCCCTGGGGTTAATATTTACAGAACACCGCTGAACGGTCGCAATTTTGAATACATGGGAGAGGATCCCTTTCTGGCCTCGGTAATGGTGGTACCCTATATCCACGGTGTGCAGCAAAATGGTGTTGCGGCCTGTGTAAAACACTATGTACTGAATAATCAGGAAACATGGCGTAACCATATCAGCGTAGAGCTAAGTGACAGGGCCTTGTATGAGATCTATTTGCCGGCATTTAAAGCAGCCGTTGAACAAGGTCAGGTATGGTCTGTGATGGGTTCCTATAACAAGTATCGGGGCCAATACTGCAGCCACCACGAACGATTGGACAAAATCCTGAAGAAAGAATGGGGCTTTGACGGTGTAATGATTACAGACTGGGGAAGTGCTCATGATACTGTAGAAGCTG
>JAAUXY010038732.1_pt1 | contig 10761 bp, 9 predicted proteins | sample 7278121 | NCBI WGS metagenome assembly JAAUXY01 (sample SAMN14350117, study PRJNA611818) | marine sediment metagenome | isolation source: surface marine sediment (1.8m) | place: French Polynesia: Moorea | collected 2018-08
ACATCAAGCAATCTTACCTGCTGGCGTCGCGGCACGTGCTGAGCTGCGTGCGCCAGACCGATGGGCTCGACCCGCATACGGCGGAGAAGGTCGACTTCTACACCCGGCAGTACGTCGACGCGCTGGCGCCGACCAACTTCGCCGTGACCAATCCCCAGGTTCTGCGCCGCACCATGGAGACCGGGGGAGAGAATCTCCTCCAGGGCCTCGGCAACATGCTCGAGGATCTGGAACGGGGCAAGGGCAAGCTGCGCGTCAAGATGACGGACCTGGAGCGTTTCGAGCTCGGAGAGAACGTCGCCGTGACCCCGGGCAAGGTGGTGTTCCAGAACGATCTGATGCAGCTGTTGCAGTACACGCCCACCACCGAGAGCGTCTACCGGCGCCCGCTGCTCATCATTCCGCCGTGGATCAACAAGTACTACATTCTGGATCTGCGGCCCAGGAATTCCTTCATCAAATGGGCGGTGGACGAGGGCCACACCGTGTTCGTCATCTCCTGGGTCAACCCCGATGCGGCCCTGGCGGAGAAGACGTTCGACGACTACCTGCGCGAGGGCCCACTGGCCGCCTTGGATGCCATAGAGCGGGCGACCGGAGAGCGGGATACGAAGGCTATCGGCTATTGTCTCGGCGGCACCCTGCTGGCCTGCCTTCTGGCCTACCTGGCGCAGAAGCAGGACCGACGCATCAAGTCGGCGACGTTCTTCACGAGCATGGTCGACTTTGCCGAGCCCGGTGAGCTCGGGGTGTTCATCGACGAGGAGCAGCTCGAGCTGATGGAGCAGCAGATGGTCAAGACCGGCTACTTCGATGGATCGAGCATGGCCGAGGCGTTCAACCTGCTGCGGGCGAACGACCTGATCTGGGGCTTCGTGGTCAACAACTACCTGCTCGGTCAGGAGCCGTTTCCATTCGACCTGCTCTACTGGAACTCGGACTCCACCCGGATGCCGCGAAACATGCACAGCTTCTATCTGCGCACCATGTACCAGCACAACAAGCTGGTGGAGCCGGGCGGCATCACTCTCGACGGCGTCCCCATCGATCTGCGCGACGTCGACGTGCCGGCCTACGTTCTCTCCACCAAGGAAGACCACATCGCCCCCTGGCGTTCGACCTATGCCGCGACCCAGCTCTACACCGGCTCGGTGCGGTTCGTGCTCGGCATGTCGGGTCACATTGCCGGGGTCATCAATCCGCCGAGCGCCAAGAAGTACGGGTACTGGGTCGGCACCGGGACGCCACCGAATCCCGACCACTGGCTGGAGCAAGCCCAGTGCCACGAGGGCTCCTGGTGGCTCGACTGGAAACGCTGGGTGAGCCGCTACAACGGCAAGAAAGTGCCCGCCCGCATCCCGGGCGAAGGGGGGCTGGATGTCATCGAGGACGCGCCCGGCGCGTACGTGAAGGCGCGGATCGATTGACGGCGGCGAATGGAGCACGCACATGTTGAGCATACGAGGGCTCGATCACGTCGTGCTGCGCACGGAGCGGGTGCAAGCCATGATCGGCTTCTACTGCGACGTGCTCGGATGCAGCGAGGAGCGTCGCGTTGACGAGATCGGTTTGATTCAGCTGCGCGCCGGTGCGGCGTTGATCGATCTGGTCGACGTGAACGGCGAGCTCGGCCGCGGTGGCGGCCCTGCACCGGGCGCCGACGGTCACAATCTCGACCATTTCTGCCTGCGCATCGATCCGTTCGACGAGGTGGCGATTCGCGCACACTTGATCGCGCAGCGTGTCGAGGCGGGCGACACCGTCCGGCGCTACGGGGCGGAGGGCTTCGGCCCCTCCATCTACGTCACCGACCCCGATGGCAACACGGTGGAGCTCAAAGGACCGCCGACCGACCCGCCGTCGCGTTGACGAGAAAATGGGACCGGCGTAGATTTCGAAGTGACCGGCCAAGATGATCTCCGATTGCGACGGGCGAATTCTTGCGCGCGAGTTTTCAACTGGGAAAGTGTGAGGTAACTGAGTAGTCATGAGAGCGAACAAACTGTTAGCCGCTGCCGCCGGCGCAGCGACGGTGCTGGGGGCCCTGGCGTGGCAACCTGCCAACGCCGCGGTCGAAATCGGTATCTTGAACTGCAACGCCGTGCCCGGCACGCGCCAGTCGTTGCTCGTGCGCTCGACGGTCGACGTCAAGTGCACGTTCAAGCACAAGAGTGGCAACGTCCTCAAGTTCAAGGGCGAGACCGGTGTCGCCCTGGGCGTGGACCTCAGCAAACGCAAGCAGCAGGAGTTCGCGTTCAGTGTTCTCGCCACCACCGACAGCGAGGTGGCCACTGCCCAGACGATGTCCGGGCGTTACGGTGGTGCTACCGCCAGCGCCGTTGTCGGCGTCGGGGTGGGCGCGAAGGTTCTGGTGGGGGGGTCGGAGCACCAGTTCGCCCTCAATCCCTTGGCGATCGAGACGTCCAGGGGGTTCGGTGCCGCCGCGGGCCTCGGTTTCCTCTACATCGAGCCCGACGAGTAGAGCCGCGGCGAATCCGTAGCGTAACCGATGCAGGGTAGCGGCGGGCGAGCGCCCGCCGCAGGCTCCGCTCACGCCTCGGGGCTCAGCTCCAGCAGCTCCACGCCTTCCTCCACCAGATCGCCGTCGCGCAGCCCGCACGTCGTGACCACGCCGTCGAACGGGGCGACGATGGTGTGCTCCATCTTCATCGCCTCGAGCACCAGCAGCGGCGCGCCCCGTTTGACGCGCTCGCCGGCCCGTGCGAGCACCTCCAGAACCCGTCCCGGCATCGGGGCGAAGAGGTGGCCCTCGGACTCGTCGTGCGCGGCCGCGCGCCGACCCGTCTCGATGATCTGGATGCGATGCGTTTGCCCGTCGACGATGACCGAGAGCGTGTCGCCCGCGGCCACCGCGGTAGCTTTGACGTGCCGGTCATTCAACCACCCCCGCACCAGGCCGCCGTCCTCGAGACAGACACGTGCGATCATCGGGCCGTCGGGCAGCTCGAGCCGATACCCTTGCGCGAGTCGAGTCGCGGTGATCGAAAGCTGCTCGTCGCCGGCGCGCAGCTCGATGCGCTGACGCGCCGGGGCGTTCAGCCGCCAGGCGTGCAACCGCAACCACGGCGAGCCCTCGTCCGCGCCCGGCCGGGCCTCGCGCTCGCGCTGCCGAGTCTGCTCCACGAGATACCACGAGCAAGCCACAGCCAGCACCAAGTCCCCGGGCGGCGGCGGCGATGCGACCAGCTCTTCGAGGTGCTCGTCGACGAACTCCGTGTGGAGGTCGCCTCGCTCGTAGGCCTCGTGAGCGCACACAGCGCGGAGAAACGACGCATTGGTCGGTAAGCCCTCGACCTCCAGCTCGCCCAGCGCTTGGCGCATCCGCCTCAAGGCGCCGGCGCGATTCGGTGCGTGCACGATCAGCTTCGCGAGCATCGGGTCGTAGTGAACGCCGATCCGGTCTCCGGCGCGCACCCCGGTATCCACTCTCACCTCATTCGAGGCTGCGGGCCAGCGCAGGTGCGAGAGTCGGCCGCTTGCCGGCAGGAACCCGCGCGTGGGATCTTCGGCGTACAGACGGGCCTCGATCGCATGCCCGCACGGAGCGATGGTGGACGCCCTCGGGGGCAGCGGCTCGCCCGCCGCCACCCTGAGCTGCCATTCGACGAGATCCTCGCCGAGGACCATCTCCGTGACGGGGTGTTCCACTTGCAGCCGCGTGTTCATCTCCATGAAGTAGAAGCGCTCGTCGGCCCCATCCAGGAGGAACTCGATGGTGCCCGCGCCTTGGTAGCCCACCGCGCGGGCGGCGGTAACCGCAGCCTCGCCCATGCTATCTCGCAGCCCGGCGTCGAGACCCGGGGCGGGGGCCTCCTCGACGATCTTCTGATGGCGGCGCTGAATCGAGCAGTCGCGTTCGAACAGGTGAATGGCGTTGCCATGCGCGTCGGCGAATACCTGGAGCTCGACGTGGCGAGGCCGGTTGAGTAGCTTCTCCAGCATGAGCGTGTCGTCGCCGAACGCCGAGGCCGCTTCTCGTCGGGCGCTGGTCACGGACTCGGGCAGCGCATCGGGCGTGCGCACGATTCGCATGCCTTTCCCTCCACCGCCCGCGCTCGGCTTGATCAGCAGCGGATAGCCGACTTGCGCCGCCTGCTTGCGCAGCGTCGCGTCGCTTTGCGACGACCCCCGGTAGCCGGGCAGGACCGGCACCCCCGACCCGTGCATGAGCTCCAGCGCCGCGTGCTTGCGCCCCATCACCCTGATCGCTTCCGGCGGTGGTCCGACGAATACGATATCTGCACGCGCGCACGCTTCGGCAAACTCCGCGCTCTCGGCGAGAAAGCCGTATCCGGGGTGTATCGCTTGGGCGCCGCTTCGCTCGGCGGCCGCGACTATCGCCTCGATCCGGAGGTAGCTCTCGGTCGCCGCGGGCGGCCCGATGCAATACGCCTCGTCCGCCGAGACGACGTGCAGTGCCGTCTCGTCCGCCTCGGAGTACACCGCCACCGTTTTCAGACCCAGGCGGCGCGCGGTACGAATGATCCGACAGGCGATCTCGCCTCGATTCGCGATCAGAAGCCGATCGAACACGGTGTCAGTCTCTGTCTCAACCTCGGTCTCTGCCGAATCGCACGCTGCTACCTCGGCCACTCGGGCTCGCGTTTTTCCAGGAACGCCGCGATCCCTTCGCGCCCTTCGGGCGAGGCGCGCTGGTCCGCGATGCGCCCAGCCACGTCCGCGAGCAAGTCACCATCGATGCTCCGATTGGTCACCGCCCGCAGGAGCGACTTCACGGCCGCCATGGTTTGGGTGCCGTAGCCCAGCAGCGTGCCGACGATGCGCTGCACCTCGTTCTCGAGCTCGTCTGGGCTCACGGTTTCGTGTACGAGGCCCAGCCGGCACGCTTCCTCGGCGCCGAACGTCTCCGCCGTCAGAAAGTACCGGTTCGCTGCCCGTGGTCCAATCGCGGTCACCACGAAGGGGCTGATCACGGCAGGAATGAGTCCCAGCTTCGCCTCCGAGAAGCAGAACCGCGCCGCGCTCGATGCCACCACGACGTCGCAGGCCGCCACCAGCCCGACCCCGCCTCCATACGCCGGTCCCTGAACCGCGGCCACCGTGGGCTTGCTCGTATTGGCGAGCGTATGCAGCATGGCCGCGAGGGCATTGGCATCGGCCAGGTTGTCCTCGCGGGAGTAGCTCGCCATACGCCGCATCCAGTTCAAATCGGCTCCGGCGGAGAAGCTCTTGCCGGCCGCGCCGAGAAGAATGACCCCGACTCTCGGGTCGTCGTCGAGCTGTTCCAGCGCCCGCTTCAGGCGCCCGATCAGCTCGTCATCGAACGCGTTGTGCACCCGCGGCCGGTTCAACGTCACCGTTGCCAACCCGCGCTCGTCCTTGTCCAGCAGAATCGAATCTTCAGTCATGATGCCGTCACCAACCGAAGCGTCCGCTCGCAATCGGCAATCAGTTGCACGAGTCCATCGCTCATCGAAGCGCTCGGGTCGCTCACATCCGAAATACTCCGAAGCGCGTCCTCTCGATGGGTGCATTGAGCGCGGCCGAGATTGCAAGGCCGAGCACATTGCGGGTCTCGGCCGGGTCCACGATGCCGTCGTCCCACAGTCGCGCCGTGGCGTAGTAGGGATGGCCTTGCGTCTCGTACTGCTCGCGGATGGGTCGCATGAACGCTTCGCGTTCGTCCTCGCTCCACGTCTGTCCCGTGCGCGCCAGGCCGTCCTCGCGGACCTGGGCGAGGACGTTCGCGGCCTGCTCCCCGCCCATCACCGAGATGCGCGCGTTCGGCCACATCCACAGGAACCGTGGACTGTAAGCGCGCCCGCACATGCCGTAGTTTCCCGCGCCGAAGCTGCCGCCGACGATAAACGTGAACTTGGGCACGCGCGCGCAGGCCACGGCCGTGACCATCTTGGCCCCGTCCTTGGCGATACCGCCGGTCTCGTACTTCTTGCCCACCATGAAGCCGGTGATGTTCTGCAGGAACACCAGCGGGATCCCCCGCTGGGCGCAGATCTCGATGAAGTGCGCGCCTTTCAAGGCCGACTCCGAGAACAGGATTCCATTGTTGGCGACGACGCCGACCGGATAGCCGAAGACGCGGGCAAAGCCACACACCAGAGTAGTGCCGTAGAGCTGCTTGAACTCGTCGAACTCCGACCCGTCGACGACGCGTGCGATGATCTCGCGAACGTCGTAGGGTTTGCGCACGTCGTCGGGCACGATGCCGTAGATCTCTTTCGGGTCGTAGGCGGGCTCGGCGCTCCCGCACCGGCTCAGGTACGGCTCTTTTCGGCGATTGAGGTTGCCCACGATCCGCCGCGCGATGGCGAGCGCATCCGAATCGTCGACGGCGAGGTGGTCGGTAACGCCGGACGTGCGGCAGTGCACGTCGGCTCCGCCGAGCTCTTCCGCGCTCACGTCTTCGCCGGTCGCGGCCTTCACCAGCGGCGGCCCCCCGAGAAAGATCGTACCTTGCTCTCGCACGATGACGCTCTCGTCGGACATGGCCGGCACGTACGCGCCGCCGGCGGTGCACGATCCCATCACCACCGCAATCTGCGGAATGCCCCGCGCCGACATGTTGGCCTGGTTGTAGAAGATTCGCCCGAAGTGATGGCGGTCGGGGAAGACCTCGTCCTGATTGGGCAGGTTGGCGCCGCCGGAGTCGACCAGATAGATGCACGGCAGATGGTTCTCCAGCGCGATCTCCTGCGCGCGCAGATGCTTCTTTACCGTCATCGGGTAGTACGTGCCGCCCTTGACGGTCGCGTCGTTGGCGACGATGACGCACTCGCATCCCGCTACCCGGCCCACGCCGGTGATGATTCCCGCGGCCGGCACCTCGTCGTCGTACATCCCGTACGCGGCGAGCTGCGAGAGCTCGAGAAAGGGCGAGCCCGGGTCGAGCAAGGTGTCGACGCGGCTGCGCGGCAACAGCTTGCCGCGCTCGAGGTGTCGGGCGCGAGCGCGCTCGCCACCACCCTGTGATATTCGAGCAACGCAATCTCGCAGCTCCGCGGTGAGCCCTTGCAGCCGACGCGCGTTGCGCTCGAACGCCTCGGAGCGAACGTCGACGGCGCTCGAGAGGACCGTCATGGACGGGCGCTGCCTCTGGCCGCGGCGCGCCCGCGCGGCGCTACCATCCGCCGGTCTCGAGCCAGCGCTCGACCTGCTCCAGCCGGTCGTGACCCCAGAAGGCCTCGCCGTCGACGATGAAGAACGGGGACCCGAAAACGCCCCGGGCGATGGCTTCCTCGGTGACCGCTCGCAACCGGTCCTTGACCGCTTGGTCCTGCAGTCCCGCGCTCACCTCGTCTGCATTCAATCCGCTCGCCGCGGCCACCTCCACGACCACGCTCGGGTCGCCGATGTTCAGCCCTTCGGCGAAGAGTGCGGCGTAGAGGGCGCGCGCCAATGCCCTGGCGCCCTCTGCGTCCTGCGACGCCCGCCAGTAGTACGCCCGGCTCGGCGCCACCCCGGATATCGGGAAGTGCGCGGGGAGCTGGTACGGCACGCCGATAGCCCGCGCCGAGCGTTCGAAGTCGTGCATGGCGTACACGCCGATCGGCCCTCGCTCGGTCAACGGGCGGCTGCCTGTCTGCTTCATGGCCACGCCCATGAGGTAGGGCAGCCAGCGCACCTCGCGGGCGTGGCGCGCCGCCACCTCGTCGACCAGGTGGCTGGCCAGGTAGCCGTAGGGCGAGGAGAAATCGAAATAGAAGTCGATGGCTTCGCTCATGACAAGTCCTCGCTCGATGTTCGGCTTCGACGATCTCGAGCGTGCTCGGTCGTCACCGCTCCACCGCGACGGCGGTCGCTTCACCGCCCCCGATGCACAGGGCTGCGACGCCGCGTTTGAGATCGTGCCTCTCCAGTGCCGCGAGCAGGGTAACCAGGATACGCGCCCCCGAGGCACCGATCGGATGCCCGAGCGCGCACGCTCCGCCGTGGACGTTCACTCTGTCGCCGGGTAAGCCGAGCTCGCGCATGGCCGCCATGGTGACCACCGCGAAGGCCTCGTTGATCTCGTAGAGGTCGACGTCGTCGACGCCCCATCCGATCTTGTCGAGCAGGCCGGTGATTGCGCCGATGGGGGCGGTGGTGAACCAACCCGGTTCCTGCGCGTGGGTGCTGTGCCCGAGCATGCGCGCGAGGGGCCGGCAGCCGGCCCGGTCGGCCCGGGACCGGCGCATCAGCACGAGCGCGGCCGCCCCGTCGGAGATGGAGCTCGAGTTGGCTGCGGTGACCGTGCCGTCGTCGCGAAAGGCGGGCTTCAACGTCGGTATCTTGTCCAGGTTGGCCCGGCCGGGCTGCTCGTCGTGGGCGACTCGCGACTCTCCTTTGCGGGTGCGCAATGTGACCGGGGCGATCTCGACCTCGAAGGTGCCGTCGGCGATCGCCCGCTGGGCGCGTTGGAGCGAGGCAATCGCGAACTCGTCCTGCGCCTCGCGCGTGAACTGGTAGTGCTGCGCGCAGTCCTCGGCGTAGGTACCCATCAGGCGGCCCTTGTCGTAGGCATCCTCCAGCCCGTCCAGGAACATGTGGTCGTAGACTTCCCCGTGACCCATCCGGTACCCGCCCCGGGCGCGTTTCAACAGATAAGGGGCGTTGGTCATACTCTCCATTCCCCCCGCTACCACGACCTCGTTCGTCCCCGCCACGAGCGAGTCGTGGGCGAGCATCGCCGCCTTCATGCCCGAACCGCACATCTTGTTCACCGTGGTGCAGCCGGTTGCAAGGGGGATCCCGGCTCCGAGCGAGGCTTGCCGGGCCGGTGCCTGTCCGAGGCCCGCGGGCAGCACGCAACCCATCAATACCTCCTGCACCTCACCGCTGCCAATACCTGCCCGCCCCACCGCCGACGCGATGGCAGTGGCGCCGAGCTCCGGCGCGGTACAAGCGCCGAGCGCGCCTTGAAAGCTTCCCATCGGCGTGCGTGCGGCCCCGACGATACATACCGGGTCGGCTGTGCTCATTGGCGTCGTCCTCACTCCTTCGTCACGTCGTCTCTCGAAACAGCTCGCGGCCGATGAGCATGCGTCGGATCTCCGAGGTGCCGGCACCAATCTCGTAGAGCTTGGCGTCGCGCAGCAGCCGGCCGGTAGGGTACTCGTTGACGTAGCCGTTGCCGCCCAGGCATTGGATCGCCTCCAGCGCCATCCAGGTCGCACGCTCGGCCGCGTAGAGAATCACGCCCGCCGCGTCCTTGCGGGTGGTGTCTCCGCGGTCGCAGGCCTGCGCCACCGCGTACGTATAGGCTTTGCTCGCGTTGAGCGTCGTGTACATGTCGGCGAGCTTCCCCTGCATCAGCTGGAATTCCCCGATCGGTTGGTCGAACTGTTCGCGCTCGTGCACGTAGGGCACCACGATGTCCATGCAGGATTGCATCAGGCCGAGCGGGCCGCCCGCGAGCACCAGCCGTTCGTAGTCGAGCCCGCTCATGAGCACGCTCACACCTCGACCGACGCCTCCCAGCACGTTCTCCTCCGGTACCTCGCAGTCCTCGAACAAAAGCTCGCAGGTGTTCGACCCGCGCATGCCCAGCTTGTCCAGCTTCTGCGCGGTACGGAACCCCTCGAAACCCTTCTCGACCACGAACGCCGTGATGCCCCTGGCGCCTGCCTCCCGGTCCGTCTTCGCGTAGACCACCAGGACGTCGGCCTCGGGGCCGTTGGTGATCCACATCTTGGTGCCGTTCAAGACGTACCGGTCGCCGCGCTTGTCCGCCCGCAAGCGCATGCTCACGACGTCCGAGCCGGCCCCCGGCTCGCTCATCGCCAGGGCTCCGACGTGCTCGCCGCGGATGAGCCCCGGCAGGTAACGGCGTTTCTGGGCTTCGTTTCCGTTGCGCCGGATCTGGTTGACGCACAAGTTGGAATGCGCGCCGTAGCTCAACCCCACCGATGCCGAAGCCCGGCTCACTTCCTCCATCGCGACCACGTGGGCGGTGTAGCCCATGCCCGCGCCGCCGTATTCCTCCTCGACGGTGATGCCGAGGATGCCGAGATCGCCCATCTTGCGCCAAAGGTGGGCCGGGAAGTCGTTCGTGCGATCGACCTCCGCCGCCAGCGGCGCGATCTCGTCGGACGCGAAGCGCATGACAGTGTCGCGCATCATGTCCACCGTGTCGCCCAGCCCGAAGTCGAGCGACGGCAGCTGATTCGGAATCATGGTGCTAACCCTCTTCGTCGTCGCGTTTGGGCATCAGTGTCTGCAGCAGCGTCGCGCACAGCCTCTCGCGCCCCCCTTCGACGCTGAACACGTCGGCACTCGAGACCATGAGCGTTCGCCCCGCCCGCACGACTCGCCCCTTTGCGATCAGGACGTCGCCGCCGGCCGGGCTCAGCAAGTTGAGCTTGTACTCGACGGTCAGCACGTCCGTTCCCGACGGACACAGCGACATCCCGGCATAGCCCGCGGCGGAGTCGGCGATTGCGCCGACAACCCCGCCGTGCACGTACCCGTGCTGTTGCGTGAGATCGGGGTTGTAAGGCAGTCGAATCTCGCAGGTGCCCGGACCCACCTCGCTCATCCGGGCCCCGAACAGCGCCATCGCCCGCTGCCGGGCGAAGCTGGCCCGCACGCGCTCGGCGAATTGGCCGTCGGGGACCTCGAAGCGGGGCGCGCCGGCGGCGTTCGGGCTCACGCCGGTGCCTGCTCCGGCCCGCTCGGCTCGGCCAGAAGCTGCTCGCAACGGCGCTCGAGGGTGTCGAGCTCGCTCAAGACGGCCTCGATATCGTGGCGCTGCTCGAGGAGCGCGCCGCGCCGCTCGCGGAT
>JAAUXY010145890.1_pt1 | contig 10761 bp, 4 predicted proteins | sample 7278121 | NCBI WGS metagenome assembly JAAUXY01 (sample SAMN14350117, study PRJNA611818) | marine sediment metagenome | isolation source: surface marine sediment (1.8m) | place: French Polynesia: Moorea | collected 2018-08
ACTGCGGGTAAGTTGAGCTCGAAATGAAAGGAGGTGCCGATTTCCGGCTCGGAATCGAGCTCGAGAGTACCGCCCATGAGCTCGACGATCTGCTTGCAGATCGAGAGGCCCAGGCCGGTGCCTCCGTAACGGCGGCTCGTTGAACCGTCTTCCTGCGCAAACGAGTCGAAGATGTGTTGCTGATTTTCAGGCGCGATGCCTATACCGCTGTCATTGACCGCAAACCTGTACAGATCGGGGCTGTGCCCGTTCTCTATCTGCAGCTCGACGTGGCCGTGCTCGGTGAATTTGACCGCGTTGTTCAACAAATTAACCAACACTTGTCTGAGCCGCAGCGGGTCGCACCGAAGCTCTGGCAAACCCTGAGCGGGCAGCCTGGCGAGGAGCTCGATGCCTTTACTCTGCGCCTGGGGCGCCATCAGGGCGATAACTTCGTCGACCAGAGACTCCAGATCAACCGCTATGGGATCCAGGGTCATTTTTGCCGAATCCAGCTTGGAGTAATCGAGCACGTCGTTGACGATGTCCAGCAGCGACAGAGTGGAAGCGCGTATGGTGTCGTTGAAGCGACGCTGCTTGCTGTTGAGATCCGTACGGCCCATCAGCTCCGCCATGCCCAGCACGCCGTTGATCGGGGAGCGGATCTCATGACTCATGCGGGCCAGAAACTCGCCCTTTGCATCGCTGAGCTGTTTGAGCTTGAGGTTGCTGTCGTTCAGCTCTTCGGTGCGCCTCTGAACCTCTTCTTCGAGCTTGGCCTGGTAGGCGATGGCTCGTTGTCGCTGTGCCTGCTGGCGCTGCATGAACGCCAGCATAAGGCCGATGACGGCGATCGTGTAGAACGCATACGCCCAGACGGAAGCCCAGGGCGGTGGCGCAACGTTGACGACAACGCCCAGAGCGTCAGGATTCCAGCGTCCAGCGCTGGTGGCCGCCTGCGCCCGGAAGACGTAGCGGCCTGCCGGAAGGTTCGTGTAGGTTGCGGTACGACGTGTTCCGCTGTCGACCCAGTCCTCCTCGAATCCCTCGAGCCGGTATCTGAAACGGTTGGTTTGGGATTCCGTAAACGCAAGCGCGGCAAACTCGAATGTAAACGCGTTGTCGCGATAGCTCAGATCCAGTTGGTTGAGGCCGGACAGCGGTACGCCCGGATCGAAATCCTGATTGAGCACGAGGAGACGTGAGAGCACGATGCGCGGCAGCGGTTCTCTGGCATGCATCTGCTGCGGATCAAATTCGTTGTAGCCATTCGCTCCGCCGAAATAGAGGTGGCCGTCGCTGCCTTTGTGCGTTGCTCCGAAGTGAAACTCTTCGCCCTGCAGGCCGTGTGTGAGGTGGTAGGTCCGCACCGTTCGTTCAGCGGGGTTATAGCGCATCAGGCCGTTGTTACCGCTCATCCAGAGCTGGCCTTCGTGGTCGCTCAATATGCCAAATACGTTGGCGCTCGATAGTCCATGCTCGCGGGTCAAGGTGCTGAAGGACGTTCGGGACAGCGGTGAGCCTCGATACTCGAGACGACTCAAACCGCCACCACCCGTGCCGACCCAGAGGGTGCCTCCGGCGTCCTCGTGCAGACCATAGATGGAATCAGCGCCGAGACTGGAGGGATCGTCCTCACGATGCCGCAACGCGGTAAAGGTGCCCGCCTCCGGGTCAAATACGCAGAGCCCGTTCTCGGTGCCCATCCACAGGATGCCGCGTTGGTCCTCGACGACGGCGCGGCCCTGTTCACCACAGAAAGCGTTAGCGCCGTCGCCGGGCAGAAACTGCCTGTATGCATCGGTGGCGGGGGTGTAGCGGGTCATGCCGCCGCCGAACGTGCCAATCCAGATGTCTCCCCGACTGTCTTCGAAGAGCGACATGGCGCCTGGCGCGCTGAGGCTCTGGTGATCGTCGGCCTGCAGACGCAGTTTGCGAAAGCGGGTCTCACCCGGCGGGCGCCAGCTTACGCCTTCGTTCATTGTGCCGATCCACAGGCCGCCGCTGCGATCGGCGAGAAGTGACATGACGCGATCGTCCTGGAGGTTCAGCGCCGGGTTGGACTTACGCAGCAGCGTATGTGTGTTGGTCAACCGGTCGAATTCGACGACGCCGCCGCCGAACGTGCCGACCCAGCGGTGACGGGAGTCGGTGGCGAAGGCGGTGACGTTGTAGTCTTCAGCCCCCTCGGGCCGGGTGTGACCGAAGTACCAGCTGCTCGAGTTCCAGCGGCTGACGCCGCCGGTCCTTGTGCCCACCCACAAGACACCGGCGCTGTCCTGGTAAAGCGACATGATGTAGTTGTCGCGTAACGAGCTCGCTTCCGGTTCCGACTTGTAGCTGTCGAACTCGTCCGAGTAGGGTTTCAGCATGTTCAGACCGTCGGCCGTGCCCACCCAGATACGGCCGGTGTCGTCTTCGAGGATTTCGCGGATATGATCGTTGCTGATGCTGCCGGGGGATTCCGGTAGCGATAAGAAACGGGTCATGCGGCCCGTGCGGCGATCCAGCAGGTTCAATCCGCCGCCGAATGTGCCGATCCAGATCCCGCCGTGGCGATCCTGAAACAGTGAGCGGATGCGGTTATTGGACAGGCTGTACGGATTGTCCGGATCGTGACGCAGACGGGTAAATCGCTTTGTGCCGGGTTGCAGCCAGGCCAGGCCATCGTCGGTTCCCACCCACAGTCTGCCGCGACTGTCTTCGAGCAGGGCATAAACGCCATCGCTCGGCAGGCTGGTTGGATCCTCCGGGTCGTGGCGGAAACGTGTCACCTGGCCGCTCTGTGGATCGAGAAGATTCAGACCCGCATTGCTGGTAGCCGCCCAGATGCCGTCTTTGCCTACGAGCAGGCTGCGCACGCGGTCGCTCGACATGCTCCAGGGGTCTTCCGGATCGTGGCGGAAGTGGTGAAATCTGTCAGCCTGGCGGTTCCAGCGGGCCAGACCGCCGCCGTTGGTAGCCAGCCACAGATTCTGCTCGTCGTCTTCAGCCAGCGCCCACACATAGTCGTTGACCAGCTTGCCTTCCCGTGCGCTGCCGCGTTGGTAGCTGGTAATCGAGTGACCATCGTATCGATCGACGCCGTTTTCCGTTGCAAACCACATGTAGCCTACGGAGTCCTGGAGGATGTCCATGACCGTCGCCTGGCTGAGGCCCTCGGTCACGCTCAGATGCTCAAATGCCATCGGCCGCGATTCCGCCTGCGCCAGCAGCGGAACCACCAGCAACAGGGCGCAGCAACGACGCCAGAATACTGGCGCGCGCGGACTGTGATGAAGGAGTGAGCACAACATATTCATTCAGTTTAGACAGCCCGGCGTGGGTCTCCGGCTGGTTGCGGGCGTCTGATGTGTGCCCGTTCCCAAATCGTCACGTCGTTGAGCGCAATTCACCCTCCATGTCGCGATTCACCGGCTCCTCAGCGGGAGTGGCCGTTGGGTCCGCGTGGTGAGCGGACCCGAGTCTCTCGGCGGGGACGAATGCGCAGCTGAGTACCGCGAGCGCGGCAATGATGAAGCCTATGGACAGGGTTGAAGGCATGACTGTTCCCGAATGTCTGTTACCGTGAGTGAGCAAGCGGCGTGCCATCCGCCGTTTGACGCTCTGATCCCGCGCCACGGGGGTAGAGGAGGGGTTGAGGACGCAAAATTACGGCGCACACGCCGTGAAAATCTGGCGCACCGCAGGTAAATTTCGGCGCCGCGCGGATCAACGCCTGGCCGGGCCGGCGCTTGCTGAGACCCGTGGCGTCATCGTTTTCATCGGTTTTTTGGATTTCTGGCATGAGCCTTGCTTTTTCACAGGCAGATCAAGGCTGCATGAGAAGAGGGCTCGTGGAATTTGCAGTTGGAAACGTCAATACCGAATCGATAGTGAGACTGCAGGAGGCGTGCGCGCTGCTGCAGCGCCGGAAGACGCCTTACGCCGTCTGGGCGCTCTGCATTCCCAACATGGCCCAGCCGAGGGCAAACGGCGCGCATCGTGCCCTGGCCGCGCGTATCTGCCGACAGCTTGGTCGCGCAGCGGGAGCCGGTGTCTCGGTTCACGCGCTCGGCGGTAATGAATTTGTGCTCCTGATGCCTGGATTGAGCGGCTACGCGCTGCAGCGTCAGCGTGCGCAGACTTTTCTGGCGAGAAATGCGGCGGGTCACCTCAATGGGGATGGCCTGCGTCTGCGCTGTCATCTCGCCATCTCCGCAAGCTCCGGCCACGAAGACGCCCGGGAGCTCATCGAGTGGGCGAGGATCCATGCCCGGCGCATGCCCGGTCGTCATCCTGACGGGCAGCCGTCGTTTCGGTTTGCGGGAGCGCCAGGGGCAGTCGGCGGCTGCGAAAAAATGACGGCTTGAGGAAAATTTTTGTGATGACGCCCTGTATGTGCAGCAAATTTCGCTCGACTGGCTAAAGATTCGGCTCGCTGCGCCGATATTGACGAGAAATAAAGCGAGAATGTCATGTCTGAGGTGCTTCTGGTTGGCGATACGAACGGCCTGGCGGATAAGCTTGGCGCCTGTATCGCACGCGAGTGTCCGACCCTGTCGGTTCGTAGAATTGGCGATGCGTCTGCCGCGATCGAGCACCTGAAGCTTCGCCCGGCGGATGTCATTCTTGCGTTCAGCGGCGGTGATACCTCTGCGACGGAAGTCCTCCTGCGTGACGCCAGCGAAAATGTGCCGCACGCGATGCGCATCGTGCTCGCGCCCCCCGATGAACCTCCGCCCGAGAAAGTGCCGTTTGCCCATCAGGTGCTCGCGGCGCGGGACGACATCGGCTACCTCGTGCCAATCGTCGAGGCGGCAATTCTGGTTGCCGCGCGCGCTGCCCAGAATAAACGGCTGCAGCGCGTCATCTCCGAACTCCACGATGTGCCGTCGCCGCCGACGCTCTATTTCGATATTAGAGAGCAGATCGAAAACATGTCGGGCGATTTGCGGCGCATGGCTGAGATAACTGCCAAAGATCCCAGTCTCGTGGCCCGTATATTACGTATCGCCAACTCAGGCTTTTACGGACTGCCGCGCTCCGTCAGTGATCTGTCTGAAGCGCTGGGCCTGATCGGTACCGACGCCCTCCTTGGCATGGTGCTCGCGGCACATCTTTATGCCGGGCTGCCGCCCCCCGGACTCAAGCTGGAGGTGCTCTGGCAGCACACGCTGCGCGTCTCCTCCCTGGCGCGCCAGATCACCCGGCTCGAAGGCGGAGATTTGAACCTGCAGAGCGTCAGCGCGGTTGCGGGGCTGTTGCATGACATCGGCATGCTGGTTCTGCTCGAAAATGAGCCTGCCCGCTATCAACCGCTCTGGCGGCAGAGCGCTGGAGACGAGCAGACCCTTGCCAGGCTCGAAGTGGAAACGTTTGGCGTGACCCATGGCGAGCTTGGTGCGTTGATCCTCATGTTGTGGAGTCTGCCGGAAAGCGTCGTGCAGGCCGTGGCGGATAGTCATGCAGTCGCGGCGACCGATGATATGTCGCTGGCGAGTCGCGCGGTCATGGCCGCCGAATGGCTCCTCGACCAGACACACGAAGACATCACGCCCGAAGGGCTCGCCGCTCTGTCAGAGGAAACCCTGACACGTTGGCGGGTGGCGCGTGATGAAGTGGCTACACAGAATCTGGCGTTCTGACATGCGTACTCCCGACCTCATCAATCGTCTCCTGCATCTGCTGCGCCACATCAGCGGGGCGTCCAGCACTTGCGCATATCTGTCCATGGAACCCGCAGAAAGCCAGTCGACGCTGCTTGCCCATGTGGGAGAAGAGCCGGTGCCTGAGCTCAGCGACGAGGCTACCGCAGCGCTTTTTCTCGCCGCGCAGGAAACATTTCGGGATGGCATGGATCTCGTGCAGGTCATGCCGAGTGAAGACAATGCCTGCGTGCTGATCCGCATGTCGCTCGACAGCATTCTCGTGCGTCCCAAAGCGCAGGCGCGGCAGGTTGACGAACGGCGCTCCAACCCGGTGGTGGACGCCGCCCCGCGCATCGACGGCACTATCTGGTTTGGCCTGCGGGATTGCCCGGATGTAGACAGTCTCGTGCTTGCGCTGCAGGCAGATGATCTTGCACCCGCGACAGCCGCGGCGCAGCTCAGGAGCGCCATTGCGCTCTGCAGCAAGATGGCATGGAGCGTGTATCAGCTCACCGGCGCGTTGTCGGATCCAATCAGCCAGCTTCCAGGCCGCATGGAGCTGCAGGTTTTCTTCAAGCGAGCTATCGCGGCAGCCAAGCAGCATGGCGATTCCATCAGTCTCATGCTCATCAACCCCGATGACTTCAGCATGATCAATCACCGCTACGGGCGAACCCACGGTGATCTCGCCATTCGCGAGGTGGCGGACGCGCTTGCTCAATGTCTCCGGCAGACGGACGGCGTGTTTCGCTACGGCGGAGCGGTATTTGCCGTGGTTCTGCCGGCTACGGACTTGCAGCAGTGTCGCGCCGCGGCCGAAAAAGTGCGGCGTCACCTGATTGCGCAGGAGTACATTGGCAACCACGAGCGCCTGACGTTCAGCATGGGCGGCGCCGTGGCTGGTCCAGAAGACTTCGAGTCCGGATCCGTGGAAGCGGCGGCGCTCCTGCACCGCGCCGATCTTGCGCTCAACCGGGCCAAGTTGACGGGTGGCGCGCGCGTGGTGGTGCACAGTCTCAGAGACGAGGAAGATCCGAGCCTTACCGCCAGCCCGTTGAGCGGCATGTTTACGGCGGATACTGAAAAAGACTATCGCAACATGCTGCTCCTCTGGGAAACCGTATCGCTGATCTCCTCACATCCGGATCCGAACGATATGGCGGCAGCGATGATCGACCGTCTTGCCATAGGATTTCAGCCGGATCGGCTGGCGCTTTTTACGCTCGATGAAGGCGGGGCGCTCGAGCCGCTGGCCTCGAACGTTCGTGACGATGCCTCGCCTGAAGGCCGGGCGAGCGGGCGCAGAATCAATCTCGATGCCCGGCACCGTGCGCTGGTCCACGAGTCGCTGGCCAGTCAGAAAGCCGAGCGCCTGCGCTCTGATCGCGATACCGATGACGACAACTTTACCGCCTATGCGGTGCCGCTGATAGCCAGAGACGAAGCCCTTGCGTGTATGTATCTCGACGGGCGTGGCCGTCGCCTGCAGCTCGATTCCTCGGACGTCATCTTTCTGAACGCGCTGGCCAGCCAGATGGCGGTTGCCCTCGATCGTGCACAGCTTGCGGCCGGCTGGATCAGAGAAAAGGATCGCGAGAGCAGGCAGCTGCGCGAAGAGCTCGAGGAGCTCAAGCAGACGTTTAACGACAAGGTGATGATCTACCGGTCCGAGGAAATGGAAGCGCTGATGGATACCCTGAAGCGGGTTGCACCCTCGGATGCGACCGTGCTGATCACGGGTGAGAGCGGCACCGGCAAGGAGCGTCTGGCGCAGGCGATTCACAGCCACAGCAACCGGGCGGATGCGTCTTATGTCGTCGTCGACTGCGGCGCGGTGGCGCACAGTCTGCTCGAGGCTGAGCTTTTTGGACACGTCAAAGGTGCGTTCACCGGCGCTGAGAGCGCATCGGAAGGTCGGATTGCGCAGGCTGACGGCGGGACGCTGTTCCTCGATGAGATTGGCGAGCTGCCGCTGCAGGTTCAGGCCAAGCTCTTGCGTTTCGTGCAGGAAAAAGAGTTTTCTCCAGTTGGCAGCGGTACCTCGCGAAAGGTGGACGTGCGCATCGTTGCTGCAACCAACCGCCGCCTCCAGGACGAGGTAGCAGAGGGCAATTTCCGGGCGGATCTCTATTACCGCCTGCAGGTCATTTCTCTGCAGGCGATTCCTCTGCGCCATCGCGTCGCTGACGTGTTGCCGCTTGCCGAGCACTTCATCGGACAGTTCTGCGTGCAGAACGGGCTGCCGCAGAAAGCGCTCTCAGCTGCGGCGCAGGACAAGCTGTGCAGCCACAGCTGGCCGGGCAATGTGCGCGAGCTGCAGCACACGATGGTGCGGGCGGCGTTGACTGCCGAGCATGCTGCGATTGCGGAAGAGGACATTGTCCTTTTACCCGAGACGGGCGAGCACGGTCCGGGAGAGGAAACGGGCGGCAGAGAGGTCAGCGCGATTCAGCTGAGCGCGGCACCTCCCACGCCACACCCGGTTGTCGAAAACGAGCCATCCGTCGCGCCGCAGGATCCCTGGCAGCCGCTGCGTGATGAGCTCATGGGACAGATTGATGCGGCGCTGACGCAGAACAAGAGTCGGCCGGTGCCGCTCGGCCGTTGGCTTACCGAAGATCTGGTCATTGCGGCAGCAAAAGCGAGCGACAACGTTTCCCGGCGCGCGGCCCGGCTGGTTGGCGTTCCGGAATCGACGTTCCGGCGTCACTTCGAAAAGGCGACAGCAGAGCTGCAGGCGGGGCTCAACAATCGCACGGAGAACTGGGGTCGGGTTCAGCCGTTGATCGACAAGCTCGTATCCATGGCAAAAGAGCGGGCAGGGGACGAGCAGTCTGATACGGATCTCCTCGACGAAGCTCGCCTCGTTCTGCTCGATGACGTGCAGGCGCGTCTGCCGCAGAAAATTTCCGTGGGTGCTGCCTTGATGGGCGTAACGTCCCCGACCTACAAGCGCTGGCTGCGAGCGAGGGACGAGTCATGATCCGACGCGCGGTCGCGGGCGGCCTGGTTCTGCTCCTGACGCTGCTCTCGGCGGAGCCGCTGCAGGCGAGCTCTCGGATTGCCCGGAACCTGCAGTTCTCGAACATCGGGGCGACCGACGGTTTGTCGGGTGAGTATGTTTTTGCCGTTGTTCAGGATTCCTACGGCTACATGTGGTTCGGCACCCAGAACGGCTTGAACCGCTTCGATGGCCACGAAATGATCGTGTACGAGCACGATGCGAAAAACCCGCGCTCGCTCAGCAATAACTTCGTCTGGTCCCTCTATGTTGATGAGGAGGGCACGCTGTGGGTGTCCACCAATAACGGGGTAAACCGGTACAGCTACGAAGAGGACGCGTTCGAGCGCAATCCGCTCAATCTGCCGCCGGACCTCAGGAGTCTCCGTGTGCGTACGTCCGTCAAGGACGGCAACACCATGTGGCTCGGCACCGTGGATGCGGGACTTTTTGCCGTGAATACACGCAGCGGAGAGGTCAGCCACTACGAGCACGATGCGGGACAACCTGACAGTCTGCCCAGCAATCACGTGATAGCGCTCATGCGCGACCGGCGCGATCGGCTCTGGGTAGGCACGGACGGAGGCGGACTTGCCCGGCTCGATCGAGGTAGCAACGGTTTCCTGACCTTCCGGCACGATGCCGACAACGCCGCCAGCATTGCCGATGATGCAATACGCTCCATCTACGAGGACCGCTCCGGCAACGTCTGGGTGGGTACGGCCAAAGGGGGATTGAATCTGCTGGACGATACCACCGGCAGGTTCCGGCGCTTTGCGCACGACGCCACCGATCCCAACAGTCTCGGCGCAGGCCAGGTACCTGCGATTTTCGAAGATAACAAGGGTTCGCTGTGGGTGGGCACCGAAGAGGGATTGTCGGAATGGCGCCCCGGCGTGCAGGGATTCGTGCGCTACCGCAACAACGAAGCGTTGCCGTCCAGCCTGGTGAACGACACCATCAACGCGATCTACCAGGACAACTCAGGCGTACTGTGGCTCGCGACGAGCGGCGGGGTAAGCAGTTGGAACTACTTCAGTGACACGTTTGCGCACTATCAGGTTGCCCAGGACTTTCTTGCGGACAATCGCGTGTCATCAATTGCCGAAAACAGCGAAGGTGTGCTCTGGGTAGGCACCTACGGCGGCGGTCTGACCCGCCTGGATCTTGCCCTCGGCGAAGCGCGGCATTTCCGTCATGACGCGGACGTGGCCGGCACTATCTCAGATGATCGTGTGATGGCGGTGCAGGTGGACGCGCAGGATCGTGTCTGGGTAGGTACCCGTTATCACGGTCTCAACGTGCTCGATCAAGACGGACGTTTCCGGACATTCCGGCACGATCCGGACGATCCGAATTCGCTCAGCGGCGACGCCATTACCAGTATTCACGTCGATGACGCTGGTGGCGTCTGGGTTGGCGTTTTCGACGGCGGTCTCAACTATCTGGCGGACGTCGACAGTGGTGAGTTTTATCACTACCGGGAGGATCCCGACGATCGGGCGTCGTTGAGCAGTGATCGCGTGTTGACGCTGCACGGGGACGAAGATGGTCGCCTGTGGATAGGCACGGAGGCGGGCGGCCTCAACGTGCTCCTGGACGGTGACGCGGGGACGTTCAAGCATTATCCGCTGGTTGACGATGCCAGCAGCGCTGAGGCTGGAATGGGTACCGCGTGGGATCTCGCTGAATCGCCTGACGGCACGTTCTGGATCAGCACCATGAACGAAGGGCTGGTGCGTTGGGACGCGGATGCAAGGATCAACGGACAGCTCGAGCTGCAGCGTTACGGAACGGCGGAAGGGCTGGCTTCAACCATTTATGGTGCAGCACCCGGCGCGATGGGCGAAATCTGGGCCAGCACCAGCCGTGGGCTCTACCGTTTCGATCCAGCCTCCCTCAAGGTTGCCCACTTTGACGTGGAAAACGGCTTACAGACCTCGGAGTTCAATCAAGGCGCGGCGCTGCGCAGCCGCAGCGGACGCCTGTTGTTCGGCAGTAACAAAGGTGTGGTCGGTTTCTTTCCGGCGGAGATTCCGCGCAACAGCAGGGCGCCGCAGGTTCATGCCAGCGCGAGGTCCCGGGATGCGCTGCTGACGAAGGCGGCGAACGACGGCGTGATGCCGCGGGTAGAGCTTGCCTACCTGGATC
>JAAUXY010130726.1_pt1 | contig 10758 bp, 7 predicted proteins | sample 7278121 | NCBI WGS metagenome assembly JAAUXY01 (sample SAMN14350117, study PRJNA611818) | marine sediment metagenome | isolation source: surface marine sediment (1.8m) | place: French Polynesia: Moorea | collected 2018-08
GGTTAAACCCAGCTCTCGTGCCGCCTGAGACCGGTTGCCGCCTGTTTTGCGGAGGGCCTCCAGAACCATCTGGCGTTCCACCTCGGCGGTAGCCTCCTTTAGGGTCGCCGGCTTGCCGCCGAAATCGCCCGACGTTTTGATCCGTTCTGAGAGATATTCTTCGGTTATCTCAGTGTCGTCTCCGGCCAGGGTTAAGGCACGCGTGATTTCATTTTCAAGCTCACGCACATTGCCCGGCCAGTCAAACTGCATCAAGGTCTCCAGAGCGCCGGGCGTTAGGCGTGCAACCGGCCGGTCAAGCCGGGCGGCGTGTTCTTCTAAAAAATGGGCTACCAATAGCGGAATATCTTCTTTGCGCTCTCTTAAAGGCGGAATGACAATGGGAAAAACTTGAATCCGGTAAAAAAGATCCTCTCGGAACTTTCTTTCTCTGACCTGCTGGTATAGATCCCGGTTTGTAGATGAAATCAGCCTGAAATTCACGTGCTGATATCGGCCGCCGCCCACCGGGCGGATCTGATTTTCTTGAAGCACCCGCAACAATTTGATTTGCATTGATAAGGGCATGTCGGATATTTCATCCAGAAATACGGTGCCCCCGTTTGCCAGTTCAAACAGTCCCTTCTTGTCAGCGATCGCGCCGGTAAATGCGCCTTTGACATGACCGAATATTTCACTTTCCAGAAGATTTTCAGACAGTGCCCCGCAGTTCTCTGCTACAAACGGTTTATTTTTCAAAGGTCCGTTATAATGAATGACTTTTGCCAGCAGTTCTTTGCCGGTTCCGGTCTCACCTTGTATCAGAACGGCGGTGTCGGTGTCGATGACTTTATCCAGCAACACAAACACACGTTGCATAGCCGCACTGGATCCAATGATGCCCTGGACATTGAAACGGGCCTGGCATTCGGTTTTGAGCCGATAATTTTCCTTTTCAAGGGAGCTGGCGTATTGCTGAACCTCACCGTAGAGCCGCGCGTTTTCAATGGACACCGCAATGATCACCGACAGGACTTCCAATAGGCGTAAATCTTTTGGATTAAATTCAGCCGTATGTTTGTTGATGGCATACAAAACGCCCATGACCGCTTTACGGGTTTTCAAGGGTACGCAAATCATGGAACGGGTATCGAGATTTTGCTGGAGGTCGAGTTTTTTGGTATACCGGCTGTCTTTGGAAACATCGGGGATTAATACCGACTGTTTTTCTCTCAATACCCAGCCGGCCACCCCATAGTCATCCGGAAACCGCATTTTGGCCATCTTCTGCGGATCGCCGTCTAGGAGCTCTTCGACGGTACGGATAAAATAAAATTCTTTGCGTTTGCGATCATGCAGGGCAATTGAAGCACCATCTATTCTAAAGACATCCTTGACCTTTGCCAAAACATTACGAAGCATCTCATCCAGATCATGGATGGAATGAACGGCGGTTGAAATTTCATACAGCAGATCGAGATCCGCTTTGTTCAGGGAAACTTCAGGATTGATATCAGCCATCATTTTGCACCTGCCGGATGTAAATGTGGGGTTGAAGCAATGCTTTGTAGCAAGGTTAATGATGTCAATCAACTTTACACTTAAAAGAATAAAATATCAACTTACTTTACAGGTAATGTTACAATTCAATTTCTCTGTAGCGCTTTATAATCGGCATCGGTTAAAAATATATATAGAATTAAACAGCTTAGAACGATCATTCTGAAAGCCCGGTTTTAAATGGAGACCATGGCATTAAATCTGCATTGTGGCGTATACAGTCACCGCACGCTAAACCGTAAACCACCAACCATGAACGAGGAGGGCACTATGAAAATCAACGCAATCATAATGTTATCGGTAATGGTCATGGTCGGAATGATGCTGACAGGTCCGGCACGGGGTGGTGAAACCGACCGCGCTGAACTGGAAGCGATTGTGGATGATTATATTTCCGCCTGTGAGGCCAAATCCGCAATGCTGAATTCCAGCAGCAAAAACATTCGGCGGGCCGCCATGCGTTCCTGTCTGCGAGCGATGTTTTGCCGCACTTCAAAGGACGCGTTGATCGATGAACTGGTGGCCAAAAATGTTGAGCCCAAGCCTTATAAGGTCCACCATTTTTTAAATGCCCGTTTTGATGAAACCGTTGGGTCCTATGAGCTGGCATTTAAATAATATCAAAGACGAATATTCATCTGTCACGTGGGTTTGGCCCGCAACCGGATCAGTTGAGTACCGTCGGCGAACTCAACCTAGCCGGGGATGAAGTTTCAATCAGGGGGGGACTTCGTTCAGGCCAAACCCACCCACCGCTTGCTCTCACCTAAAATCGCTTCAACAATCCGCTAATCAAAAAACCCGCTTAACCTGGTTGTCGACAAGCAGCACACGCCCAATTTTGACCCATTGAACGCAGTTGTCGTATGCTGAAATAAAATTTTGGCTTCTCGCCATTTTACGTGTATAATTTATACAGTATGAACAAGCCCTGCTGTTCGATCCCATAACACAAGGACTTAGAAAATGGCTTCCTTTTTCAGCCGGGATGAGGCCGAACTGCCCGATGCCATCGAGGCGAATTACCAGAAATACCTGGTTAAAGTTTGCATGCTGATCGGCACGCCCGTCCTGGGTTGTTTTATGATCTATGATTTCATCATCGGACGATACCTTGTCGGTCTTGTCCTGGCGTTGATGCTATTGATTCTTCTCAGTCTTTTCATCATCACTAAAAAGCCCAATTATAAAGCCAAGGAAACTCAAATCTATAAATATTTTACCACCGGTTTTTTCGTCCTGTTCGGATTATTCCTGGTTTACACCATCGGCTTTGAAGGCCATATCAGCCGGATGCCCTGGGCGTTTCTTTACGCGGTCGTCATATTTTTTGCTCTCGGAGCCACCAAAGGCCTTATTTGGACTTCGATATTATATCTGGTCCTTTTGCTGTTTATGCTGAATTCTACACCTGAAGATCTACCTGCTCAGGGGCTAAAGATCCGGTTTTATATCGCTTTGCTGCTGGTCATCGTGGTTGCTTTTTTTATCGAACGCCTGAAGAAAATATATCAGCTGCAGCTCATCGACAATCAGCAATCGCTGAAAGAATCTGAAAATCGATATCGCCAGGCATTTGAACAGCTCAACCAAGAAATAAACGGACGCCGGCAGGCAGAAGAAGAGTTTCATCATATTGAAAATCGCTTTCGCGAGATGGCGGATAATATCCGGGAGGTTTTTTGGTTGTTTGATTGGCAAAAACAAAGGGTGATCTATGTCAGCCCCGCTTATGAGGTGATCTGGGAACGCTCGGTTGAGGATCTTTATAATCGATATGAAGAATGGGGAGAAAGCATTTATCCGGATGATGTGGAATATGCCATAGAAAGCTTTCAGGCAATTGTCCAAACCGGTGGCGGTGAACTCAGAGAGTACCGTATCGTGCGGCCGGACGGCTCGGTGCGCTGGATATCGGATAGAGGGTTTGCCATCAAAGATGAAAGCGGAAAGGTCGTGCGCATTGCCGGAATTGCAGAAGACATAACCGCTCGCAAGCAGGCGGAGATGGCCCTGCGCGAAAGCGAGGAACGATTCAGAGAGCTGGCTGAATTGATGCCGGAAACCATTTATGAGATGGATTTAGACGGCAATCTGACCTATGTGAATCGCAACGCCTACAATTTTTTCGGTTATACCCGAACCGACTTTAAGAATGGCTTGAACAACCTCGACATGCTGATCCCCGAAGACCGCCAACGGGCCGCCGAAAATATTAATAAAATAGTACATGGGGAAAAGTCCGGCAGCAATGAATATACGGCCCTGCGAAAAAATGGTTCTACCTTCCCGATAATGGTCCATTCAGCGCCTATTTTTAAAGAAGGCAAGCCCGTCGGTTTAAGAGGTTTTATCATCGATATTAGCGACCGTAAAAAAGCCGAGGAAGAACGTCACAAACTGGAGGTCCAGTTTCAGCAGGCACAGCGCTTCGAGGCCCTGGGCACCCTCGCCGGTGGTATTGCCCATGATTTTAACAATCTTCTGATGAATATTCAGGGCAATACGTCCTTGATGCTCTGTGAAATCAAGACCTCCCATCCGTATTTCAAAATGCTGAAAAATATTGAAAAACAGGTAAAAAGCGGTGCCCAACTCACCCGGCAGATGTTGGGGTATGCCCGCAAAGGCAAATTCAATGTCAAGGCAATTGAATTAAACCAGGTTCTGAATGAAAGCGCCGAAACCTTCGGCAGAACCCGCAAGGAAATAACCATAAAGCGGAATTTTGAAGACAATCTGTTTCCCATTGAAGCCGATCGGGGGCAAATTGAACAGGTGCTGTTAAATCTGTTTGTAAATGCCGCTGATGCAATGCCCGGCGGTGGCCATCTTTATCTAAACACAAAAAATGTGAGCCACTTGAATATCAAAAGCAACCACTATAATCCGCTGCCGGGCAATTATGTGCAATTAACGGTCAGCGATAGCGGTTACGGGATGGAGAAAACGACTTTGGAACACATTTTTGATCCATTTTTTACCACCAAGGAGATGGGTCGGGGCACCGGTCTGGGGCTGGCTTCGGTTTACGGTATTATCAAAGGCCATGACGGTTACATCGATGTGGTTTCTGAAAAAGGTCAAGGAACAACCTTCACCATTTTTCTACCCGCCACCGAAAAAGAGATTGAAGACCCGGCTGAGGTGTCTGCAGAACTCATCAGAGGCCGTGGAACCCTGCTGGTCGTCGATGATGAGGACCTGGTGCTGGATGTGGCTGCTAACATGCTTGAAAAATTGGGGTATAATGCGCTCAAGGCCCAAAATGGCACCGAGGCGGTAGATATTTTTGAAGCCCACAAAGATGAGATCATAATGGTTGTTCTGGATATTATTATGCCGGACATGGGCGGCGGTGAAGTCTATGATAAGATCAAAACAATCAATCCGGATGTGAAAGTCCTGCTATCCAGTGGATACAGCGTGGACGGACAGGCCATCGAATTATTGGAACGCGGCTGTGACGGCTTTATGCAGAAACCCTTTACGATGGAGGAGTTGTCGGGTAAGGTCGGGCAAATTCTAAAAAAATAAAAACGGGTTTCAAATCAGAATTTCATCAAGTTTACGGGTAATTAACCGATATTCGATTAGACGCCCAAGATGAATAATAATTCATAATATTTTAAATTCTTATAACAATATATGTTATAAACATCCTCTCAAAAAAAAATTTAATTTTAATCCGTAACTATTTGAAAATATGAAAGCTATTGTTGTTAGTGATTTGCATATCGGTTCACGTTACTTTTTGCACGCCAACTTCATGCAATTTATTGAGAATATCCCCCAAGATCATGAATTTATATTAAATGGGGATATCATTGACAGTCCTTATGCTAAAATGGGGCCAGCCGACCAACAGATACTGGACCGCTTTGGAGAAATGTCTCTCCGCCAACCGGTAGTCTGGGTACGCGGAAATCACGATAACGGGTATATCCCTGATAATTTAGGAAAAATACAGATCAAACAGCACTACGTCTTGCAGAAAAGACTTTTCATCACCCATGGTGATTTTTTTGACGAGGTCATGCCCCAGAGCCGGGCTTTTATCAAGCCTTTTCCAATGCTGCATGATTTCAGGATTATACTAGGCGCTCGCCCGGTGCATGTGGCCCAATACGCCAAAAAATGGAAGCGTTTCTATGCCTATCTGCGCAGAAATGTGATGCTAAATGCCGTCAATTATGCCGCCAAAAACGGATTTAAAGCCGTGACCTGCGGCCATACCCATTATGCCGAAGAACAGTTTGTTAATGGTATCCAATACTTAAACACGGGCTCCTGGACCGAACAACCGACATTTTACGTGCGCATGACGGCCGATGCTATAATGTTGGAAAAAACAACAGATTCAGCCGAGCTGCTGAAATCCTCAAGGACAAAATTCGTGCAAGCGTCATCTGACCCCCATCCAGACCCCCCCCAGCCGGTTCCTCATCACAACTAATCTTGAGAACCTTCACGTAAAGTCGTAAAGAAAGATAAGCTAGATATTGAAAAGCCTTAGCGTCTTTGCATGAGGCCTAAAACTTTTGTTCAATTAAGTCACCCGATTTGTCTTGATCCATAAGATGTCATTGGCTATGAAACAATTAAAACTGATTTTACTGGGAACCCATATGAGACGCTTCAAAGAATATGATCAATATGACGGGCTCGGGTTGGCGGAGCTGGTAAAGCAGAAGGAAATTTCAGCGGCTGAACTCTGCGAAGAAGCCATTTTTCGAATCGAGCGCGTCAACCCCGTCTTAAACGCCGTCGTCACCCCCACGTATGATCTGGCGCGACAAGCGGTTCAGGCAAATCTGCCGGATGGCCCTTTTAGCGGGGTACCCTTCCTGTTGAAAGATTTTCTGGCGGACCTTGCCGGTGTTCCCCAGACCATGGGATCCAGATCCTGTAAAAATTATATCCCCACCCGGGATAGTGAACTGGTAAAGCGCTATAAGCAGGCCGGCCTGGTGATTCTGGGAAAGACGAATGTTCCGGAATTCGGATTGCTGGGCATCACAGAGCCCGAGTTGCACGGGCCGACCCGCAATCCCTGGAATACAGACCATACGCCGGGAGGCTCCAGCGGTGGGTCCGCCGCCGCGGTTGCCGGCGGCATGGTGCCGCTGGCCTCGGCCAGCGACGGTGCCGGGTCGATTCGCATTCCGGCTTCCTGTTGTGGCCTTTTTGGGTTGAAAGTCACAAGGGACCGCACGCCGAACGGTCCGCCCCATGGCCGGAACTGGCAGGGGGCCATTGTTGAACATGTCGTCAGCCGGACGGTACGGGATAGCGCTGCTATTCTGGATGCCACCCATGGCGCGGATGAGGGCGCACCATTTGTCATCCCGCCACCCCAGCAACCCTATCATCAGGAAATCCGACAAAGTCCCGGTTGTCTCAGAATTGCATTTAACACCCAATCGCCGATCGATACCGGCGTTCATGCCGAATGCATCCGGGCAGTGGAACAAACGGTGGGCCTTTTAGTCGAGTTGGGTCACGAAGTGGAAGAAGCGCGCCCGGAGGTTGACGGCCAGGCCCTGGCCAGAGGTTTGATTATCTTGTACTCCGGTGAAGTAGCCGCTTTGATGGAGGATCTGAAACACCTTCTGGGAAGAAAAGTAAAACGATCCGATGTGGAAACCCTTACCTGGACCATGGCCTTGCTGGGTCGCAGCTTTAGCGCCGGCCATTTCGTAAAGGCAAAACGAGAATGGGAGCTGGCGGCCCGTATGATGGGCCGTTTTCATGAGACCTATGATCTTTACCTGACCCCCACCATGGCCTATCCACCGGTTAAAATCGGCGAGCTCGCGCCCAAACCGATTGAGATGGCTTTGTTGAAAGTGATCAATACCCTGGGGCTGGGCAGCTTGTTGATCACCTCGGGTGAAATCGACAAGTTGGCGGTGAAAAACCTTTCAAAAACACCGTTTAATCAATTGGCCAATTTCACAGGCCAGCCGGCCATGTCAGTGCCGCTTTACTGGACCTCGGATGGACTGCCCTGCGGTGTTCAGTTTATGGGACGCTACGGAGATGAAGCCACTTTAGTACGGCTGGCCTCACAGCTGGAGAACGCGCAACCCTGGTTTGATAAACGCCCGCCGATATTTGCATAAAGCGATATGTTACGAAGCCGGTTTGGTGGCGGTCTTGCCAAGCTTTTCAAGTTGCTTGTCGATGGCCGCCTGAAATCCTTTAAGGCTGCGATCTCTCAGTCGCCTGCCGTTGATAAAGACGGTGGGCGTGCCTCTGACCCCCGCCCGGCGTCCATCTGAAAGATCCCTTCTCACTTTTTTTTGAATAGCAGGATCTTTCTTCATCTTTTCATATTCTTCCTGATTCAGGCCGACGGTCTGGGCAATTTCCTGAATTTTTTCGTCATTGAGCCGATTATAGTTTTCAAACAACAGATCATGAAACTCCCAAAATTTTCCCTGGCTTTCAGCCGCCAGGGCAGCAACAGCCGCCTTCATGGCGAATTTGTGATTTTGCAGGGGAAAGTTTTTAAAAACGACTTTGACATCTTGCGGATATTTCTCGAGCACCTGCTCGAGTAAGGGCACAAGCCCCGCACAGTACTTTCATTGAAAGTCATCGAAAACAGCGATCACCACGGGTGCGTCTTCAGGCCCCTTGAATGGGGAACCGGAAGTATTGATGGTCTGGATAAAATCAATGGTAATCACCTGAACGGTTTTGTTTTTACCGCTGTTCAAAATCAGTGTGTCGCCTCGGGGTCCTAATTTAATCTGGTCCACATGTTTGCCCACATCAATTTTAGCCTCCGGTTCAGTGCTCGATGAGTAGATCAGAATTTCGCCCTGTTCGGTCAGAATAAAAATCTTCCGCCCGTCAGGCGTAATGGCCACGTCAATGGGTTTGGTGTCCAGCTGCAGGGTCTGATAAACCTTCCATTCCAGATTATCGGAAGCCATTACGTCGCTGAAAGCGTACGGGACGATTGCCAAAATCAAAACCATGATCAATTTGCGATTTTTCCAATTCATTTATAAAATTCCTTATCTCTTAAGATTGAATAAGAATGATTACCCGAACCGCAGGATGGGGGTCATAGTGTTATGGAATATAGGATAAGACCCACAATGAATGTTTAGCAAGCTATTAAGGATTGTAGGTATAAATCGGTAAAATTGCAAGCCCAGCTACCCTCATCTAAAAATAATGATGCTTTTTTTTGTACAGACTTCTTTTTTATGATAGGCGCCCTGGCGGCTTTGGGCGAGCAAATCAACCCCCACAGAGCTCGAAAAGTTCACAGGGTCAATTAGCTAAATTGTCTAACAGCTTTTCTTTAGCCTTTGCGGCTTGGCGTCTTTGCGTGAGGAATCTTCAGTCCGGCCGGTATAGATTCCGAAAACAAATAATGAGCAATACTCGTCTATTCTCGTTCAAACGGTAACCCAAGGGCTTCGGGGGCCCCCACCCTCATCTTAGCCGATTTCCAGTGAGTGATGACCGCCAAAACCCCTATGGTAAACAAGTAGGGAAGCATCCGCAAAATGTAACTGGGAATCAGCGTGATGCCAGCTGCCTGGCAGTAAAACTGGAAGGCATTTATAAAGCCAAACAAAAGTGCTCCACCGGCGGCCTTCAGCGGATCCCACATGGCAAAAATCACCAAGGCGATCGCAATCCAGCCCTGCCCTCCGGTCATCTGCTCTTTCCAACCGGGCGTATAAGCAAGTGAAAGATAGGCGCCACCTAGTCCTGCCAGCGCTCCGCCGACGAAAACATATAAATAACGCGTAGCAAACACCGAGATTCCGACAGTGTCTGCAGCTGCCGGATTTTCGCCGACAGCACGGAGTTGTAATCCAAAACGCGTTTTAAAAAGAAAAATGTATGATACGGGCACTAGCAGATAAGCAGGATAGACCAGTGCCGATTGAGTGAAAAATATCTCACCCACGATGGGTATTTGGCTTAAGGGAAATAAGTCAAATGGCTCAAATTTCAATGACAATTTTCCAATAAACGGTCTCCCCAGAAAATTCGTCAATCCGATACCGAACAACGTCAGAGCGAGTCCCGAAACAACCTGGTTCACTTTAAGTGTGATTGTAAAAAGCCCGTGGATCATAGCAAAGATCCCGCCCGCGAGCATGGCGACCAACGTTCCCAGCCAGAGGGATTGTAAAGATTGAGTAGCGACAAAAGCGGCTAAAGCGCCAATCAGCATCATACCTTCCACACCTAAATTGAGCACCCCTGAGCGCTCCGCAAAAATTTCGCCGATGGTCGCATAAAGCACTGCCATAGAAGAGGCAATGGCGATTTTAGCGATTAAAATGATAGCCGCTTCCATGACCTAACCCTTTTCTCTTTGGATAACCAACTCGTATTCTCGAAAAACTTGTCCGCCCAGCACGCAGAAAAGGATCGCTCCTTGAAGCGCCAGACTAATGGCTGAAGGCACATGCAGCGCTATTTGCACTTGGTCGCCACCGACCATAAGACCGCCAAGAAGAACAGAAATTAACACGATCGCCCCTGGCTGCAACTTTCCAAGCCAAGCAACGACAATTCCTAAGTAGCCGTTGCCAACCGCTAACCCCTGCTGTAAACGATAATGGATTCCGGCCGTCTCGCAGATTCCAGCCAGACCTGCCAGCCCGCCGCTGATCGCCATCACCCACAGAATGTTGTGGGTGATGTTCATGCGAGCGTAAAGGGCGGCCTGCAGGTTGGCGCCAATAACGCTGATTTCATATCCCCAGCGCGTGTAAGATAATAGGAGCCAGATCAGCACTGCTGCCCCAAGACCCAGAATAAGTCCGAGATGGATTCGAGTCCCCCAAAACCGGGTAAGCCAGGCCCCATCGGGCGACATGGCTGTACCCGGAAAGCCTCTGCCGGCCGGATCGCGCCAAGGACCGAAGTAGAGATGTTCGAGCCACAAAATGGCCACATAATTCAGCATCAGGGAGGTAATAATTTCATTAACTCGCAAGTGGGCTTTAAGAAGACCGGGAATCAGCGCCCAGCCGGCACCCCCAAGGAAGCCGGCAACCAACACTGCAGGAATAATGAGCGCTGCAGGAATGTAAGGAGACCAAAACAGGGCCACACCCGCCCCCGCTATGCCACCCATCACCAATTGCCCTTCGGCTCCGATATTCCAGATCAGCATCTTGCTGGCCAGTCCAACGGATAGTCCACATAGGATTAAAGGGGTAGCGCGTACCAGCA
>JAAUXY010099717.1_pt1 | contig 10755 bp, 7 predicted proteins | sample 7278121 | NCBI WGS metagenome assembly JAAUXY01 (sample SAMN14350117, study PRJNA611818) | marine sediment metagenome | isolation source: surface marine sediment (1.8m) | place: French Polynesia: Moorea | collected 2018-08
GTTCGTAATTTCCGGAGCTTATGACGACCTCGCCGGGCCGGACCTCGAGGCTGCCGAGCACGTCCTCTGCAAACGGCGAGCGGATGCCGATTCGCACAGGTCGACCGTCGGCGTCGCCGAGAACCAGCAGGTCGCCGCCGAGGTTGATAATGGCGTTATCGATGCCGCGCCCGGCGAGCAGCTCTGCACTGGCTTCAAGCAGCGCGCCTTTTGCGATGCCCCCGAGGTCGATGACAATCGGGTCCGCGCGGCCCTCGCTGAAACCGGCAAGGCTCGGAGCTCGCTCGAGAATCACATCGATGGCCGCGGCGTCGGGTACCGCGGTGGGCGGGTCTGTTACATCGTCGAAGCCCCACAAACTGACCAGTTCGCCGATGGCGGGATTGAAGCGACCTCCGGTTCGGCGTTCCAGGCGGGCGGCGTCTTCGAGCAAGACACGCAGCTCCGGCGAGATGTCCGGTATCTCACCCCGGCCCAGTGCACGGTTTACGTCAGACAACTCGCCGTTCGTCCACGGATACCAGTCATAACCTCGACTGAGCAGCAACTCCTCGACATCGTCGGTTGCCCTGGTCGCCGTCATTTGGCCCGTATCGTAAAACGTTAAGCTAACGGTCGTCCCTATGGCATAGAACTCGAACCGTAACGTCGGAGCTGGCTCGCAGGCGGCGAGCAGGTATAGCGCGAGAAGTGCGCTAGCGAAGCTTCGCTTCGATGGCATCGAACATCAGGCCCGCGATGTTCAGGTCGAATTGCCGGTCGAGTTCGCGGATGCCCGTCGGGCTGGTTACATTGACCTCGGTCAGGTAGTCGCCGATGACGTCGATGCCGGCAAAGATCACGCCCTGTTCCTTTAGTACCTTGCCGACCGTCACCGCAATCTCCATGTCGCGGTCCGATAGCGACTGGCCCTTGCCCACGGCACCCATAACGAGGTTGCCGCGATGGTCCTGGTCCGACGGGATACGTGCCAGCGCATGCGGGACCGGCTCACCGTCGATGATCAGGATTCGCTTGTCGCCGGCCGAAATCTCCGGAATGTAGCCCTGCGCCATGGCGAAACGTCGACCGTAGTCTGTCAGCGTCTCGAAAATCACTCCCGCGTTTTTGTCGGTCTTCTCGACGACAAAGATCGACTTGCCGCCCATGCCGTCCAGCGGCTTGACGACGATGCGTTCGTGCTCGTTCAGGAAGCTGCGCATGTCGTCCATGGAACGCGTAATCAGCGTCATCGGTGTCAGGTCGGGGAACCAGGCGGTGTAGGCCTTCTCATTCATGTCCCGAAGCGCCTGCGGGGCGTTGACGATCAGTGCCCCCGCGACGGCGGCCCGGTCGAGGATGTAGGTCGTGTAGACGTACTCCATGTCGAACGGCGGGTCCTTGCGCATCAGGATCGCGTCGAGTTCGCCGAGCCCGATCGTGTGTGCTTCGCCGTAGGAGAACCAGTGTTCGTTGTCGTCGCTGACATGCAGCCGTCGGGCATCGCCGATGGCCGTTCCGCCGGACAGGCGCAGGTGTTCCTGCTCGAAATAGTAGATCTCGCATTCCCGCCGCTCGGCTTCGAGCAACATGGCGAGTGAGCTGTCCTTTTTGGGGGTTATGGCCTCGATCGGGTCCATAACGATTCCGACTTTTAGCGGGGTGTTGGGCATGGTGCCTGCGCGAGTCTGCGAAAAGCCGCAACTATACCCCCGAAATGTGTGAATCGCTTGGGATTTTCGGCGACTGAAGCGGTGTCATAGCGAGCTTTATGCCATTATGATACAAGACGTTTTTTCCGCTGAGGTACGCCGGTGTCCAGTAACGAACCACGCAGCATGAATGGCCTGAAAATCCTGGTGGTTGATGACAGCAAGACGATACGACGCACGGCCGAAACCCTCCTGACCAAAGAAGGCTGCCAGGTCTACACGGCCATCGACGGTTTCGATGCCTTGTCGAAGATTGCAGACCACCAGCCAGACCTGATTTTCGTCGACATCATGATGCCCCGGCTTGACGGCTACGAGACCTGTTCGCTGATCAAGCACAACAAGATGTTCAAGCAGACGCCGGTGATCATGCTGTCGAGCAAGGACGGCCTGTTCGACCGGGCGCGCGGACGTATCGTCGGCTCGGAACAGTACCTCACCAAGCCATTCACGAAAGACGAACTGCTCGGCGCAATCGCCAACCAGATCAATCAGTAACTCCGACTCACGCAAGACAGGTAAAACCGATGGCTGTTGTACTCATCGTTGACGACTCCCCGACGGAGCTGCATCTCTTCCAGACCATGCTGGAGAAGAACGGCTTCAGCACGCTGGTCGCCGACAGTGGAGAGGACGGAATCCGCCAGGCCGCCGCGTCGATGCCGGACGTCATACTGATGGATGTCGTCATGCCGGGCATGAACGGCTTCCAGGCGACCCGCAAACTCACGCAGGACCCGAAGACGGCCAACATCCCGGTCATCATGATTACGACCAAGGACCAGGAGACCGACAAGATCTGGGGTATGCGACAGGGTGCAGTCGAGTACCTCGTCAAACCGGTGGACGAAAAGCAGCTGGTCGCACAGATCAACTCGGTGATGGCCGACTGAATGAATGCCGATCTTGGCAGCCTCGTTCGGCAACCGTTCGAACTCCTTCGCGAAATGGAGGTTCGCAGCGCGGCGGCCCATCCGGGCGCCGGTGCTCACCTGTCCAATGAATGGGTCGGTATCGGTTTTCGAATCGGCGAGGAGCAGTTCATCGCGGCCCGTGACCAGGTTCGCGAAGTCCTGATGCTGCCCGACACGATGACCCGCGTTCCCGGTGCCAAGCGCTGGATCCTGGGTATCGCCAACCTGCGTGGTCACCTGTTACCGCTGGCCGACGTCAAGCTGATGCTCGGCAGCGGACGAACGACGCTGCGCCGGGCCACGCGCGTCATTTCCGTGAACCATCGCGAAATTCCGGCGGGCCTCGTTGTCGACGAGGTAATCGGCTTCCGGCGTTTCGGCGACTCCGAGTACGACGCCGATAACCCGGAGTCCATCGTTCGCTGTGAGCGATACCTCAAGGGCGTTTACCGGCGTGGTGACGATACCTGGCCGATTTTCGATCTTTTCGATTTTGTTGAGAGCAATCTTTTCCTGCAGGCGGCTGAGGAATAGCCAGCGCGGGAATGACAAGAGCGACGAACAATGAGTGACACAACAGAAACTTCACAAATATTCAGGAGCGTGGCGATCTTTGCCGCGCTGCTGCTGGCGATCTCGATGGCCTTCGTCTTCCTGCAGTCCAACGACACCCTGGATAGCGGCATTCTGGCGCAGCCCTGGATTCCGATCGGGCTCAACCTCGTGTGCGTGGGCATGGTCTTCGTGCTGTTTGCGCTGAGTCGTCGCATGGCGGCCTTCGAGGATGCCGCGCGCGTGCAGGCAGAACAGAACGAGCGCAACCAGCAGGCTATCCTGCGGCTGCTCGACGAGATGGGCAGCCTCGCTGACGGCGACCTGACTGTCGAAGCCACGGTCACCGAGGACATCACCGGCACGATCGCCGACTCGTTCAACTTCGCGATCGAGGAACTCAGGAAGCTGGTCGCCACCGTGAACGAGACCGCGATCATGGTAGAAGCGGCCGCGAAGCAGTCCGAAAGCTCCGCAACGCACATGTCGCGCGCCGCCGAGAACCAGTCGAAGGAAATCAACGAGGCGACGAAGTCCATCGTGTCGATGGCAGCGTCGATCGAGGAGGTCTCCGGCAACGCAGAACGTTCGTCGGACGTGGCACGTCACTCGGTAGAAGTCGCGCACAAGGGCGGCGAGGCCGTGCGTCGCACGATCGACGGCATGAACACCATCCGGGAGACGATCCAGGACACGTCGAAGCGCATCAAGCGTCTCGGCGAGAGCTCGCAGGAAATCGGCAACATCGTCGAACTGATCAACGACATTGCCGAGCAGACCAACATCCTTGCCCTCAACGCGTCGATCCAGGCGTCGATGGCCGGCGAAGCCGGTCGCGGTTTCGCGGTCGTTGCCGACGAGGTGCAGCGTCTCGCTGAGCGCTCCACGAACGCGACGAAGCAGATCGAGGTACTCGTGAGCACGATTCAGGCCGACACCAAGGAAGCGGTCGTCTCGATGGAGCGCAGTACGACAGACGTGGTCGGCGGTGCACTGCTGGCCGAGAACGCCGGTGCGGCGCTGGACGAGATCGAACAGGTTTCCAACCAGATTGCGAGCCTGGTACAGAACATTTCGAGTTCTGCACGCGAACAGGCGGGATCGGCTGCAGACGTTACGCGACGCACGACGCGCCTGCGTGAAATCAGTGACCAGACCGGCAAGGCGACGAGTGCGACAGCCGCTGCTATCTCCAAGCTGTCGGAGTTTGCTTCGCAGCTCAGGAAGAGTGTGTCCGGCTTCACGCTGCCCGAGCAGCGCGGGGCGAGCTAGGGCAGTCCGGAAGAGGAATCCGTGAGCGAGCAGTTGGACATCAGCGAGGAACAGATCCCGGGCAGCGCACTGGCGATTGTCAGTGGCGAGCTCATGGAGACGATTCGCGCCGCCCACCTGGCGCTGGAGGACTGCGTCGACGGCCGCGGTGGTTCCGCGGCGCTCGGCAAGGCGGCCGAGTTACTGCACCAGGCGCGTGGCGCCCTGCAGATAACCGAGACCTACGGCGCAGCCCTGCTCGCCGAGGAAATGGAACAGGCCTGTCGCTATCTCGGCGGTTTGCGTGCCGGAAAGGGCCGCGAGGACGGGCTGGATGCGCTGACCCGTGCGATGGTCCAGTTGCCGTCCTACGTCGAGCGCCTGCTCGCCGGCGGCCGCGATATCGCGCTGGTCCTGTTGCCGATCCTCAACGACCTGCGCGCTGCACGCGGTGAGCCGCTCCTGTCGGAAGGCACGCTGCTGCTGCTGAACCTGTCTCCATCGCGGGCCTCGAACGATCGCGAGAGCAAACCGGAAAACGAACAGGAACTGCTGGCCGTTGCCAAGCGGCTGCGGCCTCGTTACCAGCTCGCGTTGCTGGGTTGGATTAAGGGCGGCGATTCGTCCCGACATATCGAGACGCTGTCCGCGGTCGCCACCGCGCTGCAGAACGCTGCGCATCGCGACGACGTCTACCAGCTCTGGTGGGTTGTCGGCGGCGTGCTCGAATCACTGCAGGACGGGGGCCTCGAGACCTCCGTTGCACTGAAACGACTGCTCGGCCAGACGGACCGTCAGATCAAGCTGCTGATCGACGAGGGCGCCAATGCCTTCGATGCGCACCCGATCGATGACCTGCTGAACAACCTCCTTTACTACGTCGCACGCTCCGCTACGGCCGGTGAGCGCATTGGCGAAATCCGGGCGGCATTCAACCTGGCCGAATTGCTGCCGGGCGACGAGCAGGTCGAGCACGCCCGGGAGGCGCTGTCCGCACCGAGCGTCAAGATGATGGAAACCGTCGCGGCGGCCATCAAGGAAGACCTCGGTCGCGTCAAGGACGTCCTCGATATCTTCGTTCGTACCGGCATGAACAAGCCGTCCGAACTCGTGCCGCAGCTCGAGTTGCTGAAAAAGATCAGTGACACGCTGGGCGTGCTCGGGCTCGGTGAACTGCGCAGCGATATCGACGCGGAAATCGATCGCCTGAAGGCGGTCGTGGAGCGGGACGGCGACGCGAGTGACCAGATTATTCTCGACATCGCGTCGACGCTGCTGCGTGTCGAAGACCGCCTGGACCAGCAGCTGATTCGCCTGACGGTTCCCGGCGATGCACCGGCAGCCAGACCGACCGACGACATGGAGCCGGGCGAGGCCGCAGACTACCAGCAGGTGGCCGAGTCGGTGATGCGTGAATGCATCATCAACCTGGCACGCGTCAAGGAAACCGTTAGCCAGAGCCTGGCCGCCCAGGCGCCTTCGCAGGGGCTCGACAGCGTGCCGTCGCTGGTGCGCGGAATCCGTGCCGGCCTGATGATGCTCGACAAGACGCGGGCGATGGAAGTCATCGACCGTATCGGCCACTTCATAACGCTCGCCCTGAACGAGGGCGCGATGCGTCAGCTCAGCCAGCGCGAGACCGACCGTCTTGCCGATGCGATCGTCAGCATCGAGTACTACATGGAGACCGTGAAGGTCGGTCGTGCCGAACCGTGGTACATGCTCGACAACGCCGAGGCCTGCCTGGCCGTGCTGCGCGATGTCGAAGAACGTCTCAGCCAGGCCCAGGACGAGGCGCCGGAACCGGCACCCGAGCCGGTCGAGCCGCCCGCCGCCGCTCCTGAGCCGCCGCCGGTCGTGTCCGAAGACAAGGGTCAGCTGGACCCGGAACTGCTGGAACTCTTCATCGAGGAAGCCGGCGAGGAAGTCGCATCGATCAAGCAGAACCTGCCGGCGTGGGCCAACGCCCCGGACGATATGGAAACGCTGATCAGCGTTCGCCGTTCGTTCCACACGCTCAAAGGCAGTGGTCGCATGGTTGGCGCCGAACGCGTTGGCGAGTACTGCTGGGCCATCGAGAACCTGCTGAACCGACTGATCAACCGCACGCTGGTGCGCACGCCGCCGATGGTGCAGTTCATTCTCGATGCCGCGGGCGCGGTGCCGGAGTTGATCGAGCAGCTTGAAGCCGGCATCGAGCCGAAGTCCGACATCCCGCTGCTGATGGCCCGGGCGAATGCCTTCGCCGAAGGCGATCCGAACGCCTCGGACCTGGTGCTTGACACACCGGACGCGGACGAGAAGTCCGAGCCCGAGCTGGAGATGGACCCGGTGCTGCTGGACATCTTCTCGAAAGAGACCGCCGGACACCTCGCGGCCATCAAGGTGTACCTCGACGCCTGCGAGGGCGAGAGCGCACCGCACGACGTCACCGAGAAGCTGCATCGTGCCTGCCACACGCTGCACGGCAGCGCCAACATGGCCAACGTCGAGCGCAGCGTTGCTGTTGGCGGCGCGCTGAATCGCTACGTGCGTCGCATTTACGATTACAAGGTCGGTTTCGACGACGAAGGCCTGGTCCTGTTGCGTAAGGCCGCGCACGCGCTCGCGACAATTGTCTCGGACATCAACCAGCCGGACCGTGAACGCAAGGACTACTCGGAGCTGGTCTCGCGGCTGCAGGAAAAAGCGGACGAGGTACAGCCGGACGGTACCGTCGTCAGCATCAGTGAACAGGTGGCCGACGAGCCGTCGGAAGCGGAAGCGCCCGCGGGTGCCGACGTGGAAGATGCCGTTGAAGCCGAGGCGGATTACGACGCGGAGATCGCATCGATCTTCGCCGAGGAGTCGGCCGAGCTCCTCGAGTCGATTGACAGCGCATTCGATACATGGCGCGGCGACAACAAGGACGCCCAGTCGCTGGATGCACTGAAGCGTGACCTGCATACGCTGAAGGGCGGTGCACGGACGGCGGGCATCACGGCCATGGGCAACCTCAGCCACGAGATCGAGACCCTGCTCATATCGCTGGGTCACGGTTCTGTTGAGGGCAGTCACGCGATTGATGAGTTGCTGCTTGGCAGCATCGACGAGCTGCATCGCATGCGCGACCTGGTGATCGCGACACGACCGGTGCCGGCCGCGAAGGAGATCGAACGCCGCATCCAGCAGGCCAACGCCGGACAGGGCGTTGCCGAGGAGGCGCCGGTCGATACCGCAGAATCCATCGACGTCGAGCAGGCGGAACCTGCGTCCTTCTCGCCGGAACCGGACGACACTGTGAGCATGGTGATCCTTGATTCACCGCTGGACAACGATCTGGCGGAGATTGCCTTCTCGGACGTTGCCGCAGAGCCGCAGGATGCCGAGCCCGCGCCGATCGAGGCACCGGCCGAAGAGACCGCGGAGCCCGCTGTCATCGAGGGGCCGGACGTGGTTGCCGAGGCGGAGCCTGAACCCGAGCCGGAACCTGAGTCCGAGCCCGAGCCGGTTATCGAGGTCGACGTTGAGCCCGAACCCGTTGCGCAGGATGAACACGAGCCGGTTGCAGAGGCGGAACCCGAGCCCGACTCTGAGCCGGAACCGGAACCGGAACCGGAACCGGAACCGGAACCGGAACCGGAACCCGAGCCCGAGCCGGGCGCGGAGTTGCCGCCGGAAGCGACTGTGCCGCAGGCACCGGAAGCACCGCCACTGCGGACGGTCCGGGCAGCGGACAACCGCCAGGAGTTTGCTCGCGTCGATGCGGAGTTGCTCGAGAACCTGCTGAACGCCGCGGGCGAGGTCAGCATCTACCACTCGCGCCTGAACCAGCAGATCAACACCTTCGAGTTCCACGTCGAGGAAATCGGCCAGACCGTGCAGCGTCTCCGCGACCAGCTGCGCAAACTCGAAATCGAGACGGAAGCCCAGATCATGGCGGGTCACCAGGAGACCCTGGTCGCCAAGGATTTCGATCCGCTGGAGATGGATCGCTACTCGACGATCCAGCAGCTGTCGCGAGCGCTGGCCGAGAGTGCCAACGACCTCGACAGCCTGCGTGACCTGCTGACCGGCGTGACTCGCGAAGCGGAAAGCCTGCTGGTGCAGCAGTCACGCGTAACGGCTGAACTGCAGGACGGACTGATGCGCACGCGCATGGTGCCGTTCGAACGCCACGTGTCGCGCCTGACGCGCCTCGTGCGCCAGCAGGCCAGCGAGTCCGGCAAGCGCGCCGAACTCGCGGTCGAGGGTGCGTCCGGCGAATTGGACCGGCAGGTTCTTGAGAAGATGTTGCCGCCTTTCGAACACATGCTTCGCAATGCGGTGGTGCACGGCATCGAGTCGCCGGAAGACCGCATCGCTGCCGGCAAGCCGGCCGTGGGCCGGATCACGATCCGGCTGAATCGCGAAGGCGCCGAGATGGTCATCGACGTGGCAGACGACGGTGCAGGACTGGATGTCGGCACGATTCGTCGCAAGGCGACCGAGCTCGGTCTGCTCACGCCCGAGAACGACGTCAAGGACGCCGAGATCATGGACCTGATCCTGACGCCGGGATTCTCGACGGCCGGTAAGGTCACACAGTCGGCGGGTCGCGGTGTTGGCATGGACGTCGTTGCAAACGAGATCAAGAAGCTGGGCGGCAGCCTGGCGATCTCGTCAGTGACCGGGCAGGGCACCAATTTCACCGTCCGACTGCCGTTCACGCTGGCGATTACCCAGGCATTGATCGTCCGGACCGGCGACGAGGTGTATGCGCTGCCGCTGCCGTCTGTTGAAGGCGTCGCACGCATTCCACGCGCCGAGCTGGAGAATCTGCTGAGCCAGAGCGAACCGAGCTACCAGTACGGCGAAGAAACCTACCGCTTCCGCCACCTTGGCATGTACGTTGGCGGCAAGGCCGCGCAGCTGCCGGAGGACGAAGCGAGTATCCCGGTCATCCTGATTCGCGCCGGCGAATTTTCCGCGGCACTGCTGACCGACGAGATGCTGGCCAGCCAGGAAATCGTTGTGAAATCGGTCGGCCCGCAGCTGTCCGGTATTCGTGGCGTGGCCGGTGCGACGATCCTCGGTGACGGCCGCATCGTGCTGATTCTCGACATCAATTCGCTGGTGCGCACCGGCGCGCCGGTCGTCGAACTGAAGAGCGCTGCGCCGGCGCCGACGGATGACCGGCCGCTGGCGCTCGTCGTCGACGACTCGATCACCGTTCGACGCGTTACCGAGCGCTTCCTGCAGCGCCATGGCCTGCGGGTCCTGACTGCCAAGGACGGGCTCGACGCGATCTCGGTCATGTCCGATCACAAACCGGACATCATCCTGCTCGATATCGAGATGCCGCGCATGGACGGCTACGAATTCGCATCCCACGTGCGCAACGATGATCGCGTGGCCGATGTCCCCATCATCATGATCACGTCTCGCGTCGGCGACAAGCACCGCGCCCGCGCGATCGAACTGGGTGTTAATGACTACCTCGGCAAGCCCTACCAGGATGCACAGCTGATGGAAGCCATTCAGCGCCAGCTTGAAGACAAGGGAATCCAGTTGTCGTGACCGAAGAGCTTTACAGTCTGCTGATTCCGCTCGAGGGCGAGCGCCTGATCGTGCCACGCGCCTGCGTAGCAGAAGTGGTTCGTTTCAGCCAGCTCGAGCAGGAGCCCGGCACCGAGGACTATATGCTCGGCAACCTGATGTGGAACGGCCGCAGCCTGCCCGTTGCGTCTTTCGAGGGCTCGATGGGCAAGGACATCCCGTCGATCACGGGCCGCACGCGCATCGTTATCTTCGTGGCGTCGGGCGGTGCACTGAACACGGGTTATTTCGGCGTGCTGACGCAGGGCTTCCCGCAGCTGGTCCGTGTGAATCGTGACGTCCTGCGTTTCGAGTCCGATGAGGGCTGGCCGGACGAGTCGCCGGTGTACTGCCGGGTCAAGATGATTAACGAGTTCCCACTCATTCCGAACCTCGACCAGCTCGAGGGCATGCTGGCTGCCAACGAAGCCTGATGCCGCGCTAGCCGGCGCCGAGGTCACCCCAAAGCAATTGCACCGCGGTCATCGATGCGATCGCGGCCGTTTCCGTACGCAGCACACGTGGCCCGAGCGTGACCGCGGTAAACCCGGCGACTCCGGCGTCCTCAACTTCACGCTCGCTGAATCCGCCTTCCGGCCCGACCAGCAGGCAGACACCGTTGGCCGGCCCTGGCTGCCCGGCCTGCGGGGCACCGCTGCGGGGATCGAGCACGAACCGGGATTCCGGCAGTGATGCCTGCCCAAACCAGTCATTCAGTGACACGGGCGAATCGATCAATGGCGGTCGTGTCCGGCCGCACTGCTCGCAGGCGCTGTTCGCTACCCCCTGGA
>JAAUXY010141514.1_pt1 | contig 10750 bp, 11 predicted proteins | sample 7278121 | NCBI WGS metagenome assembly JAAUXY01 (sample SAMN14350117, study PRJNA611818) | marine sediment metagenome | isolation source: surface marine sediment (1.8m) | place: French Polynesia: Moorea | collected 2018-08
CGCCGGAGATTCGGTCGGCGTTATCGAATCGGTAAAGGCAGCCTCGGACTCCTATGCACCGGTGACCGGCGAAGTCACGGAGGTCAACAGCGAACTGGTCGATGCACCCGAACGAATCAACCAGGATCCCTACGGCGACGGCTGGATGTACAAGATTGCGATGGAAGATGCCGAGGAAGTCAGCGATCTGCTCGATCCGGAGGCCTACGCCGAGACCATCGCCGACGAGGACTGATCCGATCGGACCTTACCGCTCCGCCGCGATTCATCGCTGTCGCGGCGGATCCCCGTTTTTCTCCCCTGGCTAACGTTCCGCCTGGAATACGTCATGGCTGACAGTGAACACAAGGGCCTGATGCGGATAATCAAGGCCACCGGTTACTCCTGGCAGGGGCTGCGCGCTGCCTACCGGCACGAAGCGGCGTTTCGCGAAGAGATCTGGTTGTGCGTCCTGTTGCTGCCGCTTGGACTTTACCTCGGCGATGGCGGCGTCGAAAAGGCTCTGCTGGTCGGCAGTGTGCTGTTACTGCCGCTGGTCGAGATTCTCAACTCGGCGATCGAGGCCGCGGTCGATCGGGTGGGTGACGAATTCCATGAACTGTCCGGTCGCGCCAAGGATATGGGCTCGGCCGCGGTGGCGCTGGCGATCCTGCTGCTGATCGTGGTCTGGGTACTGGTGTTATTCGTCGATTGAAGCCATCCCGACGCCGGGATGTCGTTTCGATGCAGATCGACGTGGCAAAACGGTGCGGTAAAACGGTGTGGTAAAACGGTGCGGTAAAACGTGGTAATTGTTCGATCGAGATAATAGTATCCCGCCCAGTCATGCCGAAGTCATTGCTCCCATGCTTGCCTACCCGTCGATAGACCCGGTCGCGATCGCGCTCGGTCCGGTCAAGATCCACTGGTACGGGTTGATGTACCTGGTTGCCTTCGGCAGCGCCTGGGCGCTCGGCAAGGTCCAGGCCAGGCGCCCGCACAGCCCGGTGCAACCGTCCCAGATCGACGACCTGGTGTTTTACGGTGCCCTCGGTGCCGTGCTCGGCGGGCGCATCGGCTCGGTGCTGTTCTATAACTGGGGCAGTTTCGTGCAGGATCCGCTCTACCTGTTGCGCATCTGGGAGGGCGGCATGTCCTTCCACGGCGGTTTTATCGGCGTACTCGTGGCGATGGAATTTGCCCGGCGCAAGTACGGCTGCGGATTCTGGCAGCTCACCGATTTCATTGCGCCAATTGTGCCGCTGGGACTCGCCGCCGGCCGGCTCGGCAACTTCATCAACGCCGAACTCTGGGGCGCCCCGGGACAGGTTCCGTGGGCGATGAAGCTGTCCTGCGAGCGGTTTCCGCCCGAGTATTACACCGACTACGCCGGGCCGCTGTGTTTCAGTCCCCGCCACCCGACCCAGCTCTACGAAATGCTGCTCGAGGGCTTCGTATTGTTCGCCATCCTGTGGATACTGGCGCGCAAACCGCGGCCGGTGATGACGATTTCGGCCTGTTTCCTGCTGTTCTACGGGCTGTTTCGCAGCGCGGTGGAATTCATCCGGCTGCCGGATGCTCACCTCGGTTACCTGCTTGGCACCGACTGGCTGACGCGCGGGATTGTATTATCGTTGCCAATGATTATAGTGGGCCTAGTCCTGCTGGCTCTGGCAAAACGGGGAGGTGCAAATGCGGCAGTATCTTGACCTGATGTCCCACGTGCTGCAAAACGGCAGCGAAAAAACCGACCGTACCGGCACCGGCACGCTGTCGGTATTCGGTTACCAGATGCGTTTCGATCTCGAGGCCGGATTCCCGCTGATTACGACCAAGAAACTGCACCTGCATTCGATCATTCACGAATTACTCTGGTTCCTGAAGGGTGATACCAATATCGGTTATCTCGCCGATAACAAGGTGCGAATCTGGGACGAGTGGGCCGACGAAAACGGTGACCTCGGCCCGGTGTACGGCGCCCAGTGGCGTTCCTGGCGCGGCGCCGACGGCCAGACCGTGGACCAGATACAGAAACTCATCGACGACATCCGCACCCAGCCGGATTCGCGCCGGCTGATCGTTAGCGCCTGGAACGTGGCTGAAATCGAAAACATGGCGCTGCCGCCCTGTCACGCGTTTTTCCAGTTCTACGTGCTCGACGGTCGTCTTTCCTGCCAGCTGTACCAGCGCAGTGCCGACATATTTCTCGGTGTGCCATTCAATATCGCATCCTATGCATTACTGCTGATGATGGTCGCCCAGGTGACTGGCTATCGCCCCGGCGAATTCGTACATACGCTCGGCGATGCGCACCTCTACACCAATCACCTGCAGCAGGCTCGCCTGCAGCTGACCCGCAAGCCTTTCGATCCGCCACAGATGTGGATCAATCCCCGGGTTAAAGACATCTTCGAGTTCAGCTTCGAGGATTTCGAACTGCAGAATTACCAGTATCACGAGCACATCAAGGCCGCGGTGGCGGTATAATCGAGCCACGTACAACAGGGTTACCGCCAGATGACCGAAGCAGGGTTAAACAATATCCAGGTTGATGTTGAAACGCGTTACATCGAGGATCAGTCGGATCCCGAACAGAACTCCTACGTGTTCGCCTATACCATCACGATACAGAACAAGGGGAGCCAGGGCGCCAAGCTGTTGACCCGGCACTGGGTGATTACCGATTCCAACCAGAAGGTGCAGGAAGTGCGTGGTGACGGCGTGGTGGGCGAACAACCCGAACTCAAGCCGGGCGAACAGTTCGTCTATACTTCCGGTACGAGGCTTGAAACCTCGGTAGGCACGATGAAAGGCAGTTACCAGATGCAAGCGGACGATGGCTCTTACTTCGATGCGCAAATCGACGAATTTGTTCTTTCGACACCCCGTGTACTTCATTGAGCGCTAGGTCGTGGCGATCTACGCGATTGGTGACGTGCAGGGTTGCTACGACGAGCTGTGTCGGTTGCTGGACAAGATTCAGTTCGACCCGGCCGCCGACAAGCTCTGGTTTTGCGGCGATCTCGTCAGCCGCGGCCCGGACTCGCTGAAGACCCTGCAGCTGGTCAAATCGTTCGGCAAGCGCGCAATCACGGTACTCGGTAACCACGATCTTCACCTGCTGGCGCTGGCTCACGGTGTCCACAAGCGCAATCTCGACAGTCTCAAGCAGGTGCTCGACAGTCCCGATGCCGACAAGCTGTTGCGCTGGCTGCGCAAGCGCCCCATGTTGCACTACAGCAAGAAACACCGGGCGCTAATGGTGCATGCCGGAATACATCCGGGCTGGACGCTGCAGCAGGCGCTATCGCTGGCGGGCGAGGTCGAGCAGGCGCTGCGCGGCGACCGCGCAAAAAAATTTCTGACCAAGATGTACGGTGACGGTCCCGATCGCTGGTCCGACGAACTCGAGGGTATGAAGCGCCTGCGCTGTATTACCAACATCATGACCCGTATGCGTTTCTTCGACCGCAAGGGCAGGCTGGATTTCAACGCCAACGGCACCCCGCGCCAGCATCGGGGCATGGTGCCCTGGTTCCAGATGAAATCGGCATTACCCGATGATCTGCGGGTCTGTTTCGGCCACTGGTCGACCCTGCAGGTTGGCCATTACGGCCGTTCCTACGCGCTGGACGGCGGTTGCGTCTGGGGGGGGCACCTGGTGGCCCTGCGCGTGGATAATGACGCCGAAGACTGGTTTTTTGTGGAATCCCACACGCGAAAACCGATAAAAACTGCCAAGTTATTCGGATAACTATTTCACATTGACGCGTCGCTTTTGGTTAAAAGCGACGTTTTTCGCTGTGTTTGGGCCGGGCGAAACTATACTCAGCTGTGATCCGCGGTGTGCAAATGCCTGTCGATCGTCGCGATCCGGATGCAAAACCGGGATGCGCGAGTCACCCGCTCGACGCGCCTGACCGGCGGCCGGAAGCGCGACTGATACGACACCAGCAGGCAACCCGCACGCTCGAACGCCTGGCCATAGCCACGCGGGGCATGCGTGACGGTTTCGAACTGATAAAGATTCGTAAACGACCTGCTGGCACCAGCGCAAGGGCCTGGCGGGTGGCTGAAGACTAGAGACTGATGCAAGAAGGTAGAGAGACTTGAACAAGAAGTTGATACTGGGTTTTCTGCTCGCAGTTCTGACCTGTAGCGCTTATTCGACGCCGGTTCTGGCCGCGACCAAAATCGAACTCGCACCCTCGTCGCGCGTGATCCTGAGGATCGCGCCCGGTATGAGCGTCGATGACATCATCGCGCGGATTTATCCGAATGATCGGGATCTGTGGCCGCGCATCAAGGAAAAGCTGATCGAATGGAATCCGGCTTCTTTCCACCAGTATACTGATAAACTGATTTCGGGCTCGCGCCTCAAGCTCGTCGATATCAAGCGAATCTACGAGGAAGACCTGGCTCCCAAGACGCGGGCCGGGTATGTCGCCCGCATGACCGGTTCGGCGACGTCACGTGATATCAACGACCGAACCACGCAGTTGCAGATCAACTCACGGATTTTCGAGGGCGACCGAATCGAAACTGCGCTCGACTCGACCCTGTTTCTGATCATGGACGATGGCGCCGAGCTGTATCTCAAGCCAGACTCGGTGATCAAGATCAGCGAGTACACCATTACGCCCGGCTACGATGAAAACAGTAGCAGCATCCTTGACCTGTTACGCGGTGGTTTGCGCAAAATCACCGGCTCCATCGGTAATAGCGCGCTGGCCAATTACCAGGTGCAGACCGGGCTTGCGACCATCGGCATTCGCGGTACGGATTACGTCATCAAGCTGTGCAAATCGGACGATTGCGAGCAAACCGTGAGCCGCAACGACCCGGACGTCAAGCTGCACGCGGTGGTGCTCGAGGGTGCAATTACCCTGACCACCGACGAAGAAGTCCAGATCCTGATGGCGATGGGGGAATATGGAACCGCTACCGATGAAACCCTGTTGATCGAGGAACCTGTGTCGATCCCGTCCGGATTTCTGAATCAACAGGAAACGCAGCAGTTCGAGGCGACGGTGGCGCCGGTTCGGGCTGAACCGGAAGAAGAGGCTTCCAGCAGTGGCTGGATGTGGGTTATCGGCGCGCTGTTACTGGCGGTCGGTCTCTAGGCGAATTGCCATGCCAGCCGGGTCGGACCGGCGGGGCCGGTTTGGCTAACCTGCGGTCCTGTCAATCGTCCGAGTCATCGAACTGGGCCGCAAACGCGCCGGCGATTTCCAGCAGGCTCTGAACCGTGTACTGCCGGTTACCGAGTACGATGGGTTGGTGCAGCTGCACGTAGCCCTCGTGAAACGGCACGAGGCGATTGTTCTTGATCAGGAAGGTACCGTTGGTCGAGCCCAGGTCCCGCAGGTATACCTCGCCATTGATGACCTGGATTTCGGCATGCTGCTTACTGACGGTCGGGTCGTTGATGTATATATGGCCTTCGCGGCCGATGATGTAGGTTCTACTTTCCATGCGCCTTACTTCCTCGTCAATATCATTTTTCACGTGGAATCACCCTCAAACCGAAGGGACAATCGAGTCTAACTGAAAAAAAATCAAATTTCCCGTACAAATTTTATAAACGAATAGGGGTAGGGATTGTCTTGATCCGGGTCAAAATTCTCTCGTTCGACCTCTGACCAGCCGTCTGGCAGTTCGGGAAACCAGGCATCGCCGTCGTCAAAAGCATGATGGATCAGGGTCAGGTACAGTTGACTCGCCAGCGGCAGGCCCTGTGCATACAGGCCGGCGCCGCCGATCAGCATGATTTCGTCGGCATCGCCGGCCAGGGTAACCGCCTGGTCGATGCTGTTGGCCAGGTCGCAGCCCGGGGCTTCGAGGTCGACGTTACGCGTGACAACGATGTTTTGCCGACCCGGCAGCGGGCGGCCGATGGACTGCCAGGTCTTGCGGCCCATGATGATCGGCTTACCCATCGTGGTGCGTTTGAAATACGCCAGGTCCGCCGGCAGGCGCCAGGGCAGCTGATTGTCCCGACCGATCAACCGGTTTTGATCCATCGCCACGATCATCGACAGCCGATTCATGCGGCGCTGCTCCGGCTCAGCCTGGCATAGTCTTCGAGGCCCAGGTTTTCGGCGCGCAATTGCGGATCGATCTCGCAGGCAAGCAATTCCTCCCGCGACACCATCGAGCGCAGCGAGTTGGCGATGGTTTTGCGCCGCTGGTTAAACGCGGTTTCGACGATGCTGGCAAAACGCGCAGGATCGCCGATCTCGCAGCGTGGCCGTGCCAGTGGCAGCATGCGGATGACGCTCGAGTTTACCCGCGGCGGCGGGGTAAAACTCTCGGGGCCGACGTCGAACAGTTCGTGACAGTCCGTGTGGAGCTGCAGCATAACCGACAAACGACCGTAGCTGGCGCTGCCGGGAGCTGCCACGATGCGCCGGGCTACTTCTTTTTGCAGCATGAAATGCATGTCCTCGAATCGCCCGAGCTGTGCCTGTAAATGGAACAGCAGCGGGGTCGAAATATTGTAGGGCAGGTTGCCGACCAGGCGCCAGGGCTGATCCCCGGGCAATTGTTCAAAATCGAACTCGAGCACGTCGGCCGCGATCAGGTTGAGCGCGCCGTATTTTGCGGTTTGCGCAGGCAAACCTGCCGCGAGGTCGCGGTCGAGCTCGATTGCGGTCAGCTGCTGGCAACGCTGCAGCAGCGGTACGGTCAGCGCGCCGCGCCCCGGACCGATTTCGCAAATCGATTGCCCGGGACGCGGGTCGATTGCCTGCAGAATGCGATCGATGACCTCGCGGTCGTGCAAAAAATGCTGCCCGAAACGTTTCCTGGCCCTGTGCGGTGCGGGATTGCCCATTGAATTAAAGCTGAATCAAAATCCTGAAAAATCGTCGGAGGGGATTATCCACTAAAGCCGGGTGGTTAGGAAATGACGTCGGGGAATAGAGCAGCCAGGACAAAAACCGTTACGGTTTCATATGCAAGAAACGGCTTCAGGCCAGGTAATCGATTAATTCATGGTCAAAGCGTTCTTCTGCAGGAATACCCCGGTCTGATTGCGGCTATTTAGTCCCGGATATCCTTTAAAATCTCACCATCTGCCCCGGCAGAAGTTGTTTAACCGTATTCCGATACATACCTTTAGACACCATGGAAGTTGCAGAAAACAAACATCCCGAGGAAACAGCCCCGACAGTCTCGACATTGGAGGATCTTGCGGGCCTGGTGGACTATTCCCTGGTGGATACACTGACCTGTGATCCCGAGGCGACGGAAAACGGAGCGGATCATGCGCCGCGACAGGTTTTCAGCGGGCACTATGTTACCGTGAAACCCACGCCCATCGAAGATATCGAGTACGTCGCTCACAGCCAGCACTTTTTCCGTGAGCTTGGCTTTTCCGACCACATGGCCGTCTCGAAAGATTTCATGCGCCTGTTCAGTGGTGACCTTTCACGCGTACCGGCGCCAATACGCGAGGTGGGTTGGGCCACGGGTTATGCATTGTCTATTTTCGGTACTGAATACACTCAACAGTGTCCCTTCCAGACGGGTAACGGCTATGGCGATGGTCGTGCCGTTTCGGTACTCGAGGCCGTCGTCAATGGCCAACGCTGGGAAATGCAGCTCAAGGGTGGTGGCCGAACACCCTACTGCCGCGGCGCGGATGGTCGCGCGGTTCTGAGATCGAGCGTTCGGGAATTTCTCGCCCAGGAGCATATGCACGGGCTGGGTGTACCGACGTCACGATCCCTGAGCCTGTATGTCTCAAAAACAGAAACGGTCCAGCGCCCCTGGTATGCCGAGGGCTCTCAGTCGCAAGATCCGGACATGCTGGTGTCGGAATCTGTCGCGATCTCGACCCGCGTTGCGCCGTCGTTTATACGGGTCGGTCAAATCGAACTTTTCGGTCGGCGTGCCCGCAAGCAGGAATACCCCGCTGCGATGCATGAACTCGAGCAGATCGTTCTGCATGCAATCGATCGCGAGTATGCCGATGACATCGACAGTAACCTCGGCGTGACTGACAAGGTGCTGCTGCTCGCGCAGGCATTTCGAGCTCGTTTGACTGCGCTGGTGGCGGACTGGATTCGGGTCGGCTATTGCCAGGGTAATTTCAACAGCGACAACTGCGCGGTCGGCGGTTTTACCCTCGATTATGGTCCGTTCGGATTCTGTGAAGCCTTCGATCCGTATTTTCAGCCGTGGACGGGGGGAGGACAGCACTTTGCTTTCTGGAACCAGCCTGCCGCGGCAGAACGTAATTTCGCGATGTTTTGTCGGGCGTTGCAACCATTGCTTGGGTCAAATCACGATGCCTCGCAACAGCTGGAACAGATTCAGGCCGAGTTTGCCGCGGTGATGCAGCAGGCATTGCAAAAGATGTGGGCGAACAAACTCGGGCTCGATCAGTTCGACGCATCGCTGTTCAAGGATCTTGTCATGCTCATGATGCAAACGCCCGTCGACTACACGATTTTCTTCCGCGAACTTTCGTCGATACCCGATGACATCGGCCCGCTCGGGAAAAGTTTCTATCGCAGTTTGAACAAAGACCTGCAACAGCGCTGGTCCGACTGGCTGAGCGAGTGGAAATCACGGCTTGTCCGGCAAGGAGATGCGATTGATGCCCGGCCCCGATCACTTGCGGATGTTTCCACGAAAATGAAAAACGTCAATCCGAAATACAGCCTGCGGGAGTGGTTGCTTGCTCCGGCATACAGGCAAGCGGCAAGCGGTGATTACGAATCGATCCGGGAACTGCAGGCAGTGATGACTCATCCCTACGCGGAGCAGTCGCAAGCCGTCGAAGACAAGTTCTATCGATTGAGGCCGCCTGAATACGACGATATCGGCGGAGTCTCGCATATGAGTTGTTCGTCATAGGCCAGGTGCGATAAGCAGGGATTATCCGGACACGACACCCCGCCCGGAAGCCCGGCAGCCAATGTGTGGACGTCTTGCTAGGCACGGTGCCCATCGACGGCGAGGCAAGTCACCGCCGTCGCCTAAACGATACGGATCCTTGCTGTTATAGTGTGTCGATATTCTATATGCCAGGGGTATCGGCGGGCTGAAGTCACTGCAGCGACAACGCCGGTAGCTGGTGAATCGCATCAGGAGTGCCGTAGCATGTCATTTCCAGTTTCGCAGATAGCTGAACACCTGCAAGGCGACCTCGAAGGAGATCCCTCGCTGTCATTTGTCGGCATGGCCGAAATCGACAAGGCCCGCTTCGACCAGATGTGTTTTGCCGAATCGGACAAGTACCTGCCCGCGCTCGAAGCCAGCTCCGCCGGCGCGGTCATCGTGCCGAAAAACTTTCCGAGCCTGGCGGGAAAAGCACTCATCCGGGTCGACAATCCGCGCCTCGGCTTTATCCAGGCCATGGAACTGTTTGCTCCCGATCTCTCCTTCACCGGTGTTCACCCATCGGCGGTGGTAGCCGCATCGGCCGAACTGGGTGAAAACGTGGGTATCGGTCCGAACGTGGTAATCGAAGCAGGGGCATCGATCGGGTCGAACGTGTGCATTCGCGCGGGCGCTTTTATTGGTGCCGACGTCAGGATTGGAGACGGCAGCGATATTGGTGCCAATGCCTCGATCCTGCATGGCTGCACTATCGGTCGCGACTGCCTGCTGCACCCAGGGGTGTGTATCGGGGCCGATGGCTACGGCTATCGCTGGCTGGGAGATCACCACCACAAGATCCCGCAACTGGGCGGGGTGGTTGTCGAGGACCAGGTCGAGATTGGCGCGAACAGCTGTATCGACCGGGCGACCATGGGCGAAACGCGCATTGGCATGGGCACCAAGATCGATAACCTCGTGCATATTGCTCACAATAACCAGCTTGGCAAGCATGTGATCCTGACCGCGCTAGTCGGAATAGCCGGCAGCTCAACGATTGGCGATGGCGTCGTCATGGGCGGACAGGCGGGAGTCATCGACCACGTGCGGCTGGGAAAAGGCGTTCAGGTAGGCGCCAAGTGCCTGGTCACGAAAGACTTCGAGGCCGGCGCGGAGGGCTGGGGTATACCCGCGCGGCTGGTGAAACAGACCAAGAAACAGCTTTCGGGCCTGGCGAGGTTACCGGGTGTCTTGCGTCGAATAAAGGAAGCCCGCGATGAATTGAATGCCCTGAAAGCCAGGGTGGAAGCCCTGGAAAAGCAAACCTGACAGTTCTCGCTCTCGATCCTCGCAGGCCGAATCCCCGCGTGTACGAGTAGCGGATGGATTCAGAGGTGATCGTAGGCCGCGTCATCGACGATGAACTCGCCGGTCCACACGTCGAAAAGCCAGCCGCCCTGTCCATCGATCCGCGCCGACTCGAGGCCCAGTTCCCCGGTGGTCGAAATCACCACCGCGTTTGATCCACTCAAGGGATTTGGCGGTATCTCCCGACCCCGCAGATAGGGTCCGTACCTGAAAGTCGCGTCCCGGGTGGAGCAGGAAATGCCGTTTGGATCGGTATAAAAAGCCAGCTGGTCGCGCAGGGCATTTGCGCTGTTGACCAGCCCGGTGCCGGCGCTGCCGCCATTTGAGCAGGCTCCGCCCATCGAGGTCAGTTTGCCCGGCCAGCGACGATGGTCGACCTTGTAGCGCTCGATAGCTTTACGCATCAACTGCAGGTTCGATTGCAGCGTGGCCAGTTTGGCATCGTCAATGGAATCGCTGAATTGTGGCGTGATCACGGCCGCGAGCAGGGCCAGGATAATGACGACAATCAACAGTTCGACCAGGGTAAATCCCGGTTGCGGTCGATTGCACAGGAATCTGTAGCGAGGAAACA
>JAAUXY010142071.1_pt1 | contig 10750 bp, 10 predicted proteins | sample 7278121 | NCBI WGS metagenome assembly JAAUXY01 (sample SAMN14350117, study PRJNA611818) | marine sediment metagenome | isolation source: surface marine sediment (1.8m) | place: French Polynesia: Moorea | collected 2018-08
AATTATTTGGGAATATATTCCCAAATAATTCATAGAGAGGGAAGCATCATGAACGTCAGATTATTAATTGCGGGGCTGTTCTTCGCCGCGTCCGGTATCGCTACTTCGTCCCTGGCGACGACCTATACTTATGAACTCAGCAACGAGCAGACCTGGAGTGACGGCGGCAGCAGTAATACCGCGGTGAGTAACGTTTCGGTTCGTGTCTACGTGCCGGGCAGCAAGCGGGTCAGTTACAAGACGGTACCGATATATACGCCGACCTACGCCAGCGAGGCGAATTCACTGGGCGACGTCGTCGGCACCGTGTACACCATCTACGGCAGCGGCCATACCGCTTATGTCGATCCTCACGACGGCCCGAAAAAAACCGTCGTGTATCCCGCGGTGCAAATTCTGCATACCGAGTTACTGTCGGTTAACGACGACCGCCTCGCGGTCGGCAACTACCACGTGTTGGGTGGTCATGCGCGCGGTCGGGGTTTTATCTACGATGTCGTTCATGATCAGTACACTGAGCTGGTCGCGCCGAATACCGCCTGGACCGATATCGGCGATATCAATAACGCCGGGCGCATCGTGGGTACCCGTATCAATGACGATGGCGCCACTCGAAAGGGTTTTGTCTACGATTGTTACATGGGTTTCGAGGAATTCGATGTCCCTGGATCCTGGTGGACCGTGCCGCAAAAAATCGATGACGAAGGCAATATCTACGGTACCGTCAGCGGGATTGCCGACGCTGCTTATTTCATCGCGCGGCCGGACTATGCCGATCCTGATCCTCCGTGTTCGCTGGTACCGCGTGACGATGTGGCGGAACCGCTGATATTCGGAAATGGTTTCAGTTTCGAAATGAGCGGGGACGAGGCTCGTGGCGTGAAAATCGGCGATTTCGACGGAGGTGGCGTGAAAGATTTGCTGGTTTATCACGAAATCGGCAAAACCATTCTTTACCTCGGCGAAACCGGGTTCGACGACAAGATTCGCTACCGTGGCAATGAATTCAACAGCCTTGGCGCCCCGGACCAGCACAGCGGCGGATGGGATTTCGACAATGACGGGCTGGAGGACAGATTCGTGCAAAACGGCCGGCAGAATCTGTTATATCTGGCCAGGGCGGAGGGCGAATATTTCTACGTGCCGCAATCCCTGCCGGGTGGCAATCTCAAACTCGGCGATATGGATGGCGACGGCCTGGTCGATATTCTGACTTTCAGCGGAGGTTTCGTTTCCATTTCTTACCAGTCGGGCGGCAGCGGTTCGATTTATTTTCCCGCGCCCGATCCGGACCCGGTTCCCGTTGGTGTTCGCGAATCGGATCCGGCTCCCGATCGAGCTGCCGAGCCGGACCGCGGGCCGAAGTCTGATCCGGCTCTCGCCCCGGTCAGCGGCGGAGGCTCGCCGGCCGTTGATTTCGACGCGATTAAAATAGAAGACTTTGCCGTGATTGCCGAGGTGCGGGAAAACAGTTTGCTGCTGTCATCCGGCGCGGTGCTCTGGTTCAACCGGGATTCGGTGATCAAGTTGAACGATGCCTTCGGCTTCGATACCGGGCAGAGCATCGAATTCAAGGCCTGGGCGAATCCGGATGGCGCCCTGATTTGCATCAAGGCTGAAATCGTTACCTAGGCCGGGCTGCAGTTACCCGGCAACGCGGGCCGATCGAGCAGTGCCGCATCGACGCGGTATTTGCTTATCGGCCCGCGCTTGTATTTCGAATCCGAGTTTGCCGACCCCTTGCGGCCGCCGTCCCGAATCAGTTTGTCTGACCCGCGGTGAATTTTTCCGTCAGTCGCATCGACACTACCGCGCATGTTCGGCAACTCGAGACAAATCGAGTTGGTGATGGCGGGCACGAATTCGAGCGCGACCGGCGAACCCGGCGCAATCCAGGCCTCTGGATTGTTGATCCATTCGAACCTGATTAGCTACCGGTTGTGTGCCGGCCGATTGCACGCACTGTTGCATCGCGGCGATCCGAAATATTTCACTCGGCAGGGCTGGATCCTTGCTTAGGATATTTTGATGCAAAAACTCGAAAACAAATATTTTATTAAATTACGACGCCTGCGCGATAATGACGCGAACTCGAACGGGGCCCGAATATGACTGTTGAACGCGTCGAAACTCTCGTCGTCGGCGGTGGCCAGGCCGGCATCGCGATGAGCGAGCACCTCGGTACTATCGGCGTGCCGCACCTGGTGCTGGAACGGCATCGCATCGCTGAACGCTGGCGCTCGGAACGCTGGGATTCGCTGGTCGCCAACGGCCCGGCCTGGCACGATCGTTTTCCGGGCATGGAGTTCGAAGACTGCGGTCCCGACGATTTCGCGCCGAAGGAAATGGTCGCCGACTACTTCGTCGCTTACGCCGAAAAAATCGGCGCGCCGATCCGCTGCGGGGTCGAGGTCACCGAGCTGCGCCGCAACCCGGGCCGCGCCGGGTTTCGCGCCGAAACCACGGCGGGCCCGATCGAAGCCAATTACGTGGTGGCCGCCACCGGCCCGTTTCAGCGCCCGGTGATTCCGCCGGTGGTCGACGCCAGCGAGGCGGTGGTGCAAATGCACTCCACCGCCTACCGCAACCCGGCTTCACTGCCCGACGGCGCGGTACTGGTGGTCGGCGCCGGTTCGTCGGGCGGGCAGATCGCCGACGAGCTGCTGCGCGCCGGGCGGCGCGTTTATCTGTCGGTCGGCCCGCACGATCGCCCGCCGCGCAGCTACCGCGGGCGCGATTTCGTCTGGTGGCTGGGCGTGCTCGGCAAGTGGGACGCGGCCGCGCCCGGGCCCGGCACCGAGCATGTCACGATCTCGGTCAGCGGCGCCGACGGCGGCCGCACGGTCGACTTCCGGCGGCTCGCCGGGGAAGGGATGCAACTCGTCGGGCGCACCGAATCCTGCGTCGACGGCGTGATCCGTTTTGCCCCGGACCTGGCCGACAATATCGCCAGCGGCGATGCCAACTACCTGTCGGTACTCGACGAGGCCGACGCCTACGTAACCCGCAACGGCCTCGACCTGCCGGCGGAACCCGGGGCGCGCGAAATCGGGCCCGATCCGTCCTGCCTGGCCGATCCCGTTTTCGAGTTGAACCTGGCCGAGGCCGGCATCGGCTCGATCATCTGGGCCACCGGGTTCGCCCTCGATTACGGCTGGCTCAAGGTCGACGCCTTCGACGCCGACGGCAAACCCCGGCACCAGCGCGGTATCTCCTCCGAGCCCGGCGTTTATTTCCTCGGCTTACCCTGGCAGTCGCGGCGCGGCTCGTCGTTCATCTGGGGGGTCTGGCACGACGCGAAATTCATCGCCGACCAGATTGCGATCCAGCGCAGTTACCTGGCCTATGGAGCCTGAGCGGGAGCGAGAGTCGGGCGGTCGCCGATACTCACCTAGTACTCCCAGCGTATCCCCAGCGTAATGCCGTAGTCGTTTTTTTCGTTACCGGCCGGCGGCTCGCTGTCGTAACGGTCGTACAGGGTGAGCTTGAAGTTGAAATCCTCGTACAAACCGACGCTGAGCCCGGCGTCGGCCTGCACGCGGTATCGGTCCTCCTGCTCCAGGTTGGGGAACAGCGTCAGCGATGCATCGAGTTCGGTGGCCGCGCGCAGCCGGTAGCGGGCGCCCAGCAATGCCTCCAGCGATTCTTCCGCCGACGCCTGCTCGAAATCCTCCGAGTTGACGACCAGGCCGGCGGAGAGTTCGAGCTGCTGCGTCAGGCTGGTCAGCACGCGCCTGTTGACCGAGCCGCCGAGCAGCGAGCGGCCCTCCAGCCCCTGCTGCTCGTCGCTTTCGAATTGATACAGCGCGGTGGTGCTCCAGCCCTGCTCGAGCTTGTGCGTATACGAGGTCGCCAGCGTGATCCGCCGCGTATCGTCCGCTTCTTCCTGCTCGTTGAGCAGTACGGTTGCGTCGAGCAGGGTTCGATATTCCACCGTTTCATAATCCAGGCCCGCGCCGAAACTGAGCTGGCTGACCCGGCTGTTGCCGCGCACGAGGTTCATGCCGAGGTCGGTATAGGCGTCGAGCCCGTGCCAGAAGTCCCCGAAAACCTCGCGGATCGTGAACACGTCGCCGGGAGCGACCTGCAGCGTCGTTTCGCCGGCGATGGTCATGCCGTGCTCGTCGAGAAAAATCGATCCGGTAACGCGCCTGCCGTCGATCAGTTCGATCCCGACCACGCGGGTGCCGCTGATTCGCTGCAGGGCGCCCCACTGCAGCGTGACCTCGCCCATGTGCTCGCTGTAAACCACGAGGTCGCTGCCGTTGTCGAGGGACAGAATCTCGCCGACGACGAGACTGCCGTCGCGCAGCGAAAACTCGGTGGCGCCGGCGGCGGAGGTCAAAACAATCCCGGCAAGCAGGCCCCGGGCAAATCCTTTCATTGATGATATCGAGCGAAAAAACGCCGATTGTATTCGTTTTTGCCGCTGGATCGAACGCTTTCGACAAGGCTTTGCCGAAACGGCAAAAGCTTGCCCGAAGTTATCGTTTGACCGGCTAACGGGTCTCTTCGCGACCGGGGTATCAGCCCTGCTGGCCGAGCGAGCGGTAAATGTCCTCTCCCAGGGCCGTCAGCTGGGCGCCGGGATCGGCCGTCGCCGTTCTGATCACGAACACGATCGCGGGCGCCTCGGCGATATCCAGTATTTCCATGCCCGGCCTGAAATGGCGTTCGGCAATCAGTGCGACCCCCATGCCCGCCTGAATCGCGCTGCAAACGCCCTCGGTACTGGCGCACTCGAGCACGACGTCGAGCCGCCTGGCCGAGCCCGCGAGTTCCTTTTCGGCCCACTGCCGGTAAAAACAGTTTTGATCGTAGGCGATGAAGGGTATGCGGTCCGCCTCGGCCAGTACGCAGTCCGCCGATTTGACCCAGATCAGCCGGTCCCGCTGCAATTCCCGGTCGCCGCCGGCGACCTCGTGTTCGAACAGCTGCATCACCGCCATGTCGATTTGCGAATGCCGCAGCCACTGGTCCAGCACCAGGCTTTGCTCGACCCGGGTTTTGACCGCGACCCGGGGGTAGAGCCGGGCGAAGCGGCCGAGTACCCCGGCCAGCCCGATCGATACGATTTCCTCGGTGATGCCGAGGCGTACCCGGCCTTCGAGCGCCGGCCTGTTGATCCCCAGCAGCGCTTCGTCGTGAATCGAGATGATCTTGTCGGCGTAGGCGACCAGGTGTTTGCCATCGTCGGTGAACAGCTCCTGCCCGGGTTTGCGCCGCAGGATCCGGCAGCCGATGCTGTCCTCGAAGCGCCGCACCTTGTGGCTGACCGCCGACTGGGTCAGCGACAGCTGTTCCGCCGCGCGGGTGACCCCGCCATGGTCGTGGATAGCCTTGAGCGTGCGTAACACGTCGATATCGAGCCGGTCGGTCATCGGTTTGAGCGATATATGACAAAATATCATTGATTATATGATTAAATGTCGTTGGCGTCATTTTTTTTGTTCGGGCATATTGGCCGTGAAATATGAACGAGGTGCGAAATGAACAACCTGGTACCCGACAACCACATCATCGACGGCCACCGAATCGCCCACGGCGTGCACGGCGACGGCGAACCGGTGATCCTGATCCACGGTACGCCGTTTTATTCGGCAATCTGGCGCCGGGTCGTGCCGACGCTGGTCGCCGCCGGCCTTCGCGTGCACGTCTACGATTTACTCGGTTTCGGCCATTCCGAGCGGCCGCGGGACGCGGCGGTCGATACCTCGGTCAGCGCGCAGCTGCCGCTGCTGCTCGAGCTGATGCGGCACTGGGGCCTCGAAAGCAGCCACGTCGTCGGCCATGACATCGGCGGCGGCGTCGCCCAGCAGCTCGGCATTTATCACCGCACTCGGGTCCGGAGCCTCGGCCTGATCGATTGCGTCAGTTTCGACAGCTGGCCGTCGCGGCGCACGCGCGAACAATTGGCGGCAGGGCTGGAGACCCTGATCAGCGCCAGCGATAGCGAACACCGGCGGCATTTCAGCGACTGGATTCTGTCCGCGGCCTATGACGAGGAGCAACTTCGGTGCGGCCCGCTGGCGCTGTACCTCGACATGATTTCGGGCCCGGTGGGCCAGGCCAGCCTGTTCCAGCACCAGGTCAGGCACTACGACCCGGTACATACGTCGAAGCTGAGCGGGCGTCTGCACGAACTCGGCGAACTGCCGCTGCAGCTGATCTGGGGTGCCGACGACCGCTGGCAGGTCGTCGACTGGGCGCGGCGCCTGCACCAGGCGATCCCGGGATCTAGCCTGCATATCCTCGAGCGCTGCGGCCACCTGGCGCCCGAAGACCAGCCGCAACGGCTGGCCGGGCTGATCGTCGAGCAGGTAGCCGCGAATTCGAAGTCCTAGGGAAACGCCGACAGGTTACGACGGCGCGGAACGATGCTGTACCCGGTCCCGGCGGGCGGCGCTCATTGGGTATTGACCACGACCCCGTCCGCCAGCCAGGGATCTTTCACGACTTTGAAATCTTTCAGCGCCTCGATGTTTGCCGCCAGCCACTCGGCCGCCGGCAGGTACTGGTCGTTGGCGACGACGGCATTCGGCCCCCAGTCGAACGGCAGCCCCTCCGAGATCGCCCCCATGCGCATGCCGACGATTTTCATTTGCAGAACCAGTTCGTCGATCGCGGCCTGTTCGCAGTTTTCGTAATTGACTTCAATTTTCAGGTCCTGCACCAGCGGATTTTGCCGGCCCGGGTGCTCGGCCCATAAACGCTCCAGCTCCTCCCGTTCCTGTTGCGCTGCGCCGCGAAATTCGCCGAGGCGCTGATCCAGGTATGGGCCCGGATCCAGTCTCTCCAGCAGTTCGTGCATATCCTCGGGCTCGGGGCTGATCCAGTTGAACCGGCCGATCTCGTCGTCGATATTGTCGTTGACGAAATCGAGCTCGTCGTCGGTATAGTTTTCGATGTCGAGCAGGGTGCGAATGCCGTTGGCGTCGGCGCGAATCAGGCGGTATGGAAAAGCCTGCTGGTTCGGTGTTACCACCGCGGTAATCGTTTGCGCGCCGTGCTGCTGCAAATGCTCGAGCAGGGCCTCCGCGGTTTTGCTCTTGTCGTTGGCGATCGGCATCCAGTAGGCATAACGAACCTTGCCCATGATGCTCGAAGCGTCGGCCTTGAAGTAACCCGGCGGCGGTTCGCCGGTGCTCGGGTCGAACGAGGTAGGCGGTTCGATCACGAGGCGTATCATCAGCTTGGTGCCCGGCCCCTTGACTTCTTTTTTGAGCGCGCCGAGTTCCTGTTTCGACAGGATCCCTGCGCGCACGGCGCCGAGGCCCTTGTTGACCGCCTCGTAGGCTTCGACGATGGTTTTGGCGTCGTGGTTTTCGTCCTGCTGGTAGCGCTCGACGCCGTCGGCCGTGATCACCCAGAAGACCTCGGTACCATACTCGTCGGACCAGGCGAAGCGCAGCAGGTCCCGGTCATTCGCGGTAGCGCTCTGGCCGGAGGCAAATTCACCGATCCTGTCGGTGACGTCGTTGTCGAAACAGAGGCCAGAAATCTCGACGATGCGATTCTTGTGTTTTTTCTCGTCGATACTCTCGGTTATGCTGGCGACGAAGTCCCTGCAGGTTGCGATCGTCGCCGCGTCCTTGCTTTTGATGTACGCGCTTACCCGTGATTCTGCCATTTGTTACTACCCCGTTTGTCGGTTGTCGAGTCCGGCATCAGCCCTCACCGGAGTTTAGACGATACGGAGAATTTCACGCGCCCTGATCGAAAGCGTCGCACGCATCATCGGTCGAACGGGCCTTGCCGCTATGGTGTATGCTGTCGGCCGACCGGTCGGGCCGCGCGAGAAGTTGAAACCGCTCGCGCCCCGGAAGCGGGAACACAAAAGCGCATGAATGAAAATCCAGAAATCAGTTCCGCCGACAGCCTGCGGCTCAACGTTTTGCTGACGCAGCAGCCGCAAGCCCTGCGCATCGACGAGTCCAGCATGGTCCTGCACGCGCTGACCGCGCGGGGCGAGGTCAGGCTTAGGCTGGATCCGAACTGCGATGACGCCACCTATCTGCGGCGGGTGCGGGAATTGTTGTCGGCCCAGGTCATGGGCTCGCCGGGCGGTTACCCGGTTTTTCTCGAGCGCTGGACGCGCATGGGGCAGGTTCGGGATTCGATCCTGGAACAGTTGCTGTTGCTCGGCGAGAGCGAGGCGGTGGTCGCGGTCGCGCATGCGCCGGGCCTGACCGAAACGCTCGCCAGGCGGGTCTGGTGGGCGATGCCCGATGCCGCCAACGCGCGCCAGATGCTGAAAAATCCGGCGGTCGCGGCGAGCCCGACCGGGCGGGAGCTGGCCGCCTTCCTGCTCGAATTCCTGCCGTTCGAGGAAGCGGCCGGCAGCATGCTCGAATCGGTGCGGCTGGTGCTGCAGCCCGGCCTGGTCGATGCGGCCGAAATCGAGCGGCTGTGGCAGCGGGCGTTGAAAAAACGCAGCATGCTGGTGGGATTCTTACTGGCGATGCCCGATGCGCTGCCGCTGCAATCGCCGGCGCATCCCGGGCTCGCGAGCCCGGCGCTGGCCACCGGCGGCGGCGCCGAAATCGAGCTGATGCGGCGGGTGTTTTCGCCCGCGGGGCAGGCTTTCGTCAAGACTTGCGAAATGGCGCTGGCAAAGGTCATCGACCAGGAAGTCACCGTGCAGCTGTTCGACGCGATCAGCCGTTACTTCGCCGGCGCGAGGCCGTTTCAGGAGCGGTATCGCGAGGTCGCCGAGCTCGAGCATGCGGTTGACCGGCTCGACTGGCGTGGGGATCCGCAACTGGAAACCTGTGCCCGTTCGATCTGGTTTCTCGCCGCTATCGGGGTCGATTTGCTCGATCCGATCTTCGGCCGCACCGACGCGGTCGGCAGCGGCATGCGAAAAAAAATCAAACCGCTGACCGACCGGATTTTCCACCACCTGCAGCGTCTCGGCGGGGGCGCCTGAGCGCGGTCTTCCGCGCCTTTACCAGCCGGCGGTTCCGGGTTCGCCCTTGAAGGGTCCGACCAGGTTCGACGTGATCCAACCGCCGTAAAAGTTGCCGGGCTGCGGGATTACCTTTTCTGCGCCGACATAACAGGCATCCATCATGTGGGCGTAAAAGGCGACATGGTCGGCCAGTTCGGTAAAACTCAGCGTGGGCGCGCGGTAGGTCCAGGCGGCGCGGGGGTGAACGCTACCGTCGATGATGACATCGAAGTAACTGGCCTGGCCTTTCCATTCGCAAAAACTGCCGCCCGGGACCTGCTGCAGCCAGGCCATTTCGATATCTTCCGGCGGCAGGTAATAACTCGGCGGGTGGCTGGTTTCGAGCACGCACAAGGCCGCGCGGGTATCGGCGAGGGTTTTACCGCCGAGCTCGATCCGCACGCGCTCGCCGCAGCGCCGCAGCGCCGGCGGGCGCGGGTAGTCCCAGACCGATTCCTCGCCGGAGCCGGGACGCTGTTTTTTCGGTGCAAGCATGTCGAGGTCCTCCGCTTCAGGCCGCGGCGCGCTCGCCCGCGTGCGTGCCCAGGTAGCGCAGCTCGTCGCCGCCGAACGCTCGGGGTTCGATGCCGAGGCGTCGCAGGTCGTCCGGCGGGCAGCTATTGCCCTCGAGCAGCATGCGGATCTGGTCGCGCGTGATCGGGAAGGCTTCGAAGCGCTCGAGCAGCGCGGCGGCGGCGGCAACGCCGAGCGCCGGCGCCGGCAGCATCAATTTGCTGCGCCCCCGCGCCGCGGCCAGCCGCTGCAGGATTTCTTTCCAGCTCAGGCTCTCGGGCCCGCCGAGATTATAGCTTTGCCGGATCGTTTGCGGATCCTGCAGCGCCCTGACGAAGGCCGCGGCGACGTCGGCCACGTGCACCGGCGACATCGTGAAACGTCCGGCGCCGAACGGCAGCAGGCCGCGGTGAAACAGCGGCGCCGGCAGCGGCGCGTCGATGATTTCGGCGGCGAGCTGGGTTGCGAACTCCATGCGCCCGCGCGGATCGCCGAACAGCACCGAGGGGCGGAAGATCGTCCAGTCGAGGTCGAGAGTCTTCAGGTGGGCCTCGGCGCGGTACTTGCTGCGCTGGTAAGCGGTACCGTCGGCGCGGACGCCGTTGGCGCTCATCAGCACGAAGCGGCGCACGCCGGCCGCGTCGGCCGCGTCCATGGCGTCGCGGGCGCCCTCGTACTGCAGCTTGTCGAAGGTAATGCCGCGGTTGGGAAATTCGCGCAGGATGCCGACGTTGTAAATCAGCGCATCGCAGCCGGCGGCCAGCTCTCGAATCGCGTCGGCATCGTCGATATCGCCGTTAACGATACTGCAGCGCTCGCGCTGCTCGACGCGGTGTTCGCTGCCGGGGCGCACCAGCAGGGCCGGGTGCATATCGTTCGCGATCAATGCGTCGACCAGGTAGCTGCCGACGTAACCGGTGCCGCCGATCAGGCCGATTCGCTGTCCCGTGTTATCGCTGTTGCTGCTGTCTGTCATTCTGTCCTCGCGGATTGCCAAGGCCGGGCCGGCCCATGTTCAGGTTCTGTATATACGGCCGTCGACGAGGTCCGGGATCATTCGCCGCGGATCATTTATGCCCGGGACGGATTGCCGCTTGAATCGATTGTCGTGACCGCTATGCTTGCGCGGTCTTCAACGCGGCCGGGAATCGATGAAAGCTTTGCACCCGTCTACCCAGAGTATCGTCCTGGTGCTGGTTTCGGTGGCGCTGTTCGCGCTGCTGTCGCTGGTGGCCAAGCTGCTTGGCACCGACAGCCTCGGACCGCCGCTGCACCCGATGCAGATAT
>JAAUXY010038663.1_pt1 | contig 10748 bp, 19 predicted proteins | sample 7278121 | NCBI WGS metagenome assembly JAAUXY01 (sample SAMN14350117, study PRJNA611818) | marine sediment metagenome | isolation source: surface marine sediment (1.8m) | place: French Polynesia: Moorea | collected 2018-08
CTCGCCTAGAAGGCGTGATGCAGGCTGAGCTGGATCTGGCCTTTCTCGATCGTGTCGGTGTACTGGTACATGTAGCCGCCCTGCAGCCGCAGGTTGTCGGACAGGCTGTAACCGAGTGCGCCGTAGAATCGATTGCGATCGAAGATCTCCACCGTTCGGCCATCGCCGATGTCCCGCTCGCCGTTGATGAAGATCTCATTGTACAACGACAGGTACCATGCGCCTTTCTTGAGGTCGGTTCGGTTGAACGGCACGTTCATGAACAGCGCGTAGCGATAGCGCGTCCGAAAGTCCTGGTTTTCTACCCACCGCTGCTCGTAGCGGAAGCGGTGCCGCAGGTAGACACGCTCGCCGATCTTCTGCGGCAGCGCGGCCTCCTGGTAGATGCGATCCTCGTCAATGTTGTCGTCACTGTCTCCGAACTCACCCGTGGTGATGTTCGCGTAGCCGAGCGTGAGCACTGCATCGTTCGATTTCGGCCGCCAGGTCAGGCCGCCGCGCAGGAGCAGCTGCTCCAGGTCGCCGCCCAGGTCCCAGTTTCGCCACTGCACGTCACCCTGCAAGCCCCACTGCGAGTCCTCGAAGCGCGTGTCGAAGAAGTACATGTACCAGGCACCGACCTGGTCTTCGTCAACCTGTGCATTCGCGGGATTCGTGAACAGGAACAATAGGCAGAACAGCAGGGGAAATTGGCGCATCGGCAGCGTCGCACTCCGTGGGAAACCGCGAATACTACCGGGACACTGCCACGACTCAAACGATTCTATCGATCGCCCATATCGGTTTTACCGAAGAGCATGCCTGCGCGCCCGGAAACCGCTGGATGTCAGTCTCAGACTGATTGAGCGCGCTATTAATTCGAATTGTCCGAACTCCCGCCAGCCGCTCTAATCTCGTGCTCACCACCTGAAGGAGTCAACTGCTATGAAATTACTTGTAACCAGCACTCTTGCTATATCAGCCTGGATGCTGAGCGCAACGCTGGCGTTCGCGAGCATCAATATTTCCGAGAGCGAAGTTAAGGAGGCCCAGGAGCGCTGGGGTAATGGAATCGTTCGCATCGGCAAGGTTATGGCCGATGGCGGCAACTACGTACAAGAGGCGCACGACCACATCGAAGCCATGTATGACTATGACGATGGCATCGTCCTTTTCAAACCAACGCTGGCAAGCTCCGTTCCTCACCGCCCGACGGTAGGCGGCGCTTTGAGCTACTTTGTTGGCTACAACTCTGCGACCAAGTATCTCGATGGCCTGAGCGGCGACGAGCGTAAGGGATTGAAGATCTTCAAAGAGGATCAGGGCTTCGCCACCAATCCATGGCGCCAGGTTCGCTTTGAGAACCACGACATCGTCTACCACGGCCCAACGGCAGTAGCGATGGGCAACTACTACTTCACCGATAGCGAAGGCCGTGAAACCAAGGTTCACTACACCCTGGGTTTCGTCAAGCGTGGCGACGAAGTGCGTATCTACGTACAGGAGTCGAACCTGCCGTTTAGTCCCGACAGCTAATCCAACGTAAGGTGTGCTTCCTCGAGACCGCACGGATTTGACGGGCGTTGGCGGTACGTGAGAGTTACTTTGCATACTTGCCGGCGCCCAGGAAGTGCAGCGATACGTAGGGCTCATCGCCTACCACCCAGCTGTCGTGCGGTTCCGACGGCACGTAGAACAGGTCACCCGCTTTCATCTCGGTGACGCGGCCGTCGGCAAACGCCGCGGTCGCGCAACCGGATACCACCATCCCGACGTGCTCGACCGTGCAATAGTCTTCGCCGAGCCCCGAACCAACGTCCTCCGACCATTTCCAGCCGGGCTGGTAGGTTGCGCGCCCGATCGTCATGTCGCCCAGCGTAACGGTCTCGAACCTGCCCTTTTCAAAGTGCGTGACTTCGTCGGGTTTGTCGAAGCGCTTGAGAATGACGTCGATCATTGGAACTCCTCGGCTAGTCCGGCGTGAAGTCGACATTCATCGAGATCACGGCCAGCACGATTGAGACGAACACGAGGACAATGATGCCTCGCTCCACGTAAGGCGCAATCGCCTTCGCGATGCGCGTGAACCAGACCTCAGCGTGGCTCGGAGCGAGAATTTCGTCAATGGGTCGCTCGAGGTGATCGGGTGGCGCCTTCCCGGATATCAGCGCGTAGTACACACGCATCTTCGTTGCCAGGAACAGCCAGGACAAAAGGACCACAACGCTCAGGCCGACAATCAGGTAGCCGGCATTCCGCTGGCCGTCGGGTAGCATGGTGAGCCACCCCAGCGCTCGCCACGCAAGTGCTGCGACGTAGAGCACGATGAGAGGGCGGCTGATCCAGCGGTTGACGGCAATGGAGTGCGCGACCAGCACCGGCAGGACGAAATACACAAGGGCAACGACGACGTCGCGAACCGGATCGATCCTGCCGCCCATTTCGAGCTGCGTGATTACGCCGTAGAAGAGCGTGCCCGCAATGCTCAAGATGCAGAGCACCAGGAAGATTCGCAGCGAGACAGGCGGCGTGACGAACGGTGCATTGACGGGCTGGCCGGTCCAGAGTCGAAGATTACCTGCCGGGAATCTGCCCATGTCGCCTCGTAGTTGCGAAGAATATCAACAGCTTATGGAACCGGCGCGAGGCCGGCAATACCATGTTCGCGCTAGACGGCGTTATCTGGTTGAAATCTCTCGCGATATATCCGGTTTGTTGCTCTCAGGATGGCGGGCGCAGCATCAGCCAGTAGCGTTCACCGATCGTCGGCTCCTCGAACGACCCCACTTCGCGGTAGCTAAGCCGTTCGTCATCCGCCACCGGCCATCAGCAACCACGCGTTCGCAATGAAGAAGTATGAGCCGAACGCAATGCCGGCCAACACGGACGCTCGCGGAACCACGACCGACTGATCGCTCTTGCGGTTGAGCCAGATACTGATCGCGATGCCGATCGCCATGTACACGAGGTAGCTCGCTGCGATCATCTTCTTCGGTCCTTCCGCGCCCTCGGACCCGATCCATATCGCGAGCACGAAGAACCAGATGAATTCAATCGTCGAGATTACCGTCGCGATCCCGTCCACCGCGCCCCGGTTTCGGTACAGCAAGAATCCGTCGATGACCTGCAGCAGCCCGATGCAGGCCGAGATGACAACGATCTTGTCCATTCAGGGATTTGCCTTTTCTGTCCGTGTGCGCTCGTTCTCGCGCACCTCCGCGTAAAAGGTCTGGCACACAGGGGAAAGCAGGACGAGTGCCGAGATGACGATGAACAGGCCCAGCGTGGCAACCAGAATCCAGTCGATCATTATTACGTAGAAGCTGTCGCGACTGAGTGCTGCAACGAAGAGCAGAAAGAAGGACAACGGTACGTACCATTGTCCCCAGGATTTGTCGGAGCCGACGATATACGCGCCGACGACCGGTACCACGCCAGCGACAATGGCGCGGAATACGCCGAGGTAATAGACGTGTCTTTCGCCCCTGATCGGGCCGTTGTCGAGGGTGAACACGAGGAAGGTTGCGAACCAGGCGACGTATATGCCGAGGACGACCCAGAGAATGGCCGGCAGCATCTCGCTCGTGTCGGCTTCGAGGTTCGAGCCCCAAAGCGTGAACCGGGTGCGGACCACTCGCTGGTTGGCGAGCATGTCACTGGAGGCGCGGATGCCCGACTTGTCGCGCTTCCACCAACTCATGCATGCCTCCAGGGTTGCTGCTTATCTCTAAATTATGGGGCTTGGTTGAAGAGAATCAATTGTTTAGCGAGTCGTCGTATTCTTCGGCGAGGCTCTTGAGGCCGCGATACGCAGCCACGGCGCTTGCCGGTGCGACGAACGCCGTAACGATTATCGCAGCGAGGTTCGCGAACGAGTCCGACAGGCCGAACAGATTGGCAAGCGCGACCACGACGTCAACGGTGAGAATCGCCATTACCAGACCAAAGGCGACCGCCGACATGCCGCGAAACAGCGGATGCGACAGCCGCTGCAACCAGACCTCAGTCATGGATTCGGGAGCTTTCATGCGACCTGCAGGGAATTTCGCTCAGCTATCATCATCGGGTCGGGTCCTCGCGGTGGCGAATGAATTTGCGGACGTAGTCTTCGAAGGTGGCCCAGCGCATTTCGTTGTCACTATCGGGGGACCAATACCTGAGCGCGTAGTTGCCGGTCGCTTTGTCGAGCGTATCGATGTCGAGGCAATCACAGTCGTAATCGAAGCCGAGGTTAACGATCACAAGGTGGTCCGGAATTCGACGAGTGCGCCGCCTTCGTCGATAGTAGCTGTTGATCCTGATGATGTGGGAGTGCGACTCAAAGTCGGGACCGATGCTTGAGAACCAGCTGCTGAAACTCTTGCTGCCGCATGCAAGCTCGATCCAGAGTTGGGGTAGCTGAATACCGAAGTGTTCATTGATCTTTCGAATGCTGAACTCGGTGGGCTGCGGATGAGGTCCGTGGTACGACGGTACGGCTTCATCGAAGCGCTTTACGAGGCTAGAGGCGTCTGACATCAGTGCGTGCCGAGGCAGCGATGCACCCAGCAATAACGGTGGCGAGCGATACCGACAGCCTAGTTTTATTCGCTCTTGTCGTCCAGACTCAGCGCCAGACCTATTTCATCGTTGGCAGCGGGGTACCAAACGCCCCTGAACTGGAAGGGGCCGATGTTCGGCACGATGTTGGTCGCGCAAAGGTCGTCGATTCGCACCCTCGCTATGGAAAACGTCGCCGCAGTGTCAATCCACCGATCCAATCCTTGCTCAGAAACGATGGCGAAGGCGTCCTCCTCAGAGAAGGCGGTTATCCCGATGCCGGAGGGCAAGGTCGGATCGTCCGGGAACGTGATCCAGAAGGTATCCAGACGGTTGTCGGAGAGCAGGCTTTGTACGGGCATCACTCTGCCGCCAGGATGGGTATCCGGGCCTCGAACGCGTTGCGGCCATCGACAAGCACCTGGTAGGTCCAGTCGCCCGGCGTGTCGCCCGGCTGCGGCCGATAGTAGTAGTAGGTGTAATAGCGTCCGTTTTTCGGGGCGATCGTGTTTCTTACCCGGCCGACAACTTCGCCATTCGGATCGATGATTCGAACCTCGGTGCGGTAGGCACGGATCCGCATGTTTTCCCAATCGACGTACAGGACGACGCGGTCCTGGTCGATCGATGCAGTATCGATGCGGTCGACGGCTACTCCGTCGGCAACATCCGACGTGAAGTATGCGCTCGCGTTGAAGTTGTCCGCCGTAGCGCTGGCCTGTGTTCCGTACGCCGTAGCCGACAGGAACATGAGAAGTGCGCAAAATCCGAGTCGTCGCATGTCGTTTCTCCCCATTTATTTCGTTGCTTTTCTGTTTTCGTCGAGGGGGTCTTGTTATCGACCTTGGAGCCAGATTACGACCTGAAACGCAGTGCGTGCGCGGGTTCTGACATATGGTGTTATTTGTCGCGCGGCAGAGACGTCTCCTTTTGACGACGTGTCGCCACGCGCCGACGGATCGGCTATTGCACACCAATTATTGGTGAGTGATTGTCGGGAGAAGGCGACAGTTCAAGGCGCAGGCGACCTTGCGAAAAGAAGCCTATACGAAGACGTAGGTCGTTTCTGTTGCGACGTTGGTTGGGCTGTGGTCATCCTGCAGCCACTCGACAAGGCCTTTGACGTCGAAGATCCACTCGATCTCGCCGTCCGCAAATGAGATGAGATACCCGTCGTCCGGCTCACGCCCTTTTTGTGTCTCGAGATAGCTGTAAGCATCCTGAAACAGGTGCGTGCCGTCTGTATCGTCGCGGCCTACGTAGACGTAGGTGTCGATACGAGGGACCGTCAACGCGTCATCATAGAACGCCGCATGAAAATAGGTCCTGCCGACGCCGATCTCTACAGTACGTGGTTGTTGCATGGCTCAGTCGTCGAAGATGCCGGGGTTGTGCTTGAGCCAGATACGTTCCTCGGTCTCTTCGTCCTCACCCATGCCGGCGTCCTCCAGGTCATAGCTGTCGCTGCGTACGCATTCAATGCAGGTATCCAGCATCGTTTCGATCGAGTAGTAGAAGAGGTCGATGCCTTCCATGACGCTGATGACCGGGAACTCGGTGTCCGTCTTGAGATTATGGCCGTCCGCGGGCACGACATACCAGCCGCCATTGAAAGCGGCGAACGGAAACGACGTCGCCAGAAGGATGCGGTCGTATTCCAGGGAATTCTCGATTCCGTAGGATTGCATCATGCTGGCGTATTCGACCTTGGCGGTGGCCAGCGAGCTGAACGACATGTCGCGGAACCAGAACGGAAAATCCTCATTCCAGGCATCCTGTGTCTGGCCGTTCCGCCACTGGTACATCTCGATGATCGGTTCCGGCACCTTTGCCGGGAACCACGCACACGCCTGTTCGATCTGTTCCCGGGCCAGGCCGGGTTGCAGGCTGTCGCGAATGGTCTTCGCGCCCTTTGCCTCGTACGCGGCGAGCAGTGCATTGAGTCGAGCGGCAATCGTATCCATGGCGAGTCTCCAGTTTGAGAGCGCGCACAGCCAAGGACGGCATCGGCCCGATTACAGGGACCGATGTCTCATTCCGAATCGGCAGTCAGGCAGCAACCTCGACGTAGTCGACGCGGCTTGAGGCAGGTGGAACAGGGAGGCTATCTGCTCGCAGACCATCCAGGTGAACCTGAATGGCCTCGCGGATTCGCTCTTCCGTATCCTCGAGCGTCTCGCCGGTTGCGACACAGCCCGGTAAATCCGGAACATACGCCGAGAAATTGTCTCCCGCGGTTTCGATTACGATCGCGTATCGCATCAGACTAACTCTCCTTAAGACCGGCTTGCTTGAGGATACTGTTGAGTGTGCCCTGCGCCAAGTCGTCGGATGGCTTTCCCGCTACAGTTACCCGTCCACTCTTTGTGGGATGCTTGCTGCCACGACGCGTAACTTCGTACCATCCATCCGCCCTGAGCCATCTGAGGACCTCGCGCACCTTCATGCTTCGACTGTGAAGGTGCAGCGTCCTTTGGAGCCATGCGAGAACGCCCAGGCCAGTATCGCCCAGGACCAGAATCGGAATGCCAGCAGCAGGCACACAACCGCGATAATCGACGAAGCGGCTTTGAGCACCGCGGCGAGCCACAACAGCGTGCCCGTCTCCACGCCGTAGACGTTGATGACAAGAAACGATCTTGTTGCGTCCACGGCGAACACCAGCACGAGTACGACGATGAAGATCGACGTTGCCACCCGACCTGCGGTTGATCGAAGGGCGCCACGCAATGATGCAGCCACGCTGGTCGAAGCCTACGTCGTCGGCGACAATGAGAGCGTGACGACGATCGGCAAATGATCGGAGCCGATGTTTGGTCCGGTGCGAAAGCTCGTCACGGTGATGTCGTCGGACACCATGCAGTGATCGATCGGGATCATCGCGAACGGCATGAACAGCGGCCAGGTCGGCTTGATGCCGAAGCCTTGCCGCGCGTTCTGCAGCCCGCTCGTTTCCACCAGCCGGTCGTAGTGATTGGCCCACATCGTAATGTTCAAATCACCGATCAGCATCAAAGGCTCCGGCGTACGGGCCGCGAGTTTGGCTACTGCGTCGAGCTGCAGGTTGCGCGAGCCGTAGTTCGTCTGGCCGATCGGCGGAATCGGGTGCGTGCTGATGATGTTCAGCCGCTGGTCGGCGATGATTGCCCTGGCGACGATCTCCGGAAAGTCGAGCGGGTAGGAGGCGTTGACCGCCGTCACGTCGAGCGGAAACTTTGAATACAGTGCGATGCCGAACGGATCGTCACGCGGTTCAGTGACCTTGTACGGATACGATGAATCGAGGCTGTCGATCTGCTGAATCCAGTCCGGCGTGGCTTCCTGCATGATGAGCAGCTCGGGCTGCGTCTCTTCGACAAACGACAGGAAGCGTTCGGCGTTGCCGTTCGAGGCCAGTACGTTCGACAGCACTACCGTGACGTCGGAGCTGTCAGCCTCTGATCCGTTCGGGAGATACCACGGGACGATGAACCAGCCGTTGAATACCGTGACCGCTATGCCGGCGATGACGTAGCCGCGCCATTTCAAGATTCCGAACGCGACCGTCAGCAGCAGGGAAACGACAAAGTACTGCAGGCGAAAGTGCGAGAAGAGTTCGAGGAAGCGGTGCCACTCGTTGAAGGCCGTGGCGACGGAGAAGGCGATCGTGATGACGAGCGCTGCCTCCATCAGGCCGATGATGGTGGTTTTCCAGCGTGGCTCGCCTACTGACATTCGCTGCAGTTGTCTCGCTTTCTTATGTTAAGTGACTGAAATTCAGTCCGAACTGCATCGTAGAGACGCAGGCGGCCGGTCGCAACGTCGAGCCCCGCGAGGGTCTTCAGCGCCTCGACGGCCACAAGCGTGCCAATGACACCAGGCACGGGACCGAGCACGCCATTGCCGGCACAGCTTTCCAGCGTTTCGTCAGCCTCGGTGTACAGGCAGCGATAGCAGGGCGATGTCGAATAGTCGGGCCCGAACACGCAGAGCTGGCCTTCCATGCGGATCGCCGCGCCCGATACGAGCCTTTTGCCGGCGCGCACACAGGCGTCGTTGACGGCGAATCGCGTCGCGAAGTTGTCGGAGCCGTCGAGCACGATGTCCACGTCACTAACGGCAGCATCGAGCGCGTCGCCGGACAGGCGTTTGTCGATGGCGACGACATTGTTCTCGGAATTGAGGGCCGCAAGCCGCTCTGCGGCGACGGCGACTTTGCTCTTGCCGACATCAGCATCGCCGTAGAGCACCTGGCGACCGAGGTTGGTGGCGTCGACCGTATCGAAGTCCGTCATGGCGACGCGTCCGACGCCGGCGGCCACGAGGTACTGGGCCGCCGCGCAGCCGATGCCGCCGACACCGATGAGCAGGACGCTGCCAGCGGCGATGCCGGCCTGGCCCTCCGCGCCCACCGCGTCGAGCGCCAGGTGGCGCGCGTCGCGGCTGAGCAGAGGATTATGGGTCATCAGTCGTCGATCGTGACTTCCACGATCGTCACGTTGTCGACCGGCACGTCCTGGTGGCCACCGCTGTTGCCGGTTGCAACGCCGGCGATCGCGTCGACGACGCTCATACCGTCGGTCACTTCGCCGAAGACGGCGTAGCCGAAGTCGCGGGTGCCGTGGTCGAGGAAGTCATTGTCCTTCAGGTTGATGAAGAACTGCGCGGTCGCGCTGTTGACGTCCATCGTGCGCGCCATCGCAAGCGTGCCACGGCGATTGCTCTCGCCATTGTCGGCCTCGTTCTTGATCGGCGCGCGCGTCTGCTTCTGGCTCATATTCTCGTCGAAGCCGCCGCCCTGGATCATGAAGTTCGGGATGACGCGGTGGAAGACGGTCCCGTCGAAGAAGCCGTCGGTGATGTACTGGCGAAAGTTCTCGCAGGTGATCGGCGCTTTCTCGTCGAAGAGCTCGACCTTGATATCGCCGTGATTGGTTTTGATCGTGATCATGGTGCCTTGTCGCTTGGAAAAGTGGCTTCGCTATGTATCACACTTCCGGGTCAGGCGCATGGTCATCCGGCCGCCGCGCAGCGGTCACGCGGGGCAGCCCCGCATAGTCGCGACGGCCCTCGACGTCGACCCAGCCGGCCGCGTCGAGGAGATGGGCGACGGCCTGCTCCTGCTCGGCGCCGTGTTCGATCATCAGCCAGCCACCGGGCCTGGTAATGGCAAGGCACTCCGTTGCGAGCCGCCGGATCGCGTCCAGTCCGTCCTCTCCCGACACGAGCGCGGTCTGCGGCTCCGCGACGAGTTTCTTGAGCGCGGCATCGCCCGCGGCGACGTACGGCGGGTTCGAGACAACGATGTCGAAGGATTGCCCCTCGACCGGTGCCGTCCAGTCACCCTCGAGGAAGTTCACGTTGTCGAGATCCAGCATGCGCGCGTTGTGCTCGGCGACGGCAAGCGCTTCCGCGCTCGCGTCCACGGCCGTGACCTGGCACAGGCGCCGGTCGTGCGCGATGGCCAAAGCGATCGCGCCGCTGCCCGTGCCGAGATCGAGGACCTCCAGTTCGGCACGCCGCGATATCTCTCGAAGCGCTCGCTCGACGAGGATCTCGGTTTCGGGGCGCGGTACGAGCGTGGCCGGGCTCACGGCGAGCTCCAGCGACCAGAATTCCTTGATGCCCGTGATGTAGGCCATCGGTTCGCCGGCCAGCCGGCGGGCGACAGTGCGCTCGAGGCGCTCGAGTGCGGCCTCGTCGGGCTCGTCCTCGGGATGCGCGAACAGGTAGCTGCGCGGCATATCGATCGCGCGGCCGAGCAGGATCTCGGCGTCGAGCCGCGGCGAATCGCTCACGCCCTCAAGGCGGGTGCTCAGGTCGTCGAGAATGGTTCCAATCTGCATGCTTTCGGTATCTACCGGTCGTTCGGGCGGCCGGTTTTCGCGTACACTCGCGATCTTTTCATACGCAACTGCCTCCGCCAAGCGAATGACGATCTATCACAATGTCCTCGAGATGGTCGGCAGCACACCGCTGCTCGAAGCGACGCACCTGGACACCGGCAAGTGCCGGCTGTTCCTGAAGCTCGAACTCATGAATCCCGGCGGTTCGATCAAGGACCGCATCGGTATCTCGATGATCGATGAGGCCGAGAAGCGCGGTGACATCAAGCCCGGCGACACGCTCGTCGAAGCGACCGCCGGCAATACGGGCCTCGGGCTTGCACTGGTCGCGGCGCAGAAGGGTTATAAGCTGATCCTCGTGCTGCCTGACAAGATGAGCCAGGAGAAGATCTTCAACCTTCGCGC
>JAAUXY010078751.1_pt1 | contig 10747 bp, 8 predicted proteins | sample 7278121 | NCBI WGS metagenome assembly JAAUXY01 (sample SAMN14350117, study PRJNA611818) | marine sediment metagenome | isolation source: surface marine sediment (1.8m) | place: French Polynesia: Moorea | collected 2018-08
ATAGCGGTCGATCGGCTCGCCGTCGACCAGCTCCATGACCACGTACGGCGATCCGGCCGCCGTCGTACCGCCGTCCAGCAACCGGGCGATACCCGGATGGTCGAGGCTGGCAAGGATCTGCCGCTCGAGATCGAAGCGCGTCCGCTCTGCTCCCCCTTCCATGCCACGCCGCAGCACCTTGACCGCGACCTGGCGATCGAAGGCGCCGTCGGCGCGCTCCCCGAGGTAGACTGTGGCCATCCCCCCCTCGCCGATTTTGTCGAGCAAGCGGTAGCTGCCCACACTCTCCCCCGATGCTGGAGGAGCCGGTGGGGTGAGGCCGGCGGACACCGGCGCGGGCTGGCCGAGAAAAGTCGCGGACGCGTCGTCATGGGAGGCGAGGAGAGACGCGACCTCGCGTCGCAGCTCGCTGTCCTCTCCGCACGCCTGGTCGAAGTAGGCGTGTCTCGCCCCGAGCTCGAGCTGGAGGGCTCTACCAAAAATCTCCTCGATCTTGCGCCAATCCTTCATCGTGGGTCGACTCCTTGGGTCTCAGCCTTCAAGTAGCGATGGAGCCAAGCTCGGGCGGTCTGCCAGCGGCGCTGGACGGTGGGGGTCGAGATCCCGAGACTCTCGGCGATCTCCTCTCCGGTCAGGCCGACGAAATACCGCAGCTCGACGACGGCCGCGAGATCTGAGCTCTCTTTTTCCAGGGCATCGAGCGCCTCGTCGAGAGCGACGAACTCCGGATCGCGTACGGTCATGGTCTGCTGCTCGAGGGCCTCCTCTGGCAGGCGCTCCATCTCGCCGCCGTGTTTGACGAAGGTCCGGCGCCGGGCGTGATCGACCAGGATCCGACGCATCATCCGGCCGATAATGGCGAAGAAGTGGTCGCGTTGTTCCCAGGCGACCTTCTGCTGTCGGATCAGGCGGAGATACGCCTCGTTGATCAGCTCCGTGGTCTGCAAGGTGTGGTCTGCGCGTTCCTTGCGCAGAAAGCTTGAGGCCAGCTTCTGCAGGCGGCCCGCGACCCGCCGCATCAGCTCTTCCCCCGCGTTGGGGTCACCTTCGCCCCACGCCACCAAAAGCTCGGTAATCCCGTCGCCATCCGAGCGATCCCCGGCTTCGGGACTGGCAATCTGTCCTGGGTCCCTGACTTTCATGTGGGCCCTTCCTGCTTCCGTCGCGGTTTGAACAATTCTACTCGCAGTCGCCTGATGGGCGGGTCGACCCGGGCTCAGCTCTCGGGGCCGCGCGGCTCTGTCGAGGGCCATCGGCGCTGAGTTACATGTCGAGTAAGCTACTCGGCGTGTAACTCAGATTCGGATCCCGCATGAGATTCGTCGACCGCAAAAGGGAGCTGGCGACACGGACAGGACCGCCCTGGCCGTGCGGGGAGGCCGACAGGCATCAATCCGCGCAGACGTCGTAACCGCCGACGGCAAACGCCATCGCCTGGACCATCTGCGCCGAGCCTTTCCACCAGCCGGCGTCGTTCGACAGGTAACCGCCGAAAGCGTCGTCGATCGCGAGCTGATCGAGAGCGTCCCTCGCGATCTGGCACAGGCCGATCGTGGGGTCGAGCTCATGGGCGATGAGCAGCAAGGCAAGGGTGTGAGGCTTGTTCTCGAAGAAGGTCGGATCTTCACCGACCCAGCCGGCGCAGCTGACGACGCCTTGACGATCGGCGGTCAGGGTGCAGTCCATGCCTCCCGGCCAATCGGCGCCGGTATCGATCGAGACACCGTCGCTGAGCTTCGGCAGCCCCCAGGCGTAGAAGGCCCGCGGACTCTCGACCAGGGCACGGCGTAAGAGGCTCAAGACGTCGCCGTAGTTGGCGTGGTAGCGATGGAAGAAATGATAGATGTGGGCGTTCATCATGAACTGCTGGGGGGTGCTGCACGGACCCGCCGTGGGGATGTCCTCACCGCACATGACGCCCGAGGAGAGGTTGTCGTCCACCAGCTCGAGCATGATTTCCTCGAGCTTCTCCTGACAGTCGACGCCGAGCTGACCGGGGACGAACTCGGCACAGTTGGCCAGGTGCTCGAAGTGCTGGATCGGGCCACGGCCGAGATCGACGCCGTTGGTGAAAGGATCGCGCTGGTCCTGATCGGACTGCGGGATGTCGTAGCGGTCGACGACGGTGCGGCCGGCGTGACCGAAGCGGTCGCGAAAGGCGGCGTTGGGGCGTACGGAGTAGGCTAGCTGCATGCCGTAGTTGTAGTTGTAGTCGTCGCTCGAGTTCACGCCGTCGCGGTTCCAGTGGCCCTCACCAGAGCCCGCGCCGGCGACGGTGAAGCCGTTGCGGTTGCCGTGATTGCGATCACCGAGGTTCAGGTAGGCGGAGAAGCTCTGGCGCCAACTCTGGGGTAGGGCGAAGTCCCACACCCACTTGGGGTCGCCGGTGCGCAAGAACTCGGTCAGCTCGGCGCCGGATGGATTCCAGTAGTTCGACGTCACCGAGTTGTCGGCGGGCGTCGGCCAGTCGATGTTCCACTGGTCGAACTGGATGTCGGGCCATAGCTGCGAGCCAAAGGTCTTCGCCCGGTGCCACTGGCCACCGTTTGAGACGGTCCAATCGTGCAGCTGCTCCATGGACTGGGTGACGTAGGTCTTGAGCGCCGATGGCTGCTCGGTGCCGAGGCTGGCGTAGAGACCTCCGGCATTGAAGTGATCCAGCGGCGCCCGAACCAGGAGGCCCCGTTCGGTCTCGGCCTGGCCGAGATCTCGGAGCTGCTGGAGCCAGCCTTCCAGGCCGCCTCGACGGGACGCCGACGGAGCCGCCGCGAAACGCAGCTTGGCAAAGTTCCAGATGCCTCGCGCCTCGCCGACCATCAGCTCTTCTGAGATCACGCGCAGCGACAGCGTCTTGCCGTCCACCGCCAGCGCCTGGGGCTCGCGGTAACGCATCCACGGCATCTGCGCGGCGGCGGCGAAAGTACCGTCGGTGACGGCGACGAACGGCTGCTCAAAGGCTTCGGCCGTCTCGAGCGTCGAGGCGTCGCGCATCACCCGAGCACGCCGCTGCCACGGCGAACCGGCTCCCTTGCGTTGCTCGACACGGGTGAGGCCGGAAAAACCGGACGGCGAGGCCCCGATGTCACCACCACCGCCGTGGTAGACGGTCGGAGGCCCGGTGATCCCGGCGTCCATCGGCAGTTCCCAGGACACCTGACGCACGCGAACCGCATCGTCAAACCAGTCGATGGTGAAGGCGTCCGAACACTCGTTGCGAAACTGAAATTGCAGCGTCACGTCGCGGCTGGCGCGGGCAAAGGTGGCGACGACGGTGAAACCGAAACGTTCATAGGCCGGCGCGATGGCGTTGCACAGGCTCGCGCCTCCGGGATCCGAGAAGTGCCCGTCGAGCGCCACGACCACTTTGACCGGCCCGTCTTCGACGATCTCGAAAGAGTCGACTGTCACCTCGCCCGCTTGGGACGTGTCGAGCACGGTGCCGGAATCGAGCACCATTCGCGGCCCGGCGCCTGGGCTATGGCTGTAGATCAGCTCTCGATCCGCGCCGTCGTCATCCGGGTCGATGGCGATCGAAGCGAAGAGTGCCGGGTTCGACGGATCGAGAGTGAAGGTTGCGAGCCCGGTGTCGACTTCCCAGAACGCACCAGCAGGTGCGATGTTGGCGGCGAATGGATCGACGACCGCCGGCGGACTGTCATAGCGCCGCAGGGCATAGACCGCCGAATCTTTGGCCGCCACCGCCGGCTGCACGTTCACCGAGAGCCAACGAATCGGCGCCGAGCCATCGTCGACCCTCGAGCCCCAACGCGAAAGCACGTTGAACTGGGCAGCCAGCTGGCGCTCGAGCGGGCCGATCAGCGCCAGCCCTTCGGTGCTGGTCAATCCCAGGTCACGGGGTATCGGAATACCCGAGTAGGCGACCTCATGACGACGCTCAAAGCCGCGATCGTTGTTGATCTCTACGCAGGTAATCTCTTCGAAAGAGATGGCTGGCGCCGGCCCCAGATCGCCCGCTAACGGGCCGTTGACCGGTAGGCCCGTGACGCAGCTGGGCCCGGCCCCTACGACGATCGACCAGGCTGAAAAATCGCCGGATTCGAAACCGTCGGCAAAGATCAGGTCCTGAGCCGAAACGGACGCAGGAAAAATCAGAAGGAAGACAACTACCAGGTGTCTTACAAGCTGCATGTTCGAGCCGCCCCCTTTGGCTTATAGCTGAGCGACTATATAGCCATGGGCCGGCTCCTGCAACTCATGCATGCCCACCCAGGGCTCACGCCCTAGGCGCTAGATCGTGACGTTGAAGGGCTTGCGCAGGGCGAAGGCGAAGACGATCGACAGCAGGAAGAAGAAGAGCATCCAGGTGATCTCACTCTCCCAGCCCTCGATTCCAGCATTGCCCGCCGGATAAGAGACGTTGATCGCTCGAATCGGGGTGGAATCCGGCAGCGGATCCTCGGCCGGGTAAAGCAGCTGGTTGAAGAAGCCCTTCTCGAGACGATTCGGCGAGATGCGCACGATGTCGTCCGTCACCCGCACGCTCTTGGTGACGGTCTCACCATTCAGGTTCAGGGAGAGATCGTAGTCCCCCCGCTCAACCGCCGAGATACGCCAGGACATCTCGCCCTTGGCCGGGATCCACATCGGCCCGGCCTCGATCTTGAGACCCTGGGGGGCTTCCAGCTGAAGCTGCGGCCGATCTTCAGCTTCAATCTCGACCTCGACCAGCGCCTGGGCCCCGGGCTCGAGACCCTGGTAACCGTAGTGGAACTGCAACTGGGCGATGACCAACACCAGGGGCACGATCATCCACACCAGCGGCACGAAGGATAGGCCGACATAGGAGAGGTTGTGGCGCAGGATGTCGCCGACGCCACGAAGGATGGCGCGGAAATCGTCATTGAACAGACGAATCTCGAACAGACCCGCGTGGATCTTGCGCTTGACGGCGCCGAGCTTCTCCTGGTTCGAGGTCTTCTTGTACACCAGCAAGATGCCGATGCCGATAATCAGCGACAGGAGGGCGATGCCGATCATCGGGTGCAGCCCACTGAAGGGTGAGAGCACCGCGTCGAACACGCTCCGCAGAAAGCTGTTGACGGCAGTCATGACCTGAAAGGACTCCGATCAGGAAATGTAACCCAGGCCCTGGAGGCGCTTCTTGATCTCCTCTTCGGAGTCTGCCCCCTCGAACTTGGCGCACTCTTTCTCGAGCGCGTGGGTGATGAACTCGGCCGGCGATGAGTAACCGGCGACGTCCGCGAGACGCTTGACCTTCGCCATCAGGTCTTTATCGAGCTTGACTTTGTTGGATCCGAACATTTTCTGTGCTCCGTTTGATCTATTGGTCGCCGTATTCCGCGATCAGCCGCCGCTGGTCCCGTTCCTCGGGAAACCCTCAATGCCGTACTCAGCGAGAATTGCCGCGGCCAGGTCCTGAAGCCGGGGAGCTTCTTTCTTGAGCGGTCGACTGGTGAACAAGACGCCGGGCACGGTTTCGTGGTCCATGCCGTGGTCGCCGGTCCACTCTTCAGTGTTGTCTTCGAACATCTCCGCCGGGATCGCTCCTAGGGCCGATTTGCCCGAGCCGCCGGTTCCCTTGGCAAAGCCGACGACGATATCCGGCCCGATCTCGATCTCGCCGCGATCTTTGAAGAAGTCTTCGCGCCGATAGGCCTTGCCGACCGCCGGCTCTCCGGTCGCCGGGTCGAGCACCTGCGTGAGCTTGTCGGCGATCTCTTTCATCAAAGCCTCGCGATCCGCCGGGTCGACGATGCCGTTGGGCTCACGGCCCTTGACGTTGATGTAGAGCCCATTGAGTCCGACACCATAGGCCCGTGTACGGCTCCAGTCGACGTTGATGAACATCCCCGGATCGTTCGTCATGTTGGGATTGCGAACCGCCAGATAACCCGCCTCCTTGAGCCAGGTATTAACGCTGAACTGACGCCTCAGGGTGCTGAAGCCGTGATCCGACATAACGATCAGGGTGGTGCCCTCGTCCATGTTGTCGAGGGTGTAACCGACCACCTCGTCGGCGTTGCGGTACATCTCTTCGATCACGCCAGCAAATCTGCCGTCGAGTTCCGGATCGTAGGTCGGATGCTCGGGATCGATGACCCGAAACATCATGTGCGACACCTGGTCCAGGTTGCCGAAGTAGTAAAAGAGGAAGCGCCGCGGCGGGCCGCCGCTCTGGAATTCGTCGAGCACGTAGTTGTACTGATCGCGGATCTCCTGGCCGGCGATCCGCGCCTGGGCCATGAACTCGTCGCGGGTCAGCACCTTCTCGCGCAGCGCCTGTACATCTTCAGGCATACCCTGGGTGTAGAAGGTGCCGGTTGCTGACGCCAGCTCGGCGGCGTAATCGTCGGGGTGCGAGATCGCCGACGCCGGGGCCATCGGGTCGAAATTGATCGGCGACACGTAGAGCTCAAACTCCGGCCGTACCGAGCGCAGGTAGAAGCGGGCGACACCGCCCAGGCTCTGGGTGGGGATCAGCTCGAAGGAGACCGGCACCCAGTCGCTCCACTCGCCGACCTTGAGCACCCGCTCCTCGTCGCCGATCTCGAGCTTGGCGATATCCCGGTCGGGATCAATGTAGACCGAGAACGGGGTGGTGACGTCCTCGGGCTCCTGCAGGAAGGGATTGGGCGGGCCGTGAAGCTCGGTCTCGACGACGCCGTCTTCCTCCCAGGCCTCGTAGACGTTGCCGCCCGAGATGCTCTGGCCGGAGAAGGCGAACAGTACCGAGGTGTAGAAGGAGAACGTGCCATAGGTACCGACAACGTCCGGCGTGCCCATGCCCGAAAGCTCGCGGGTAGCCTTACCGGTGGGCGGATAGTTGGCCGGCATACGGATGACGGTCGACTCCACGCCGTTCTCTTCGAGCACCTCCCAGAAGGCTTCGCCTCGCCGCATCAACTCACTGCCGCCGCCGGAGAGCCCGAACTGGTACTTGCCGAACTTGAGGCTGGTGCCGCCTTCTTCGGTCTTGGTCGTCGACAGGTAGGGGATCATGCTCTCCGGATCGCGGTGGATGAAGTCGAAGATGCCGTGCCCGCCGGAGTCCCTGCCGGTGATGAAGTTCGACCACGCGACCGGGGAGAGTGGCGGCACTGAGGTCCCCAGTGCCTGGAATGTGCCTTGTTTCGCCAGCCGCTCGAAGTTGGGCAAGATGCCCTTGGCCATGTATTCCTGGGTCAGGGTGTAGTCCATGCCGTCGATCCCGAGGACGATCACCCGATGCGGCTCACCGCCGCCGGATCCGCCGCCGCAGCCGAGGCCCAGCAGCAGGACAAGAGCCAGAGATAGTGCCAGTCGAAAGGTCATGAACTCGTCTCCATCGCCATCTCTTTTTGCCCGTTGTCTTTCGGGGGCTTTGCCGCGCCCTTAGGCTTGCCACCATTGAACGATGACGCCTCGAACAGCGGCTTGCCGTCCATATGCGCCGGCGGCTTGAGGCCGAATAGCTGGAGCGCCGTCGGCGCGATGTCGATCAGGCCCGGGTCGTCGTCGTCGATCTCGCGGTTGCAGAAGAAGACTCCGGGGACCAGGCGCGGATCGATGCAGTGATCGCCGCTCCAGGCCTTGACGTTGTCCTCGAACACCGGCCCGGAGACCATGCCGGTAGCGCAGTCCCACGAGGTGCGATAGCCGGCGTTGTAGCCGATCAGGAGATCCGGCGCGTTGCGCAGGTAGGGACCGGTGTAAAGGTTGGCGGTGATGAATCCTTCGTTGACACCGACCTCGCCTTTCTCCTCGTCCATCAAGTCCTTGAGCTTGGCGGCCAGCTCGGCCTTGAGCGCCTCGGACTCCTCGCCGGGCTTGACGATGCCTTCGCTCTCGCGGCCTTCGAGATTCAAGAACATGCCGGTCAAGCCGAGGACGTAGGCGCGAGTCTTCGACCAATCGACGTCGCGCAGCCACTCGCTCGAGCCGTCGCAACCCTCCTTGAGAGCCAGGTACCCCTCGGCGTGCAGCCAGGCGTTCAAGTTGACGCCGCGGCGGAAGGAGTTGAAGCCGTGGTCGGAAATGACCATCACCACATCGTCGTCCCTGACCTTCTCGAGCACCCGCCCGACCAGCGCGTCGTTGCGCTTGTAGAGCTCCTCGATAGCGTCCTTGTGCTCGGCGTCCTCTTTGCCGCGAGCCGCCGGATGACCGTCCTCGATGTAGCGCCAGAACATGTGCTGAATGCGATCGGTGGCGTCGAACACGCAGGCCAGCGTGCCCCTGCGCAGGCGATCGAGGGCAGCGAAGAACATCTCTTCACGCTCAGCGTCGACGTCGTAGGTCTGCTTCAGGAAGGTACCGTCGTCGATCACTTCTTCGTTCAGTGCCCAGGTGTCCTCCGCCAGGCCCAGGGTGGAATAGGGTCCGATTTTCTTCGCCAAATAGGTGGAGTAATAGGAGGGGTGGGAGACCGGCATGGCCGGGTTCTCCGGATCCAGGCTGATCGGCGTGATGTAGAGCGAGAAGTGCTCGTCCATCTCAGTGACCTGCATGCGACAGATCCCGGTCACGGTGACCATCGGAGCGGCCTGGAACGACAGCGTCACCCAGTCGGAGAGGGTGCCGGGCTCGAGCTCGAGCTCTTCCTCGCCGACCGTGATTCGCGCTTTGCCGGCACTCGGGTCGCGCTCGACGATGAACGGCAACTCGAGCGGTGGCTCCCCTTCCAGAAAGCTGTTGGGCGGCCCTTCGAGGGTCGTTTCACAACGATCACCGGCGAATTTCAGGGGGAAACGTACGCCGCCCTCTTTGAACGCCTCGCCAGACGGCCGGGTGGTGTAGAGCAGGAAGGTTCCCTGGGTGCCGAGGAGATCGGGCACGCACATGGCGGACAGCTCGGCGCCGTAGAATTCATCCGGCGGAAAAGTGATCGGCACCCGCAGGATGGTGCTCCAAATGTAGTGCTCGCCGAGGATCGTCCAGAACGGCTTCGACTTGCGCAGAAGCCGAAGCTCGGGCTTGTGCAGCGGAATGCGATACTTGCCGAGCTTGAAGAAACGCTCGACCCGGCCGATGGAGGTCGAGGACAAGAGCGGCAGATAGCTTCTGAGATCGCGATCCAGGAAGTCGAAGATGTTGTGCTTGGCCGGGTGGCAACCGGTCGAGAACGACGACCAGGCGACCGGCGACACCGACGGGAAGGTCGAGCGCAGGCGGTGGTAGCAGCCCTTCTCGGCCAGTTTCTCGAAATTGGGCAGCTTGCCCTCTTTCATGAAGCGGTCGGTGAGCTGCGGATCCTGGCCGTCGAGGCCGACGACGATCAACCGGCGAGTCAACGCCTTGGGACGCCTGCCAACCTTGATCAACCGCCAGAGCATGCGGAAGGGCCAGAGCAGCACTGCGAAAATCGCCACGATGATCGTGGTGAAGATCACCATGAACGACGACAGCAGCGCGACGCCGGCACCGGGGCCGATATAGCCATAAGCGGGCAGGGCCAGCGCGATGAGCGCTGCCACCAAGATAAGGGTGGACGTCCGTCCTGGGATTCGGTACTGCATTGAAAACTCGATCGGGCCGGGGATACTGCGCCACGCCTGAGCGTGAAGCGACCGCCAGTCGATGTAGCGCCGGTCAGTGTAGCGCCCGGTCATCGCGGCGCTTAGTCATCGCGGCGCCCGGTCAGTCTGGCGCGGAATCAGTGTGGCGCAGTAGGTGTGCGGTGGATTGTTGGCGAAAATTCTCGGCCAGGACATGGCCGGGGGAACATCATTATACTATGGTGCCCCCCGCCCGAGGCGCAAGCCTCGCGGCTATACCCGCCTTTCCCTCAGGAGATCCCTCAATGTCGTTTCTGCGCCAGACTTTTCGTCGGCTACGCTATGGTGACCCGATCATCGTGGTTTCGGGCCTACCGCGTTCCGGAACCTCGATGGCCATGAAGATGCTCGAAGCCGGCGGCTTGACGATGGTCGTCGACGGCATTCGCACCGCCGACGAAGACAACCCGAAGGGCTACTACGAAGACGAGCGCGTCAAGGATCTCGGCGACATGGACGACAAGTCCTGGCTGGCTGCCTCCAAGGGCAAGGCGATCAAAGTCATCTCCTACCTGCTCAAAGACCTTCCCCCGATCTACAACTACAAGATCCTGTTCATGCGCCGCCACGTGCACGAGGTGCTCGCCTCTCAGGCCAAGATGCTCGAACGCCGCGGGGAGACGTCCGATACCAGCGACGAGCGCATGATCGAGCTCTACGAAGACCATCTCTGGAAGGTCAATCGCCTGCTCAAACGCGAGCACCACCTCGACGTCATCGACGTCAACTACAAAGCGGTGCTCGAAGACCCCCGGACCCAGGCCGAGCGCATCCGCGAGTTCTTGGGAATGCCCCTGGACGTCGACAAGATGGCCGGCGTCGTCGATAAGAACCTGTATCGCAATCGGCGAGAGGCGAGCCCGTCCTAGAGGCGGTGCCGCGGGCGGCGGTGGCCTGGCCCCGGAGGGGCCGAAGCATATAGGTCCATCCCTCCTCCACGGGTTGAAACCCGTGGCTATAACGCTGGCACCCCGAGGGGTGCTCCTCACTGGAGCCGGGCCGGATAGCTATCGCTGGCAACTTCCGGGCGTTGGGAGCGCCGGCATCTTGTCGGCATAGCCGGGGCACGAAGTGCCCGCGCCTCGCAAAGCGCCTAGAGAAACCGCAATCGTCGGCAACTTCCGGGCGCTGGATAGGGGTAGGAAAGACCGGTTTCCCGGTCTCCCCTCCCTCCGAACCGTACGTGCGGTTCTCCCGCATACGGCTCTCCGGTCGGTGGTTTTACCTGCGAC
>JAAUXY010208158.1_pt1 | contig 10746 bp, 7 predicted proteins | sample 7278121 | NCBI WGS metagenome assembly JAAUXY01 (sample SAMN14350117, study PRJNA611818) | marine sediment metagenome | isolation source: surface marine sediment (1.8m) | place: French Polynesia: Moorea | collected 2018-08
CTTTGCCGAAAAAGGGTAATCGGCTTTTGTGTCCGGAAATATGAATCATGAAGCTTCGTATCATTTTAATCGTTTTGTCTTTGTTGGCTTTTTTATCTGCTTCCACCGGCGGGTATCTGTATTATTCCTCCTTAAAAGAATCCGCCCTCAAAGAGGCCGAGCGGCAGGCCGATCAGCGCTTGCGAACCATTAAAAAAAATCTAAGCATCTTCCTAGCCGAAAACGTCAAACCCGTCAAAACCCTGGCCGGCATGCAAACGCTTCAGCTGGCCCTTACCGAGTCCAGTGCCGAAAACCTGGCTGCGGCCAATGCCACTCTGGACCATTTCAAGAATACGCTGGCTGCCGATGAGTGTTATCTCATGGAGCCCGACGGCAACACCATTGCCTCGACCAATCGCGCTGCCCCCGATAGTTTTGTGGGCCAAAACTTTGCTTTTAGGCCCTATTTTAAAGAGGCCATTTCAGGTTACCCCGGCACCTATTTGGCCCTGGGCACCACATCCGGCAAACGCGGCGCCTATTACAGCCATCCCGTGTATGCGGAAAACGAATACCCCCCTGTCGGCATTGTCGTAATCAAAGCTTCCATCGAGTTAATTGAAAGCCAGCTGGGGGCCGAATTGGACGAAATTGTACTGGTTAATGATCCCAACGGGGTTATTTTCATCTCCAACCGTAAAGAATGGCTTTATCATCTGTTGTGGAAAACCAATGAGAACAATATTCCGTTAATCGAACAATCCCTGCAATTCGGCACCGGCCCCTGGAAGTGGACCGGTCTGGAATCCAGAGATGATCATATCCTGGACAGTGAGGGCAATGCCTACCAGATCCAGGTGGTGGAACTGGGATCAAACTATCCGGGGTGGAATGTGGTGCATCTGCGCAGGCTGGATACCATCACCCAGGCCGTCATCGGGCCCCTGATAAAAACCACCGGCCCCATCGTGCTGGCGCTGTGTGTGCTGATCGGCATAGCGGTTTTCTTTTTATACCGTCAGGCCAGCCATGAAATCCGTCAGCGCAGAACAGCAGAGCGTGCGCTGCGCAGTAGCGAGGAACGCTTTCGATCATTATATCATCACACGCCGGCCATGTTGCATTCTATCGATCCGCAAGGCCGCCTGGTCAGTGTCAGTGCCTACTGGGCAGAGGTTATGGGCTACGATCGTGATGAGGTCATCGGTCGCAAGCTGACTGACTTTTTTTCGCCGGATTCCCGCGAATACGCTGAAACCACAGTAATTCCTGAATTTTTCAAAACAGGATTCTGTCAGGATATCCCGTATCAATTTGTCAAAAAAAATGGTGAAAAAATTGACGTCCTGCTTTCGGCCATTGCCGATCGCGATACCAACGGCAACATCGTCCGATCTTTAGCCGTTTCAATTGATGTCACCCAACGAAATCGCGCCGAGGAAGCATTAAAACAGGCCAAAGAAGAACTCAGTGTTTACTCCAGAGATCTGGAACGCCTGGTTCGCAAACAGACCGAGGAAATTACCAATATATTAACCTATACGCCGGCCGTCGTTTACATCAAGGATAAAGCCGGGCGTTACACACTGGTCAATACCCGCTATGAAGAATTGTTCGGAGTCCGGAATACCGAAATCCGCGGCAAAACCGATTATGATATTTTACCGCAAAAACTCGCCGATCAATTCCGCGCCAGCGATGCAAAAGTTTTAAGAGAAGCGCACTCTTTGCAGCTCGAAGAACATATCCAGCAATCTGACGGGTTGCATACCTATTTGGCCGTTAAATTTCCGATTTATGATGAATCCGGTGCCATTAGCGGCGTCTGCGGGATCTTTAACGATATAACCGCCGTCAAAAAAGCCCAAACCCAATTACGCCGGCTTTCCGGCAGCATCATGGCCAATCAGGAACAGGAGCGCTCCGCTATCGCGCGGGAATTACATGATGAATTGGGGCAGGTACTGACGGCACTGCGCATGGATTCGGTCTGGATGCATGAGCGCTTAAAAAAGACGGACCCTGAAGCCGCCGTGCGCGCCTTGACAATGTGTCGGCTGATCGATAAGAACATCGAGGACGTGCGCGGTATGGCGTTTCGGCTACGACCGGGCGTTCTCGACGATCTGGGCTTGGTGGATGCGCTGGAATGGTATACGGCTGATTTTGAAAGACGCACCGAAATAGCGTGTGTATTCGAACACAATGATGTTGTGAGCCTTGACGATGGCATTTCCACCGCCGCCTATCGGATTGCTCAAGAAGCACTCACAAATGTCGCGCGGCACGCATCTGCCAATCATGTCGAAGTGGCTCTTAAAACCAACGATGGTCTCCTGACGTTGGCCGTGGTCGATGATGGCCAAGGATTTGATGCCCTGCATCTGTCGGAATCCGAAGGCCTGGGGGTGGCCGGTATGCGCGAACGGGCCACATTGGTGGGCGGCTCGCTGGAGGTCCAGTCCCAACCCCAAAAAGGAACCCGGGTTTCTTTTCAGGTACCCATCGATGGGCAAGCGGGTCATTACGGCGTTTAGCTTACGTAATACGGTTTGCTTTTAGGTGTCAGGTTTCGGGTGTCAGGTGTCAGCTAATTGATGACAAACGAAATCTGATATGTCGTCTTTTCCTGACACCTGACACCTGAAAACTGAAACCTTTAGGCTACTCAATTCCGACCCTATATTTATTAGGTCTTAAGCAACATTTTGGAGTGAATCACATTGATAAAGGTACTGCTCGCCGACGACCACAGTATTGTGCGTGCCGGATTGCGCCGCATTGTCGAAGAAAGCGGCGACATGCAAGTGGTCGCTGAAGCCGACGATGGCCGCGAAGCCATTCAACTGGTTGAAAAAAAAGATCCGGATGTGGCTGTCATCGATATATCCATGCCCGGACTGGATGGTTTGGAGGTCATCAGTCAGTTGCAAACCCGCCATCCTAAATTGCCGATATTGGTCCTCACCATGCACGAAGAGGGACAATATGTGGTTCGCGCGATTCAGGCCGGGGCCATGGGTTATCTCACCAAGCAATCCGCACCGGAGCAGTTGGTAACGGCTATTCGCAAAATCAATGATGGCCAACGTTATATCACTGATGAGGCGGCCGAATCGTTGGCATTACGGGTGGCAAAAGGGTCGGATGGCAAATCCCCTCTGGATTCCTTATCCATGCGTGAATTGCAAGTGTTACGCCGCCTGGCCATGGGACAGACCAACCGTGAAATCGCCCTCGCCTATCATATTAGTATCAAAACCGTAGATACCTATCGTGCACGTCTGCTCAAAAAGCTTGGGTTGCGAAACAATGCGGAATTATCCCGCTTTGCCATGCAAAATCAATTGATTGAGCCCTGATCCAAGCCAGGTGATGATGGTTAATTATCACCGTGATATCTCAAGATTTAAACCTGAAGGAAATACGCTTAGTGAAAAAGGCCGCCATAACAGTCGGTTTTATAGCCTTATGCAGCGGGATCATGCTTTCCACAGCTTTTGCTGCCGACCCGATAAAAATTGGCGTGTTGCTGCCGCTGAGTGGCCGCAACGCCGCCATCGGCCAAATTCAACAAAAGGCGGTTCTGATGGCTGCCAAGGACATCAAGGCCCGCGGCAGGATCAAAGACCGCAAAATTGAACTCTTTGTGGAAGACACTCAGGGCCATCCGGATGGGGGGCGCGCCGCCATTAAAACGCTGATTCAAAGGCACAGGGTCCTGGCGATCAGTGGTGGCTTTTCAAGTTCGGCAACGTGGGCAACCAGCGCGATCGCCCAACAAAGTCAAATCCCGTTTGTGGTAACCAGCGCAACGGCAGACAAAATCACCGAACAGGGCTGGGAATACGTCTTTAGACTCAATCAGCCCCTCAGCGAGCACCTGGACACCCTGGCATCTTTTCTATCAACCAAGGCATCGGACATCAAATCCGTTGCGATCGTGCATGCACCGTCCCTCAGAAGCTCTGCGGCGGCCAGACGTTTTTTTAAGCGATCGGCTGAACTGGGCCTGGATCTGGTGGCCCGAGAGCGTTTTGGGACCGGCACCAATGATTTATCACAGATGCTGACCCGCATAAAAGCTAAGAATCCCGATTGCATTTACGCAGTCGCTGACGGTTTCGGCGACGCCGCTTTACTGGCACGTCAATCCAAATCCCTCATGTTGAATCCGAAATTATTCGTCGGCCAAGGAATAGGGTTTGCGCATACCGGTTTTACCACCCAGGCCGGAGCGGCTTCAAACCATATCGTATCCATTGCCTTATGGACGCCTTTAGTGCCATACCGCGACGCCGGCGCATTTCACAAAAAATTTATAGAACAGCATGACACCCCGCCCGGGCGCCATGGGGCTGAGGCCTATACCGGCATAACGGTCATTGCCGATGCGCTGCAAAGAGTCCAGGAGCTAACACCTGCATTGGTTCGCGATGCGTTGGCCCATACAAACATGACGACCCTTTTGGGACCCGTCCAATTTGTAGCGTATAACCAAAAAAGCCAGCAGAACAAGCTGCCGACTTTTCTGGTCCAGTGGATCAACGGTAAGCAAGAGATCATTTGGCCTAAAGAATTTGCAACTCATAGGCCGATTTATCCCCCACCTCATTCTTCAGAGGACAGAGTTCAGAAGTCAGATGACAGATGAAACAACTGCAGATGATGCGACCTAACAGTTGTCTGTCCTCTGTTTTCTGGCAGCTGGCTTCTGATTAGAGCATTATTTACAAATGGCAGTCTGCCCCATCCTCTTGGACGTAAAAAACCAAATTTCGGATAGGATGAAGGGTAAAGCTGCGAAGCGGGCATGTTATTTTCTGAAGGCGATATGCAAAAAATTTAGCCTATAGAGAAACAGTGCCACGATATTTGGGATGATTGGCGCCTATGTTTTTGGGCGGCCGATTGCGTCTGTCTAATCCCAAATATCGGGGCACAGGCACCATGTAATTCATATCGCCGATCAGAAAATGACATGAGCCGCTTTAATTTTGTTAAGCTATTGCAAAGACGCAACAAATGGAAGGAACATGAGGCCAGCGGCCAGCTGCGAGGAGCCAGAAGCCAGTATCGCGCAGCGATACTAAAGATCCTTCTTGAAAAACTCTCCAGTATCAGCAATTTCCCCTGGCTTTTGACTGTATTCGGTGGGTTCAGTGCCTTCCTTAAAGCAGACAAACACTGTTTGTTTGGATTCGGGAATCGGTAAAAGTCCGGTTTCAGCATCGATCTGGGTAAAGACCACGCCTTCCGGCACCTCAAATATTTTGAGCGGCACATTCGCCAGGATGCGTTGCATAAAGCCCAGCCAGATCGGGCTGGCAGCGCGGGAGCCGGTTTCGGATTTGCCCAACGGGGCCTCATCGTCAAACCCGACCCAGGTGCCGGTAATAAACTGGGGGGTATAGCCCATAAACCAGGCATCAAATAAATTGTTGGTTGTGCCCGTCTTGCCCGCCACGGGCCGATTCAGCGCCTTAACACGCCAGCCCGTTCCATATTTGACCACGCCTTCCAGCAGGTGGGTCATGAGATATGCCGTGGTTTCTTCGATGACTTTGATGCGCTCGGGTGCCATCTCTTCCAACACATTGCCATCACGATCTTCAATTTTGGTGATAAATACCGGCTCGACCAAATACCCCCGATTGGCAAACACTGAATAAGCCTTGGTGAGCTCAAGCAATGCTACACCCGAAGAACCCAGTGCAATCGAAAGATCTTTACTCAAATCTGAGTGTATTCCCAGTTTATTGGCATATTCAATGGCATAATCGATGCCGATGTCTTGTAGGATCTTGATGGTAACCACATTGCGGGATTTGGCCAGGGCGTCGCGCATCAGCGTGGGGCCAAAAAACCGCTCTTTGTAGTTTTTAGGTTTCCAAGTAAAATCGCGTTCCTCATCTTCAAACACGATGGGCGAGTCAATAATGACCGAAGCAGGGGTATAAAATCGCTCCGGTTCTTCCTCGTAGATTTTATCTAAAGCGGCGGCATAAATGAGTGGTTTAAATGCTGAGCCCGGTTGCCGTCTGGATTGGATGGCGCGATTAAACTGACTGTCGCGAAAATCGCGGCCGCCGACGATGGCTTTGACGAATCCGGTCTCCGCTTCGAGGCACAGCAGGGCTGCCTGGGCGACGGGCTCCTGCTCCAAAGCCAGTTGCCATATATCCGAATCTTCCTTTTTTTCTTTCGCTTTAACCCAAATGACATCACCGCTTTGCAGGGCCTCGCTGGGACGTTGCACCTTAACTTCATAATAGGCCACCTCTATGTCCGGCTGCCGAGCCCATTGCATATCGGCCAGCGCTATATGTCCTAAAGAATTACCGATTCGAACCGTGACAACTTTGTTTTTGTCATCCACTTTAATGACCACGCCCTGGACAATTCGGTCGACTTCAAGCGGATTTTCATCCAGTTCGGACTGAATCGATGTAGAAAAAGCCTCAATTTCTTCAGGGGCCAACTTCTTTAGCGGCCCCCGGAATCCCTGGCGTTTGTCTAGTTCATACAGGCCCTTTACAATCTCTTCCTGGGCGATTTGTTGCATTTCAATATTGGCGGCAGTATAAATTTTAAGGCCCTGGGTGTACAAAACCTCGCGGCCGTAATTTTCTTCGACATAGCGGCGAACCTGTTCGGTATAATCTGGGATTTGTTCGATGTACAAGTTACGGCGCGGCTTGATTTCCACCTCTGTATTGATGGCCGCGTTAGCCTTGTTCGGGGTGATATACCCCTCAGTAACCATACGGTTAAGCACATATATCTGCCGTTGCTTGGCCCGTTCCGGATGCCGGAATGGAGAGTATTTGCTGGGGGCCTGAGGTAAACCTGCCAGGATGGCACATTCGGCCAGATTAAGATCGGCTATGGTTTTGCCGAAATAATTTTCAGCAGCGGCCTCAACCCCGTAGGCACCATGACCCAGATAGATCTGATTCAAATACAGGTATAAGATCTCTTTCTTGTTAAAGGCCTTGTCGATTCGATAGGCCAGGATGGCTTCTTTAATCTTGCGCGTGTAGGTTTTCTGCGGCGTTAGCAAAAAAGACTTGGTAACCTGCTGGGTAATGGTGCTGCCGCCCTGGACAATAGTTCCGGCTTCCAGATTCTTAAAAAATGCCCGGATGATACTGTAAAAATCGATACCTTTGTGTTTGTAGAAGCGCGAGTCTTCGGCGGCAATAAAGGCATTAATCAACGCCGGTGGCATTTCCTCGAGGGGTTTAATGATGCGGCGCTCCTCAAAAAATTCAGCAATTTTGCGACCGTCATCTGAATAAACGGTTGTAATAATCGGAGGGTGATATTGCGTTAAATTACTGATTTGCGGTAGATTTCTACTCAGATAGAAATAGACGCCAACGCTGGCTGCCGCGCCCAAAAGGACCACAATAAATCCCAGCAAAAATGACCACAACAGAAATTTCCTGAAAAAGCGGCGCTTCTTGGGTCTTGTACCCTGTGTTAGAATATCAGATTTACTTCTTTGCTTTGCCATTCGGCGAATATCTCCAGAAACGGTTTACCGGCCCATCCAGGTCGATTAAACGATACCCCTTCTTCCAAAAATTAAGTGATATTTTTGTCAAAATCTTTTGGGCCACGGAGGCATAAAGGTCACAAAGATTATGAAAGCTTAAAAAATATTTTTATACTTGGTGGTCTTCGTGTCTTTGTGGTTATATGCGCGCTCGGTATTCACCACGAAGACACAAAGGTCACAAAGGGATTAAAAGATATTTTATATATGTTCTTCTTTGTGCCCTTCGTGCCATTGTGTTTAAATTTGTAGCTTTTTTTGCCTCGAAGGGCACAAATCTAAAAAGCTTTGTATGGTTTAGGTTTAGAATAATTTAATTGACATTCAGTTGCGTTACGGTTACTTACAAAAGTTTGTAATTTTATATGCTTACTTTTATATTATAGCACATATCAAACTTTTAGTTTAACGCCTTTATGGTACAATTTCAACCTGTGATTATATAAAAAATGATGACACCCGACTTTGAAAAATGTGGCGGTCTAATTCCGGCGATCGCTCAGGATAATGAGACCGGTGAGGTGCTGATGTTGGCGTATATGAACCAACAAGCCTGGGAGGAAACCCTGAAAACGGGCAAAGCGACCTATTGGAGTCGCACACGACAGGAACTGTGGATCAAAGGCCAGTCATCCGGCCATCAGCAAATTGTTAAAGAAATTCGCGTTGATTGCGATGCGGACACCGTACTGTTGAAAATAGAACAGCTCGGCGGTGCGGCCTGTCACACCGGGCATCGCAGTTGTTTTCATAAAAAGGTTGAAAACGGTTCGGTTCGAATCATTGGCGAGCCTGTATTCAACCCCAAGGAGGTATACGGTAAGTGAAAAAGCCACTCAAGTTAGGCATTCCAAAAGGTAGCCTGCAAAATGCAACGATTGCGTTGTTTCGGCGTTCAGGGTGGGATATAAACGTTAATGGCAGAAGCTATTTTCCTGAAATCAATGACGAAACCATCGAATGCGCCATTTGCCGTGCCCAGGAGATGTCCAATTACGTCGAAAGCGGCACATTAGATGCCGGACTGACCGGCAAGGACTGGATTGCCGAAAACGAATCGGACATTCATGTCGTCAGCGATCTGGTCTATTCTAAAGTCAGTTCGCGACCGGCACGCTGGGTCCTGGCAGTACCTTATGATTCACCGATCCAAAAAATAGAAGATTGCAATGGCAAAAAAATTGCCACTGAGATGACCAATTTTACCCGACGCTATTTCAAAGAGCGAAACATTGATGTCGGCGTTGAATTTTCATGGGGTGCGACGGAAGCCAAAGTGGTGTCCGGCCTGGCCGATGCAGTTGTAGAGGTAACCGAGACCGAAGCCACCATCAAAGCCCATGGGTTGCGGGTAATTCACGAGCTCATGCAAACCAATACCCAGCTGATTGCCAACCATGACGCCTGGAAGGATAAGGCCAAACGCGAAAAAATTGAGCAAATTGCGCTCTTGCTCAAAGGCGCTTTGAGCGGTGAAAAAATGGTGGGCATCAAAATGAATGTCCCCAAGGAAAAAATGGAAGAGGTCATTGGCATGCTGCCGAGTCTAAATGCACCCACGGTGGCACCGCTTTATCACTCTAGCTGGTTTTCGGTGGAAATTGTGGTCAAATCCCAAGTCGTCCGTGATCTGATTCCCAGGCTAATGAAACATGGTGCCGAAGGGATTATTGAATATCCGCTGAATAAAGTCATTTAGGGTTGCGTGTTACGGGTTACGGGTTCGAATACGAGCATCCTCGCATAACTCGCAACTCGCAACACGAAACGCGCAACAGAAGGATCTGACCATGATCTCAAAGCGTACCGAAGAAATGACCTCCTTTATCGTGATGGATGTGCTGGAAAGGGCCCAGGAGCTGGAGCGCACAGGCGCCCGCGTTATCCATCTGGAAGTCGGTGAACCCGATTTTGATGCGCCGGCCTGCGTCAAAGAAGCGGCCTGCAAAGCCCTTGATGACGGATTTACCCATTACACCCACAGCTTGGGAATGGTCGAACTGCGGCAGGCCATTTGTGCGTATTATCAAGAACACTATCAGGTGTCGGTCGACCCGGACCAGGTGATCGTTACCTCCGGTTCATCGCCGGCTATATTTCTGGTTTTTTCAGCACTGCTTGAAAAAGGGGATGAAGTCATCATCTCCGATCCGCATTATGCGTGTTATCCAAATTTTATCAAATTCGTGGACGGCAAGCTCGTTACGATCCCGGTATATGAAGAAGACGGTTTTCAATACCGGCCTGAAATTATCAGAAAGAATATCTCTTCGCGCACCAAAGCGGTTTTTATCAATTCACCTTCCAACCCCACCGGCAACCTGCTTTCATCCGATCGCATGCGGCAAATTGCTGAGCTGACAAAATGCGAACAATGCCCCTATATCGTTTCCGATGAAATTTATCACGGATTGGTTTACGAGGGCCAGGCGCATTCGATTCTGGAATTTTCCGATCATGCTTTTGTGCTCAATGGATTTTCCAAGCAATTTGCTATGACCGGGCTGCGTCTGGGATATGTGATTGCGCCCAAAGCGTTCATCCGCCCCATGCAAAAACTGCAGCAGAATTTTTTTATTTCAGCCAATGCCATGGTTCAACAGGCCGGAATTGCGGCTCTCAAACATGGTGCCGAAGATGTGGCCCGCATGCAAAAAACCTATAACAAGCGCCGCATCTTTATGATCCGCCGCTTAAAGGAGATGGGGCTTGGAATTACCGTAGAGCCCACCGGCGCATTTTATGTTTTTGCCAATGCCAAACACATCTCTTCCGACTCTTATAAGCTGGCCTTTGACATCCTGGAAAAGGCCCATGTGGGTGTCAGTCCGGGAATAGACTTTGGCCAAAACGGCGAAGGATATTTACGGTTTTCATATGCCAATTCGATGGAAAATATTGAAGAGGGCATGGATCGGCTGGAAAAATATCTCAAGGACAAGTGACTAAAGTTAATGAATTCTGTCGATTTTATAAAAAGAAGGAGCGCAGCGATACCGCAAACTTTAGGCACTCCATACTTTAGTTCACTTTAGTCACTTTATATGAAAATTTCATCTGCCGAATTTGTCAAAAGCGCCACCAAGCCAGCCGAATACCCGCCAGCGCAGCTGCCGGAGGTTGCCTTTGCCGGGCGTTCAAACGTGGGCAAATCCAGTCTGATCAATACACTGGTGAATCGCAAGCGCCTGGTGAAGACCAGC
>JAAUXY010038319.1_pt1 | contig 10744 bp, 12 predicted proteins | sample 7278121 | NCBI WGS metagenome assembly JAAUXY01 (sample SAMN14350117, study PRJNA611818) | marine sediment metagenome | isolation source: surface marine sediment (1.8m) | place: French Polynesia: Moorea | collected 2018-08
AATTTTCTGACGCACTTCATCCAGACGGCTGCGCAGCATGGCAACGGCCCCCATGCGCGTGGTGGGGCGTTTGCCTTTCCAGGCTTTTGTCTTCATGGGATTGAAGCCAAAAGCCCCTTTTAAACCGGCACGGGTAATCAGGGCGTCTGTGCTGGAAGCGGCGTAATTTCGAATGACGGCCGAAAGGCCACCGATAATATTGCCGCTACCGGGCATCACACATGAGTATAAAACGCCCATTTCCACTGCGTCTTTGAGCGCTTTGTCATCCATTTGGATTGAATCCAGCGCATCGGTCAGCACCAGAATAGAATCCTGGTGTTCATTGGCCTCGCCCTCGGTATTGGGCTCGCCGGCGCGCTCCATGCCGATATGGCTGTGAGGGTCTATAAATGCCGGCGTCAGCACCTCATACTTACCGATCGGGCGGCCCTTTTTAGATGTTGATATCCCACTGATTGTTTTACCGCTAAACTGTAAATAGGCGTTGGATATGACCTTCTTTCCGGTATAGATCGTTTTGGCGAATAAGTGGTCCATATGGCTCCTTTACGGGTAACAGATTTAAATTTAGGGACTCGCTGTCTATAAAAGGTTAGAAGCTGAGCATGCGTTTTTCAGTAAAGACGAGCGGCTGATATCCGAATAAGGCATTTAAATGATGTAGGTATGCATGGCTGCCGTAATTTTCCCATAATGATATTATGGTGGCATTTACTTCTTTGTAAAGCGCCTCGTTTTCGTCAAGGGACAACGGGGTGTCCGACGCCGGCATATCGCCAACGGTTTCGACAATTAATTTCAGCCATGTCCGGCTGACACCTTCTATATAATAAGGCCAGCTTTTTTGAATTAAAGCTGGCCAGTTCGGATCACAGGTGTCTTCTATCCGGGGTTTGGTGACGCGGTCCGTATCATCATAGGTCGCTTTTATGATTCTTCCTGAGGATGCCATATCGGTTAATAATGCATCTGAGCGCAGGGTATCAAATACCCGATGGGCCGTTTTAGCAGTCGCATAGAAAATAAAGCTGAATAGATGGCCGGCGCGGTCCCGGGTTGCCCGGCGGTGAAACCGCCACAGAGAAAGCTGATCTTCGTATTTCAAGATTACCGGCGCCAGGATTTTATGTGCGATAAGCAAATCCGTATGCCAGAGCGGTTCTTCCTCGGGCGGCCAGTATATATGAAAGCGGGCAAACCACCATCCAGTTGATGAAGCGATCTCTGCCGGTGGAGGTTCAATTGTATCCGGTGCTTGGCGCTTTACGGTCGTCGCACAGCCTGCAATTACCAGCATTGAAAAAATAATGACAAACGACACCAACCTGTAGCTGAGTTTCCTTAACACCGAAGGCCTCCTTTTATCCTGTCTGTTTTTGTTCGATTGTATACGATATGGCATGGGTTCATGGGATTAAACGCGCTCGTTTTCGGTGAAAATCCCCGGCAAGTGCACAATTATCATCCAGAAGTTCGGCCAGTTTTGCTTTGATAGCGCTGTTGTCTTGCGCTTGATATGTTTTCAGGTTTTCAGAAAAATCGGGAAGACGATACAGGAAATTACCAACGGCTTCAGGGCTGGTTCGTCTTAAATTGATACCGTATTTTAAGCGCGCCAATAAGAATCCATTGATTTCCTGTTCAAACTGGCCGCGCATGGGCAGCGCCAGGTACGGTTTGCGCAGGTAAAATGATTCGGTCATCAGGGTAAAACCGGCTGTTGCCATCACGGCTTTACAGGATGCCAGGTCATTGAGAAAGCCTGTTTTGCTGAAAGGCTTAAACGTCAAATGCCCATCAGTGCCTTCCTTACCCGCCCCGTAAACAATAAAAGATTCACGCTTAAAAGATTTTAATTTTTTAAGAAACGTTTCAAATCCGCTGGTAAGATAAACCAGGATATGTTCACCGAAAAAAGTCTGCAGCGATAGGACTTCTTTGCGTAAAATCGGCGGAAAGAAAAATGAGCGCTCATTTTTGGGCTCACCGTAATAAAACGTCGTTACCAGTGAGACATCGGGCCGCGGCACCATGGCCCTGATGATCGTGACCGTCATCCGGCGGTCTGTTTGAAGATGGGCCGGACAAGGATAGCTCATATATCGCAGCCGATGCTGGTTATCGATGGTAATCAACGGCAGGTCGTAGTGGTTGGCGAGGTAAGCCGTCATGGGCTCAAAATCGGTAATGACGCAGTCAGGTCGAAACGTTTTAAAAACATCTTTGCGCAGCATCTGAAGTTTTTTATGGCCTTTGGGCAGGCGCTGCAAATTATCGGTAAACGTTTTAACTTTGGAGACGCGGTTATCGAGGCTGGCGATATGGAGTCCTTCTGTCTCAAACACTTCAAAATCGTCTTTAAGGTTTGCATAACCACGGTCGTAGCTGACCACGATGACGTCATGGCCCAGCTCCCGCAGATGGGTAAGCATCTCCCGGGATCTGGAAGAATGACCCGATCCCTCACCGGATACGCCGTAAACGATTTTTGCCAATTTTTGCTCCGCAGATTTACCTGTGAGAATTCAAATCAGGGTATGGCCGCTGAATGCATTTTGATAATCAAACCGGTTGTTTCTCAGAAATTGAACCGTACCGGATGAATTGCCATCTTTTGATTTTAGATTTATTCCCAGTTTGTGTCAATTCAGATAAGCGGTTATCGGCCTGATAATCTCTAAGGGAATTCGCTAAATTTGGAACAAATATGAGACCTGCGATTAAGCTCGCTTTGACCGCTGTAATTCAATGGTGACCAGGTTAATCGGGTCCGGGCATTGCAATTGAATGGTATCCCCTTCCCACCACGGCAGGCTGCCGCCGAATTGAAAGGTTTGCAGGCTGGGGAAGATGTCATGGTAAAACCAGCCGCATAAACCCGCCGGGTTGTGGCAGCTGATTTCAAAACTTTCGCCCTCGCTGTGGCCTGCACTGCATTCGCCTTTTACTCCTGAAATGGTGGCTTTGACTTCGTAGCCTAGTTTAGGGTCTAGAGCCATTTATTTCCTCCTTCCTAACTGGCTCCAGAATCTTCATCTTTTGCCCGATGACTGCGTTGGAATCCGGTTCAAAATGCTCGCGTACTAATCGTGTACGCTCCACTTTTGAACCGGATTCTGCCTTGTCCTCGAACAAAATCTAAAGCGTCTGAAACCAGTTAAATTAAATAAAAGTTCAGTTGTTTTATCAATCATATTAAACAAGGCTTTTAGGATTAATCACACTATCTATATATTTCGGGTCAATCCAGAAGCGGCGGGGCGCACGGCGGTCTGCCGGCTTTGCATAATCGATTCCGATTCGGGGGCCTTTTTTCATAAAGCGCTCAGGTATGTTTGACCGATTTTCCACCCACAGTTTCTCTCCGGCCGTAAGATCCCATTCGTTTAACGATTTATCGATCATCAGGGCCCGGCACAATTTTGCAGGACCGTTGGTAAGATCCTTGCCGCTTCTTCCACGATAGCGCTGCATGTGTTTAATACCGTCAATCGGCACGATTGCCCGAATAAGAATCGCACAGGGACACGCTTCTGCCTCGGTGACAATATTCAACATATAGTGCATCCCATATATAAAATACACATAGGCCACACCGGCGCGGCCAAACATGACCGCATTGCGCGGTGTTTTGCCTTTGAATGCATGGCTGGCGCTGTCCATTGAACCCAGATAGGCCTCTGTCTCGCAAATAAGGCCGCTCAAAATATTTCCTCTGTATTTTCGGACCAGCTTTTTGCCCAGCAAAGCGCCCGCGACAGACAGGGTGTCTTGCATATAGAAATGATGATTTAAAAGGTTCATCTGCAGGATTCAACGTTTTTGCTTTTACATCGGAAGGATCCTGAAACAAAATTCTATTGGCTTAAACCCGATTTTCGGCCACCAGACGGGCAAAATGTTCGAAGGATCGATCATAGGTGCGCTCTCTATCATCGGGAAAACAGCAGGCCGGCAGCTCCCGGCTGCCCAGATGATAACTCAGACACTCACAACAATTTCCTTTGCGCGGGCAGGGCTCATAACTGCAATTACATTTTTTAAGGTTTTTTTCTGTTTTGCATTCCATATGGTTCTCCTTTGTTTAGTAATGAAGACAATGGTTCGCTTTTAATGTCGCTTATCATTTTATCCAGTTTAGCGCGATTGCCGCCGGCTAGGAAATTTTTAACAGACGAAAACTTTAATTGCACGGCCTTTGTATAACCGTATACCCAGGATGCAATTAAAAAGCTCAGGTCTAAAAAATAATGATGACGGAACAGATTATCCTCCCTGCCCAATTGTTGGGAAATTAGATCTATTTTCTCTGCAATTTCATTGAGCTGCCGATCGCTTATCTCAGCGCCATCTTGAATTTCAACATAGGGACAATACGGCACCTGAAAACCCGTGACCGATTCAGGCAGTGTTACCCCCAGATTCGCCCACTGATTATGAAGATGCTGTTTGGTAATTTGAGTTTGGGCGCTGAGTTCATCGTAGGTGGCACGTGACCAGAGCCCATAGGCCCGGCAACCGAAAAACCGATCCGCATAGATTAAACACGCCTGATCCTCCAAAAAGGGGCATGTGGAAATTTTCACCGGGTTTAAAAAAAAGTATTTCACCAGCTTTTCTAAAATTTGCACCTGCCTGGATGCGGCCATTTTTTTCAAGCGTTCAAGCGCTACCAGTGCTTCAATGAGCGTCATCTCGGGCAGCATCATACAACAGGTCGCTTGGCGTCGGCATTCAGTTGCCGGCAGATTCGTGTAAAGCCCAATGAGTTTTTGGCGCTCTGAAATCGAATTTTTCAGCAAAAAGTTTATATCCAGGATAAAATCCATCACTCCATCACATCGCTCTTGAATTTGATGACATACCATTTGATAAACGAAAAGATTTCGCTACCCGAAATACATCATCCGGCGGGTCACCGCGCCGAATAACATGAAATTCGGAAACACGAAATCGCAAAGAATTCCATTTGCTTTCCAGCTGTTCGATCAGCCGGGCGGCGTTATTTTTGCCCTGAACCTGTCCGATGCTAAGATGGGGCGTAAACCCGCCTGGAAATTGTCTAACATCATTGCAATCCGGAAAGGTTTTTCCCAGCAGGGTTTGCAGACGGATCAATATATCTGCGGGTCCAGGCGACAGCCACACAGTGCATTTTAGTTTGGAATGCTGAAAAAAGTGAAATGTTTTAAGTGATATTTCAAAAGGATTAAAAGAATCACCGATTCCTGAGAATCGGTCCTCCAGGGACGAAAATTCAGAAACAGGCCAAAATGGATAAAGCAGCGTAATATGCGGCATCCAGCGTCTAAACTGGCGGTCATACTTCTGTCGGATCTTCTGAATAGGGGGCCAGAACTTTTCAGGGGGAATGAGGACAACGGCTGTCTTGTGGGTTTTGCCTTCCATCGCTACATGTAATTATCTTTCATCACCGCTTCCAGGGGCCTTAATTTTATGAATCCCTGTGTATCAGATTCGATATAAAGAACATATTCATCAAAAATACCACCCAGCAAAATGTCTATGCGGCGGGTTCGTTCGATAAATATGCCGTTTTTATCAAAAACAATTTCACCTTGATCATCCTTTATAATGGATATGGCAAAGAGGTCCTGTTTGCCCACTTTTACCGAAAAGCGGTCACCCACTTTAAAGCTGCTGTCAATTAGCTGGTTTTTATGAATAAATATTCCTTTGCGATCGGCGTCGTAATTCGCAATTGGCAGCCCCGCAACGTCTCTTTTTGATACCATTTAATACTCCCTTTCACACCAAGGCAATCTTTATGCCCATATCATGAACCGGCAGCATATTCCATTGCAAATTCAATGAATTTGGCCCTAACTAAATTTGACAGGACGCCGCCCATCAATTAAAATTTTAGATGTGACCATCCGCAAATCAAAAATATTCTGGATTGCCGCCAGTTTTTTTACCCTGACGTTTGCAGTCCTTTTTATCATCCGCTTGGGGATTCTGGGAAGAATATTATCTCGCCCGCGCACCCTTACTATGGCATCCATCAATACAGTATCCGAGCGCGACACCTGGATGAACATTTTTCAAAATGAACGTAAAATCGGCTTCTCTCACACCATATTTCGTAACGAACCAACCGGATATCGCCTGACCGAGGCGGTTCATATGCGCATCAATACAATGGGAATGATTCAGGATATCAGCCTGAATACCAAAAGCTGGCTCAATCCGGATTTTACATTAAACCGGCTTGATTTTGAAATCAGCTCCGGCCGATTTCGCTTTTCTGTTCAGGGATCGGTTGAAGGTAACACACTGCAGGTAACCACTGAAAGTGCCGGTTCGCGCCGCAGTCTGGAGATTCCGATCAGTGAAAAACTCTATTTGTTCAATGGAATTATGGATGCGATTGCAGCCACCGACCTGAAACCCGGGCAAAAATATGTTTTTAATATTTTTGATCCGGCCTCAATGGGACAGGCGGCTGTGATTGTGGAAATTATCGGTGAAGAGCTCGTTGAAATCAGAGGGTTCAATCAGCCGGCCACAAAAATATCTCTTAATTTTAAAGGCGTATCTCAGCTGGCCTGGATTGGAAAAGAAGGTGACGTCGTCAAAGAAAAAGGGCTTTTGGGAATCAGCCTTGTAAAAACGGATCGCAAGGAGGCCCTTACGGGTTTGGCCATTCAATCAAGCCAGGATTTGACCAAGGTTGCTTCGGTGGCGTCCAATGTTCCCCTGGAAAACGTCGAAAAGATGAACAGCTTGAAGGTTAAAGTCCAGGGGATTTCATCTAAAAACATACAGCTCAACGGCGGTCGGCAGACATTTAAAGGACAGGTTCTGACGGTTCAAAAAGAAACATTATCCGGTCTGGCCGGTGCGCTTCAACCTGAAATGCTGACGGCATTGGAGAAAATTTATTTAAAACCCGATCCGTTTGTCCAGTCCGATCATCAGAAAATTCAGGATCTGGCGAAGGAAATTCTAAAAGACTCACCCGATGCAACCCCGTTAGAAAAAGCCGAAAAACTGATGCGCTGGGTGCACACCCATATTGAGAAAAGACCGGTTCTTTCGCTGCCCGATGCACTTTCTACCCTTGAAAATCGCGTGGGTGATTGCAATGAGCACGCCGTCTTGTTTGCAGCCCTGGGTCGGGCCGCTGGAATTCCCACCCGAATTGAAGCCGGCCTGGTATATTTAAAGGGCCGATTTTATTATCATGCCTGGAATCTAATGTATCTCGGTCGATGGGTCACCGCCGACTCGCTTTTCGGCCAGCTGCCGGCTGATGTAAGCCACCTTCGTTTGGCAACCGGCTCTCCCAGCCAGCAACTGGACTTAATGGGGGTCATTGGCAAGATACAACTAACGGTGCTTCCATAACAGAGGCAGACAAACAAAATTCCAGTTAAACAATCTAATGTGATATAATCCATATGATGTACCCAAAATGCACACAGGTTGAGCCCGTTTCCCGGTTAAAAATAAATCAGAAATTTATCCTTTTTGAACGGGCTCAGCCGGCTTAACGGGCTAACCGACCAACCGAATACTATGATCGAATTAAAAGATCTGACAAAAAAATACGGTGAATTTCAGGCGGTAAATGACCTGAACCTTTCTGTTAAAAAGGGAGAGGTTTTTGGGTTTATCGGCCCCAATGGCGCAGGTAAGACCACCACCATAAAGATGATGGGGGGGATTCTTGAGCCGACCAACGGCACGGTGACCATTGCCGGCGTCAGCATGCAGTCAGAGCCCGAAAAGGCCAAGAGCAAAATCGGCTTTATACCGGATCGCCCGTACCTGTATGAAAAACTGACCGGCATGGAATTTTTAAGATTCACCGCAGACCTTTACGGGGTTTCCGAAGACATATTTGAAGCAACGGCTCATAAAATCCTTAAGGATTTTTCGCTGGCGGACTGGGCGGATGAATTGGTTGAATCTTACTCCCATGGTATGAAGCAACGGTTGATTATGTCGGCCGCCCTCCTGCATAATCCCGAAGTGATCATCGTAGATGAACCCATGGTGGGTCTCGATCCGGGAGCCATCATCATGGTTAAGAACCTATTCAAAAAGCTCGCTGATCAGGGCGTTACTATTTTTATGTCAACCCATACACTTAAGGTTGCCGAGGATACATGCGACCGAATCGGTGTGATTCATAAAGGCAGTTTAATTGCCATGGGGACAACCACGGAGCTGCAGCGGGAGGCCAATGTCAGCGAGGCCGACCTTGAACGGGTATTTTTAAATCTAACAAATAACGTCCCTAAATAGTTGAGCCTGTTGGCCCGTTAGCCCGTTTGCCGGTTTATAAAAATAAAATTCGATCATATTTTTTTAACGGGCTCAACTGGCTTAACTGGCAACGGGCAAACCTAATGATGAACGAAGTTTTAACCTTATTAAAACCCCGTATCTGGCCGCTTAAAAACCGCGGCCTTTCCAGGGCCAACGGCAACAGCCATGCACGTTTGCTATTGCTCGGCAGCTTCGGTTTGCTTTTCTGGGGTGGGATTTTCGCTGTTTCCTGGCGGGTGCTCATTTATTTTAAGGGCATTGAAGATATCGGCGACATCCTGGGTTATAAATTACTATCCATGATGCTGGTCGTATCTTTTGCCCTGTTGCTTTTCAGCAGCATCCTCACCGCCCTGTCCAAACTCTATCTTTCCAGAGATCTTTTACTGGTTCATTCTTTGCCGGTTTCAAGCTACAAAATCTTCATTACCCGCTGGATTGACAGCACGATCGACAGCGCCTGGATGGTAATCATCTACACCCTGCCGGTCTTCATTTCCTATGGCATCGTTTACCAGGCAGGCGTCTTTTATTATGCCAACACCATGATATCCGTGGGTTGTCTGGCAATTATCGCATCGGCGCTCAGCACCCTGGTGGTAATGGCCGCCGTCATATTCATCCCGGCCAGCCGGATGAAAAGTGTGTTCATTTTCATGGGAATTCTTTTTTTTGTGGTGATTTATCTGGCGATTCGCCTTTCACAGCCGGAATTGCTGGTGGACCCGGAAGTGTTTGACAGTGTGATGGTATATATTACCTCCCTGCAGACACCGTCATCACCATTTTTGCCGAGCAGCTGGGCCTATGACAGCATCCGATCCGCACTTTCCGGCGCTTTTAGCAACAGCCTGTTTTTCACAGCGCTGTCGTTGAGTTTTGCCGGAATGATCGTCTCGGTCATGATTTTTCTGGCGGATGCCATTTACTTTAAGGGCTTTTCAAAAACCCAGAACGCACCGACGCGCCTGTTTAAGAATAGTGTCACCCGTGACCGAATTTTTAATTTTCTACCGGGGCCCGTGAAATCCTTTACCGTCAAAGAGATCAAAACCTTTCTTCGCGACCAGACCCAGTGGACCCAGATATTTCTGATTGCCGCTCTGGTGGTGATTTATGTGTATAATTTTAAAGTGCTGCCCCTTGAAAAATCGCCGATCAAGACAGTGTACCTTCAGAATCTATTCTCTTTTTTGAACATGGGACTGGCGTTATTTGTTCTGACAGCGGTAACCGCCCGGTTTGCCTATCCGGCAGTCAGTATGGAGAGAGAGGCTTTCTGGCTGGTTAAAACTTCTCCTCTATCCATCCGAGCATTTTTGTGGATTAAATTTTTTATCTACTATCTGCCGCTGTTGATCTTAACCGAAATTCTGATTGTTGCCACCAATATCCTGCTTCAGGTCACACCATTTATGATGGCCCTTTCAACCCTTACCGTTTTTTTTATTGTTCCCGGCATCGTGGCCATGGGTATCGGGCTGGGGGCCGCCTACCCGGATTTCAAGGCGGAAAATCCAACTCAGACGATCACCAGCTTTGGCGGTCTGGTCTTTATGATCGCCTGTGCCGGGTACATCGGCCTGGTGGTCATCATCGAAGCCGGCCCGGTTTATAATCTCTTTATGGCCGGCATCCGCAATAAAATAATCACGCTTCCCGCCTGGATCTGGATTGTCGGCTCTTTTACCCTGGTACTGGTTCTCAGCCTGCTGGCGATTTGGATGCCAATGCGCTTTGGCGAAAAGCGCCTTTCACAACTGCTCACCTGATCCGTTTCCCCTTCTGATACACCCCATTTTTGCATTTTCATCTTGACATGCGATGTATATACATTTATATTTACATTAGTATTTACATTATAAAACTATAAGGTTTCAGGTGTCAGTGTTCAGGTGTCAGCTTTTGAGGGGGGGATGAAATGACTGCGAAGAATTATTTACAAGTTGAGAACCTTGAGGTCTACAAAAAATTGTGCCGGTTGCACATTGAGGTTTGCGATTTGACACACACCTGGCCTCGAGAAGAAAAGTACGAGTTGGGGAGTCAGGCAAGGCGTTCGTCAAACAGCGCACCTGCCCAACTCGCCGAGAAAAATGATGATCGGCATATCCGCAATAAAATTGAGGGTGCAAATCGCAGCAGGGCCGAGGCAGGTGAGACAATTCATCACCTGTTTATGGCAAAACTCAAAGGATACATCTCGGAAGAGGTCTATTTAGAATTTAGGAGCCGTTACAAAGAATGCATTCGCATGCTCAATGGATTGGAGAAAACTTTGGAGCAAAAGATCCCAAAGCGAGAGCAGCGCTGGCAGATCGCAGAGGCCCCGGCAGTGTTTGGCTCAGGAGATGACTCGCTTCCGCACGGCTGCCTGTGGTAGCGAGGTAGCTTTGAAGCCTGCGCTTCTCGAACCTGACACCCGTTTTTTCCTGACACCTGA
>JAAUXY010029816.1_pt1 | contig 10742 bp, 5 predicted proteins | sample 7278121 | NCBI WGS metagenome assembly JAAUXY01 (sample SAMN14350117, study PRJNA611818) | marine sediment metagenome | isolation source: surface marine sediment (1.8m) | place: French Polynesia: Moorea | collected 2018-08
CGCCGGCATCGCCTTCATCGATCCCGACGGAGGCGGCCCCGGTGTGCGCTTGCGGGCCTGACCGAGGGTGCTGCTCGATCTGAGGGGCCGCCCCTTTGCCCCTCCCAGCGCCGCCGATCCGCAGATCGTCACCGGACAGCCGGTCGCGAAGCGCGCCGCCAGGCTCCGTGCCGCCTTCGGGTTCGGGTGGTCCTCGAAGGGCTGGGCGCACATCACCGCGGCAGTTCCTCCAGGGACATCAGCGAGGCGTTGCCGCCGGCGGCGGTGGTGTCGACGCTGAGGGTGCGCTCGGTGGCAAAGCGGTGCAGGTAGTGCGGGCCGCCGGCCTTGGGGCCGGTGCCGGAGAGGCCTTCGCCGCCGAAGGGCTGCACGCCGACCACCGCGCCGATGATGTTGCGGTTGACGTAGGCGTTGCCGACCCTGAGGCGGCGGTGGATGTAGTCGACCGTCGTGTCGATCCGGCTGTGGATGCCCAGGGTCAGGCCATAGCCGGTGCCGTTGATCGCCTCGATCACCCGGTCCAGGCCGTCCGAGGGATAGCGGATCACGTGCAGGATCGGCCCGAAGACTTCGCGCTGCAGGCGGCTGAGCGCGTCGATCTCGAAGGCCGCGGGGGCGACGAAGGTGCCGGCCGCGCAGTCCTCGCCGAGGCGCGCCTCGGCGACCAGACGGCCCTCCTGGGTCATGCGCTTGACGTGGGCCTGGAGCATGGCCTGGGCCTCGCCATCGATCACCGGGCCGATGTCGGTCGCGAGCCAGGCCGGGTCGCCGACCTTCAGCTCGTGGAGCGCGCCGGAGATCATCTCCAGCATCCGGTCGGCGACGCTGTCCTGCAGGAAAAGCACCCGCAGCGCCGAGCAGCGCTGGCCGGCGCTCTGGAAGGCCGAGGCGATGACGTCGCGGGTCACCTGCTCGGGCAGGGCCGTGGAGTCGACGATCATGGCGTTCTGGCCGCCGGTCTCGGCGATCAGCGGGACGATCGGGCCCTCGCGCGCGGCCAGGGCCTGGTTGATCAGGCGCGCGACCTCGGTCGAGCCGGTGAAGGCGACGCCCGAGATGCGCGGGTCGGCGACCAGGGGCGCGCCGACCTTGGGGCCGTCGCCCGGCAGCAGGTGCAGGACCTCGCCCGGCACGCCGGCCTCGTGCAGCAGGCGCACGGCGGCGGCGGCGATCAGCGGGGTCTGCTCGGCCGGCTTGGCGATCACCGCGTTGCCGGCGGCCAGGGCCGCGGTCACCTGGCCGGTGAAGATCGCCAGCGGGAAGTTCCAGGGCGAGATGCAAAGGAAGGTGCCGCGGCCGTGCAGCGCCAGCTCGTCGCGCTCCCCGGTCGGCCCCGGCAGGGCCAGGGGGGCGGCGAAGTCCTCGCGCGCCTTGAGCGCGTAGTAGCGGCAGAAGTCGACCGCCTCGCGGATCTCGGCGATGGCGTCGTTGACCGTCTTGCCCGCCTCGCGGATGCAGAGCGCGACCAACTCGGCGGTCTTCGCCTCGTAGAGATCGGCTGCGCGGTCCAGGCAGGCCGCGCGGGCCTCGGCCGGGGCGGCGTCCCAGGCCGGCGCCGCTTCGGCGGCCAGGGCCAGGGCCCGCTCGATGTCGGCTTCCGAGGCCTCGGTCACCTCGCCCACGACCTGACGGCGGTCGGCCGGGTTGTGGAGGTCCCGGGCGGCGCCGTGGCGCTCCTGCCCGCCGACGATGGGCCCGGCCTGCCAGGGCTGGGCCGCCGCCTTCGCCGCCGCCGTGCCCAGCGCCGCCAGGGCCGGCACGTCGGAGAGATCGAGGCCGCGCGAATTGCGCCGCGCCGCGCCGTAAAGGTCTGCCGGCAGAGGGATGTTGGGATGGGGGATCCTGTCCCAGCCGCGGACCTTGGCGATCGGATCGGCGACGATCTCGGCGATCGGCAGCTTCTCGTCCTGGATGCGGTTGACGAAGGAGGTGTTGGCGCCGTTCTCCAGCAGGCGGCGGACCAGGTAGGCCAGCAGGTCCTCGTGGCTGCCGACCGGGGCGTAGATGCGGCAGGGCACGCCCAGCTGGCTCTCCTCCACGACCTGCTCGTAGAGCGCCTCGCCCATGCCGTGGAGGCGCTGGAACTCGTAGTCGGCGCTGTTGCCGGCCCGCTCCATGACGGTGGCCAGGCTGTGCGCGTTGTGGGTGGCGAACTGGGGGTAGAAGGCCTCGGGGTCGGCCAGCAGCTTCTTGGCGCAGGCCAGGTAGGAGACGTCGGTCGAGGCCTTGCTGGTGAAGACTGGATAGCCGGCCAGGCCCTGCTCCTGGGCGCGCTTGACCTCGGTGTCCCAGTAGGCGCCCTTGACCAGGCGCACCATGAGACGGCGCTCGTGCCGATGCGCCATCTCGGCCAACCAGTCGATCAGCGGGGCGCCCCGCTTCAGGTAGGCCTGCACCGCCAGGCCGAAGCCGTTCCAGCCGGCCAGCTCCGGATCGACCGAGACCGCCTCGATGACGTCGAGGGAAATGTCCAGGCGGTCGGCCTCCTCGGCGTCGACGGTGAGGCCAATGTCGGCCGCCTTGGCGTCGGCGGCGAGCCGCTTCAGGCGCGGCACCAGCTCCGCCATGACCCGGTCGCGCTGGGCGAAGAGGTAGCGCGGGTGCAGGGCCGAGAGCTTGACCGAGATTCCGGGCGCCAGGATCGGCCCCTTGCCCTGGGCGGCCTTGCCAATGGCGGCGATGGCGCTGCGGTAGGATGCGAAGTAGCGCTCGGCGTCGGCCAGGGTGTAGGCGGCCTCGCCCAGCATGTCGTAGGAGTAGGTGTAGCCCTTGGCCTCCAGCGGCTTGGCGCGCTCCAGGGCCTCCTCGATGGTCCGGCCCATGACGAACTGCCGGCCCAGGATGCGCATGGCCTGGGTCACCGCGCCGCGGATCACGGGCTCGCCGCTGCGCGCCACGACCCGGCGCAGCACGTCGGCGAGGTCGTCGGTCTGGCCCTGGTCCAGGCGGATCACCCGGCCGGTCAGCATCAGGGCCCAGGTCGAGGCGTTGACGAAGAGCGACTCGCTCTGCCCGAGGTGGGCCTGCCAGTCGGCCTCAGCGAGCTTGTCCTTGATCAGCCGGTCGGCGGTGTCGGCGTCGGGCACCCGCAGCAGGGCCTCGGCCAGGCACATCAGGACCACGCCCTCGCGGCTGGACAGCTCGTATTCGTTCATGAAGGCGTCGATGCCGCCCTGGCCCAGGCGTCGCCGGCGCACCTCGTCGACCAGCTGGGTCGCGCGCTCCTCGACTCGTCTGCGCGCCGGCGCCGGCAGCTCGGCCTCGGCCAGCAAGGCCTCGACGACCTCGGTCTCGTCGGCGTGATAGGCGGCGCGCAAGGCCTGCCGCAGGGGCGAGACCTCGGCGAGTGCAGGATCGATGAGCATGGTCGGGGCCTTCGGACCTCTGTGAGCCGCAGGGACTCCGACAATCTAAAGCTTGCCCCGATCCGGTGGAAGGGCCGTCCGCATTGGAATTCCGGACGGCGACCGTCGGAGCTGGCGCCCAGAAGTCCGCGAAAGGCTCACGATCGGGGCGGAGCTACTGCGCCTCTGCCAAGTCGTAAGCGAAGGAGGCCAGGCTCAAAGCGCGAGCGTAGCGGTCGTCGCTGGCCTCGGCCTGGCGGATCGCTTCTTGCATTACTTCGGTCGCGCGGTCGAGCAATGACCTTTGCTCGACACCTTGGACACCGGCACTCAGCTTCACGAAAGCCCTGGAGGCAACCCGGAATCTCTCCAAGATATCGGTCAGCCGCTCGGCATGGTCGAGCGCTTCCGCGTAACGCCCGTCCCTGACGGCCTTAAGCCCGGGCCAGAAGAACCGTTTGCCTTGATGCTGCTGCGCTATGTCTTGGCCGAAGATCTCTTCCATGGTTTCGAACCCGAAGCTCCCGTAGACGGAGGACGCCAGGTCCTCGACAGCCTGACGGCGTTTTTCCTGGCTCGCTTGTCCATCGATGAAGGCCTTGGCTTCGAGCAGGAGCTCTCTGGCACGGGCCTCGCTCAAGCGTCTGGTCTTGGCGGCAAGGTAGACCAGGGTTTCGGCCCGATGAAGCGGGTGCTCGAGGCTGTGGACTTCTTCTGCGTAGGCAGCGAGGACCTCGCGCAGATCCTCCAGGAAGCCCTGTCGGCCCAGCTCCGATGCGATTTCTCCCAGCGCTTCCCGTCTGGGGTTTCGCGGCAGGGGTGGCAAGTCGGGCGGCTCCGGATCTTCGTCCTGCAACAGCAAAGGCGCGAACCCGCGAACTCCTCCGATGCCAGGCGGCCGGCGGTCCGGGCTCCGCGGCAACCCGACGGCGATGTCGAAAGCCTGTCGGAGGGTGTTGCGAGCGCGTTCACGATGGCCCGCCTTGGCTTCCAATCTGGCAAGCCTGATCAGGGGGTCGACGGCGGGAGTGGCCGACACCCAGCTCGCCGCCAGCGCCCGATGACTTTGCAGCGCGTTCGAAGCGATATCCTCTCGACCAAGATCCCCGGCCAGATTGTAGACGTCCTTCAGGTGAAGCAGCTGCAGGTCGCTGTCCGAGAGCCCAGCCGTCAGGGTAAGGACCCGCCGCAAAGCCCAGCCGCCCAGACGTGCGTCCGCTTGGAGGACCGCCCGCTTCGCAGTCTCCTTCAGGGTCTGGATCTGCCAGCCGGGCGTCTCCTGGGTCGCCAAGATTCTCTGGCCCTCTGAGTGCCGGCCGGCAATGAAAAGCGCGGCAACGATCGACTGCGTCGATATCGCGTCGTAGTTCGCGCGCTTGCAGTGCGATCGGCCCCTGTCGGAACGCTCTTCGAGGCAGGCCTTGCGTTCTTCCTGCTCTTTCGCCAATGCCCGATCCAAGACGGACAATCCGCGCTCGATTTCACCGATCTCGATCCAGTTCCGGGCGAGGATGAAGAGCCAGCGGCGGTCGAGGCGTTCGAGGTCCCGGCCGACCAACGAGAGAACCTGCCTGATCGCTTGCCTGTCGCCGGCTTTCCGCAACCCGTCGAAGATGACCTCCCGCAGGTTGAAAAGGCAGCGCCAAGCGATGTTTGGCTCCTCTAGGATGGCGATCGCCTCCTCGGCCATGCCGGCACGCCCGACGGCCGTCGCGATCGTGCACTCAACCTCGCGGCGGTGTTTTTCGACTTCGATCTCGTCCGCAGCCTCTCGCGCCCGCGCGAGCAGGCAGCTCACGGTCGGCGCCTCGGCACAGCTTGACGCGGCCTCGACCCGCGCGGCTTGGTTCGGCGCGACTTCGCCGCCGGGGTGCCAGAGGCGCAGGGCGATCACGGCCAGGATCAGGCCGATACAGATTCTCTCGATCGTCGGCAGGGGCAGCTTCATAGCCCGAGAAGGCTAGCACCGCTCCTTAAGCTTTTTCCTACCACGGGTTGAGGTGCCGGAAGGCGGCGCTTCCTTGGCCGCCTAAGGCGTCATCAGAGCAAAAATCTTGCTTTTCAGCCCTCTGCGACAGGCAGGGCGACCTCGTTGCGGCGCAGGAAGAGGAGAGTCCAGGGCGGGTCGTAGAAGAAGGCGATCGTCTCGCCATCGGGACGCCAGGAGGTGGTGTTCAGAACCTTGCGCAGGGCGATTTCCTGGGTATCGACCGCAGCCGCGCCGCGCCGGCCGGTGAAGCGGCGGACCGCCAGAGTCTGGCCCGGCACGGTCAGGATCCGCACCCGGGGATCCTCGGGAGCCGGCGCGGTCGCCTCGGTCAGGCCGGCCGGCAGGAAGAAACGCATGGTCAGGCGGCCGCCCTCGCCCGACGTCGTCTCGACCGGGGCAGTCATCGCGATCTTTTCGCCCTCGGACTCGGCGGAAACCTCGACGGGGGCGGTCATGGCGATTTCCTGTTGCGCGCGGTTGGCACCGAAGATGTAGGCGGCGAGAATCCGGAAGGCGGCGTTCCTCGCATCGCCGTCGTCGCTCGCCTCGACGTCGACTTCGGCGGCCAGCCGCGGGCCGTAGCGGCGCACCTCGACCGCTTCGCCCAGCTCCGCGACCACCTCGTAAGAAGGCTGCTCGGTGCCCGAGCGGATGCCGAAGACGGAGCATCCGGTCAGCAAGATCGTGCCGGAGAGTACGACGGCCCAGCGCAGCATGCGGTCACTCCTGGTCGGAAGCATGATTTCGGTCATGGGGTAGATACGTCGTAGGGGCGGCGGCGGATTGCGCCGCCCCGCTCAGACCACGACTCCCAAGGCCGCCTGGGCCTCGAGCACCGCCTGGTAGCGGAAGCAGTCGTGCAGGTGGTCGTTCACGATCCCGACCGCCTGGAGGTAGGAATAGACGGTGGTCGGGCCGACGAAGGAGAAGCCGCGCGCCTTGAGGTCCTTGCCGATCCGCTCGGAGAGCGGCGTCGCCGCCGGGACCTCGGCGGTGGTCCGCCAGCCGTTGTTGACCGGCAGGCCGTCGACGAAGCGCCAGATGTAGGCGTTGAAGGAGCCGAACTCCTCCTGGATCGCCAGGAAGCCCTTGGCGTTCTTGACCGTCGCGGCGACCTTGCCCCGGTGGCGGACGATCTCGGCGTTGTCGAGGATCTGCTCCTGCTTGAAGTCGCTGAAGCGGGCCACCTTGGCGGCGTCGAAGCCGGCGAAGGCGCGCCGGTAGCCCTCCCGCTTGGCCAGGATGGTCAGCCAGCTGAGCCCGGACTGGGCGCCCTCCAGGATGATCATCTCGAAGTGGCGCCGGTCGTCGGTGACCGGCAGGCCCCACTCCCGGTCGTGGTAGTCCCGCTCGAGATCGTTCTTCTCGGCCCAGCTGCAACGCGTCATGCAAGTCTCCTCCAGGTGAGTGTCGTGGTCCCGGGCGGTCAATGGAAGTCCCGGGAGCGGAACAGGCGCAGGTTGCGGGGATGCCGGCCGAGCTCGCTGTTCCGCGGATCGCGGCCGGGGCGCTTGACCTCGTCGGCCCGGGCGTAGGGCGGATCGAAGAGGTCGCGCGCCGGGGTCGCCAGGTCGGCGAGCCAGGCGGTCTTGTCGATCAGGCGGTCGGCGATGACGTGGATCACCAGGCCCTCCTTCTGCAGCTTGCCCTCGACCGCGACCAGGCTGGCGCCCATGACGATGGCCCGGAAGCGCTGGAAGACCTTGGGCCAGATGACGGTGTTGGCGATCCCGCCCTCGTCCTCCAGGGTCGCGAAGATGACCCCGCTGGCCGTCCCCGGGCGCTGGCGGACCAGGACCAGGCCTGAGACCTTGACCCGGGCGCCGTCGGCCAGCTCGGCCAGGCGGGCGTTGGGGATCACGCCCTCCGCCGCCAGCCGCTCGCGCAGGAAGGAGACCGGATGCGCCTTCAGGGAGAGGCGCAGGCTGCGGTAGTCGTCGACCACCTGCTCGGGCAGGCCCATGGCCGGCAGGGCGACGGCCGGCTCCTCGCCCTGCTCCTCCTCCCCGGCCGCGGCGAAGAGCGGCAGGGGCGCGGCCTCGGGCAGGCCCTTGACCGCCCAGAGCGCGGCGCGGCGGTCGAGACCCTGGGAGCGGAAGGCGTCGGCCCGGGCCAGGGCCTCCAGCGCGCGGGTCTTGAGCCGGCTGCGGCGCCAGAGCTGCAGGGGATCGGCGTAGCCGTTGCCCCGGGCCGCGACCAGGGCCTGGCCCTCGGCCTCGGCCAGGCCCTTGGCCTGCCGGAGCCCCAGGCGCAGGGCCAAGCCGCCGGCACCCGCCGAGGGCTCCAGGGTGCAGTCCCAGTCGCTGAGATTGACGTCGAGCGGGCGGACCTCGACCCCGTGCTCGCGGGCGTCGCGGACGATCTGCGCCGGGGCGTAGAAGCCCATGGGCTGGCTGTTCAGCAGGGCGCAGGCGAAGACCGCCGGATGGTGGCACTTGAGCCAGGAGGAGACGTAGACCAGCAGGGCGAAGCTGGCGGCGTGGCTCTCCGGGAAGCCGTAGGTGCCGAAGCCCTCGATCTGCCTGAAGCAGCGCTCGGCGAAGTCGCGCTCGTAGCCGCGCGCGGCCATGCCCTCGATGAACTTGTCGCGGAAGGTGTGAATGGTCCCGACGTGGCGGAAGGTCGCCATGGCGCGGCGCAGGCGGTCGGCCTCCGAGGGCGAGAACCCGGCGGCGACGATGGCGATCTTCATCGCCTGCTCCTGGAACAGGGGCACGCCCAGGGTCCGGCCCAGGACCTGGGCCAGCTCCTCGGAGGGATAGGTGACCGGCTCCTGGCCGTTGCGGCGGCGCAGGTAGGGGTGGACCATGTCGCCCTGGATCGGCCCCGGGCGGACGATCGCGACCTCGATCACCAGGTCGTAGAAGCTGCGTGGCTTGAGCCGGGGCAGCATGGTCATCTGGGCTCGGCTCTCGACCTGGAACACGCCGAGGGAATCCGCCTTGCAGAGCATGTCGTAGACCGCCGGGTCCTCGGCCGGGATGCTGGCCAGGTCGTGGTGCTGGCCGAGGTGCCGCGCCATGAGGTCGAAGCCCTTGCGCAGGCAGGTCAGCATGCCGAGGGCCAGGACGTCGACCTTGAGGATGCCCAGGGCGTCGAGGTCGTCCTTGTCCCACTCGATCACCGTGCGGTCCGGCATGGCGGCGTTCTCGATCGGCACCACCTCGGACAGCGGGCCGCGGGTCATGACGAAGCCGCCGACGTGCTGCGAGAGGTGGCGGGGGAAGCCGATCAGCTCGCGGGTCAGTTCCAGGGTCTGGCGCAGGCGGCGGTCGCCGGGGTCGAGGCCCAGCTCGCGGATCCGGGCCTCGTCGATGGCCTGCTCGCTCCAGCCCCAGACCGTGCCGGCCAGGGCCGAGACCGTGTCGGCGGAGAGCCCCATGGCCTTGCCGGCCTCGCGGATCGCGCCGCGGCTGCGGTAGCAGATCACCGTCGCCGCCAGGCCGGCCCGGTCCCGGCCGTACTTGTCGTAGACGTACTGGATCACCTCCTCGCGGCGCTCGTGCTCGAAGTCGACATCGATGTCCGGCGGTTCGTTGCGCTCGGCGCTGACGAAGCGCTCGAACAGCAGCTCGACCCGCGCCGGATCGACCGAGGTGACGCCGAGGCAGTAGCAGACCGAGGAATTGGCGGCGGAGCCCCGGCCCTGGCAGAGGATTCCGCGGCTCCGGGCGAAGCGTACGAGGTCGTAGACGGTGAGGAAGTAGGGCGCGTAGCCGAGGTCCTCGATCAGCGCCAGCTCGTGGGTCACCGTCGTACGTACGTTCTCGGGTACGCCCTCCGGGAAGCGTTCGGGCGGATAGCGCTCCCGGGCGCCCTGCCAGGTCAGGTGAACGAGCTCCTCCTGCGGGCTGCGGCCCTCGCTGGTGGTCTCGTCGGGGTACTCGTACTTCAGCTCGTCGAGGGAGAAGCGGCAGGCCTCGGCGATCTCCAGGGTCCTTGCGACGGCCTCGGGATGGTCGCGGAACAGCCGTGCCATCTCAGCCGGCGGCTTGAGGTGCCGCTCGGCGTTGCTCTCCAGGCGGAGGCCGGCCTCGTCGATGGTGCAATGTTCGCGGATGCAGGTGACGAGGTCGAGCAGGGGCTTGCGCCCGGGATGGTGCAGGCGGACGTCGTTGGTCGCGACCAGGGGCACGGCGCCGGCCCGGGCCAGGCCGGCCAGGCGCGCAAGGCGCGGCCGGTCGTCGCCCCGGTAGAGCATCCGGGCGGCCAGGTAGCAGGACCCGGCGGGGACCTCCCCGGCGAAGGCCCGGAGCTGCCGGGCGAAGGCGGCGTCGGGGACCTCGGGCGGCAGGACGATGAAGACTTGTCCGCCAGGGCCGCCGGGGGCCGCGGCCAAGATGTCGGCCAGGGTCAGATGGCAGTCGCCCTTCTCGGCCCGGCGCTTGCCCAGGGTCAGCAGGCGGGACAGCCGGCCGTAGGCGGCCCGGTCGCGGGGATAGCAGAGGATCTCCGGCCCGTCCCGGGGCACCAGGCGGGCGCCGACCAGCAGGCGCAGGCCGGCCTCCTTGGCGGCGACGTGGGCGCGCACCACCCCGGCCAGGGAATTGCGGTCGGCGACCCCGATGGCGGCCAAGCCCAGGGCCGCGGCGGCGGTCGCCAGCTCCTCCGGGTGCGAGCCGCCGCGCAGGAAGCTGTAGTTGGTCGTGACCTCGAGCTCGGCGTAGCCCGCTGCTCCATTCATTTCCGGGTGACCGTGCTCACGCCCAGACCCTCAGGCGAAGAGGCCGTGCAGGTACCAGCGCCCCTCGGCCCGGTAGACCCAGTAGCGGCGGCCGTCGTCGTCCTCGACCCGGAAGTAGTCGCGGGCCGGCTCGGCCGCCTTGGCGGGCTCTGAATGCCACCATTCCGGGCTCAGCCGCTCCGGCCCCTCGGCGGCGGCGACCCGGTGCAGCAGCCGGCGCCAGCGGAACTGGGCCGGCGGATGGTCGGGCAGCAGCGCCAGGGCCTCGATCGGCTGGGCCCGCGACAGGAGCCGCAGCGGCCGGGGCCGCGCCGGGCGCCGCCAGGCTGCGGTCGGGGCCGCGGCCGGCGCTTCCACTGGCGGCGCCGCGGCCACCGCCCGCTCGGGGACATGGCTCTCGCGCGGCGCTTGCCGGGCGACCTGGGCGGCGCCCAGGCGGTTCACCAGGCGGTCGACCACCTCGCCCAAAGCTTCGGGAGGGGGCGCCACGGGTGGGGCCGCCTGGAGAGCGGGCGCCTCCGAGGCCGGGGCCGCTTCGCGCGTCCGGTCCGGGCAGAGCGCGGTCCCGAAAGCCGGGGGCTCGGCCTTCGGGACCACCGCACCCCGGGCCGATAGGCCGGCGGCGCAGGGCAGGACGCTCTGCAGGGCGGTGAGCGGCTCGGCCGCCGTGGCGGCCAGGGTCATGACCTCGACCCCGAAGCCGGGATCGACCCGCTCCAGGCGC
>JAAUXY010095973.1_pt1 | contig 10742 bp, 15 predicted proteins | sample 7278121 | NCBI WGS metagenome assembly JAAUXY01 (sample SAMN14350117, study PRJNA611818) | marine sediment metagenome | isolation source: surface marine sediment (1.8m) | place: French Polynesia: Moorea | collected 2018-08
CCGCGAGCACCCTGATGAAGATCCGCTCGAGCAGGTGCCCGGCATGGAGCAGCTGAATCCCGACCGCCAGCTGGAAATGGACGGCGCGCGTGACAAGATCGCTGAAGCCGTCGGCGAGCTGCCGGAGCGTCAACAGCAGGCGTTCATGTTGCTAGCCTGGGAAGGCCTTGATGTCAAAGCTACCGCCAGGGCCATGGGCTGTGGCGAAGGGAGTGTCAAAACCCACTACTCCCGAGCGGTGCACGCGCTGCGTAGCGCCCTGGAGGAATACCATGACTGAGCAAAACCAACCCGAAGAAGACTTTGTGGAGCGCCTGACAGGGACGCTGCGCGACGGTGAGCACGATCTGCCGCCGGAGGTCATCGAACGCCTGGGAGCAGCCCGGCGTGCTGCGGTTGCCGCAGCAGACCGTCCCGCGAAGCCGGTGTGGCCGCATTTTGTCGGCGCGGGTGCGCTGGCCTCGGCTGCGCTGGTGGTAGTCCTCATGATCCAGCCGGAGGTTGCGCCGCTGCCGCCGCTCGACGCCGCCGAGCTTGCCGCGGCGCAGGATGCTGAGCTTCTCGAAGATCTGGAATTTGCAGCGTGGATGATGGCAATGGAAGAAGCGGATGAACCGTCGAACTCGGGTTAGGTGGATGATGTTCTTGACCGGAATGAGCATAACGAGCGTACAGGCGGCACCCCCCTCCGAGGCGCTGACGCTGTTCGACTTTCTGGGCACCACTGTGGAAGCAGACGACGGCTGGGTTGATCCGCTGGATTTCCTGGATGAGCCTGTCACCGAAGGGCTCGAGCAAGAGGTTGATGACGATGCATCGCTGGTGGAGGCGGCCGGGAACGAAAAGCCGGCGCCAGAACCAGCAACAGAAACGGCAGTTAAAGAGGAGATGCAGCGATGAAGTGTCTACGGCTGCACAACGTGTTACGCGTACTGTTGGCTGCGGGGACGCTCCTCGCAAGCTATGGCGCGACGGCTCTCGAGTGGTCTGAGCTCGACGACGCTGAGCGCGAGGTCCTCGCGCAGTATGAAAAAGACTGGTCCTCTTTCGACGAGACCCGCCAGGAGCAGCTCAGCCGCGGCGCCGCGCGCTGGTTGAGCATGGACGAACAGGAACAGGCACAAGCTGTCGAACGCTTCGAGCGGTGGCAGAAGCTGAGCCCGGAGAAGCGTGCCGAGCTCATGCAACGCTGGCGGACTTTCCGTGATCTGACGCCGCAGCAGCAACGCCGCCTCAGAGACAGCATGCGTCGTTTCCAGAAGCTGCCCGCTGAGCAGCGCCAGCAGCTCAGGCGTCAGTTCCGTAACATGAATGCGCAGGAACGGGCGCGCGCGCTGCAGCGCATGCAGCGTCGGGCCGAGCGGCTGCGCCGTGCTCAGCCGGACAGGGCGCCGCGGCGCTGATCGTCATTCAGAGGTTGCAGCCTGTCGTCACCGATACCGCCCAACCGGCCTGCTTCGTAGGCGGCTTTAATGTCTGCGATCTGTTCCTTTGATCCCATGACGAATGGGCCTTCCTGAACATATGCCTCATCAATATTCTCACCATCGAACAACGCAAATTGCGCCGACTCGCGCGATGAGTTGCTGAGAACAATTTCTCTGCTGATGTCAGGCCTGACCGCGAGAGCTTGACCTGACGCCAGAGACCTAGCCTCGTCACCGATGGTGACCTGCAGGCTTCCCACGACTGACTGAATCCATATGCCTCGATTGGAGCCTGACTCATGCGAGAAGCGACCATCCGGTTGGATGGTTCCGTCCAATATGGTCATCGGGAGCGATGGCGATACTGCGCCGCCGGCGCCATTCGATTCGCCCAGGGCAACCTTGACTCGATAGTCTGCGGTTTTGATGACTGGCATGTCGCGCGCTCGCACCAGCAGGGAAGCGGGTGCTTCGAATCGCTGAGACTGCGGTACGTTGACGAACACCTGCAAGCCGTGAGCGCGGGCATTCAGTCGGGGAGATTCATCATGAACCGCGCCGCTACCGGCTCGAAGCCAGTACAGGTCCCCGGGCTCGAGATCGAAATCATTTCCCAGCGAGTCGCGATTGTGGAAAAGCCCTTCACTGTCCTCGAACAATAAAGACACGGCAGACATCCCTGCGTGGGGGTGCGCTCCGAATGTGGGTTCCGTCATCATGTAATGATCGACCATCACCAACGGGTCCATTAGCGCGCCGATGTCTCGAGCACGAAAGCTGCGGGCATCAAAGCCCGTTCCGACCGAGAGATGAGTGCCGTCTAACGGCTCGGATATGAGTGCCAAATCTTGCGATGAAAAGCTTTGTGAAAGATCGATGGCTGGCTTGATTGTGTCCATTTTGAGCACCTTTCCTTGTTCAGTTGAGTTCGGCTAAAGTGTAAAAACAGAACAATCCTAGGTAGAAGAGCTGTTATTCGAATATATAATCCTATAATTAGAACAGTCCAGGCGCGGCAACCTCAATGGCATCTATTGATCTGAACGACTACTACTATTTTGTGCACGTCGTTGAAAAAGGTGGATTCACGCGTGCCGCCGAAGCGCTCGGCATTCCGAAGTCACGACTCAGCAGGCATATCCAGCAGCTGGAGGAGCGCCTGGATACGATCCTGATCCAGCGAACGACTCGCCAGTCCAGGATCACCGAGCTCGGCGAAGTCTTCTACCAGCATGCGCGCGCAGCGCTCGACCAAGTCGAATTCGCTGAAGCTGCATTGAAGCGTAAGAAGAACACGCTGTCCGGCAAGGTCACGCTGAGTTGCTCGGTGGGTGTGGCTCAGTTCGCTTTGAAAGAGTTGGTGGCTCGCTTTCTGAAAGACAACCCGGAGGTTACAGTGCTGCAACAAGTGACCAACCAGAACATTGATCTCGTCGCCTCCGGCGTCGATATCTCTATCCGTGGACACGTGGACCCTTTGCCGGATTCAACGTTGATACAACGACGACTGGCTGTCGTTGAGTGGAATCTGTTTGCCTCACCCGACTACCCATCCGACGAAAACCCGATCGCAACACCGGCAGATCTCGTAAACCATGAGACGCTCGCCCTCGGCTGGCAGGCACATGGAGACCGTTGGCGCCTGGAGCACCAATCCGGCACCAAAGAAAACATTCAGATTGCGCCCAGGTTCAAGAGCGAGGACATGGCCACCCTGAAAGAAGCCGCGAGCGAAGGCCTGGGCATCGTCGCGCTGCCTGCTTACACCTGCCGGAACGAGCTGGCAGCGGGACAGTTAGTCAATGTGTTGCCTGAGTGGCATGCAGGGCTAGCAGATCTCAGCCTGGTTATGCCGCGACGACGAGGTTTTACCGCACCTGTAGATGCACTCCGAAAGTTTCTCCAGGCAGAACTCGCTGATTTTGTCGCAATGCCTTGATGCCCAGGCCCTCTCCCTCGGAGAGTCGATTCGGGCAGCCGTATGGTCGAACTGGATCGGATGTCGGTTCTGGGTCGAGAGCGGACGTTACCGCGGTAACTTGAGATCGACCGCGTGCGGCTAAAAGCAACCGGTGGTGATTTGCGCCAACAATATGTTTTCGGGATGTACGGATGTCGGCAGACAAACTCCCCGCTGATAATGAGGTGAACCAGTTTGCGGAGGGCTGTCATGAGTAATGTCGAAGTGACCTATACCGGCAACCAGCAATGTCTGGCGATCGATACAAAGAACGATCGACGCATCGTCTCCGATTGCTCGATGACGAAAGGCGAAGAGTTTGGTCCGGAGAGTCTTGTTGCAGCCGGACTTGGATCCTGCATGCTCATTTCAATGTCGTTCTTTGCTGATCGGCATGGACTCGACCTATCCGGTGCCGCTGTCGACGTGGACGTTGCGATTGGCGGTAAACCGACCATGCGGATCCAGTCGATAGATACCACGTTACGTGTGCCGAGGGGCTTCTCCAAGGAGGAACAGGCGGGCCTCGAGGCTGCGGCGGAAGCCTGCCCGATCAAGCACAGTTTCGGTCCGGACACGGAGATAACGACGCGCTACGAGTTTGGCCTCGCCTAGATGGCGGGGCCTGCATAGAAGCCGTGGTTGCATCAGGGCGCAGACGATCGACTACTTTAGTTCCAGCATGGCGGCAGTCAGTGCCGCGGTGCTTCGAGTCAGCCCCCAGCCGGCGTACTTGGACATGAAATTCTCGTGGGACTGCGCCGTGTAAGCCGTGCACGCATCTTCAGCGAACAGCGCAACGTAGCCCAGATCCAGGGCGGCCCGGCCTGTGGCTTCGATACACTCGTCGGTTTCGAAACCTGCAATGACAAGCCACTGAATGCCCATGTGGCGCAATACTGAATCCAGATTTGTTGCGGTAAACGCGCCGCTCACAGTTTTGGTGATGACAATCTCGCCAGTTGCTGGTGCGACCGGCTCGAGAAACTGCGTTTCCGGACTCCCAGGCGGGTAACACCAGCCCAGGCGACGATGCGCTGGCCCGGTATCGAGAGCATTCCCTGACAGCGCCTCTATCTTCACGTGAATACACGCTATCCCGGCGTCGCGAGCTGTGCTCAGTAAGAGGGCACAGTTATCTACCGCAGCGTAGAATCGCGCAGAATAGTCAGCCAACGCCTGATCGACCGCCTTTGTGTCCAAGCCCGCTAGAACGGCGCGTTTGGCCAGGTGTTCAGGGGTTGCAAGCTCTTGAATGTCAACGAGCAGCAGCGCCGTGTTAGCCCTTTCCTGGGGCGGCGGATCCTCCACGAACGTGTACGAAGCTGCCAGGATTTCATCAATTGTGACCATGCTGTTGTTCCCTTATTCCGTCACCCGCCGCAAAACCGCCAACTGCCATACACGTGACGGTAATAGGATCGGCGCTTGGTACCACTCGGGAGTCGGTAGTTGACCGGAACCGTTGCGAAAGTTTTTGAAGATCGGCGCCTAAAGCCGGGCACCGACACTACCATAGAAGCGCCTGAAGACAGCTGGCGGCCAGGAGTGGCCGCGCTGAGATCACCGGGCGGATTGGAGCGAGATGATGTGTTCCGCAACCGCTTCCAGGCGCGCTTGTACCTCATTCTCCGAGCGCTCTACTTCTCTGAACGCCCACCCCCAGACGGGCATGTCCATCGTGCCGTGGGCGGTGCGCATGCCGCGCCCGTCTATCACCTCGATGATTGCGAGCTTGTTGCTCGTATCGATCGTGCGCAGATCGGGTACGGGTCGGGTCAACAGTTTTGCCATGGGCCCGTCCCCGACCCCTTCGGCGCCGTGGCAGGTTGCACAATAGGCCTGGTACAACGCGGCACCGTCATAGACGGCTGTCGGAGCTTCAGTTTCAACCGTCTGACACGCACCAGCCAGCAGCGCCGCCGCGCACGGCAGAATAGTCCTCAGTGTTTTACGAACATACATATTCAACCCTCCGTCACTTAATTCAATTTAATCTGCTTCGGGCGGATGAGTCCTTACGGTGAAATACGTACCTGGCAGATTGACGCGGCGGGCTGTGATCGACGTTCGGTAGCGTAGAACAATCCGGTAAAAGGATTGGGTGTCGCGCACGGCGATCCTACAATGGCGTCTCGTGTACCAAGGACCTGTAAGTGGCTGACGAAAGCACCATCGAGGTTGCGCTCTTCCCGATCCCGAACATGGTGGCGTTCCCCGGCACCATCGTGCCCTTGCACGTGTTTGAGCCGCGCTATCGCAAGCTGGTAAACGATTGCGTCGAAGAGGGACGGCTGCTGGGCGTAAGCCACACCCAGAAGACTATCAGCCAGCAACGCAAGAACCAGACGCTGGAAGAGGCCCTCAACTCTAACCAGGCGACCTACAAAGCCCAGGAGGTGTTTTCCGCGGGGACTTGTGCGATCACCGAGACGCTGCCGGATGGTCGTCTCCTTGCCGAGATCGAAATGACCACGCGGGTAAGGGCGGTGGGGGAGCTGCAGTCGTTACCGTATCGCATTGTCGAGTGCGAGCGCCTCGACGATGAGCTTGCCGGCGACTCAGCGGAAGCCGACGAGCTTCAGCGTTTCGTCAATGACAAGCTCATTGAGCTGGTTGGTGGTCAAAATCCTGAGGTGGCGCGCATTCTGGGTTCGCCTGCGTGGACGGAAATGGCGCCTGCCGACTACAGCTTCAAGATCTTTCAGTTTCTGCGTTTCGATGCCGACGTCATGCAGGATGTCCTGGAAATGCAGAGCGCCAACGAGCGCCTGGGTCTGGTCTGGGGTGTGTTGCAGGGGGCCCGGTAATCCCGGGCACCTGCAGAGGAACCCTCTTCACATCGGCAGGCTGGCGCGTATCGCCTGTATGAAGGGCTCGCGATTGGCGAGCTTGTTAGCCGCATAAGCTTCGCCGGGAAGCTGCGCCAGGCGCTGTGCTTCGTCCAGCGCGGTGCTTTCCACAGCTTGCGGATCGGTCAGCCGGTCCAGAAAGCCCGCATCACATGCGTCCTCCGGTCCCAGCAGGTCACCCTGGACCACACAGCGGGTTTGCCAGCGGCGCGACAGCCGCGCCGCGGCAAGCTGTAATCCGAACACGGGCAGCGACATGCCGATGGCGGTTTCGTTGAGACCAATCTTGAAATTGCCGCTGCTGCCTATGCGCGTGTCGGAAGCGAGCATGGTAAACGCCCCGGCGGCTACCGCGTGGCCCGTGCAGGCAGCAACCACCGGCTGTGGGTGGGTAAAAATCCTCAGCAGCATATCTGCGCCTTTGTTGACGAGCGCCGTTGTTGCTTCCGGTCCCTTCTCGAATTCTTTGAGATCAAAGCCGGCCGAGAAGACTCCCTCGCGGCCAACCAGCAGCACCGCCTGCGCCTCGGCCTGCGCACGGTCCAGCCCTTCGTTGATCGCGTCGACGAAGCCATGGCCCACGGCGTTGGCTTTGCCGTCGTCGAGCTTGATGACGGCAACCTGATCGGTGACGGTGAAGTCGAGCACGCAGTTTCTCCCCACAAAAGACCCAGGCTACCACGATGCTGAGGACGCCAACCCCGGGATCGTGTACATTGCCCGGCTCAAAATCGGGAAATGGGGAAACCAATGCTGACACTACACTTCGCGCCCAACAGCCGGGCGAGCCGGATCTACTGGCTCCTGCGTGAGCTCGACCTGCCGTTTGAGCTCAACCGCATGGATTTCAATCCCAAGGATCTGAAGTCCGACGAGCATCGTGCCCGTCATCCGCTGGGCCGCGTGCCCGTGCTCGATGACGACGATGTCCGTATCTTCGAATCGGGCGCCATTGTCGAATACGTGCTGGCGAAATACGGCGAAGGACGGCTGAAGCCGGACGTCGACTCGCCGGAGTTTCCCAACTATCTGCAGTGGTTTCACTACTGCGAAGGCATGGTCATGCCGCCCATCAACACCATCGTCGTGCAGACCGTGCTGCTGCCGCCGGAGCGGCGTGACGAAACCGCGCTGGGACAGGCGCAGCGGCTTCTCGGTAAAGCGCTGCAGCCGGTCAACGACGCCCTCGAGGGACGAGACTATCTTGCCGGGGATTTCTCGGCCGCGGACATCATGCTGGGTCACTCCTGCATCATGAGCGGTCGGCTGGGCGCGGTGACGGACGATATGCCGCACCTGAAAGCTTACATCGAAAGGCTGCAGGCGCGGCCAGCCTGTCAGGAGGCGTTTGCCGCCTGACGCCTCAGGGTCCGAGCGGCCGGTCTGCAGAGGGCCGGTCGAAGTTGCCCTGACGAAATGCGGTGGCGGCAATATCCATGGCGTTCACGGCTTTTGAATGCGTGCCCTCGTGGACGCAGACGCGCTCGAGAATGCGCCATTCGCCGTTGCGCTTTTCGTACACGTCCAGATAACGCCCGTGCCAGGTGTCGAGGACGTCTGCGTCAGCCTGAAATAGGTAGGTCACGTTGTAGATCTCACCCCGTGCGCGCTGGCGGTCATCCTCGAGCGCAATGCTGTGGTTGAAAATGCAGTGGCTGGTTGAGCGCCACTTGAGGTGTGCGGTCATGCAGTGTTCGGCAAACTCGTGAGCATTCCCCTTGAACGCGCCGTGATCATCGGTCGCGTCCGGCCAGTAGGCTGACTTCAGGAGCGCCTCGTCCAGGCGATCCACGCCGCGGCAGTAGCGCCGTGCGCACTCGCGAATGGCTTCGAGATCCGCGAGTTGATCCGCGTCGTAGCTCATGATGCTGCGCTGTCGACGTGCCGACCGTAGACGCCGGTTGCTGCCTGCACCCGCTCCGTGTACGCCTTCAGGTTGCCGAACTCGTTGGCAATGTGCGTGATCCAGCTGGCGGGTTGATGGTCGTAGATGCCCGCCATCATGGCAGCGATAGTGAAGTCGAACACGTTGGGTGTCGCGCCATATAGAAAGCCGTCTTCCGGCACGGCGTCGTTCAGCGCCTGCAGGTCGCGCCGTGCAAAACCGTTCTGCTCTTCCTGCGTGTGCCGACCCAGGCCGTGCAGATTGTAAGTCTGGCGAACCTGCCGGCGCGCGAGGTTGGCGACCAGCGGGCGCACGAGCGCTGGAGCAATGTGGAAAAAACCGTCCACCACGTGGGGGAACCACGCGTCGTCCAGCCAGCGGCTGGCAACCATCATCCAGTAGAGATGGTCCTCCGCGAGACGGGTCAGCGCTACACCCCGGGCACGCTCCTCCGCGGTCATGCCGGCATAGACTTTGCCCTGTGTGAGCTTGTCGAGATATTCGACGATGAGCTCCGAGTCGGGCAGTTTTTCCCCGTCGACGATCAGGTACGGCAGTTTGCCCTTGGGCGCCTTGCGGGGATCGGATTCTTCCTCGAGGCGGTAGGGCACGTCGAGCGTTTCGAGCAGCATTTCGATCTTGAGGCAGAACGGGCTTACGTTGCGCATGCCGAATGCGCCGCCTAGCGTCACCAGCGTGAGGTCGGGTGTGGTCACGTCATTTCCTTAGTGTTTCGTCTTGTTTCCTAAACACGGGTAAACTGAAAGTTATGCACGTACTCTTTTTACACGGACCCGCAGCCGTGGGGAAGCACACGATCGGCAGCCTCCTGAGCCCGCTGGTCGACATGCCGCTGTTCCACAACCATCTGGTGGTGGATGTGGTGCGCACGCTGTTCGACTTCGGCACCGCCCCGTTCGTGAAGCTGCGCGAGGAGCTTTGGCTTGCGACCTTCAACGCGGCGGCGGAAGCCGGGCAGTCTTTCATTTTTACGTTCAATCCGGAAAGGACGGTCGATCCGGAGTTGATCGACCGGCTGCAGGCTGTTGTCGAAAAGCAGGGTGGGCAGGTGCACTACGTGGCACTCACCTGCAGCGACGAGACCGTGCTGCACCGCCTCGACAGTCCGAGCCGCGCGCAATTCGGCAAGCTTCGCGACAAAGCCGTTTACGAATCCTTCAAGGCGGAGGGCGGCTTCGAGTTTCCACCTCTGCCGGCGCCGTTGATCGAGGTGGACACCGATGCCGCCTCACCCGCGGAAGCGGCCCGCATGATTGCCGATGCCTACGCGGCAGGCGTTAGTCACTAAAAAAACTGGGAATAGAGAGATGGCCAACTGGTATGAGAAATACGTTCTGCCAAAGCTGATTGATGCAGCCTGCAGTCAGCCACCCATGACGGAGCTGCGCGCCCGCTACGTCAGCCAGGCGGAAGGTGAGGTGCTCGAAATTGGCATTGGCAGCGGATTGAACCTCGCGCATTACAGCGATGCGGTGAAGTCGGTGACCGGCGTTGATCCGGCCGCGGAGCTGACCGAAAAGGCACAGGAGCGGGCTGCAGCCATCAAGGCCAACGTGGAAGTGCTGGGTATTTCCGGCGAGGAACTGCCGATCGAGAACAACCAGTTCGACTCGGTGGTCTGCACCTGGACCATGTGCAGCATTCCAAACCCGTATCGCGCCGTGGAGGAGATGCGTCGGGTATTGAAGCCGGGCGGTAAGCTCATTTTCGTGGAGCACGGCCGTTCCGACGATCCGAAGATTGCCAAATGGCAGCGACGCATCGAGCCGGTCTGGAAAGTCATCGGCGGCGGCTGTCATCTGACCCGGCGTGCGGATGAGCTCGTGGAGGGCGCCGGATTTCAGCTGACCAGCTGGGAATCGGGCTATGAGCCGGGACCGAAGGTGGCCGCCTTCATGATGCATGGTCTCGCCACCAAAGCCTGACTGCGGGATCGATCCTACGGGTATATCCGCATGGCAGTCTGCGGGGAATCCGGATAGTATCCGCGCAACTTGTTTGCCTGGAGGCAATTGCTCCGCAGATGGCTGAAGCGACTCAGAACGTGCCGCGCGCACGTCCGCAGGTCTGGAGCGTCATCATTGGGATGACGGTGTTCCACCTGGCCTGCCTCGGCGCCTTTTATACGGGCGTCAGCACCGCGGCAATTGTTGCCGCCATTTTCATGTACGTATTTCGCGGCATTGGTATCACGGCGGGTTTCCATCGCCTGCTGGCGCACCGGTCGTTCAAGACCAACCGGGTTGTACAGTTCATTCTTGCCCTGATGGGCAGCCTGGCCGTGCAGGGTGGGCCGCTCTGGTGGGTTGCACATCACCGCCACCATCATGCGGCAACGGAGACTGAAGAGGACATCCATTCGCCGGTTACCCACGGCATGTGGCAGGCACACATGGGGTGGATGATGACGGATGCGGCCTTCAACGAAAAAGGCACGAACTCCCGCGACCTGCACAAATTCCCTGAAATCAAGTTTCTGCAGCGTCACTACGTCTGGCTGGTGCTCATCCAGCCGCTGATTCTTTACGGCGTCGGTGAGTGGCTCGGTGCGGCTTACAGCACGTCTGGATTGCAGCTTGTCGTGTGGGGCTTTTTCA
>JAAUXY010046938.1_pt1 | contig 10741 bp, 8 predicted proteins | sample 7278121 | NCBI WGS metagenome assembly JAAUXY01 (sample SAMN14350117, study PRJNA611818) | marine sediment metagenome | isolation source: surface marine sediment (1.8m) | place: French Polynesia: Moorea | collected 2018-08
GCCCGAACCTGCAAAGGAAGGGCTGGGCCAATGAAGCCAAGCCGCAGGATTGGCTTTCTTGGGGCGCCAGGGCTGAAGCGACATGAGACAGCCGTAGCCAGACGGTGAGGCGTCGAGGCGATATGCTATCTTTGGTTGGAATGCCGGAGGGCGCACAGCCCAGACCTACCTTCCCGGCCCCCACCAAGAACCCACGCCCAAGGGATGAACCGATATGAACCGTGGTCGCTTGATCTTTACCTGCCTTTCCCTGACCGTCGTTCTCTTCGTCACCGGCACCACGATGCTGGCGGCCAACAATCGCCAGAACGACGACGGGGCCGACTCGCTCTACAAATACCTCTCGGTCTTTACCGAGGTCTTCAGCCTGGTCAACCGCGCCTACGTCGACGAGCTCGACACCGAGGAGCTGATGGCCGGCGCTTTTGAAGGAACGATCGACGCCCTCGACCCGTTTTCGCTCTACATCCCGGCCGACCAGGTCGAGAGCTATCGAGCCACGATCGAGGTCGGCCGTCAGCGCAGCGGCATCGTCGTGCTCAAAGAGCGAGGGGTCGCCTACGCGGTGGCGGTCGAAGAGGGCAGCCCCGCGGCCGAAGCCGACATCGAGGGGGGGCATATCCTGTCCAGCATCCAGGGCCAGCGTACCCGGCAGATTCCGCTGTATGAGATTCAGGCGATTCTAGCCGGCGCCCCCGGCACCGAGATCGAAGTCGAGCGCATCGCCCCTCAGGGCCAGAAAGAGACGGTGCGTTTCAAGCTCCAGGAGTACAAGCCGGCGGCGGTCGAGCTCGAAGTCCAGCGCGGGGTCGGCATCCTGCGATTGCCGGGATTTCACGCCGACACGGCGGGCAGCGTCAGAGACAGCCTGAGCGCGCTGGCGGCTGGGCCTGAAACCCTGCCGGAGCTCACCGAGACCGACAAGCTGGTGATCGATCTCCGGGGGGTCGCCGGCGGCGACGCCGCGATCGCTTATCAGATCGCCGGATTCTTCACCAGCGGCGAGCTCGGCATCCTGACTCAACGGGAAGAAACCGTCGAGCAGTTCGACGGTGAAGCCTCCCCCGTCTGGCAGGGGGAGATCGCGGTGCTCCTCGACCGCGGCACCCAGGGCGCCGCCGAAGTGCTGGCCAGCGTCCTCAAGCAGAGCACCGAGGCCAAACTGGTCGGCCAGCAGAGCTTTGGGCACTCCGGGCGCCAGCGCTTGCTGGAGCTATCCAACGGCGGGCGGCTGCAGATCACCGACGCCTTCTATACCGGTCCCGACCGCCAACCGCTCAACGGCAGCCTGGTACCCGACGTCCGAGTCCGCCCCAACCCCGAGGAAGAGGATCCCACTGTTGACGCGGTTCTTGAACGGAGCTTGAAAGTGCTGCTCGACGAGGAAGAGGTCGAGGAAGAAGCCGCGGCGGCCTGACGCTCGAGGGGTCGCCCGGCTCCTTGAATCGGAGCTCTCCTCGCCAGGACGGCGCGCGAAGCGCGGCGCCGCTGGATCTGAGCCCCCGGCTATGAGAGAGTGCGCAGCACACAATAAGCTTTCAAGCCTGAACTGCTTTTCTTGACATCTATGACCTCGCCAGATCGTCAACGATCGTCGCGCAATCGAACCCTGCTCACCGCCGGTGCCGCGATTCTGTTCGCGGTCGGCCTCTACGTCGGCTTCGAGCTCGCCAAGCCGCCGCCCCGTCCGGACTTTGGCACCGGCGCCCCGCCCCCCCGGCCGACGCTCCCACCGCCGACGACGTCCGAGCCAGCCCAGCCTGAAGCGGCGCCGGTGGCGCCGAGCCCGTCGGGGCTCCCGGACGCGGACGCGCCCTTGCGTATCGAGCGTCAGCCAGCACCGCCGCTCAATGGCGGACCGCCACGGATTTCGATCGTCGTCGACGATCTCGGCCGTGGCCTGCGGGATATCGACGTGCTCCACCGCCTCGGTATTCCCCTGACCTACTCGGTGCTGCCCTTCGAGACCCATACCGAACAGGTGGTCGCCACTCTTCGCGATCGAGGCGAGGAGTACCTCTGCCACCTACCGATGGAGGCCAAGAGCGGCGCGAATCCCGGCCCGGGGGCCCTGCTGTTGACCATGAGCTCCGAGCAGCTGGAAGAAGCCACGCGCAACGCGTTGGCGGCGGTTCCCGGGGCGGTCGGGGTCAACAATCACATGGGGTCTGGCATGCTGTCCCAGCGCACGCCGATGACTTCCGTCCTCGGCGTCCTGGCGCGGCAAGGACTCTATTTCCTCGATTCCCGGACCAGCGCCGACACCGTGGGCTACTCCCTGGCCCGCCACATGGGCATCCGGGCCGCGGAGCGGCAGATCTTTCTGGACACGGTTCGCGACGGCGTCTTCATCCGTTCACAGTTCGACATCCTGCTGGCCACCGCCCGCAAACGCGGCAGCGCCATCGCCATCGCCCACCCCTACAGTGAGACCCTCCAGATCCTGACCGCGGCGATCCCAGCGGCACGGGACCAGGGCTTCGAGTTCGTAACCGTCAGTGCGCTGCTCGAGGGCTGACGCCCCAAGAAAGTCGAGCTTGCAGCTCGACTTTCTTGGCCCAACCCCTCCTTGGCAGTTTCCGTCCGGAGGAACCGGACGGAAACTGCGGCTTAGCCTAATCGTCCAGCCAGCTCTCTTGAAGAGGGATCCGAGGTTGGCTGGGTCACCTGGCCAGAGCCCTCAAGCTGACATAGACGTGGAATTCGTCCTCGTTCTTGACCGCGCCAAGGAGGGCTGAGTAGGGCTTGATGCCGAAGTCGGTGAACAGAAAAGCACCGACCGCCTCGATGGTCAGAGTTTCACCGTCCAGCTGGTAACGAGCCGCCACCGGCTTTTTGACCGTCTTGCCGCGAATCTCGAGCTCGAGGTCGGCGGCGTAAGGAAAAGCGACGTCGCCGAGGGTCGTGGCCTGCTCACGAACCGCGGTGACCTTCGCCGTGATGCGGGGCGAGGCGGCCGCGTCGAGTTGCCCCTTGCTCAACATCGACTTGCGGATCTTGCTTCGGTCCTTGTCACTGACCTCGCTGAACGGTTCGTCGAGCAGCTCGAGCTCTTCGAAACGCGGGTACCATTTCTGCTCGAGGTCCCAGGGGTCGACCTTCAGCTGCTCGCTGGCAAGCTCGATCTCGAAGCGAGTGGCCCGGGGAGCTTCGGCGTCAAAGCTCAGATCGGCCTGATAACCGGTGGCCGTGATCAGGTGGTTGTGAGCCACGCCGGAAGCAAATCCCCCCTTGTGGGTGATGACGGCAAAGATCGAGTCTTCGGTCACGATCTCGACCTCCCGGGCGAAGGTGTCCTGGGCGAAGGTGATATCGGCGGTCAACAAGAGGCTGAAGACAAGATGCAGTGGCTTCATGGCGTCGATCCTCCTTATCTCATAGCTCTGTGCTCGCTGGGTTACGTGCCCATCTTCGGAGCGGACGTACGCTGAGTTTATCCGCTTCTCCGCGGGTGTTCGGCAGAGGGCGGCTCGACGCCGGCCTGGTGGAGGACCCAGACGGCCGCAGTTCAGCGCCGCGCCGGTCGGCGACGAAAGATCCGGTAGCCCAGCCAGCGGGACAGGCCGGGATGCCGCCCTCGCCGGGACAGGATTCGCCGGGCGATCTGATCCTCGTCGCCGCCGTCGTCGGGAGGCTCGGAGATTTCGACCTCGGCCAGCGCCGGCTCGGGCAGCTCGATGTCGTCGTCGAGTACCCGCGGCCGCAATCGTTCCGCGATCTCCTCCTCTCCCACCAGACCGTAGAGCGCCTCGAGGAGCTGAGCAAAACCGATATAAGTCTCATCAAACACTTCGATCGCCTGCTGACGATCGGCTTCGGTCTTCGTTCGCCGGGCCTGCAGAAAAGGCCCCTGCTCAGCGCTGAGGTCACCTGCCTCGATCTGCTCCAACACCTTCTGGTGCGCCTCGTCAGCTGCCAAGAGAGTTGCCAGACTGCCGCGCACCGCCCGCGCCATCAGCCGTTGGAGCAACAGGTAGTCCGGCAATTCTTCATCTTCTTCGAGCAGCGGCTCGAAGAGCTCGGCCAGCATGCCGCTCACGCGCCTGCCGTGCATTTGCAGGGTCGCTACAAAATCCCTGGCCGCTACTTCGCGCTCTTTGACGGTAATCGAGCTCATCATCCCGGATGATAGCAACCCCACGGGTGGTAAAGTCCTCACGTGCCTACGACACTCGATCCCCTCGAACGGCTGCGCGCCATCATCGCCGCCTGGCCCGAGACCCGCGAGAAACTGTCCCACGGCTCTCCCACCTGGTGGGGCGGACGCAAGACCTTTGCTACCTTTGCCGACAACCACCACGGTGATGGCCGCGTCGCGGTCTGGGTGAAATCGAGCTTCGACGAGCAGGAGCTGCGGGTCGAGGCCGATCCCGAGACCTACTTCGTGCCGCCCTACCTGGGACCGAGCGGCTGGGTCGGAATGCGCTTGGATCGCGACCCGGACTGGGAGATCGTCGAAGAGCTGCTCGAGGCGGGCTATCGCATGGTGGCACCGAAGCGGGCGATCGCGATCTTGGACGCGTGATCACCTCGCGTGGCCCTCGGATCAACGCGATCTCGTTCTGACGCTACGGGCGGGAGTGCGACCGAGGCCGGCCTGGACGAATGGACGCCCGTCGGGCCCCCGGCTGAATCGCGAAGGGCCGGCGGCGGCCGGATTCCGACGCCAGCCCGGCGTCGGCGTCATATTGCTTTGATGTGATCTTTAGCCACCTGCCTCGACTCCTGGTTTACACTATCTGAAAGACACCCTATTTCAGGTCGCTCGCCGACACCTAACTCAAGGAGGATTTATGGGATCCGCGCAATACCCTCGTATCTATTTCAACGGTTACCAATATTGGAATCCGAACACGGTCAACAACAACGACTATGGTGGCTCGGAGCCCTACGGCATCAACACCTGGGATGTGCCGCATGCCCAGTTCGACCAGGAATACCTGGAGAGCAAGGGGGTCGAGCGTCCCTCGGAGATCCCGGCCTTTCTTGAGACGAACATCCCTTACGAACCGCCGGAGCGCCTGATACCGCCGGCGGAGTGGGGCCTCTACGGCGGCATGCAGTGCGGCTTCGTGACCGACACCGAACCGACGGTCGACGGGCCGTTTTCGGTTCCGGACCAGAAGACCCTGACCACCGGCTACACCGACGCGAGCGGCGCCTACGGCAACCAATCGTCGGTCGAGCCCTGGGTCGGCCAGCCGCTGCAGCTCAAAAACGGCAAGCTCGTCGATGTCAACCCGATGTCGTTCTGGAGCTCGCAGGTCATCTTCAACAAATTCACCTTGGGCGACGACTCCACCGGCTTCGACGCCAAGCCGGTGGCGCGCATGCACTCGCGGTTCATCAGCACCGCCAAGCGCAACTACAACTCCCTGACGGACCTGGTGATCGCGGCCACCTATGGAGCGACTTTCCAGACTTGCTTTGCGAAGGACACCGTGACCTTCAACGGTACCGGCGGCCCGCTGCAGCAGCAGATCACAGATGCCTTCAACCAGGGGGCCGCGGGGCTGATGCTGCGCTATAGCGCTTACGCGACCCTCTATTTCCAGGGCTCCGCCTTCGACGGCATGGATCCGGGAGACCGCTATCCGATGCTCGAGAAGATGGGCGAGCTCTACCAGGAGTACACCCAGGATCCCGATCTGCCGACGCCGATCAGCCGCGCTTATAGCCGGGTGGCCGGCTGGGTCGGCCTGTGGATGCCCGGCGAATTGGCCAGCGTCCCCGGGGGCCGGTTCTTGATCCCCTACGATCAGGATCTGAACTCGAGCAAGAGCGCGATCGAGGTGACGCCGAGAGGGCTCACCGCCGGGCAATACCAATCGCCTCCCCCGATGCCGCCCAATACCGACGCGCCGATCAGCGCCCCCCAGTCCCTCGGGCCGGCCACGGTCGAGGTCGTGACCGATCAGAACGGCGACGCCGAACGCTTCACCCTCGATCTGAACAACACCTTTCCCGAACGCGACAGCACCGGACTCAAAGCCGACTTCGGCACCGTCAAGTTCGGTCTGCAGGCCTCGGGTGGGGCGATCCAGTGGTTGTCTGAGAACGTTCCCTACGATCAAGCGACTTACGAGCAGTACGGCGGCCTGGTCGATCTGCCGGGGGGTGGCGTCACCGCCGCCCAGCTGCTCGACGGTTCCTTCGTGCTGCAGGTAGAAAGCGGTCAGAACGCCGGCTCCACCACCGAGACTCTGGCCCTGGTCGAGACCCTGGCCACGTCACAGACCGATCCTCGTGGGCTGTACGCCGAACAGCCGGATCCGAGCTTCGACGACGGCGACGCACCGAACCCCGGCCCGGGTATGCCGTCCACCGCTCCGACCTGCGAGCTTCAGGTGCGCTACCGCGGCTATGCGCCTGCCGACTACCCGGTGAGTCCCGCGCCTCAGATGAAGCTGAGCTGGCAAGCCTACTCCTACACCCTGGACTCCTACCCGGACGGCGAGATACCGATCGAGGTCAACTACAAGAACTCACAGGGTGCGTTCGTCCCCTTCACCGGGGCGATCGACGTCCCGGCGGACGGTTCGGTCGAAGTCCAGGTGGTGTCCAAGGGGTCGGCCATTCCCAACCTCGTCTTCCTGCCCTGGGCCGAGTCCCAGGGTGGATTCTCAGGCGCTCCTTTCATGCCACCGACCGGCATCGGGTCGTCCTACTACACGGTCATCAAGTGCATCAACTGGGACAACGACCTGGCTGAAGCCTTCGACGCCTGGTTGGAATCGAGCCCGCCGATCGATTGGGTCACCGCCGTGGTCTGGAAGATGGTCTTCGAGGTCTACCACTACGGCTTCCCGGTGATGAATCAATTCATCAACAGCCCGGCGCAGTTCCAGGCCCAGGCCGACAGCGTGCAGCAGGTGACCGACCCGACGACCTTCGACAAGGGAAGCTACATGCCGGTGACCCGCACCTGGTCCGCCGGCCAGCGGCACATCATGAACAGCTACGTCACCTATCTGAACAGCGGCGCCGGAGAGGGCACCGTCGATTTGGAGGACCGCGCCGCCGTCAAGGAGATGGCCAGGGAGATGCGCTTCCGGGCACCGAGACGCCGGGGCCTGGTGGAAAAACCAGGCAAAGGTCAGCCCGGCGTCAACCTGGGCCACGGCTGATATCGCCCTTCAGGCGCCGGCCGAACGCCGGCGCCTGAGCCTTCGGCCTCCGACGGCGAGGATCTATGCGCGAAAGGCTCCCAGCAAGAGCCCTGGTCACGGCTCGTGCTTGACCTCCTCGATCGCCCGAGCAAGGTCCGAGGTGCTGATCAGCTCCTTCTCCTGGAGCACCCTCACCAAGCCGTCCGCCAGCAGTCTCAAGCGGCAGACTTCGATGCGAAGCCTGGACGCCTCCAGGTTTCGCGCCGCCGGCTGTCCCGATGATCTAGCCATCGGCTCGTCGAATCGGTAGATCTCGGCAAAGAAGGCTCCCGGATCGACATCGAGGACCTTCAGGATGACCAGCACCTGGTCTATCCGCGCGGCCTTCTGCCGGGTCAGCAGTTGACTGATGTAGCTCCGCCCCCAGCCGAGGACTTCCTGCACCTCCAGCTGAGTGAAGCCCCGTTCGGGAATGAGTGTGCGCAGGCGCCTCAGGATGCGGTCGAGATCTCGATCGATGTCTCGCATGACTCCCTCCAGTGTCGTCCAAGCGTGAGCGCAGACTCTAAATGCGAGAGCTTGCAGGCCCCGAAACCCCAGAGAGCCGAGGACGTTGCGAAAAAAAGAGAAACCCCGAACCGCGGGGAGAACGAGGACAGGTCAGAATGACGGGCGAGGCAGACGCTCTGCTAGCAATCTCGTTGGCCGTGCAGTCTGCTCGAAAGGAGGGCTCATGGCCTATCTTGGTACCGAATCGCAGAAGAATGGGGCAATGGTCATCCCTAGCGGCGTTAGGGCGGACCTTGGTTCCCCAGGAAACCCGAGACTGTAGGGGCGCATCAGCATCGAGAACGACGCCTGAACCCCTGGTTCAGAAGTTCTCGTGACTTCGACTCATTTGCGGGTAAGCGAATTTTTCTTTGCTTACCCCTTTTTTTCACAATCATATTGTCTAGAATAGTCTCTTGGAGACAAGAGAAATGGATCGTAGCTACCGCAATCGACTGCTTCGGGAGGCCGTCCGCGATCCGCGCCAGATCCTCACGCATGCAAAGTTCTGGAAGTTGGAGCTATGGCCCCACTACCTGCGACGCTGCGACGATCTTCTATTCGGCGACCCTTTGGCTGGTCTGGCACTCACCGAACCCGCGCCGCAATTTGCCGCGAAGATCGCCGAGGCCAATCCTGGCGTCAACGGCGCCGATCTGATGATCCTTGCTTACTCATATCGCGGCAGCGCCCACCGTCGAGCCGACAACTACAGTCGCGCCGAGGAAGATTACGAACGAGCGCGAGAGTACCGAGATAGCGCCTCACCCAAGGCGCTGGCCGAGCATCTCCGGCGACTGGCGTACTTCTACATGGTTCGAGGGCGCCCCGAGTGCTTTCCGATCATTGGCGAGGCAATCGCCATTCACAAACGCGGGAGCCTGGTACATCGACACGGCCTCGGCGAGTGTCTTCTGTGCCGCGGGCACGCCTATTTTGAATTTGACCAACCCGGCAAGAGTCTCGAAGATCTCAGCGCCGCCCTGAATCACGTCTCTCTCAGAATCGATCCCAAGCCCTACTATGCTGCTCTTCACAACCTTGCAGACTGGGCCGTGGTCTATGGTACCGATGAAGAGCTACAGATCGCCTCCGACTATCTCAAAACAGCTCTCCTTGCACTGAACACGATCTGGGGACGACCGTTCCCGAAGCTCAAATTGCGCTGGCTGATCGCATTGGTTGAGGCTCGGCTGGATCACCACGGTCGCGCCGAAGAGGTCTTCCTCGAAGTCCGAAAAGGGCTATTGAAGATGAGCCTCGTGTACGAAGTCGGAATGATCTCGATCGATCTCGGCTTCCTCTACCTGGCTCAAGGGCGGCACCTCGAGCTGAGGGCCCTGATCCACGAAACCGCCGCCATCTTCCGGCGGATCGGCGTCGAGGCCAAGGCGCAAGAGGCTCTCGACCTCTGGCGCCAGGCCGAGGACGTCACCGAAGAGCTTCTCAAGAACGTCCGCGAAGTCTTCTTCAGCCACGCCGACCCCATGCCGAGTATCGCCGCATAGTCATCCCAGCATCACATGGCGCTGACCATGAAGCCCGCGGCTCAGGGCGGCCCAGGCTGGCCTGACGGCCAGAATTCTGACGATTTAGAAGCCGTAAACAGTCAGAATTTGGAGAATTCTGACGATTTAAAAGGCCGTAAACAGTCAGAATTTGGAGAATTCTGACGATTTAAGCTCTCTAAATGCTGAGACAACCGGGAATTCTGACGGTTTAGCGCGTCTAAACAGTCAGAAAATTTGGTGTGTGATCGATATGGCACGCTCCGATCGATCACACACCGGGTGTTCGATCGATATGGCACGCTCCGATCGATCACACACCGGGTGTTTGATCGCCGTGGCACGCTCTGATCGATCACACACCGGGTGTTCGATCGCCGTGGCACGCTCCAGTCGATCATCCACTTGAAGATTTCAACAGATTTCAAGAATCGCCCCTAGAAATGGGGGGTTACAGACTCAACAAATGAGCCTCAGAGGCGAAAAGCCTACAAAACACCCTCAATTGAACAATTCAACTGCTGACTCAATCGCGATGACTCCGCCCCTCGCGGCAAATTCTTCAGCCTGGGTTACAGAACGGCGGGCCGTTTTGCGTCTTATCTATGTAGAGCTTCGACACAAGTGCGGGCTCCGATACCGAGAGACGATCGCCAACGCCAGATGTGGAGCCCCCGATGGCCGAAGAACAAGACAAAACCCACCGCCTTCTCTTCCACTTCCCGAGGATGGTCAAAGACCTGATCCAACTCTGCCTCGGCGGCGAGTGGCTCGAGCACCTCGACTTCGACACTCTCGAGAGAGTCTCCGAACGCCTCTTGAGCAAAGAGCTCGCTCGTCGCGAGCAAGACGTCCTCTGGCGACTCAAGTATCTCCCGCAAGGGAAGAGCGAGAATGCCTCAGGAGAGGGCAGGCCCCCCCGGAACTACCTCGCCGGCAAAGAGGTCGAATATCTGGACCTGGAAGACGAATACTTCTACGTCTACCTCCACCTCGAGCACCAATCGCGGCCCCGCGTGCGCATGGCACTCGACATGGCCACCTACAAACTGCTCGCCCTCCAGGATCTGACCCGCAACGACTTTCGCCTGGGCGACGAGTTGCCGACCATCTTTCAGGTGGTATTCTACAACGGTGAGGCGGCATGGAACGTGCCAACCTCGCTGCTTGAAATGCTCCAGACCCTCGAGGGTGCCCCCGAGGGGTTGGACTTTTGGAGCTACAAGCTGATCGCCGCCCAGCGTCTCGACCTGGAAGAGTTGGTCGGAGCCGAGAGCCCTCTACTGGGCCTCTTCCGGCTCGAGCAACTCGACAGTCTCGAGGATCTCGAACAAGTTGCAGCCGAGCTGCAGACGGCCCTGAGCCCCGAGGACGAAACACTGGAGGAAGCGTTCGTGACCTTCATCAACGAGGCAGTTCTTCCAAGGCTGACCTCGGAAGGCGAGCGCCAGCAGAGAATCGAAGGCCTTCAAGAGGTGCCGACCATGGTCACACAGAGAATCGAGAGAATCACCCAGGGATGGCTGGCGGAAGGCAAGAGAGAAGGCGAGAAAGAAGGCTTCCGTAAGGGTAAGA
>JAAUXY010025296.1_pt1 | contig 10740 bp, 11 predicted proteins | sample 7278121 | NCBI WGS metagenome assembly JAAUXY01 (sample SAMN14350117, study PRJNA611818) | marine sediment metagenome | isolation source: surface marine sediment (1.8m) | place: French Polynesia: Moorea | collected 2018-08
AGCAGGGAATCCAGGTCTGACTCGCCCAGGGAATCCAGGCTGCGGCCTTCAAACTCACCGGCCAGTACCTGGCCGCTGAGGTCGCCGGTCTCGTGGTCGAGCTCCATCTTGAGAATGGCCGTTTCCACCTGCGAACGGCTGGCACCGCCGGTTCCACCAGATTGGCGCCGGATCTGCTGGAAGATGGGGAACAGCTGCGCCAGCACCGGCAGCAGGCGAATCGCGCCCACCAACAGGCCGGTAATTGCCGCCCCCAGCCAGTGCATGCGCCCGGTAACCACCCCAATGACCACGGTCACAACCAGCAGGCCGATCGCGAGCTTGAGGTAGGCGGGCTTGCGCTGCGCCGGCGGCATGGCCTTGATGCGCTGGTAAATAATCCAGGCGGCCAGGCCGATGGCCAGTATCAGGATGAGGCGGGCCACGGTGGCTCCTACTTGAGTTGGTCCAGCAGCAGTTTAGCGTTCCCGCTATCCCGGCCGCCATGCTCCAGCATGGCGGATTTGCCGGCGGCGGCATAGCGCGCCACGGCGCCGAGCAGTTCGGCGAGCTGGTGGGGGCTGGCGTGGTCGAAGCGTGCCCAGGCGCCGCCGCTCAGGCGCGCGAGCTGTTTGAACACGCGTTCCACCGTGGGATCGGTGCCTTCCTGGAACATGAACAGGGGCAGGCCGGCGATACCCAGCTCGCCGGCACTGGCGGCCAGCCGGTCCGGATTTTCCTCGCAGGCATCGCCGATAAACACGACGGCCTTAACCGGCGTGTCCCGATGCTCGCGCAGGGCGTGATTGAGCAGGCGTTCGATCTGGGTCATGCCGCCTTCACACTGCACCCGGTTCATCTGCTTGAGCAGGGCGTGTTCGTCCACCAGCCAGCGGGTGGCCCGCAGTTCGCCGATGCCGCGGAAGTATGCCAGCTGTACCGCCAGGCCGCCGAGATTCTGGGTGGCCATGAACATCTCGCCCTGCAACTGGCAGGCGCGGTCCCAGGTGGGCTGGCGGCTGGCAGTGGCGTCGATGGCAAACAACAGGCGCGCGCCGCTGGCCGCGCGTTCGGCCAGCGTCTTGGAACGGGTCAGGAACTTGTCGATTTCACCGGCAGAGGACCGGACTTTGGGAGGTTTAGCCAAGCAGGTGTGGTCAGTGCTTCTTCTGGACTGTGTTAGTTCTGTGGCTTCAGCTTGCCGATCTGTTCCAGTTCGGTCAGGTAATGGCGGCGGTGCGCCAGTTCGCGGACCGCGGCCACCAGCTCTTCCGGGGAGGTGTCTTTCTCCTCGGTGCTCACCATCTCCCACAGCTTGCGGCTGGAGAACTCGTGCATATTGAATGTCTGTGCTTCTTGCATTGTTTTACTACCGTCTTTGTTCTTGTTAAGGGCGTACCGGGAAAATGCGACTAGTTGCTAACATTTTCTCTGGCCATGCACGCCAGAAACGTCATTCATGGCTTGAATTTGCCACAGATTTACTTGATGCGCCACTTAAATTAGCGCCGTAAGTCTGTGAAATATATCGATTCTCTTTGACAGTTACATGACAGGGAAGTTCGCTCTCTATGACGCCGGGCGCCCGCTGACGGGGATCAAATCCATGCACCGGTGGTCAAACCAGCGGTCCGGATACCTTACAATGCCGTACCATCCACACTGATTTTGTCTATCCCACGCAGGAGTGCCGCCATGGGCCTTTTCGACATTCGCAAGAAGCACCTGATGCCGTCAGCGCAGGAAGCGCTACCCGGCCGTGATACGGAAATGCCGGTGCCGGCCCAGCACTTCGTCAACGACAATCCGCTCAAGGGTCCGTTCCCCGACGGCTATGAGCAGGCCGTGTTCGGCATGGGTTGCTTCTGGGGTGTGGAGCGCATGTTCTGGCAGCTCGAGGGCGTGTATACCACGGCAGTGGGCTACGCGGCGGGCTACACCCACAACCCCACCTACCAGGAAGTCTGCAGCGGCCAGACCGGCCACAATGAAGTGGTACTGGTGGTCTATGACCCCGCCGTGATCAGCTACGAGCAGCTGCTGAAAACCTTCTGGGAGGGCCACGATCCCACCCAGGGGATGCGCCAGGGCAACGACATGGGTACCCAGTACCGCTCGGGCATCTACACCTTCAGCGACGCCCAGGCGGAAGCCGCGGAGGCATCAAAGGTCGCTTTCCAGCCGATCCTTGCAGACGCCGGCTACGGCGAGATCACCACCGAGATTTTGTCGGCAGGTGAGTTCTACTACGCCGAGGAATACCACCAGCAGTACCTCGCCAAGAACCCCGGCGGCTACTGCGGCCTGGGCGGCACCGGCGTGTCCTGTCCGGTGGGTGTCGCCTCGGCTTGAGGAGTCTGGCCGGTCAGGCCAGTGACTGGTGCAGGGCCTGGCGATAGGCCGCTATGGCTGGGATCAGGCTCAGTATCATGGCGCCAACGATAATCGCCAGCAGATAACCCAGCTGGATGGTGGTGGGCAGTGCAGGCACTATCCGCAGGCCGGTTTCATCTCCCAGGATTTGCCCCGCCACCAGGGTGACCAGCTCCAGGGAGATGGTAGCGACCAGGCAGCTTGCCAGGGTAATCAGTACGGCTTCTGCCTCGATCAGTGCCAGCAGGTAACGCGGCGAGGCGCCCATCGCCCGCATTACCGCGACTTCGTGCTGGCGTTCCCGAATGGACGCCAGCAGCATGGCGGCCAGTCCCAACAGTGAGGCCACCAGCACCAGCACCGAGATCAGCCGCAATGCCTGCTCGGCGGCCCCCATGGTTTCCCACAGCTGGGAGAGAGTAACGCCCGGTAGAATCGCCAGCAGCGGTTCGCGCTTGTAATTGTTGATGGCACGCTGGAAGCCGAATGTAGCGAGCTTCGAGTTGAGCCCCACCAGCACTGCGGTGATGCTCTCGGGCACCAGGTCTTGCTCAGAAAACTGATCGACGCCAGCCGCGGCTGTGGTCAGGTTGACGCCCTGGTTCCAGCCTACGTGCATCGCCTCCAGCCCCTGGAGGCTGATGTGCAGGGTCTTGTCGACCGGCGTACCCGTGGCAGCCAGGATTCCGCTCACCTGGAAGGGCGTGTTCTTGTGCTCGCTGAAGGAGTTCTGCCCGATGCCGTGTACCAGCACCAGTTTATCGCCCAGCCTATAGCCCAGGTTCCTGGCCACGGTGCTGCCCAGCACCACATCGAACATCGACTCGAACTTCTGTCCATCGGCCAGCCGCAGCGGCTGGCTCTGCCCGTAACGGTAGTGCTCAAAGTAGTCCTGGGTGGTGCCGACTACCCGGTAGCCGCGATGCGAATCACCCAGCGACAGGGGAATCGCCCAGGCGACTTCCGGGGCGCCGAGAATGTCCTGGTAGCTCTTCCAGCCGATGTTGTTGGTGGGCGTGCCCAGCCTGAATACCGAGTACAGCAGCAGGTTGATATCACCGGTGCGAGCACCCACCACCAGGTCGGTACCGGCGATGGTGCTGCTGAAGCTGGTGCGGGTCTGCTCGCGGATTTTCTCGATGCCCAGCAGCACAAAGACGCTGACGGTGATTGCCAGGAAGGTTAGCGCCACCGAGCCGCGTCGGCTCCACAGGCTATGAGATGCCAGGTTCAGGAACATCAGGCAGCGACCGCCGCCTGGTTGAGGGATGCCAGATGTTCCACCCGCGAAAAATACTCGGCCAGGCTCGGGTCGTGACTGACCAGTACCACTGCGGTGTCGCTGGCTTCTGCCTGTTCCAGCAGCAGCTTCATGAATAGATCGCGATTGCGTGTGTCGAGGGACGATGTGGGTTCGTCAGCGATTAACAGGGCGGGTCGGTTTACCAGGGCACGGGCGATGGCGACTCGCTGTTGCTGGCCGATGCTGAGTTTCGACGTGGCCCTGTGAAACATCGGCTCTTCGATGTCCAGTGCGCGCAGCAATTCCTCGGCCGCATCGCCGGCGACGCGCCGGGGGCCGAAGTGGGCCGCGAGTCGAATGTTGTCCACGGCGTTCAGGTAGGGAATGAGGTTGAACTGCTGGAACACGACTCCGATCGAATGCGCCCGCCAGCGATCGCGCTGGCCGCCTCGCATCTGGTCCAGGCGTTTGCCGAGAATCTCGATCTCCCCGGCGCTGGGAAGCAGCACGCCCGCCAGCAGGTTGAGCAGGGTGGACTTGCCGGACCCCGACGGGCCCTGCAGGAAGACACGTTCACCCGGCCCAACAGACCAGGCCGGGATATCAAGAATAGGAGCGCCGACATCGGTATAGCGAAAGCGCAGGTTCCTGACGGCGACGACCAGTGGAGACTCCTTGGGGCGTGTGGGTAGGGTGAACTAGTTGTGTTATAAAGTATCAAATTCCTGTGTGCACCCCCAAGCGGAGCCCGTTTTGTTCAACCCATCCCTTAATTGCGCCTTGCCGGCGCGTATTGCCCGCGCGCTGATGCTGACGCTTGTCGCCGTGTCCATGACGCCTGCCCTGGCGGCCGATGAAAGCGCCGCCAGCGCCTATAAGGAACTGGAGTGGATCGACCTGCTGCCCCAGGAAGATCTGGACGCGCTCATGAACCCCCCCGAGTACCTCGATGAGATTGTTGACGGGTCAGAGCAGGACACCCTGGCGAGCAATTTGTCGGCGGCGGAGAACGAACTGGCTACCGGTCGCTGGGAGTCGGCGCTGGTATCAACCCGCGTGGTCGACTCGCTGGACGGCGAGGCGATTCGCCTGCCGGGATTCATCGTGCCCCTGGAGTTCGGGGAAGACGAGAAGGTCACCAAGTTTTTCCTGGTGCCGTATTTTGGCGCCTGCCTGCACATGCCGCCGCCGCCCCCAAACCAGATTGTCTATGCCGAGTATGCCCAGGGGCTGGAGCTGTCCAGTATCTATGACCCGTTCTGGCTGGAAGGCAAGCTCGCGACAACGCTGACCGAAAATGAGGTGGCTCGGTCCGCCTACTTCATGGCAGTAGACCAGCTCGAACCGTTCGAGTAGCGGTCTAGCGGGAGATCACGCAGTCGAGCAGGGCATCCTCAAGGCCGCTGAGCGCCTGTTCGTTCCTGCCGATGCATTCCACGCGACTGTCCATGCAGTCGTCCAGTTCGACCTGGGTCAACACATCCCCTGACTTGTTGAAAGCCGCCACGCCGCGGTCGGTAATAAATACTCCCTTGGCGCGGTCAGCGTCTATTCCATTCAGCACGGCGTGCAGCTTCTGCTGGTCGAACACCCAGTCATTGCTGAATATCCAGCCCCGACTGTGGAAGCCCTCGCCCTGGTTGGCCATACACAGGTAGCCCTGGTCAGGGATCTCCGGGTCGGATGTGTCAGCATCGGCGTTATCGGGGGCCGCGGGGGCTGGCGGAAAGCTGTCGATATCCTGCCGGGTCGCGGGCGCCAGCCAGGCCAGTTCCAGCGCGCCCTGTTCCACCGGGTATACGGCCTTGTATTTCAACACCTCGGACGTACCCAGGAAATTCAACAGGGCTGGCAGGTCGTCGGGGCCGTAGAGGTCTGACTTGCTGGCGACGATAACGTCGGAGACCGCCAGCTGCTCGTTGAAGGTGTGGTGGTCGAGCAGGTCGCCGCGGCGAACCTGGCGGGCATCCACCAGGGTCACGGTGGCGCGCAGGTCGATCAGTTCCCGGTAGTGGCGGGCGGCCAGGCTCGCCAGCACCTCCCGCGGGTGCCCCAGCCCGGTCGGCTCGATCAGCAGGCGATGGGGCCTGGCGCGGGCCAGCAGCATATTGAGTGCAATCTGCATGGGCAGGCCGGCAGTGCAACACATGCAGCCACCAGGGACTTCGCGAATAAAAACGCCCTGACTCTCAGTGTTGCTGCCAGCCATCAGGCTGCCGTCGATGCCAACTTCCCCGAATTCGTTAACCAGGATGGCCCAGCGTTCATCGGCAGGCTTCTGCGCGAGCAAATGCTGGATGGCAGTCGTTTTACCAACACCGAGAAAGCCGGTGATGATATTGGTGGGGATGGGTTGCGCCATGGCGTCAGGCGGTGGCCTCTAGCACTCGCAGGCAGATTGCCGGCAGAAGCGCTGGTTCATGATGTGACTGACAGCAATCACCACCGCGCCCACGGTGGTGACGGCCTTCTCACCCAGCTCACCCACCACGTGGTGTCCAAAAAAGGCGGCCCAGATCAACAGCAGCAGGCCGGAGAAACCGAGCGCGATCACACTGACCTGGCGGTGCTTCCAGCACCCCATCAGCAGGGCGAGCACACTGGTCGGCAGAATGGCGACCAGCAGCCAGCGGTGAAAACTCTCGTCGGTTAGCCAGTCGATAGACAGGGTAGGCAGCAGCGCCAGTGCTACCGGAAGTGCCAGGCAGTGCAGCAGACAGCCTACGGACAGGCCGATAGCGACGATGTCGGCTCTGGTTTGGACCTGTTGCGAGGGCGCTTCCACTTTCACGTTGGTTTCCCGGTTGCTTGCTGGATGGATTTGGGCTGAGTTGGTCAGGCGGCTTTCGAAGCGCAGTCGCCGCACAGGCAGTGCAGTTCGAGCTGTGGACTCATCAGGGTATAGCCTGCCTGCTGTACGTTGGTCGTCAGCTGTTGTAACAGTTCGCTCTCAATGCGAATTTCGTCGACGCGGTTGCAGGCGTTGCAGATCAGGAACTGCGGTACCACATGGCCATGCTCGCAGACTTCACAGGTGATGTGTGAGCAGGCGACATACTTGTTCGCCAGCTGCAGCTTGTGAACCAGGTTTTCTGACACCAGGAAGTCCAGAATCCGGTACATGGTGGTGGGCTGCATATGGTCGCCGAAAGTCGCTTTTACGCTTTCGATCAGGTCGTAGGCCGAGTGGGCCTTCTGAGATTCCAGCAGGCAGGTCAGTACGTGCTTGCGCTTGGTAGTAAGGCGCGTGCCGTGGGCGTCACAGCTCGCTTCCGCTTTCTCGAGTGTCTGGGCAATGTTCTGCATCTCGGACTACCTCAGTCTCAGTGTCTGGTCGCCCTGGCCAAGCGTGCTCGCACCTTGCTTGCCGGCGACAATCCACTGGGTATCCAGTTTCTCTATACCAGGGAACAGCTTTAGCAGTGGCAGCTGCACAGCGTCAGCGCCCGAACCGTCACACTGGAATCGATAGGTGGCAACGATATCGCTGTGCTCTTCATCGTGGTGCTCGTCGCCATCATGGTGATCATCTTCGTGATGGTCTTCACCATGATGCTCGTCGTCATGGTGTTCATCTCCATGATGGTCTTCACCATGGTGCTCGTCGTCATGATGTTTGTCTTCATGGTGGTCTTCATCATGGTGCTTGTCGTCATGATGCTCGCCTTCATGATGGTCATCATCATGCCCCGGCAGCCCGGTAAGCTTAACGCCGCGATCAGCCAGCCGGCAGTCGATGCCCTCGAAGCGGAACAGCTGTGCAGGTTGCTCCAGTTTCTCGCGGGCGGCCGTGGCAGCGGCCTGCTTTTCCGCGTTATTGGCCGGCCCTTCAAAGCCGAGCAGGTTTACAGCAGGTGAGGACAGCTGCACTTCCAGCGTGGAATTATCCAGCACGACCTGCAGTGTGGCGGTACCGTGCACATGGCTGCCGTGATGGTCTTCACTGTCTTCGCCCAGTCCGTTCGCCAGGACGGCCGGGGCTGGGGCGAGGAGCAAACTGAATGCGAACAGGGCGGTGTTGGCTGATTTCATAGAGTCGTTCAGGTTGAGCCGCGGGGCTCATTGGAGCCACAGGCGCAGCATATGAGTACGATGCAGAATGATACACTGTATCATTTCCATGGGCTACAGCAGATGACGTTGCGCCAGGTGACTCTTGCGTCGCAGTTTATCACGCTGTCAAGGCACAGCCGGTAAAAAACACCCCCTGGTTTAGCCAGCCGTAACTCGTGACTTGCGTGCCTTTCCTGCTCCTGTCTATGCTCAGGAGCAGGGATAAAGCACCACAGCACCATAACGATAAATAATAAGGGGTTGTCCGATGTATCACCCGAAGCCCATGAAGCGTGCGCTGGCCTTGGCGTTCGCCTGTACCACCTTGCCCAGCGTGCCCAACCTTGCCCATGCCCAGCAGGAGCTGCGGGTGTTGGAAGAAGTGTTCGTCACGGCCCGGCGGCGTCAGGAGCTCCTGCAGGAGACACCGGTGGCGGTAACCGCGCTGGGTGCCGGCGCCCTGCGCGATGCGGGCATTCGCAACCTCAGGCAGCTCAACGAGATTGCCCCCAATATCGACGTACACGCCGCCAATGGCACTGCGCCACTGGCCAACATCTACATTCGCGGCGTGGGCCAGCGCAACACCGAGGTGAACATCGACTCCGGTGTGGGGATCTACATCGACGAAGTGTATATCGGCCGCCCCGATGGCGCATTGCTGGACCTGGTAGACATCGCCTCGGTACAAGTGCTGCGCGGGCCCCAGGGGACACTGTTCGGCAAAAACACCACTGGCGGCGCCCTGGTATTCACCACCAATCGCCCGGTGGAGAAGCTGGAAGGCATGGTGGAAACCCGGGTGGGCAACTATGACCGCATCGACCTGGCCGGGGTGTTGAACGTGCCCATCACCGACGGCCTGTGGTCGCGCTTCTCGGTGTCCTCGGTAACCCGGGACGGCTTCGTGGATAACAAGTTCCTCGACGACGACTTCATGGACGAGGACCGCATCAACGCCATCGCCCAGTTCCGCTGGCTGGCCTCCGACGACCTCACCATCGATCTCAACCTCAATTACACCGACACCGAGCAGACAACCCGGCCACAGAAGTGCCGGTTGGTGCCCGATGTGCAGGGCTGGCAGGCGGCGCTGTTCGACATCATCGGCGTGGTGCCCTCCACGGGGCGCACGCTCAACGATTTCTGCCAGGACAATATCGACGCCGGCCACTCCCTGGAGGTGATCTCCGACCTGGACGGGCAGTACGAGGCGACCACCGAGATGGCCTCGCTCACCCTTGAGTGGGAGGCCACTGACAACCTGTCTTTCAAGAGCATCACCGCCTACCGCAATACCGAGGCCGGCCAGGATGACGACCTGGACCACACCTCGTTGCCCTGGCTTCACCGCACCCAGTTTACCCACCCGATCGGTAACAAACGCGACACCGACCAGTTCAGCCAGGAGTTCCAGTTGACGGGCAGCGCGGTGGACGACCGGCTGAACTACGTGGCGGGGGTGTTCTACTTCAGTGAGGAGACCGACGGCCAGCAGCAGACCGCGTTCCTGGGGCCCTACGACCCGGCCATTGGTGGCCTGTTTGCCCTCAGCGCCCAGTCCGATGCACGGGAGACCGACAACGAGGCCTGGGCGGCCTTCGCCCAACTGGAGTGGGCCTGGAACGACAAGTGGCGTTCCACCCTGGGGGTGCGCTACACCGATGAGGAGCGCGAGCTGACCCGCAGTATCTTCACGCCGGTGGCCTCCACCATAGATGCCAACGGCGGCAACGTGACCGAGTTGTTCAACGGCGTGTATTCGGTGGACCGCACTGTCTTCGAGTACAACCCGCTGTTCGAATTTGAGTTCAGCGACGTGGACACCGGCAAGACCACCGACGACGACACCACCTTTATGGCCAGTGTCCAGTACCTGCTGGACCCGAGCGACTGGATCGATACCGGCACGGTGTACCTGACCTACAGCGAGGGCTTTCTGTCCGGCGGCCTTTCTGAGGCGCCTACCGGTGAGCTGGAAACCTTCAAGCCGGAGGAAGTGGAGAACTGGGAGCTGGGCGTGAAGCTCGACCTGTTCAACCGTCAGCTCCGCGTCAACGCGGCGGCTTTCTACGCCGATTACACCAACCGCCAGCTCACCACCGTGGTAGTGAACCCGGAACTGCTGAGCCCGGCGCCTGCCACTCTGAACGCCGAGGAATCCACCATCGCCGGCATCGAGCTGGAGACCACCTGGATACCCTCGGCCAACTGGATGGTTACCTTCAACGCCAGCTGGAATGACGGCGACGTGGACGAGTTCGACGACGTGCTGCTGACCGTGGGCGACCCCACCACTCAGCCCGATGCAGGTTGTGAGCGCTTCGACCTGACCCTGCTGCTGATCGACTCCTGCCCCAACGACCGCTCCGGTGAAAACCTGCCGCGGCTGCCCGAGGCCACTTACTTCCTGGCCGTACAGTACACCTGGGACTCGCCTATCGGGCTGGTGATGCCGCGTATCCAGGCCAGCCTAAAGGAAGACGTGGAGTACTGCTTTGACGCCTCGAGCTGCCGCAGCGGCCTGTGGCTGGAAGATGAGCAGTTCGACCTGTCTGCACGCATAAACTGGGTCTCCCCGGACGGCAAGTGGAGCGGCGCGCTGTACGGTACCAACCTCACCGACGAGGACTATATTGTCGGCGGTACGGCAATTGTCGACTCGGCGGGCATCGGCGGCTGGAACGCTGCCAACCCACTGATGTATGGCGCGGAGCTGCGCTACGAGTTCTGACCTGAATCTGGTCAGTGATCATTGAGCCTGTAACCCCGCCATCCTCGCTCAAATCTGTCATCCCCGCGTAGGCGGGGATCCATCTCTCCGAGAAGTCTGGATTCCCGCCTTCGCGGGAATGACCAGGCGGCACTACACTGCGGATGAAGGAGAGTAGTAAATGCCAGAACGCCTGGCCCTGAGTCTTGGAGGTAACGCCTTCGCCCGCGAGGGCGAGGACTTCACCATGTCTGGCCAGTTCAGCTTCGCCGCCGACGCGCTGGCGCCGCTGGCTGCGATAGCCGAGAGCGATACCGAACTACTGATCACCCACGGCAACGGCCCACAGGTGGGCTACATACTGACCCGGGTCGAGGAA